>Ga0326727_10005028_pt1 | contig 38463 bp, 39 predicted proteins | sample MB2enrmetagenome_FD_207643 | JGI IMG/M metagenome (GOLD analysis project Ga0326727, IMG submission 207643) | Lab enriched peat soil microbial communities from McLean, Ithaca, NY, United States - MB29MY | ecosystem: Environmental > Terrestrial > Soil > Wetlands > Peat | place: USA: New York...
CTGGCGCTCTATCCAAACCGGGACGATCTCTTCCGGAACTATCCCGAGTTGGAGCCGGACGACGTCCAACAGGCGCTCGAGTTCGCCGCTGCGAATCTGGAAGACAGCGCGGCGGAAAGTAACGCAGCTTGACTGGAAGCTCGGCTCTGCGCCTGGTTCTGGACCAGGGAGTTCCGCGGGACGCAGCAGCTAGCCTGCGCGGCCTCGGGTTTGAGTGCATGCATGTCGGGGAAATCGGGATGAGCAAGTCCGAGGACAATGAGATTCTTGCGTGGGCGCTGGGACGGAACGCGATTGTGGTCACCTTGGACGCGGACTTTCACGCGATTCTGGCGGTCTCCGGGGCGGGTGCACCTTCGGTGATTCGAGTACGAATTCAGGGATTGGGTGCTTCGGCGGTGGTTGAACTGGTGCAGCAGAACACTCGCCAGATTCGGAGAAGATCTCAGGCGCGGATGTCTGGTCACGGCGAAGGCAAGCAAGGTAACGTGTCACCGGCTGCCGATCGGCGGCTCCCAAAGCGACCCAACCGCCGGATTTCCCCAGCGTTGATGCGCACGCCCCCCTCTGTGCTACACTACTTTCTTATGGCAAGCGTTACCCTCGCGCGGCATCATCACCATACCTCCACGCGACGGGCGCTGCAATAATTTCCACTAAACAAATGGAAAGGACGCCCGCCGCGAAAACGGCGGGCTTTTTTGTTTTTACGATGAATCTCGATTTCGAAAAATCCGGCGGGCTGGTCACGGCCGTCATCCAGGACTACTCGAGCGGCCGCGTGCTGATGGTGGGCTTCATGAATGAGGAGGCCTTTCGCAAGACGGTGGAGAGCGGCTTCGCGACCTTCTGGAGCCGCTCGCGGCAGAAGCTGTGGCTGAAGGGGGAAAGCTCGGGCCACCGGCTGGTCGTCAAGGAAATCGCCGTCGATTGCGACCGTGATGCCGTGCTGGTGAAGGTGGAGGCGCAGGGCCCCGGCGTCTGCCACGAAGGTTATGAAAGCTGCTTCTTCCGGCGCCTGGATTCGGGCGAATGGAAAGTGGCGGACCAGCGGACTTACGATCCGCACGCGGTCTATGGAGGCAAGGCGTGAAGCTGAAGCTCGGCATCCCCAAGGGTAGTTTGGAAAACGCGACGGTGGATCTGTTCCGGCGCGCCGGGTATGTCATCACCACCAGCAGCCGGTCGTATTTTCCCGGCATCGACGATCCGGAGATCGAGTGTATGCTGATCCGCGCGCAGGAAATGGCGCGCTACGTGGAAGACGGCATTCTCGATGCGGGCCTGACCGGCCGCGATTGGATCGAAGAAAACGGCGCGCAGGTGGTCGCGGTGGCCGACCTGATTTACGCCAAGCAGAGCTTCGGCAAAGTACGCTGGGTGCTGGCCGTGCCGGAGTCCTCGCCATTCCTCAGCGCGAAGGATCTGGAAGGCAAGATCATCGCGACCGAGCTGGTGGAGACCACGCGGCGCTACCTGGCCGGGCACGGCGTGACGGCGAAAGTGGAATTCAGTTGGGGCGCCACCGAGGTGAAGCCGCCGGTGCTGGCCGATGCCATTGTCGAGGTGACGGAAACCGGCTCGTCGCTGCGCGCCAACAAGCTCAAGATCATCGACACGGTGATGGAATCGAATACGCAGTTGATCGCCAACCGGGATTCCTGGCAGGACGCGGCCAAGCGGCGCAAGCTGGAAGATATGACGATGTTGCTGCAGGGCGCCATCAACGCGTTGGGCAAAGTGGGGCTGATGCTGAACGTGCACAAGGACAACCTGAAGGGCGTGCTGGCGGTCCTGCCGGCGCTGAAGCGGCCCACTATTTCACAGTTGAGCGACGAGGAATGGCTGGCGGTGAACACGATCCTCGATGAATCGACGGTGCGCGATATCATTCCGCGGCTCAAACAAGCGGGCGGGCAGGGAATTGTGGAATACCCGCTCAACAAGATCGTGCTGTGATTCGGATTATCAAAAGTGAAGATGCGGGCGCGCTGTTCGCGCGGCGCGCGGCGCGGATGGATGCGGCCGAGGCCGTAGTGCGGCCCATCCTCGAAGCCGTCCGGAAGCGCGGAGACAAGGCATTGATCGAATACGCGCGCCAGTTCGACGGACTCGCGCGACGCACCGTGTGCGTTCCCGAAGAGGAACTGGCGGCAGCGCGGCGGAGGCTGAATCCGGAATTCCGGCGCGCCGTTCGGACTGCTTCCGCCAACATTCGCGATTACGCGCGGCGGCAGATGCCGCGCCCGTGGATGCGCCAATCGGGCGGCGTGCGCGTGGGACAGGTGGTGCGCCCGCTGGGCGCGATTGCCGCGTACGTTCCAGCGGGGCGTTATCCATTGCCCTCCACCATCCTGATGACGGCGGTGCCGGCGCAGGTGGCGGGCGTCGCAAACATCTGCGTGGCCTCGCCAAAACCGGTGGACCAGGTGTGGGGAACGGCGGCGATGCTGGGCTTGACGCAGGTGTTTGAAATGGGCGGCGCGCAGGCCATCGCGGCATTTGCCTACGGCACGCGCACGGTGCCCAAGGCCGACCGCATCGTGGGGCCGGGCAACATCTACGTGGCGGCGGCGAAAAAGCTGCTGGCGGGGGAAGTGGGCATCGACTTCGTGGCCGGGCCGACCGAGATTCTCATCATCGCGTCGGAGGGCGATCCGCGCTACCTCGCCGCCGACCTGCTGGCGCAGGCGGAGCACGATGTAGACGCAACGGCGATGCTGCTGACCACTTCGCGGCGGCTGGCCGCGGCGGTGGCGAAGGAAGTGGAGCGGCAGCTTGCCACGCTGCCGACCGCGGCAGTGGCGGCGCAATCGATCGCGCGCAACTCGAGCGTAGTGCTGGTGCGGTCACTTGAGGAAGCGGTCGAAATATCCAATCGCTTCGCGCCGGAACATTTGAGCATACCGGATGCGCGGCTGCTGCCCGCGATCGAACACGCCGGCAGCGTTTTCATAGGGCCGTACAGCCCCGAAGCGGCGGGCGATTACGCGTCGGGACCGAATCACGTACTGCCCACCAGCGGAGCGGCGCGCATACGCGGCGGCCTGGCGGTGACGGATTTCGTCAAGGTGATCTCGGTGCAGCAATTGAGCGCAGCGGGATTGGCGCGGCTTAAGTCGGCGATCGTTACCCTGGCGCGCGCCGAGGGCCTGGAAGCGCATGCGCGATCGGTGGAGGTGCGGACCAATGCGAAGTAAACCGCTCAAGCTGCCGCGAGGCGCCATACAGCCGCGGCCGGCGGTGCTCGCCATGGCGCCCTATTCGCCGCCCACCGCAGGGCGCGCTGGCAAGCTGCGTCTGGACTTCAACGAAAACACGGTGGGGTGTTCGCCGCGCGTGATCGCGGCGCTCGCGGGCGCGCTCGACGCGGCCAGCCTGGCGGTGTATCCGGAATACGGCGAGGCCAAGCAGACGATTGCGAGCTATTTCGGCGTGCGGCCGGAGCAGTTCGTTTTCACCAATGGCACCGACGAAGCGATCCAGGTTTTCATCAACACCTACGTGGACGACCACCAGGAGGTGCTGCTGCTAAAGCCGGCTTACGCCATGTACCGCTTCTACGCGGAAGTGGCGGGTGCACGGATTCGCGAAGTGGAATACGCTTCTCCGGGGATGGAGTTTCCGCTGGATGCGCTGCTGGCGGGCGTCACGCCGGAAACGCGCGCCATCCTGCTGGCCAATCCTAACAACCCGACGGGAACCGGCCTTTCGCTATTGGGGATCGAGCGCATTCTGCACCGCGCGCGCAAGGCCGCGGTGCTGGTGGACGAAGCATACTTCGAGTTCAGTGGCGTGACCGCGCTGGGCGAAATCGAGCGCGTGCCGAACCTGTTCGTGAGCCGCACGTTTTCGAAGGTATTCGGCATGGCGGGCATGCGGCTGGGCTGCCTTTTTTCGCACGAGGCTAATATTCGCTTGCTGCACAAAGCGCAATCGCCGTACAGCGTGAACTCGCTGGCGGTGATCGCGGCGCAAGCGGCGGTGGCGGACGCGGAATACGTCCGCGGCTATGTGGCCGAGGTGCTGGCCGCGCGCGAGCTGCTGTGCTATGGCCTGGAAAAGCTTGGCATCCGCTACATTCCCAGCTCGGCGAATTTCGTTCTGGGGCATTTCGGCGCCCGCGCGCAAGAGGTGTGCCAGGCGCTGGGCGCGCAGGCCATCCTGGTGCGCGACCGCAGCTACGAAGCGTCCGGCTGCGTCCGCATCACGGTGGGCACGCGCGAACAAACGCGGCGTTTGCTGGAGGCGCTCGAAAGAATCTGGCAGCGATGAGTCAACCGGTCCTGATTTTCGATATGGATGGCGTGCTGGTGGACGTCACGGAATCCTACCGCGAGACCATCGCGCGCACGGTGGAGCATTTCACCGGGCGCCGCCTCGCGCCCGCCGAAATTCAGCGGTTCAAGAACCAGGGCGGTTGGAACGACGATTGGAAACTGTCGCACCACATCGTCACTGGGGCGGGCGTGGATGCTCCATTCGCAGAAGTGAAGGCGCACTTCCAGTCCATTTTTCACGGCAACGGAACGGACGGCCTGATGCTGCGCGAGCAGTGGATGGCGCGGCCGGGGACGCTCGAAAAGCTCAACCGGCAATTTCGATTCGCGCTCTTCACCGGGCGGCCGAAATTGGAAGCCGAACTGACCCTGCGGCGGTTCGCGCCGGGGATCGAGTTTTCGCCCATCGTCGGCATGGACGAGGTGCGGCGGCAGAAGCCGGATCCGGAAGGCTTGCTGCAAATACTGGAGGCGAACCCCGACACGAAGGCTTATTATGTGGGCGACACGGTGGATGACGCGCGATGCGCGAGCGCCGCCGGTGTGCCGTTCATCGGGATTGCATCGCCTGCCAACCCGCTTTACGTCGACCTGGTATTTCTGTTTCAGGAGCAGGGCGCGCACGCCATTGTCGATGACATCAACTATCTCGAAGAGGTATTCGCAGCATGAGACAGGCCGCTATTCGCCGCGACACCAGGGAGACGCGCATCGCGGGCCGCTTGAAGATCGAAGGCCGCGGCTGCTATGAGATCTCGACCGGCATTCGTTTTCTCGATCACATGCTGGAGCTGTTCACCAAGCACGGGGGCTTCGACCTGAAGCTCGACGCCGAGGGCGATTTAGATGTCGACCAGCATCACACGGTGGAAGACGTGGGGATTATACTGGGCCAGCTTTTCGCGCAGGCGCTGGGCGACCGCAGAGGCATCAACCGCGCCGGGTATTTTGTGATGCCGATGGACGAAACGCTGGCGGTGGTGGCGGTGGATCTGGCCGGCCGGCCGGCGCTGGTCTACAAAGACCTGGTGCGTGTGCGGCTGGTGGGAGATTTGCAGGCCGAGCTGCTGGAAGATTTCTTTGGTGGCTTCGTCAATCACGCGGGCGCGAATCTGCACGCCAAGGTGATGTACGGGCGGTCGAGCCATCACAAGCTCGAGGCGATTTTCAAGTGTTGGGCCAGGGCCATGCAGTACGCGTGCTCGAAAGACGCGCGGTTGAAAGGGCAGTTGCCTTCGACCAAGGGGTTGCTATGAAGCCGTGGCGCGGGCTGTCAAGCCTGCTGTGTCGAGATTCGTCTCGACATTTCTTCGCTCAGCCGGCTCCGAGAAATGTCGGCACGACTGCCGACACAGCAGGCATGACTGCCCGCGCCACGGAACTTTCATGATCACCATCTTCGATTACGGGGCCGGCAATTTGCGGTCGGTCGAAAACACGCTGGCGGAGCTGGGCTGCGCCTACGCGCTGGTGCGGGACAACGCGGGGCTGCGGCGGGCGGATAAGATTCTGCTCCCCGGCGTGGGCCATTTTGGCCAGATGATGCGGGCGCTGGATGAGCTGGATGTGCGCGCGGCGCTGGTGGAGCGCATCCGCGCCGGCGTGCCGTTCCTGGGGATCTGCCTCGGTTTGCAGGCGCTGTTTGAAAACAGCGAGGAGGCACCGGAAGTGCGCGGGCTGGGGCTGTTCGCGGGAACTGTGCGCCGGTTTTCGATGGATGCGCGCGTGCCGCATATGGGCTGGAATGAGCTGGAAGTGAAACCGGATTCGAAGCTGGTGCGGGATTTGCCGGGCCGGCCGTTCGTGTATTTCGCGCACAGCTATTACGTGCCGGTGGATGAACGCGCGGCGGCGATCTGCACTTACGCCGCGCCCTACACGGCGGCGCTCGAAGCGGACAACGTATTCGGCGTGCAATTCCATCCCGAGAAATCCGGGCCAGTGGGATTGAAGATTATGCGGAATTTTGTGGAGATGTGAGTGCTGGCGAAACGGATCATTCCCTGTCTCGACGTCACTGGCGGCCGCGTTGTGAAGGGCGTCAACTTCGTCAACCTGCGCGACGCGGGCGACCCGGTGGAGTTGGCGGACCGGTATAACCGCGACGGCGCCGACGAGCTGGTGTTTCTCGATATCACGGCCTCCAGCGACGCGCGCGAAATCATGGCGGGCGTGGTCGAGCGCACGGCGCGGAAAGTATTCATCCCGCTGGCGGTGGGCGGCGGCATCCGTTCGGTGGCGGACGCGCGCCGCATTCTCATGGCGGGCGCCGACAAAGTCTCCGTTAATACGGCCGCGGTGCGGCGGCCGGAGCTGATCACGGAATTGAGCCTGGAATTCGGCGCGCAGGCGGTGGTGTTGGCGATCGATGCGCGCCGCTACGCGCCTGGGCAGTGGCACGTCTATACACGCGGCGGACGCGACGACGAAGGCATCGATGCTGTCGAATGGGCGGCGCGCGGCGAAGCGTTGGGCGCGGGCGAAATCCTGCTCACGTCCATGGATACCGACGGCGTGCAGGATGGCTTCGATTGCGCGCTGACCCGCGCAGTGTCTTCGGCCACCCGAATTCCCATCATCGCCTCCGGCGGCGCCGGCAAGCCGGAGCATTTCGTGCGCGTGTTGACGGAAGGCTGCGCGGACGCGGCGCTGGCGGCTTCCATCTTCCATTACGGAACTTATACGGTGAACCAGTTGAAGGAAGAGCTGGACCGGCACGGGATTCTGATGAGGATGAGCGGATGATTTTTCCTTGCATCGATCTGATGGATGGCAAGGTTGTGCAACTGGTGCAGGGCCGCGAGAAGGCGCTCGAAGGCGATGCGCCGGAAGAGATGCTGCGCCGGTTCGCGGCATTTCCCGAAATCCAGGTGATCGATCTGGACGCCGCCATGGGCCGCGGCTCGAATGAGGAACTGGTGCGGCTGGTGGCGGCGCGGGCGGTGACGCGCGTAGGCGGCGGGGTGCGCACGGTCGAGCGCGCGCGTGCCCTCATCGAACAAGGCGCGCACAAAGTGATTGTGGGCACCGCGGCCTTCACGCGGCAAGGAATCGACACGGAGTTTCTGAGCGAACTCGGGCGCGTGATCGGACGCGAACGCGTGCTAATCGCGGTTGATTCGAAAGACGGCCGCATCGTGGTCAAGGGCTGGCTGGAAGCCACTGAGTTCACCGCCGAGCGGATGCTGGGCTTGCTCGAACCTTACTGCGGCGGATACCTAGCCACCTGGGTGGATCGGGAAGGCATGATGCAGGGCACCGATCTCGACTGGTTTCGCCGTTTGCGCGCAGCCACCACGCTCGAGCTCACGGCGGCCGGCGGCATCACCACTTTGGATGAAGTGCGCGCGCTGCTCGGTATGAACGTGAACGCGGCGCTCGGCATGGCCATCTACACCGGACGCTTGAACCTGGACGAACTGGCTAAGCTGGCCGCGTAGATCGAGACGGACGAGCCCGATTATACTGGAGATCAGCCTAATGAACACCTCCCTTCAAATCGTGGTCTGCGGCAGCATTGTGCCCGACCCGCTACAAACCCTGGAGCCGGTAACCAGCCCTGCTGGCCCCGCTCTCAAGAACGAAATGATGCTGCCCGCGGTGTTGGACCCGTGGGCCGCGCACGCGCTTTATGAAGCCGCGCACCTGGCGGCGGCGCAGCCGGGCAGCAAGGTCTGGCTGGTCAGCATGGCGTCCAAGGCCAAGCTGCAACAGGTGATGATGACGGTGGCGCAGAAGGTGCCGTTCGAGCTGGTGGCTCTGGATGGCTCGGCTTCGGGGTTCACCGATTCCTTCGCCACGGCGGCGGCGCTGGCGGGCGCCATCGAAGCGATTCCGGGGCTCGATAAATCCCGGCTGCTGCTGTTCGGCGGGTGGGAATCGGCGTCGCGCGGCGCGGGTTCCACGATCCAAATGATTGGCGAGCGGCTCGGCATCACGGAACAATTTCAGGGCGTGGACCGGATCACGGTGCGCGAGGATGGCAGCTTCGAGGTGCTGGAGCGCATCGAAGGCGGCCGTCACCAGGTTTCGGTGTGCGCCGGGCCGCCCGCGGCGTTGGGCTGGGCCACCGGTTTCCTGCCGGAGCCGCGCAACAATCCGCAGGTTGGCATGGCCAATATGAAGACCATTATGCCGGCCTTGCAGCGGGCAAAGGCACCGGCGGCACAGACCGCCGGCGTTACGGCGGGCGCAGGGCTGTCGTTCGTTTCGGTCAGCCTGCCTAAGCAACAGCGCGAGACGCGCATCGAAAAGAACATGGCGCCGGAAGAGATCGCGCGCGAAATCGCGGCCTGGATCAGGGAGGAATAAGATGGAATCGATTTTGCTTTTGGCGCATACCGAAGCCGATGGCTCACTGGCCAAGCCGGCCCTGGAGTCGCTGACGGCCGCGCTCGCGCTGGGCGGCGAATTGAGCGTGGGACTGGTCGGCACGGCGGTTGAGTCTGCCGCCAAAGTGGCCGCTGGCGCCGGAGCGCGGCGGATTTTGGCCGTCACCGGCGAACCGTTCACCCAGCCGCGCTATGCGACCGATGCCGCCGCGGCAGAGGCGCTCGCCCGTGCCGCCGGCGCCGCGATTGTGCTGGCGCCCGCCACCGCACGCTGGGCGCGCGCGCTTCCCGGCGTGGCGTACCGGTTGGGCGGTCGCATCGACACACACGCCACCGGCCTGACCGAGCGCGATGGCTCGCCGGCCGTGAACCGCTGGTTCTACCGGCAGCGCATGGAAGCGGTATTGACGCGTGTCGCGCGGCCATGGCTGGTGCTGCTCGATGCCGGCTGCTTCGCGCCGTGGAGCGAAGCGACACCTCAAGCAACGCCGGGGACGGCCACTGGCGCGTCACAAGTGGAGCTTGTCCCCGTTGAAGCGCCGCAGTCGCGCACCACCGTCACCGGCGTGCAGGCGCCCAAGGCCGATGAGCAGACCATTCGTCCGGATGCCAAGCTGCTGTTCGTGGCCGGCGCCGGGTGGACCAAGAAGCAGCCCGATGGCGCGGTGCATGTGGAGGAGGCGCAGCAACTCATCCTCGGCGTGTTGCGCGGCGCGCAAGCGTCGCTCGGCGGCAGCAAATCGCTGGTCGATTTGAGCGGCGAAGGCCAGGCCGTGCTGCCTTTCATGACGCATCTCAACCAGGTGGGACAGACCGGCTCGACGCCACGCCACCAAAAGGGCCTCTCCACCTGCTGCCATGGCGAAGAGCCGCACGTGGTCGGCTGGCGATTCGTGACCGAGCGCCGCGCCGTCAATCTCGATCCCAACTGCGGCTGGAGCCGCGGCAAAGCCGACGTGGTTTACGTAGCCGACGCTTTCGCAGTGGTGCGGGAATTGAACCGGCTGTTGGGATAGGGCGTGGCGCGGGTGGTAAGCTCGCTCACGCGACCTGCTTGTGGTACTGTTCGGATATGGCAGTGCCACTCAAACAGGCTGTAGCCAGCGCCCTGGCATTCGCCGAGGAGGCTTTGGAGAACCGCGCGGCAGATGTCCGACTGGAGGAAGTCGAGAGCGTAGAAGCCAATGGTACAGGCGCTTGGCTCATCACGCTGAGCATGATCCGTCGGGACCCCTCCATCGCCTCTGAAATCATGGCCTCCATGTTGCGCGGTCCGCGCGATTACAAGACGTTCACGGTGCGCAAGGACACCGGCGAAGTGACCGCCATGAAGATCAGGGAATTCGCTGGCCAGTGATGCTGGACGCGGCTGGCTTGATCGAGAAACACCGATCCAGAGGGGCCTTGATCGACGCCAATCTCTTAGTCTTGCACCTGGTTGGCAAGACGAATAAGCACAGAATTCGGGATTTCAAGACGGGCGATGTCTTTGGGGTAAAGGACTTCGATCTCCTCGAAGCACTCGTGGAGTACCTTGGCAAACTCATCACGACGCCACATGTCCTAACCGAAGTCAGCAATCTGGCGAAGCTGCACGGCAAAGAACTGGGCGCGTTCCGCCAGGAGTACAAGGTCGCTGTGGAACAAATGGATGAGTTCTACGACGAGAGCCGTGCCGTGGTCGCCGACGCAGCTTTCATGCGGCTTGGTCTTACCGACGCCGCGATCACAATGCTCCAACGCCGCAATCTGCTGGTGCTGACTGTCGATTCCATTCTCTGGGACACGCTTCAGCAGCGCGGACTCGACGCCGTGAACTTCAATCATGTTCGGCCGCTGGACTGGCACCCGGAGCCGGGCCAGCGTTGGCGGTAACGGGCGTCGGCAAGCCTGCCGACGCTGCCAGGACTGCGCGCATCAACGAAATACCACTGCTTGCGGGCTATGGCTGCTGGCTGCTGTCGGGGCGGCGCTTCAGGGTCGGGCGATCGCTGTCGTCGGTACTCGTGCTGGAGCCGCTGCCATCGTCCACCGGGCCGGTGCCGGTGCCGGGAGCGCGGCGCAGGCGCGGCCGGTTCGGATCATCCTTGGAATCCACCTTATGGCGGTTATGCAGCATGGCCAGCCTGCCCTTGACGTCGTTGAATTCCGACGTGTTGACCACGTACTCGTCCTTAGGCTTCAGCTCGGTCTGGATTTCCTGCTGCGCCGCCTTGATCCGGTCGTCGTTCATCGGGTGGGTCATGAATACTTTGGCGATCGAGCCCGGCTTCCGCTTTTCCATGGTCTCGATTTTTTCGAAGAAGTCGACAAACGATCTCGGGTCGTAGCCGGACTTATAGAGATACTGCAAACCGAAATGGTCGGCTTGTCTCTCTTCGGCCCGAGTGAATTGCAGCATGGTGATAGGAATCGCCAGACTCATCCCCTGGCGGATGGCGTAGCCCGTCCACGTCCAACCGGTGAAAATCGAACCGGCGATCGCCCCAATCTCCATCAAATCGCCCTTGGTTTGCTGCTTGGTGGCGTGGCGGCAGGCGACGTGGGCAATTTCGTGCGCCATCACGCCGGCCAGCTCGGCTTCGGTGTCGGCTTTGAGAATGAGGCCGGAGTTGACGAAGAAGAATCCGCCGGGAAGGGCGAAAGCATTCACTTCTTCGGTGTCCAGCACTTTGATGGTGAACGGAACCTTGGCGTCGGAGTTGCGGACGATATTCTGTCCCACCCGGTTTACGTACTCGGCGACGATCGGGTCGTCGACGATCTTGGCTTGGCGCTCCACCTCGGCGGCCAACTGCTTGCCAATCGCGATCTCCTTCTCGAGCGAGTAAAAGTTGATGCCGGCGCCGACGTCGCGATCCCCAATGGCGTCCGGATCGTTGTTTTTGTTCTTGCTGTCATCGCCATACGCACTGCCAGCCAGCAGGCTGAACGTGGCGAGAATTGTAACAAGAGAGGTGGAACGGCGCTTCATGGGGAACTCCCTCTACATACACTATACGCCCGAACGGGGCGCATGAATTAGATGCTCAATCATTTAACGTCGTGGCGGGAGATGTGGTTTCACCCCAAGCGCAGTGTTTTCAATACAAGCCCAGGCTGATGACCTTGCCGGATGAATCCACCAGGACGTCGAGCCGCCGGTCCATGTAGGAGTAGAACTTGCGGCCTTTGTTGGCCTCGGTGGCGCTGACCTCGCCGCTCCACTGGCGCCGGCAGTCCTGCCAGGTCATGTTCTGCGGATAGACGAAGACGGTTCTCAGCAAGCCGGTTCCAGATTCAAAGTCGAGCTCCAGTTCCCGGTAGCGGCCGGTTGGATCGGGGAACGCGTAAATCTGGCCGTTGACGCTCTGATTGTCGCCGTATGCCGGGCGCTGGCGGAGCGGCTGGCCAAGCAGAAAGCGGGCATCGTCGGCCGTCCACTGGCCGATCATCTTCTGGCAGAAAAGCGCGCTGTTTTGCTCGAAGGCCGGCGGATAAATGACTTTCGTGGAGTTGTGCGGAGCAGCACCCGCCGGAGCGGCGGGACCGCTCGGCTTGGTGGATTCGGCTACCGCCGGCTTAGCCGCCTCCGGCTTGCTCGCGGGCGCTCCCGGCAGGAGCACTATCACATCATCTTGCTTATCCGCGTCCTGGTTGCGCAAGACGGGCGGCACCGGGGCGGACCCGGCTCTCGATCGGTCCGAGGAGTCCGCCGCAATGGCGAGCCAGCCAGCCATCAGGCAAATCGGGACACACAAGACCCTTCTCATAATATCCTCAACAAAACACGCACCAATACCCTCTAAAAGTAGCCGAAAGGGGGCAGCGTTGCGAGCCCGAATTTGGCAAGCAGCGGGATGTTGACCAAAGTTAAGTGGTGAGGAAATCGCCGCTTGGGTCGGGCGATTACTGGTGTTGGGCGCCCAGGAGGTTCTCGATGAAACTACGTTCGATGGGCCAATAGCCGTAAACCCGCTTGCCGCCGCTCGTGAAACTGCCGGCCGCCAGCACACCGCTCAAGTCGGCCGGGTTGGGGGTCTGATTCTCACGGGCGATCATCTGGCGGAGCACGCCGGTGACGCGGGTCAACTCGAGCGCCGCGTCCGCCGCATCGATCTCATTACGGCAGAGCACGTCCAGTTTGGCGGCCATGCGCGGGCCTTCCGGCGCGAAAGCCAGTGTCACGCTTTCCGCCTCGCTCAGGCTGTGCGCGAACATACGAGTGCCGGCGGGCAGACTTTCGCCGGAACGCAGCACCGCAATCGGGACCGAAAGCCACACTGGCGCTGCAGGCGGGACGGCGGGCACACCGGGCGCCGGTGTAGCCAGGCGCAGAACGGCCGATCGATCCGGGCTGACCGCCAGCGCCATCAGGCCGGAGCGCAAGGGAAAGAACGAAATCTGGCGCTCCGGGAGAGTACCTTGCATGCGGCACAGGTCGCGCTCGCAGCGGCCACCCTGCTCGGCCACGTAGGCCCGCAGCCGGGGCCAATCGAAACTCCCCTCGAGCAGCAGGAACTTGCCGGTGGGCGCGAAGGCGACGAGCGCCCGATCCAGGTCCCGCTGGTAGTTGAAGTTGGTCTTGCGCACGAAAGCCTGGTATTCGGGGTCTTGGCCTGCCTGGGAGCCATCCAGCATTTGCAGAATTCCGGCGCGCCGCAGCGCACGGAAATCGACCGAAAGGACCAGCGCGTTATCGGCGGGCAGCCGTTGTAGAAGCCGCGTGATGGTGAACGGCTGGGACCGGTACCAGTCAACGCCGGCGATCAAAAGCGCGGCGGCGGCCAGCGCCGCTGCCAGCCAATATAAGCGGGTCCTCAGGGTCACTACATCAGTATCACACTAGGCAGGGGCGCGAAGTCCTGCCTTTGGCGCGGGCCAGCACGTGCTGTCCGCAGCGGCTGTAGCTGGGATTACGGATCGAGTCCCGTGGCCCTAGTGTGTTCACCGGCGTTATTATGTTGAAAATAAAACATTTATGTTGACCTGAGTGCGCGCGATGTGCTAATGTTTTGTTGCGGGGCTGTCGATAGCTTCGATAAACTGTTTGGACCACGATGTTGGTCCCGGATCGACGAGGAGGCTTTCGACATGGCGACCATGAATACTCAATTTCCAAATCCCAAGGCAATCGCTGCGGCTGGCGAAGATATCTACAAATCCATTCAAGGTGATTTGGAAGCCAGCCATCGCGGCGAATTTGTGGCAATCAACGTTAGGACGAAATCCTACTATCTCGGCGATACGGCAGAGGAGGCCCTGGAGAACGCCAAGAACGCGGAACCCAGCGGCCTGTTCCACCTGATACGCGTGGGTTTCTCGGGAGCTTTTCAAATCAGCTATGCCTTCGAAAAGCCCAGTTCTGATTGGCTCTCTCAGTGAGTCTGGCCATCCGACGATCAAAATAACGGTGTTCGGCATACACCCGGACCTCAAACAGGAGTTTGAGGCAATGATCGATACGGGGTTTACCGGGTTTCTTCTGATGCCGATCATGTCGGCCTTTCCCTTGGGCCTGACTCTTCTTGGCACAGGGAATTACACTCTTGCTGACAATTCCACAAATGCAAAGCTCCTGGCGCTTGGCAACATCGTTATTGAGGATGAAGATCCGGTGCATGGCGTCATCGTTCTGGAGCCGAACCAGTGCGGGTTACTTCTGGGCATGGAGTTCCTGAGGCGTGCTGGGCGCACCCTCGCGGTCTCTACCAAGGGTGTTGTGCTTATTGACGAGGCGACAGTCGCGGAATTCATGGCGACCGTGCAGCCCTCGCCCCGGACCACCGCTGGCGACGAAAACAAACCCCAAGCCACATAAGCGTCGCAAGAGGCGACGCCGAACGGATCGGAACTCTAGGAGACTGCCGGACTCCTCCCCGCCGCCTTTGCTATCCTCATAAATTGACCGGAGGGTTGGGTTCCCGCCGGCGCTCCCACCCTATGCACAAGCTTCTTGCTCTCAATCGCAGCGAAATCGCGATCCGCATTCTCCGCGCGGCCAATGAACTGGGGCTGCGCACGGTGGCGGTCTACTCGCAGGAAGACTCGCTCGCCCTGCATCGCTTCAAGGCCGACGAAGCGTATCTGATCGGCCAGGGCAAGGGGCCGGTGGAAGCTTACCTGGATGTCGACGGCATCGTGGGGCTGGCCAACGAAAAGGGTGTCGATGCCATCCATCCCGGCTACGGTTTTCTTTCGGAGAACCCGGCGCTGGCGCGGGCCTGCGATCGCGCGGGTATCACGTTCATAGGTCCCAGCGCGGAGCTGCTGGAGCTGCTGGGCGACAAAACCGCGGCGCGGCGGCTGGCGGAGAAGGCCGGCATTCCGGTGGTGCCGGGCACCGAGCTGCCGGTGCGCAATCCTAAGCAAGCGGAGAAAATCGCAGGCGAGATTGGGTTCCCGCTCATCATCAAGGCGGCTTTTGGCGGCGGCGGGCGCGGCATGCGGGTAGTGGACCGGCAGGCCGATTTCGCGGGGCGCCTGGAGGAGGCGCGGCGCGAAGCTGGAGCGTCGTTCGGCAACGACGCGGTCTTCCTGGAACGCTTCGTGCGCCGCGCGCGGCACATCGAGGTGCAGATTCTGGGCGACCGCCATGGCAACGTCCTGCACCTATACGAACGCGACTGTTCGGTGCAGCGCCGCCATCAAAAAGTGGTGGAGGTGGCGCCGGCGGTGTCGCTCGATCCTGCTTTGCGCGGCGCGTTGGCCGATGCCGCCGTGCGCCTCGCGCGCGCGGCCGGCTATTACAACGCCGGCACGGTGGAGTTCCTGGTGGACGCCGAATCGGGCGAGTGGTACTTCATCGAGGTCAACCCGCGCATCCAGGTGGAACATACCGTCACCGAAATGGTGACGGGCATCGACCTGGTGCGCTCGCAGATCCAGATCGCGCAGGGCCTGGAATTACACGGCGCAGAGATGGACCTGCCGGCGCAGGAGCGGATTCCGCTGTACGGCTACGCACTGCAATGCCGCATCACCACCGAGGATCCGGCCAACGGCTTCGTGCCGGATTACGGCAAGCTTTCCACCTATCGCTCGCCGGCCGGATTCGGCATCCGGCTGGACGGAGGCTCGGCCTACTCGGGAGCGGTGATCACGCCGTACTACGATTCCCTGCTGGTGAAGGTGACTGCCTGGGGACGCACCTTCCGCCAAGCTTGTCAGCGCATGGACCGCTCCCTGCGCGAGTTTCGCGTGCGCGGAGTCAAGACCAACATTCAGTTCCTGGAGAACGTGGTCAACCACCAGGATTTTCAGGCGGGCCGCGCGACCACGAGCTGGCTGGAGGAGAACCCGGCGCTGTTCCGCTTCGCACCGCGGCGCGACCGCGCCACTAAGTTGCTCAGCTACCTGGCGGACGTGATCGTCAACGGCAACCCGGCCGTGGCGGGAAAGCCAAGGCCCGCGCGCCTGGAAGCCGCTACGGTACCGCGCCACGTGGCTGCCGCGCCGCCCGACGGTACGCGCCAGTTGCTCGACAAGCTGGGACCGGAAGGGTTCGCCGCCTGGGCGGCTGCCGAACGCCGCCTGCTGATCACCGATACCACTTTCCGGGACGCCCACCAGTCGCTGCTGGCCACGCGCGTACGCACTTACGACATGCTGCGCATCGCCAACTTCGTGGCGCACCGGCTGCACCGTCTTTTCAGCCTGGAAATGTGGGGCGGCGCCACTTTCGATGTGGCCATGCGGTTTCTCCACGAGGACCCTTTCGTCCGCTTGCGCCGCCTGCGCGAGGCCATCCCCAATATCTGTTTTCAAATGCTACTGCGCGCCTCCAACGCGGTCGGCTACACGGCTTACCCGGATAACGTGGTGGCTGAGTTCATCTACGAAGCCTCCGCGCAGGGAATCGACATCTTCCGCATTTTCGATTCGCTCAACTGGCTGCCCAATATGAAGGCGTCGATGGAGGCGGTGCGCAGAACGCGTTCGGTGTGCGAAGCCGCCATCTGCTATACCGGCGACATTCTGGACCCCCAGCGCGACAAGTTTTCGCTCGGCTATTACGTCCGCATGGCCAAGGAGCTGGAGCGGATGGGCGCGCATGTGCTCGCCATCAAGGACATGGCGGGGTTGTGCCGTCCTTATGCGGCGGAAAAACTGGTTGGTGCGCTGCGCCGGGAAATCGGCATCCCGATCCACTTCCATACGCACGATACCAGCGGCGTCAACGCGGCCTCGGTGCTGAAGGCCGCCGACGCGGGCGTCGACATCGCCGATGCCGCCATCGCCTCCATGAGCGGGCAGACCAGCCAGCCCAATCTCAATTCGATCGTGGCCGCGCTGGAGCACACACGGCGCGCGACCGGGCTCGACCTGGATGCGCTCAATCAGTGCGCGGATTACTGGGAACTGGTGCGCGAATTCTACGCGCCGTTCGATACCGGCCCGAAATCCGGAAGCGCCGAAGTCTATCTCCACGAGATGCCCGGCGGCCAGTATACGAACCTCAAGGAACAGGCTGAATCGATGGGCCTGGGCGCGCGCTGGCACGAACTGGCGCGCGCATATGCCGACGTCAACATGGCCTTCGGCGACATCGTCAAGGTCACGCCCTCGAGCAAAGTGGTGGGCGACATGGCGATTTTCCTCGCCACCCACAACATGACCATGGAACAGTTCGGCTTTCTGACGCCGGACCATAACTTCACGCTTCCCACGTCGGTCATCGAAATGTTCATGGGCGCGCTGGGCGAGCCGGAAGGCGGCTGGCCGAAGAAGCTCCAAGCCATCATCCTGCGCGGCGCCAAGCCGCATAAAGGGCGGCCGGGCGCGCACCTCCCCAAGGTGGACCTGGAGGACACGGCGGCCGCGCTCGAAAAGAAGATCGGTCGCCGGCCAGCCCATGACGAGGTGCTGAGCTACCTGATGTACCCGGAAGTCTTCGTCAAGTGCGCGCACAATCGCCAAACGTGGGGCGACGTAGATGTGCTGCCGACGCCGCAGTTTTATTACGGTATGGTGCGGTCAAGCGATGTTGCCATCGAGCTCGAACCCGGCAAAACGCTGGTGGTGAAGTTCCTCACGGTGGGCGAACCGCACCCCGATGGCACGCGCACGGTCTTCTTCGAGCTAAACGGCCAGCCTCGAGAGGTCACCGTCCGCGACCGCAGCCTGGACGTGAAGCAGCGGGCCGCGCCCAAAGCCGATCCCAATCAGCCCGGCCAGATCGGCGCGCCGATTCCCGGCGTGGTATCGACCGTTGCCGTGCAGATGAACCAGGCGATTCAAAAAGGCGATCAACTGCTGGTGATGGAAGCGATGAAAATGCAGAGCACGGTTTATGCGCCGGTGGGCGGCCGGGTGACGCAGGTTCTGGTGCAGCCGGGGCAGCACGTGGAAGCCAAGGACCTGCTGCTCGAGATCGAGTAGGGCGGGGGCGCGGCAAGCTAGTGTGCGGCCGGTAAAGCCGTCGGTCTTGCCGACGGTGCTTTGCATTTCTTGCGCGATCAGAGGAAGAAAGAACACCGGCGGCGAAAGACCGCCGGCGTTACCGGGCGTTCGTTACGACATTTGGGCGTGGCCGGCGCGCATGGCCATGGGGGCCTGGCGGATGTGGGAGTGGCAGAGGAATTCGAGAAGCACAATCATTTTGTGTTCGAGGTCGGGGCCAGAACGGCGTGCATGAGTGCGCGAAATCTGGAATTCGGCGATCCGTTCTCCCAGTTCCGCCCTCGAGCAACCGGAATGGGGGCCGGCCTCGAGGACTGCGGCTCCCAGGAACTCGGCGATGAAACGCATTTCGTCGGTGGAAAGTCCTGCCAGGAATTGGCGGGCGCTGAAGCGGCGCGACGGATCAGCGCAGGCTGCCAAGGCCGAAACCAACGTGCTTCGCAAGGCAGATCTCCTCTCGGTGACCGGACATAAATGTAAAGTGGATCTGGCCGTATTATGGCGGAATCCGCACCCGTGTGCAACCGGGCATAGCCACGGGCGCCGCTAGTATTCGATTTGTCCGTTCACATTTACGCGCGGGTTGTCCGCCGAGGCTGAGGCAGGCGACGCTGCGGTGTGGATTCCCGCCAGCAAGAAAAATGCGCCGGAAACCAGCACTGCCCAGATCAGGCTGACCACGATTGCGAAACGACGGTCCCAATGCATGCTTTGTGTGCCTCCCCATTTCACCTGTAGAAAGCTAAAACGGCCGCGGCGGCAATCACCGCCGCGGCCAGCGCCGCCACGGCCTCCGACCGCGGAGGCGGTAAACCCGGGCGCGAATCGCATCCAGCAGGCACTCCCGCACAAACCACGGAGCCACGGGGATGAAAAGGAGGAAATGTGCCCCGCGGGGATCCTCCCGGCTGCGGGTAGGCCTTCGCCGGTGCGAATGAGCCAACCTGCATCTCCATCCGCAAGTAGGGCATGAGCGCCTGGAAACGGCGGAGGAACTATCCCGCCCGCCGCCGCCAGGAATTAGGTCCGCTGCCGGAGGCTTCCGCAGCGTGCGCCGGGTTAGCAGCCTGCGCCAGGTTAAAGGCTCGCCGACCATGGGTTCCACAGGACATATCGGCTGCTACCCAAGTTTCATGAGCGGCATTGATCCACAAGGAAACTTGCGTGTCATGAATCCAGCCCATCGGCGAAACCCCAATGCGGTTAAACTGAACGTGGTGGCGCGCAAGAAGTCCTTCACCGAACAGGCGGCGGAATACAGCACGCTGGCGTTCGTTCTGCCGGCTTCGACCTTCGTCGGCTGGTTGCTGGGCCACCTGCTCGACAAGGGCTTGGGCACCGGTTACCTCAACATCGTGGGCCTCCTGCTGGGAATCGTCGGCGGCTTCGTCCAACTCATCCGGCAGGTGCTGCGGGATACCCATGACAACGATGGTTGACGAACTCGGCTTCGATCGCGCCACGCGCCGCATTGCGCGCTTCCTCGCCTGGGTGGGGGTGGCGGGCACGGCGCTGGCCGGGGCGGCGGGCGGCTGGAAGTGGGCGGTTGGTTTCCTGGCCGGAGCGGTTGCGGCCTGGTTCAACTTCCACTGGCTGAAACGGCTGGTAGGCGCGCTCGGCGGTGAGCGCAAGTACTCCTCTTTCCGATTGGCGCTGCGGTACTTTTTTTTGGGCGGCTGCGGCTATGTTATAGTACGGTTTTCCTCGATACCGGCGCCGGCTATCGTGGCTGGATTATTCGTCCTGATCGCGGCGATCTTCATCGAAATCCTCTTCGAGTTGGTGTATGCAAGAAAGCGAACTCTGGATCACCAGGATCTTTAACGACCGCTTCAGCGATCTGGGAAACGCCGCCCTGCAGTTGGTTGGGATGCATCCGCAGGCGCGGCCCTGGGCCAATTACGTTCTGATGCAGTTCGTGGTGATCGCGCTGCTGGTGGTGGTATTCGCCGTTTTGCGTGCGCGCCTTTCGGCGACCAATCCGGGCACGCTGCAGCAGACCTTCGAACTGTTCTACGGGTTCGTGCGCGGCCAGGCGGAAAACCAGATGGGGCACGCGGCGTCCCGTTATCTTACTTTTTTTGGAACCATCTTTATCTTTATCCTGGTTTCGAACCTGATCGGGATGATCCCTGCGTTCGAGTCTCCCACCATGAATGCGCCAGTCACGCTCGGCTGCGCCATGGCGACTTTCTTGTATTACCACCTGATGGGCCTGCAGGTGAACGGGTTCAAGTACATCTTGCAGTTCATGGGACCCAAATGGTGGCTGGCCGGGCTGATGTTCCCGATCGAGATCGTCAGCCATCTGGCGCGACCGCTCGCGCTCACCATTCGTCTCTATGCCAACATGTTCGCCGGCGAGCAGGTGACGATTGTGTTTGTCGGACTGACCTACCTGGGGTTTCCGGTGCTTTTCATGGTTCTGCACGCATTCGTGGGCGTGGTGCAGGCTTACATTTTTATGCTGCTCACCATGTTTTACGTGGGCTCCGCGGTTGCGCACGAACATTAATTCCGGCTTTATGCCGCCCGCGAGCGTGAGCCCGCCGGTCTCCCCAGGCACGGCGGGAACCACCTCCTCGCGCGCGATTTCATCTAAGGAGAAAAACCAATGACGAAGAAGCTGTTTTTCGTGCTGGCGCTGATGTTGCTGGCCAGTTGTGTGCTGTGTGCGCAGACGCCGGGCAATGCGGCCGCGGCCGAACCGTTCGATATTCGCCCGCTGGCCGCCGGAATCGCCATGGCGATTGCTTCCGGCCTTTGCGGGCTGGGGCAGGGCAAGGCCATTTCGAGCGCGGTGGAAGGCATGGGACGCAACCCGGGAGCGGCCGGGGTGATTCAGTTGGCGATGCTGATCGGTGTGGCATTTATCGAGTCGCTGGCGTTGTTCACGTTTTTGATCGTGGTTCTTTTCGTGAAGTAGTTTCCCATCCGGGGGGAAGGCGCTGAGCCCTCCCCCCTCCTCGCTATCAGGCAACCATCAGGTATCTCCCGCGTTCTTGCGATATCTCTCCGAGCCGGTTTCCAAGTAACTCCGGAAGCATCACACTTTGTTCCACTGGCATTACACGTTGTGGACATTGGCGACATACGCTGGCTTGGGTCTATTCGGGTTCGGAAAAGAAGCCGGTCCAAACAGAGCAAGTCGCTATTGATGAATGACATGGATCGGCCATACCGTGCGCCACCAGTATCTGGGCGTAACCGGCCCGACTCGCGGCGGGGGAGAATTCCGAAAAGAACAGAGAAAACATTTGCTCTGCCGTGACTGTAATACATCTGAGTTTTGTTTGAGTGCTTCAGCCGGAACCCCATCCTGGGTCTCACAATGGCGGAAGCCTGCCGAGGTTGGTTACCCATGCACTGGTTCGCACTGACCGTCAAGCCGCGCCACGAGAAGGCCGTCGCTGAAGGCCTATTAGCCAGATCGATCGAGTCTTACGCGCCGGTTTATCGCGAGCGCCGGCGCTGGTCGGATCGCATCCAGACGGTGGAGCTGCCGCTTTTCCCGAGATATGTTTTCTGCCGATACACTTTCGCGGACCGGCTGAAAGTCATCCGTGTGCCCGGCGTCCAGTCGGTGGTTGGATTTGGCGGCGAACCCGCCCCGGTTCAGGATGCGGAGATCGATTCGGTCAAAGCGCTGGTGGGCTCCGGTCTGGCAGTTGCCCCATGGCATTATCTTCGCGTCGGGCAGCGGGTTCGGATTTGCGCGGGTCCACTATCCGGACTGGAAGGAATTCTGACCCGCGAAAAATCGGGGTATCGCGTAGTGATCAATGTCGAGTTGTTGCAACGCGCAGTCGCGGTCGAGGTCGATCGCAACTTCGTGGGGACGATAGACGGTGCTCGGCAGGTTTTGGCCAGCCTGTCTTGACACCCCTTCCATGCCACGATCGCGGAAAAATCGAACGGTAGTCTTCCGGCTCACCCAAGCCGAATACGACCGGGTGAGGTTGGCGTGCGACGTGGCCGGGGCGCGCACTCTCTCCGAGTACGCGCGGTCGGAACTGTTGGATAGCTGCGAGACCGACTCGCAAGGCTCGACCAATCTGAAAAGATTCCACGCCATCAGCGAGAAGCTCGAAGAGCTGAAAGCAACCGTCAACCGCATTGCCGAACGGATGCCGCCGGACGCGCGGTGAATCGAAGGTGCCGCTTCCAGCCGGTGAAAAGATGCGCGACTTACGCTCGCTTCGCCTTCTAACGGTGCTGTTGCTCCCTTTGGCGGGTGCTGGCGCTCAAACCACTGCTTCCGCGCCGCCGGGAGGCGCAGCCCAGTCCTTTGATGAAACTGCCGGGCCCGACTCAGGTTCGGCCTACGTTCCCATGAGTAGTTGGATCTACGACGGTCTGGATCGCCTGGCCGCGTTCGGTCTCATCCCTTCGCAAATTACCGGGCTCCGCCCTTGGACCCGCGCCGAATGCCGCCGCCAGACCCGCGAAGCCGAAGAGCAGTTTCAAAAATCGCTTGGCGAGTACACTCCTCAGCCGATGGTCGGCGACCTGTCCGCGATCGGGGTGGAAGCCGCCGCTATTGTTGCCGAGCTCCATCGCGAGCTGGACTCGCCTGGTCCAGCCGCATCGGCTGTCACGCTCCAGTCCGTCTACACGCGCAATGGGGTGATTGCCGGCCCGCCGCTCAACGACAGCTTCCACTTCGGTCAGACCTGGACTGACGACGACGGGCGCCCCTTCGGCCGCGGCTGGAACTCCTATACCGGCTTCACCGCGAACGCCGAATCGGGCCGCTTCGTCGCCTACATGAGCGGCGAGTATCAACGCGCCCCAGGCAGCGCCCCATACTCTCTGGCGGTCCGGCAGGCCATTTCGACGATGGATACGATTCCTCTCCAGCCCGCCGTGGGGCGATCCGCCACCAATCGCTTCCGCGCCATCGAGGCTTACGCCGGATTCCGCTTGGGGGACCTGGAGTTCTCGCTCGGGCAGCAGGCTCTCTGGTGGGGGCCGACTTACGATGCGCCGCTCTCCTTCTCCAATAATGCCGAACCCACCAAGAACCTGCGAATTTCCTCTCTGCACCCTATCCACTTGGGGCTCCTCGGAGAAGTCCGCGGCGAGTTCGTCATCGGAAAACTGGGCGGGCAGCAGTACACCTGGCGCCCCTGGTTCAACGCGCAGAAGCTGTCTTTCAAGCTAACCGGCAACCTCGAGATGGGGTTTACCCGCTGGTCCATATTCTGGGGCGTGGGCCATCCGATGACGCCGGGCAGCTTCATCGATAATTTCATCACCCTCAACGCCGGTGTTCCCGGCCGCGCCAACCCCGGCGATCGCAAGGGCGGATTCGATTTCCGCTACCGGGTCCCCGGTCTGCGCAACTGGCTCACGCTGTACACCGACTCCTACTGCGACGACGATCCTTCGCCCTTGGCCTCGCCGCACCGCTCCGCGATCGACCCGGGCATCTATCTGACTCGCGTGCCTGGCATTCCGCACTTGGATTTTCGCGTGGAGGCGCCCTCCACCACACTGATCGGGCTCGACAATGTCATCAATTACGTCAACTACGAATACCTCAGCGGCAATACCAACTATGGCCAACTGCTGGGCAGTTGGGTGGGCCGCGATGGGCGCGCGGAAGAGGCGTGGGCCACCTACCGGTTCTCGCCGCGGAACAAAATCGTGCTGGGCTTCCGCCAGTTGAAAGGCAGCGCGAAACTGATCCCCGGCGGCTCCACGCAGTCGGACGCCTCGCTCGAAAGCTCGTACGCCTTGTCCCGCGAGTTGTCCGCCGATTTCTTCGTGCAGTACGAGAAGTTCTACATTCCACTCCTCGGCCCTCGCCGCAACAACCTCAGCAGTTGGATTCAATTGACCTGGGAACCGAATTTCCAGATTTCCGAAAAAGGAACCAGACAGAAGTGACACAACCAACCCCGAACTTGACGTGGCGCGCACGCCGGCGCGTGGAACGATTCTGTTGGGCTGCCGCCGGGTTCTTACGCGGCGTTGTTGCGCCCCGGCCGGCCGGTCCGGCAGCTTTTCTCGTTGGTTTAGCGCTGTTGGCCGCCTGCAGCTCCACTGTATTCGCCCAAGATATGGGCGACCAGGATACCGATGCTGCGCAGGTCCTCGGCGCCACGCCCATGCAGGCCGGCAAGTGCACCGGTCCGCTCGGCTTTTTGCTCCCGGAATGCCAGGGCGGCAAATCCTCCTCCGCCGACGTGGCGGCCCCTTCCCGTTCCGCGGGAGGCGCGCGGACCGCACCCAACATCCGTTCCGGCTCGGCGGGCTCCGCAGGTCCGGCCGAGGCCGCCCCGCTCGCGCCAGAAGCCCCAGCCCCACCCAACGACTTTCAGCGCTTCGTCGCCTCCTCTATCGGCGAGACTCTGCCCATTTTCGGCGCCAGCCTCTTTGAACGCGTGCCCACTACGTTTGCCCCGCTCGATCGCGTCCCCGTCACCGCCGACTATGTGGTCGGTCCCGGCGACCAGATTCTCCTCCGCGCATGGGGCCAGGTGAATCTCGATCTCGAACTCACCGTGGACCGCGCTGGCGCCGTCTTCATTCCCCAAGCCGGCAACATCAATGTCGCCGGTTTCCAGTTCCAGCAGCTCTCCGGCTACCTTCGCTCGCAACTCGGGCGCGTCTTCCGCAATTTCGATCTCAACGTGAACATGGGCGAGTTGCGCTCTATCCAGGTCTTTGTGGTGGGACAGACCCGCCGGCCCGGCACCTATACCGTCAGCTCGCTCAGCACCCTCGTCAACGCCCTGTTCGCTTCCGGCGGCCCTTCCAGCCAAGGCTCCATGCGCCACATTCAGCTCAAGCGCGGCGCCGATATCGTCACCGAGTTCGACCTTTATGACCTGCTTCTGAATGGCGATAAGTCCAAGGACGCGCGGCTGCTGCCTGGGGATGTCGTTTACTTTCCGCCCGCCGGAGCGCGAGCGGCGGTCGCCGGCAGCGTCCGGACTCCCGGCATCTACGAGCTGAAGGGCGAGAGCAAAGTAGCCGATCTGATTCGGATGGCCGGCGGCTTGTCGGCGGTCGCCAACGTCCAGCGCGCCGCCTTGGAGCGCATTCACCAGAACGACTCCCGTGAGGTGCTCGAATTCAAGCTCGATGCCTCTGGCGTCGCCACCGAGATTGGCGATGGCGACCTTCTCTATGTCTCCACCATTCCCCCGCGCTTCGCCAACGCCGTCACCCTGCGCGGCAATGTGGCCAACCCCGGCCGCTTCCCCTGGCACGCCGGCATGCGGCTGCGCGACGTCATCCCCGACAAGGAATCGCTCATCACTCGCGACTACTGGAAGAAGCACAACGCGCTGGGGTTCGTGCCGCCGGATCAAAGGCTGCCCGCCGACCCCGCCACCGAAGCCCGCCGCTCGCCGGGCGGGACCGATATCGCCGCCTTCGTCCCCGATATCAACTGGACCTACGCCGTGATCGAACGCCAAAACGCGCGCGATCTCAAGACCGAATTGGTCGCCTTCAATCCCGGCAAGCTTGTGCTGGACGGCGACGAGACTCAGAACCTGGAGTTGCGCCCCGGGGACGTGGTGACCATCTTTTCCCAGGCCGATATCCGCGTCGCCATCGCGCAGCAGAACCCCAAGGTCCGTCTCGAAGGCGAATTCCATGTAGCCGGCGTCTATGACGTGCGTCCTGGCGAATCCCTCGGGGCCCTTGTCCAGCGAGCCGGAGGACTTACCCCGCAGGCCTACCTCTATGGCGCCGAATTCACACGGGAATCGGCGCGCGTCGATCAGCAGCGGCGCCTCGACCAGTTTACCGACGAACTGGAGCGGGATCTCGATCAGACGGCTTCGAGGAACATCGGCCGCGCCGCCTCGCCGGACGATGCCGTCGCAGCCGCCATGAGTGTCCAGAACAGCCGCCAGTTCATCGCCAGGATGCGCAATCTGAAGTCCACCGGCCGCATCGTGCTCCATCTGGAGCCAGGCTCGAACGACCTCGGCAAGCTCATGGACCTGCCGTTGGAAGACAGCGACAAGTTCATGGTTCCCGCACGTCCAGCCACGGTGAACGTGTTTGGCGCTGTTTACAATCAGAACTCTTTCCTCTATGAGCCGGCCCAGCGGGTCGAGGATTACCTCCGGCGGTCCGGCGGCCCCACCCGGACGGCCGACAAGGGTCACATGTTCGTCATCCGCGCCGACGGCTCCGTGTTGCCGAGGCAGGGCGCCAGCCCATTCAGGAAGGCTTTCGACTTCGGGACCCTGCATCCGGGCGATTCCATAGTGATGCCGGAGCAGGTTTTCAAGCCCGGGTTCATGCGCGCGCTGCGCGATTGGTCTCAGATCGTCGGCCAACTGGGCTTGGGCGCCGCGGCAGTCAACACGCTCAAGTAAGTAACATGGCCATTGCCCCTATAGCTACACGTTTCCAACGAGAGAGAATCAAAGTGCCAACTGACATAATCCCGAATCCGCCGCAGGATGCCATCGCCACCGAGCCGGAACACTGGATGGAAGCGCCGCCTGGGCGCGGCCTGCTGGATCTGCTTCTGACGCTTGCCGAGCGGAAATGGTTCATCCTGTCGATGACCTTAGCCGGCGCCCTGGTCATGACCGTAATCGCCTTCCTCCTGCCGCCCATGTACACGGCCACGGCGTCCATCATGCCTCCCCAGCAGCAGCAATCCGCCGTTACGGCGCTCCTCGGCCAACTCGGTCCGCTTGCATCCGCCGCCGGAGGCGGTCTCGGCATCAAGACCCCCGGAGAAATCTACGTAGCGATACTGGGCAGCCGGACAATCGCCGACGATCTGATCCACTCGTTCAATTTGCAACAACTCTACAATGCGTTGACGATGTATAGCGCGAGAAAGATACTGGCGAAGCGATCCACGATTACCGGAGGGAGGGAGCCACTCATCAGGATTTCCGTCGAGGATCGCGATCCAAGACGCGCGGCAGCGCTTGCCAACGCGTACCTGGACGAACTGGCCAGGCAGAACGGCCGCCTCGCCCTGACCGAATCAGCGCAACGCCGCCTTTTCTTCGAACGCCAGTTGGAAGCACAGAAGAAGTCGCTAGCCGACGCGGAAGCCGCCCTGAAAGCCACTCAGGAGCGGACCGGCGTCTTGCAGGTCACCGCTCAGGTCGAGTCGGTAATTGGGAATATGGCGAACCTGCGGGGTGCAATCGCCGGTCGTGAGGTCGCCCTCTCCTCCTTGGAAAGCGCTGCCACACCCCTGAATCCCGAGGTTGTGCGGGAAAAAGCGGAGCTAACGGCGCTACGCGAACAACTACAGAAGCTCGAGACAAGCGGCGATCCCGTTCGCCGTGGCGATCCCTTGATTCCGACCTCGCTCGTGCCGAAAGTCGGCTTGGAGTACGTGCGCGCCGTCCGCGACCTCAAGTACAACGAGACGCTGTTCGAGTTGCTCTTGAAACAATATGAAGCCGCTAGAATCGACGAAGCCAAAGAGTCCCCGGTCGTCCAGGTAGTAGACTCTGCCGTCCCCCCAGACCGCAAAAGCTGGCCCCCGCGAGCGGGATTCGGTTTTGGGGGCGCCTTCGTCTGTGGAGTCTTCGCGTGCCTGTTCGCGTCGGCCAGCAGCCACCTTCGAGATCCTCAAGACGCCGATAAGCTGCGTCTCCTCAAGAGGAGCCTCATCGGTTAACCTCGGACGCGAGGTACCGCCCATGGCCGCTACCACCTAATGAGACGCTTTCTTGCCATCCACATCGGAAGCTTACGATTCAATATTGTCTCTTCTACGCTCGGATACATGGGCTACGGCGCGGCACAGTGGGCCATGCTAATCGTCCTGGCCCGATTGGCGACCCCCGAAGCCGTCGGGCAGTTTTCCCTCGCCTTCGCGGTCGCGGCCCCGGTCTTCCTGGCTTTCGATATGCAGTTGAAGCGGGTTGTCGCCAGCGATGCCACCCGTAGGATCTCGCCCTGGACGGCTCTTTCGGTTCGAGTGAGCGGGTGCACGCTGGCTACCGTTGCAATCATGGTTCTCTCCGCATGCCTGCATTATTCCAGCGTGCAACGTAACCTGAACCTGACAGTGGCCCTCGCAAAGTCGTTTGAGAGCATCAGCGATCTGCTGTACGGATACTTCCAACGCGCTGAGAGAATGCACTCAATCGCGGTCTCCTTGCTGGTGAAGGGGGTCGGCGGTCTGGTCGGATTATGGGCCGTGATGTGGCAAACTGGCTCCGTGGTCCACGCGACTGCCGCGGTTGCTTGTGCATGGTTTCTTTTACTCGTGTCTTTCGACGCGCCTCGCGTGCGAAAGCTTTTCAGCCAAACAGCCGAGCCTGGCGAAGTCGCTCCCGCCATAAGCTCCTGGAAGCCGCTAATTCGGATGGCCGGGCCTCTAGGGGTCGCAATGGTGCTCAGCTCTCTTGGCCAGAACATCCCACGGTATGTTCTGGAGGCAAGGCGCGGACACGCGGCATTGGGCGTGTATGCGGCAGCAAGCTACTTCTTTCTGGTGGGCGGCCGCCTGACGATGGCAACGGCCGATGCCATCCTGCCGCGGCTAAGCAAACTGGCAACCACCAATTTGGACGCCTTCGCCTCCGTGCTCTGGAAGGCCATCAAACCCATTGTGCTGGTTGGCATCGGCTTGGCGCTTTTCGCGATTCCATTGGCGCGGCCTCTCCTTGTCAGGCTCTATGGGCGGGCATACGCCGCGGGCGCCGCGACTTTGGTCATCGTCTTGCTGGCCTCAAGCCTGCACTGTGTCGCCTCCATTTTTCAGGTCGCCTTAATGGCGCTGCGGCAAATCAACATTCAAGTGGGAATCGTTGCCGCGGGAACTCTCTCCGCGCTGATGGCATCGGCTGCGCTTGTGACTTCCTTCGGCGGCACGGGCGCGGCTATCGGTTTGGCGGCGGGCCTGGGGCTGCAAGCCGTGCTTTCGGCGGCCTTCGCCCTTGCAACGCTCCGCAGCACAAACCAAGCCCTGGCGGCCACACGCCCTGAAACACATCTTGCATCTCTAATTGGTAGCTGATCCCGTTGCAACCAGACCCAAGATGGCTACAATAGCCCACCAAGCCGTTTCACTTCATGGCGCCCTTCAGTCGACGAGGCCCCACTCGGGGAGGCTTGCACCTTACCTCGGCGGCGCACTTACCGCTCTCTATCTACTAATAGGGCGCTGGTCTTTTGAGCGCTTGCAGCATCTTGCGGACCAGGACTTCTTTGACGCCCCCACGTCGCAGCTCCGGCATTACATACTTCTTGCCCTCATTCTCCTGACTCTTGCTGGAGCGCCTGTTCGACGGCGCACCAGCCACGTCTGCTGCCTTCGCCCGCACCACCTCGTGCCGCTATTGTTGGCATTCTTCCTCTACGCGTCCTTAGCAGCACTTTGGTCTCCAGCCGGCGCTCAGACGTCAATTAAGGTCTTCGACCTCGCCAGCTTGGCCGCCCTGACTCTCTGCGTCGCGTCCTGGGCCGCCGGCGAAGGGAGCCACTTTTATCAGAAAGCCTTCTGGATCACGTTTTGCGCCGCGGTCGCCGCGCTCATCGCGCTGACAATCGCCGGCAACGGCTTCACGGACGAGACCCGGACCGCCTCTTTAGGAGGCGGGCCTAACGTGTTCGGAAGAAACATGGCTGTCGGGTTTCTCGGCTCGTTTTTCTTGATCCGCCGCCGGCTCGGACAATATTGGATCGTTATCACTGTTCTTACTCCCTTCCTGGTATTGATGTCGGGAAGCCGCGGGGCGCTGGCGGCGATAATCTGCGGGGCACTCGCGTATTTCGTTACGGACCACGCCGTCCTGCGGAAACGCCTCGGCATCATCACTGCCGTTCTCTGTCTCAGCGGTGCGGTATTGTTCTATTCAGACGCTGGCGACCGGGCTATGTCAACCTACCAGGACCGTATCTTACGTTTGACGGTAGAGGAGCGCTACGATTCCGAGCGGAGTGATCTGGCACTGACCGCATATCAAATGGTAATGAAGTTTCCGCTGTTCGGCGCGGGTCTGGCGTCGTTCCCGCTGTATTCTACGGGCTTTTACGCACACAATATCTTCTTGGAGACCATTGCGGAGACGGGCCCGGTTGGGTTATGCCTGCTCCTATTTCCTTTTATCACCTTCGCCGTATTTTCGGTCCGACATTGGGGCCAGGTCGACAGGCCGACAGTCTGTGCATTTGTCGCTGTGTTCACGCATGCTCAGTTCAGCGGTGACCTATTCGATTCTCGGGCCGTGTTCGTATTCGTCGTCATGGCCTCCTCAATCGTCGTGGCAAAACGTGGACCCTCCCAAGGGAACCGGCCCGGCGCCGCCGCCATGCGCCGGGTGGGAAGGGAAGTCCTTTTAGCGCCAGGCGACCTCAGCCGCCCGCACCAACTGCCACCACACCACGGAGCTTAAGGGAAGGTACTGAAGATGGGTTGGCGCTGCAAAGCCTTCGGCCACAGTGTCTTATCTCGCTTGCCGCTTTCGGGCTGTCTTTTCTATGGAGTCCAACGCTACATAACCCGGTCCTTGCCAGACTCCCCAGCGAAAACTCGAGAGCGGATAGGCGCGTTCAAGCGGCACATCGAACTTGTTGAATCATTGGTAACCCTGCGAATAGGTTCCATGAGTTTTTATGAGTTTGGCGCGGGGCACGATCTGTTAGGGCCCATGACGTATTATGCGTGTGGCGTGAATCGTCAGGTTGTCATTGACCGGAATTCGCTACTGCGGGTTGCTCTTCTGAACAACGGTATCCAACAGCTCTCTATGCCGTGCGCTGGGTTGGTTCGTCCCCCGAAAGCAACTGTAGGGCCTGACAGCACGAACGGCAGAGAAAGCTTAAGGGAGCTGTATGGCATTGAATACATCGCTCCGTGTGACGCGCGAGCGACGCCACTGGAGCCGGGGGTAATCGACTGCATCACTTCCACGAACACCCTCGAACATATACCGCAAGGGGACCTTCGGCGGATTCTCGCCGAGTGTTACCGGGTACTCCGTCCCGGAGGTGTAGTGAGCTTTAAGATCGATTACCAGGACCACTTCAGCTACTCCGACACGTCGGTCTCAGCGTACAACTTTCTTCAGTATTCCGATTCAGCATGGCGAAAGTGGAGCCCACCGAACCATTACCAGAACAGGCTGCGACATTCGGATTATAGAGAGCTGATTTCGATAACGGGTTTTGAAGTCGTGGCGGAGGAAGTTCAAGAGCCTTCGGAGGCGGACCTACGGTTGCTTGGACGGTTGCGGCTGGCGACGCGTTTTGGGAGTTATCACTTGAATGATTTAGCGACACGAGGAGCCTATCTAATTGCCCGAAAGCCTGTGCAAGCCTGTGCCGAGTGAGTGACGGAACGATGCATTCTTGAGTTTTTGTTTTGGCGCGGCTGCGAAAGCCCGCTAGCGGTGTGGACTGGATTTTGACGCAATGAATATCTGGGTTGTTTGTATCAGCGAGCCGTTGCCAATTGACGGAGGCGGTCAGCGGTTGATGCGTGCCGGCATGTTGACGCGAGCGCTCTTGTCGATGGGGCACCAGGTCACCTGGTGGACTTCCGCATTCAACCACTCCTCCAAGCGGCACCGCACGAATCGCAGCCAGATGAAGGTGTCGCCTGAAGGCGTCCGCCTCTGGCTGATGCACGGCATTGCGTACTCGCGAAACATCGGACTTTCGCGGCTGGTGAACCATCTTCAGTTGGCCCTCGAGTTTAGCCGGCTGGCGGTTGCCGAGCTCCCTCCCGATCTGATTTTCTGCTGCTGGCCCGCGGTCGAAGTTGGCTTCGCGGCCGTCCGCTACGCCGAACGCCAGTCGATCCCCATCCTTTTGGACGTGCGTGATCTCTGGCCAGACATCTACCTCGATGCCATCCCGCCGGCCTTTCGGCCCGCGGCGAAAATCGCTTTGGCGCCGTACTATGGCATGACGCGGTCAGCCTTCCGCCGCGCGTCCGGCGTCGTCGCGATTTCGGAGGGGTACCTGGACTGGGGGCTTGCACAGGCGGGCCGCGTTCGGGGCCCAAACGACGCGTTGTTCCCTCTTGGATATCAGGAGCCGGATTGGACCAAGGCGTCTCTATCAGAGCGCAACCACAGTCTCCTGGCTCTGGCAGGCAGCGACTCGCGCCTGCTCTGCTGGTTTCTGGGTTCCTTTGGCGACACTTACGATCTCGAATCCGTAATCCGCGCTGCCCGTAAGCTGAAAGATCAAGGGGTAAACGACTGCCAGTTCGTACTAAGTGGAGAAGGCGAAGGGCGCGCCCGCCTGGAGAAAATGGCCTGCGGAATGGAGAACATCGTTTTCACCGGGTGGCTGAACGCTGACCAGATCGCCCGCATGATGCAGAAGGTGCATGTGGGACTGGCTGCTTACCGTAAAGGCGCTCCGCAAGGACTGCCGAACAAGATCTTCGAGTACATGGCAGCGGGCTTGCCCATCTTGTCGTCCTTGTCGGGCGAATGCGAGCAGTTCTTGAAGACCAACTTCTGTGGGATATCCTATGCCGCCGGCAGCCCGGATAGCTTCATCGAAGCTCTCTTAAGCCTGACAGCGGACGAGAACCGGCGCAAAGAACTGGGAGCCAACGGGTTGCGTGCGTTTCGGAGTCACTATTCGGCATCCGTGGTCTACCCGCGGCTTGCCGGACACCTGGAACATATCGCCACCGAAGCGCCAAGAACCCAACCACCCGCGCGCGCGGCCGTCGGTCGACTGAGGTGCAGCTCATGACCCAGCTTTCATCCGCCAATAGTACCGTAACTGAAGACGTGTATCACTTTTACGCACTTACTCTGCCTGGCCACGCCGCCGGCTCGACCGAACCGCCGGCTCCTGGTTATCGCTGCGTGACATGGGCACCGGGTCCACTTCGTCTGGTGCCAGGGGCTCTGCTGCGGCATCAAGCCTCCGATAGTCCGCTGCGTCTCCGGCATTTGATCTACTTCTGGATCCACCACTATCTTCTGTTTAAGGGACGACGCGAGTATCGCATTCTCTTGGTGTTTCACGGCCCGGATCTTGCGCACTATAGTCTAGTGAGATCCCGCGATTTTCGGTTTCCGTTTATGGCCGCCGAGGACCTTCAGGTTGGCCCAGTTTGGACTCACGCCAACCATCGGGGCAGGGGCTTGGCAAACCAGGCCCTCGCCATGATCCGCGCCCGGTGGGCTGACGCACATTGCCGTCTCTGGTGGGTTTGTTTGAAAAATAACGGCCCTTCGAATCGGGTAGCCAACAAGCAGGGTTTGTCGATTGCCGGACAAGGCTTCCGTCGCAAGAAGTTCGGCCTCAGGCTCCTCGGGCGCTTCTGCGTTGAGCCATGCCCTGGCGCCGTCGGCTGCGCGCCGGACTTTACGATAATTACCGAGACCCCTGGTGCTGGGGCTACTCGGGATCAACTGTCGATCCTGTATACCCGATACCACTTCGCCTCGCGCTGGGTAAAGGGCAAACACGTGCTTGAGACCGCCTGCGGTGCGGGCGTCGGACTCGGCTTTCTGGCGCGCGAAGCGGCGCACGTGACTGGCGGCGACATCGAGGACGCGAACTGGCGCTTGGCTGCGGAAACTTATCGAAACCATCCACGCATCCGCGTCCAGCGGTTCGACGCCCAAGACATGCCATTCCCCGACGGGTCTTTTGATGTTGTCATCATGTTTGAAGCCATTTACTACCTATCCGACCCTGCCCTGTTCCTTCGGGAGGTTCAGCGGGTGTTGCGCCCTGGTGGCGTCCTGCTGATGTCGTCGGTTAACTCCGAGTGGCCGGGATTCCACCCAAGCGCACACAGCCGGAGCTATTACAATATCCGCGAGCTAGGCGAGATCCTGGCGCAGAATGACTTCGAACCTGCCTTGTATGCTGGGTTTCCCGACGACTCTGCGGGGCCTGTAAGTGCGATGGTTCAGCGGGTACGTCGGGTTGCGGTCAACCTGCACCTGATTCCTCGGACCATGAACGGCAAAAAACTCCTCAAGCGGCTATTCTATGGAAAGTTAACCCCCATCCCGACCGAGATCACCGAGGGAATGGCCAATCTCGAACCGTTGATCGATCTCAAGAACATCCAGGATGCATCGCCCTACAAGATGATCTACGCGGTAGGCTCCAAACGCGTTGGCTCGACGCTATGACTAACCTCGCAATGCTTCGCGCGGTGCCGTTTTTTGCATATCCGCACGTTTTTGCCGCGATCGAAGCCGACGTGCTGCGCATCATCGCGGACGTTGGCCGCCGCGGCGCCTTTATCCTGCAGCGTGACCTCACTTTGTTTGAAAACAATCTGGCGGCGTTTCTGAATGCCAAACACACACTCGGAGTGGGTAACGCGACCGACGGGCTGCATTTCGCGGTTCGCGCGGCCGGCATTGGTCCGGGCGATGAAGTCATCCTTAGCTCGCATACGATGATCGCCACCGCCGCCGCCGTTCATTTTGCCGGCGCAACGCCGGTGCCCGTCGAATGTGGCGCCGATCACCTCGTCGATCCCGGCGCTGTCGAGGCCGCGATAACCTCGCGCACTCGCGCCATTCTGCCCACACAGTTGAACGGCCGTACGTGCAATATGGATGCACTCCAGACCGTTGCCGGCAGGCACGGCCTGCTCATCATTGAAGACGCGGCGCAAGCGCTCGGTTCGAAGTTCAAGGGCCGATGTGCAGGGACGTTTGGCATCGCCGCCGCCATCAGCTTTTACCCGGCCAAGGTCTTGGGTTGCCTGGGAGACGGTGGGGCCGTAATCACCAACGACGAGGAACTCTATGAACGCATGTATCAGATGCGTGACCATGGCCGGAGCACTAATGGCGCCATTGTCTCCTGGGGACTGAATTCCCGCCTTGACAACCTGCAGGCCGCTCTTCTCGACATTCAATTGAAGAAATACGAGGACGTGATGTTCCGGCGCCGCCAGATAGCGGCGCTTTATACCGGATGGCTCGAAGACGTTACGGAGATCGTGCTTCCCCCCGCTCCCGACTCCGACCCCGACCACTTCGACATCTATCAGAACTACGAAATTGAAGTCGAACACCGCGACGAGCTCAAACAGTACCTCGAGGACCGCGGCATAGGCACACTCATACAGTGGGGCGGCCAAGCCATCCATCAGTTGAAGGCTCTTGGCTTCACCCAACACCTCCCATACACCGAGCGCCTCTTCACGCGCTTGCTCATGCTGCCCATGAACCTGTCGCTCTCGGACGACGACGTCCGTTACGTCTGCGACAGCATTCGCGCGTTCTACGGATATCCTCAATGAACGGTTCAACGCCCGTCGATGCGCGATTTGCCGGCTACTCGACCATCGACCTGTGCACGACTGGATATACCGCGACTCTAAAGTAACTTTTGGACTCAACCGATTAGCTTTCAGAGTGACGAACTCGTATATGAATAGCCAGGTTTTCGCGACCGGTCCCACCGGGACTCGTGAGATCGCTCAGCGTCTTCGCACGCACGCCCTTCGCATGACCAGCGCAGGCGGCGGAGCCCACATCGGAGCGGTTTTCTCCTGCGCGGACATCCTCGCCGTGCTCTATGGCGGCATTCTGCACGTCGATCCCGCCGCGCCCAAATCGCCCATGCGGGACCGCTTCGTACTGAGCAAAGGACACGCCGGAGCCGGCCTCTATGCCGCCCTCGCCGAACGTGGCTTCTTTCCGGCCGGGCAACTCCTGACGCACTACCGGAACGGCTCCGAACTGAGCGGGCATGTCTCACACAAAGTACCCGGTGTCGATGTATCCACTGGTTCCCTGGGCCATGGTCTTTCCATGGCCTCCGGCATGGCCTACGCCGCCATTCTCAAGTCATCGCGACATCGCGTCTTTTGCCTGTTGAGTGACGGAGAATGCGACGAAGGATCCACTTGGGAGGCTGCGATGTTCGCCGCACACCACGGACTTTCAAACCTCGTCGCGATTATAGATTACAACCGGATTCAGGGCATTGCTCCCGTCGGCGACGTTTTGGAACTCGAACCCTTTGCCGACAAATGGGCCGCCTTCGGCTGGGCCGTCCGCGAAGTGGACGGCCACGACCACCGAGCGCTGCACACGGCTTTTGGGTCCGTGCCGTTCGCGCCCGGCAAGCCCTCATGTCTGATTGCCCACACCACCAAGGGCAAAGGTGTCAGCTTTATGGAAAATACCGTGCTCTGGCATTACCGCATACCTCGCGGAGCGGAATTCGATGCGGCGCTGGCCGAGTTGGAGGCCCAGCCGTGAGAGACGCTTTCATCCGCACCCTCACGGAACTGGCCCCGCAACACCCGGAAGTCATGCTGCTATCCGGCGACTTGGGTTTTGCCGTGCTCGACGGCTACATCGACCGGTTCCCCCGCCAGTTTCTCAATGTGGGCATCGCGGAGCAGAACATGTCCGGCCTCGCTGCCGGCATGGCGCTCGAAGGCCGCACCGTTTTCACCTACTCCATTGGCGGTTTTCCGACGCTCCGCTGTCTCGAGCAGATCCGCAACGACATCTGTTACCACGGCGCCAACGTGAAGATCGTCTGTGTGGGCGGAGGCATGAGCTACGGGCCGGTTGGTTTCTCGCATCATGCCACGGAGGATCTGGCGATACTTCGATCGCTTCCGGGCATGCAGGTGTTCTCGCCTTGCGATCTCTGGGAGGCCGCCGAAGCCGCCCGGCATCTCGTCTTGCATCGCGGCCCCGCCTACCTCCGCCTCGACAAGTCGGCCGCGCCCGCGACTGTGCGTCCCGGCGAGGCTTTTCGGCCGGGCCGCATCCGAACGGTTCGTGAGGGATCGGATGTGACATTGGCCGCTACCGGCGGAATTCTGGGAGAAGCCATCCTGGCCGCCGATATTCTCGCCGACCAGGGCGTCTTTTGTCGCGTCCTCAGCGTCCACACGGTCAAGCCACTCGATTCCGGCACGCTCACAGCCGCCGCCTCCGAAACGGGCGGCATAGTCAGCATCGAAGAACATGCCGCTGACGGAGGCCTGGGCGGCGCCATCGCCGAAGTTCTCATGGAAGCCGGAGTCTTTCCGCGTTTCCTGGTGCGCCTGGCGCTCCGCAACACTTTCTCATCGGTGGTGGGGAGCCAGCAATACCTCCGCCAGGTTTACTCGCTGGACGCCGCAGCCGTAGTTCGGACGGTATTCGCCAAGCTGGATATCGCCGTTCCCGCACTTGCATGACACTGAAACGGACTTTCGACCTCCTTATGGCTGCGGCCGGTCTGGCGCTCTTCTCGCCACTTTTGTTAACCGTGATGCTTGCCATCTGGCTCCAGGACCGCAGGTCGCCGTTTTACATCGCGCCCAGGGCCGCTCGCGGCGGCGGCGAGTTCCGCATGGTCAAGTTCCGTTCCATGGTGGTCAATGCCGACAAGATCGGCGGCTCATCCACGGCTGCCGCCGACCGGCGTATCACGCCGGTTGGCCGATTCGTGCGCGCCTACAAACTGGATGAACTGATCCAACTGTGGAACGTCCTGGTGGGCGACATGAGCCTGGTCGGACCGCGGCCACAGGTTCTGACGGACGCCAGCCTTTATACAGAAGCCGAGAAACGCATGCTGACGGTCCGTCCCGGCATCACCGACCCGGCCTCGATCGTCTTCTCGGATGAAGGCGATGTCCTCCACGGAAGCTCCAACCCGGACCTGCTCTACAACCAGATCATCCGTCCGTGGAAAAGCCGCCTGGCTTTGGCATATATCGACCACCGCACGTTTTGCACAGACATTTGGCTGATCCTGCTCACCATCGTAGCCATCGCGTCCCGGCCAGTCGCGTTGCGTGCGCTCGGACATTTGCTTCGCCACTGGCAAGTCGATCCACTGGTCGTCCGCGTGGCCGCCAGGCGGGAGCCTCTCGCGCCGCACGCTCCGCCGGGCGCCGCTGAGGTCGTGGAACGCTATCCGTGAACAGGCGCGCCGGCGCTATTTGAGCCTTTTCGCCATGCCACAATTCGTTCTCCACCGCGTCGCCCGTCATCTTACCCGCCATCTTCGCTGGGTGATCCGCGCCGTCCAACTCGCTATATTCGGCATCGCCGGAGTCCTCGCGTTCCTTTTGCGATTCGACCTCAGCGTGCCTCCGCAGTACTGGCCCCAAGTGTTGGCTGGCCTCTACGTCTGGATACCGGTCAAAGTGCTCGTCTTTCGATCCCTCGGATTGGATCGGGGATGGTGGCGGTATTCTTCGGTTCGCGACTTTGTCCGCGTCGCCGCGGCGAACCTCGTAGGATCCTTCCTCGCTTCGCTCGCCCTCGTTTGGATCGTTCCCACGGGTTTCCCGCGTTCGATATATGCGCTGGATTTCCTCCTTTGCCTTGGGATGACCGCGGGAGTCCGCTTGGGTGTTGTGCTGGCGGTCGAATTCTCCCGCTCACCGAATCTGCGAGCCAGCAAACGCGCACTCATTTACGGAGCCGGCGACGCCGGCGTCGCCCTGCTCGGCGAGATCCAGCGCAATCCCGCCCTCTCTTACGAAATCGTCGGCTTTATCGACGACGACCCGGCGAAGGCCGGCAGCTTCATCCACCGGTTGAAGGTCTTTGGCA
>Ga0326727_10005029_pt1 | contig 38458 bp, 36 predicted proteins | sample MB2enrmetagenome_FD_207643 | JGI IMG/M metagenome (GOLD analysis project Ga0326727, IMG submission 207643) | Lab enriched peat soil microbial communities from McLean, Ithaca, NY, United States - MB29MY | ecosystem: Environmental > Terrestrial > Soil > Wetlands > Peat | place: USA: New York...
TTTGCCTGGAGGCACCTGCAATGTAACTCCATGGAAAGGGGAGTAGTTAAACGACTTAGTCTGAACATTTCTGATTTTTAACAGACTTACGAGGAGATGTAACAATTCCGTAACATTTGACAGTCAAGCTGGAGGGTACTTGGGCAAACTTAGATTCCGCAGGGAGATACATCTCATGAAGAGGATTGCTGTGTTAGTGGTGGGTGTTCTCGCTCTGGGAGTGATGGTCTGGGCTGATAATGCACTCCTAATCAATGGGGCCGGTGCTTCGTTCCCGTATCCAATTTATTCAAAATGGTTTGACGAATATCATCAGAAGAATCCAAACATCCAGTTCAACTACCAATCGGTAGGGTCCGGAGCAGGCATCAAACAGGTGACCGAAGGGACTGTGGACTTCGGCGCTACGGACGGGCCGATGAACGACGACCAGTTGAAGGCCTTCCAGGCCAAGAGAGGGTCGGGGATTCTGCACTTTCCAACCGTGCTTGGCGCGGCAGTTCCAACTTACAATGTGCCTGGAGTTAGCGGGGCGCTGAATTTCACCGCGGATGCGCTGGCCGGGATTTTCCTTGGAAAGATCACGAAATGGAACGATCCGGCGATCGCGGGCGCCAATAAGGGCGTGAAGCTGCCGGCGAATGACATTGTGGTGGTGCACCGCTCGGATGGCAGCGGAACGACGTACATCTGGACCGATTATCTGTCAAAGGTCAGCGACGAATGGAAGAACAAGGTCAACAAGAACACCTCAGTGAACTGGCCCGTGGGGCTGGGCGGCAAAGGCAACGAGGGCGTGACGGGACTGATCAAGCAGACGCCCAATTCCATCGGCTACGTGGAGCTGATCTATGCGGCGCAGAACAACATTCCTTATGGCGCCGTCAAGAACTCCTCGGGGAATTTTGTGAAGGCAGACCTGGCGGGCGTAAGCGCAGCGGCAGCGGGTGCGGCGAAGGAAATCCCGGATGATTTCCGGGTTTCCATCACGAATGCGCCGGGAAAGAACGCCTACCCGATCTCGAGCTTCACGTGGCTGCTGATTCCGCAGAGGTTTCAGGATACGGGGAAGCGTGAGGCGGTGAAAGGCTTTCTGAAGTGGATGCTGACGGACGGCCAGAACTACGCCGAAGCGCTATCCTATGCGAAGCTCCCGAAGGAAATCGTCGAGAAAGAAAAAAAGGCGATCAACAACATCCAGTAGCAAGCAGCGAGGAACGTGGCGACTTCAGGGACAACTCTGCCGAACGCGGGCCCGGTGACGGGCTCGCGTTCTTTTCTATCCCGCTTGCGGGACGGCGACGAAATCGCGCGGCTGATCACGATGGTGTTCGCGGCGAGCGTCGTGCTGATTACGCTGCTGTTGGTGTACGAACTATGGACAGGCTCCGCGCTGGCGCGGGCGAAATTTGGGCTGCACTTTTTCGTGACGCAGGTTTGGGACCCAGTCCTTGACCAGTATGGGGCGCTGCCGTTCATGTATGGAACGCTGGTCACGTCGGCGGTAGCCTTGCTCATTGCCGTGCCTTTGGGAATTGGAGCGGCGATTTTCCTTGCGGAGCTGGCGCCGCCGCGAATATCGGACACGCTGCAATTTTTTATCGATCTGCTGGCGGCGGTGCCGAGCGTAATCTACGGCTTGCTGGGAGTGTTCATCATCGTGCCGCTGATGCGCACAGTGATTTTCCCTGGGTTGAACAAACCATTGGGTTTTATGCCGTTCTTCAAAGGGCCGTCGTACGGCGTGGGTTTCTTGACCGCAGGCATAGTCCTGGCGATCATGGTGATCCCGTACATCATTTCGGTGTCGCGAGAGGTGCTGTTATCGGTGCCCCGGGACCAGCGGGAAGCGGCGCTTTCGCTGGGCTCCACGCGTTGGGAATCGACGTGGAAAGTCGTGGTGCCGTTCGCCAAGACGGGCATCCTGGGTTCCATCTTTCTGGCGCTGGCGCGCGCGCTGGGAGAAACAATGGCGGTGACGATGGTCATAGGGAACACGCCGACCATCAGCGCCTCGCTGTTTTCACCGGGAGATTCGATCGCTTCGGTGATCGCAAACCAATTTACGGAAGCCACGGGTGACCTCTATTTGCAGGCCCTGGTGGAATTGGGGCTGGTGCTGTTCCTGATGACGTTTATCTTGAACGGGCTAGCACGCATACTGATAGTCGTGACGACGCAGAGAGGTAGTGGAGTACCGACTTAATGACTGCACGCGTAAAGTGGCGGCGGTTTGTCAGCAACTTCATGCTGACCCTGACAGGCGTGTGCGCGCTTGTTTCCGTGAGCGTACTCTTTTTCATATTGGGGTACTTGGTTTTCAACGGCGGAACGTCCATCAATTGGGCCTTTTTCACGCAACTTCCCAAGCCGGTAGGCGAAGCAGGCGGAGGAATGGCAAATGCCATCGTGGGAAGCGCGAAATTGCTGATGGCAGCGTCTCTGTTCGGGGTACCGATCGGATTCCTCGGAGGGATCTATCTGTCGGAGTTCAGCGGGAGCGCCGTGGCCTCGGTGGTGCGGTATGCGGCAGACCTGCTGAATGGCGTGCCATCCATTGTGATCGGGATTTTCGCGTACAGCGTGGTGGTTTTGCCGTTCAAGCACTTTTCGACGCTTGCGGGTGCATTTGCCCTGGGATTAATGATGATCCCCATCACGCTGCGCAGCACCGAAGAGTTTCTGAACGGCGTGCCCCGATATTTGCGGGAAGGGGCCATGGCGCTGGGGGCTAGCAAATGGAAGACAATAGCGAGCGTGGTCGTGCCAGCAGCTTACCGGGGAATCCTGACGGCGATCCTGCTGGCGCTGGCGCGGGTGGCGGGGGAGACCGCGCCGCTGCTGTTTACGGCATTTGGGAACCGCTACTGGAGCCAGGGGTGGGGCCAGCCGACAGCGTCGCTGCCCGTGATGATCTTTACTTACGCGGTGTCACCGTACGAGGATTGGCACCGGCAGGCGTGGGCGGCGGGGCTGGTGTTGCTGGGATTGATTCTGATCATCAATATTTTGGCCCGGACGATATTGTCGCGCGGGATAGCGGTGCCGAGGTCATGAACATGCAGGCATCATCAAAGCCGGGGCTTTCGGTGAATATTGTGACCAACACTGGAACAGCGACACACGGAGAGACCGCTTCGCTGCCGATGCGGATGACGATATCCAAGGTCGATTTCTACTATGGCAGCAAGCAGATCCTCTTCGACATCAACATGGGCATTGCCGACAAGAGGGTGACGGCGCTGATCGGCCCATCGGGGTGCGGCAAATCGACGCTGCTGAGAGCGCTGAATCGCATGCACGAGACGGTACACACGTCACGCCTGGAAGGAGAGATTCAACTGGATGGGCAGAACATTCTGGCGCAGGACGTAACGACGCTGAGGCGGCGAGTGGGCATGGTGTTTCAGAGGCCCAATCCTTTTCCGAAGTCCATCTTCGATAACGTAGCGTACGGCCTGCGGATTAACGGTATAAAAGGCTCGATCTCCGAGATGGTAGAGAAGAGTTTGCGGCGCGCGGCGTTGTGGGAAGAGGTGAAGGATCACCTGCACAAGTCCGCATACGAGCTCTCCGGCGGGCAACAGCAGCGGCTGTGCATCGCGCGGGCGCTGGCCGTGGAGCCAGAAGTGCTGCTGCTGGATGAACCATGTTCGGCGCTGGATCCAATCAGCACGGCCAAGATCGAGGAGTTGCTTGTCGAGCTGAAAAACTTGACGACGATCGCGATCGTGACACATAACATGCAGCAAGCAGCGCGCGTGAGCGATTTCACGGCATTTGTGCTGACGGGGCAGATGATTGAATTTAGCGCGACGCCGCAACTGTTCACCACGCCGAGCGATCCGCGGACGGAAGCGTACATCACGGGGCGTTTTGGATGAGGAGTTGGATGATTTTGGTTTTAGCCGGTTGGGGAAGCAAATAAGATGGCGACGGAAAGGGCGCAATGGAACGTCACTTTGAAAAGGACCTGAACGAACTGAAAGAGCGGCTGCTGTGGATGGGCAGCCTGGCGGAGCGCGCCGTACACCAGTCCGTGCACGCGATGCTGGATACCGACGAGCAACTGGCCAAGCGGGTCCTGGACGAGGAAGACGCCATCAACGAGCTGCAACTGGAAATTGACGACCGGGTCGTGCAACTGCTGGCGCTGCACCAATTGATGGCAGCGGACCTGCGGTTTGTGCTGGCGGTTTCACGAATCAACAACGACCTGGAACGCATCGGCGATCAGGCCGTGAACATTGCGCAAGGCGCGTTGCGGATTCTGCGGCATCCCCGGGTGAAACCCTACGTGGATTTGCCGCGGATGTCGGAACTGGTGGAAGAACAGGTGAGGAACGCCTTGAACGCGGTGGTGCGGCGGGATGTGGAGCTGGCGCAAAAGGTGATGGCGACAGACGACCAGGTGGATCATTACCGGGACCAGATTTTCCGCGAATTGCTCACATATATGATGGGCGATTCGAGCGTGGTCTTTCCCGCATTTGAGTTGATACTGGTGGCGAAAAATCTGGAGCGGATTGGCGACCACGCAACAAATATTGCGGAAGACGTGATCTACATCGTACAGGGGCAAGATATCCGGCATCCGTCGGTGGACCGGCGGTAGAACAGCAGGCAGCGCGTAGCGCGAAGGTCAGGCTCTTGCGGAGCCGCGATTCCGGGCAACGAGCAGCAAGACGATCGTCAGCAAGATACTCAAAAGCGAAATTAGAAGGCCCAAGGTGCGGTCCGGAGTGCGTGCAAATCGCACGTGGATTGTGGAACTCCCCGCAGCGATGGGGATGATCATCTGATCGAAGTTGTCCGGGCGGCCGGGGACGATGGGCGCGCCGTTTACCTCCACTTGCCAGGCGGGATAGTTGAGCAGACGCAGGGCCAAACGAGCAGGCGCTGGGGAATCGACGCGCAGAGCTTTATCCTCCGTGGTCCATTTCTCAATTTGAACGTGGGCGTCCGGGGCGCGAGTGTCCTCCTCGGGCGAGGCAGGAAGAATCTTAGTTGTTGGGGCGTCGGGTGGAAGGTTCAGGTGATCATCACCGAGGGGATCATATTCGTCCGTGCCATCAAAGCCTGTTTCATCAGTGATGGCGGCTTGGAGAGTGGGGATTTCATCGGCATCCCACCAGGTGTTGTTCACCAGAAAATGGGCCAGGGGGACGGAAAGAAGCAGAAGAAGAGCGAACCAAGCCCATCCGCGGCGCTTCTGGAGGGCGCTGGCGAGAAAACAGGCGCCGACGAGGGCAAGAATGGACATCCAGCGCCAGGGAAACTGAACGAAGCGAAGTTTTGGCAAGAAGTTCCAGAGCGGGGTAGTGAAGCGGAACATGAGCGATGTGGCCGCGGCAGCAAGAACCAGAAGCGCGAGCCAGGCTTTCCGACGAGGGTCGCCAGAATTGGCGAAAGAGGCGAAACGACGGGAGACTAGAGCGGCAATAGCACAAAGCAGAAAAAGGAGGATTGCGCAGAAGGAAGCAATCCAGTTGAACCAAGTGTGCTCGGGGTCGGCGATGTACGTGAAGAGGAAATTCTGGGAGGGCAGAAGGCCGCTGGCAAGGGCTTGGCCGATATTGACCCAACGCTGTTCATAAGCTGCAGGGACCAGATAAAAGCAGGTCAGGCCAAGACCCAAAGCGAGTCCGGAAACGCCGCGGAAGGCGATCTTCCAGGAGCGCTGGGTGATCGCCGCCCAAGCGAATACAAGCGCCAGGGAATAGCTGACGATGACACCAGCAGGGGCGTTGGCGAGCCAAACAGCCGCAAACGGGATGGCGAAGGAGGCAAGCGGAGAGGATTTGGGTGCAGGTGGATCGAGGAGATTCGCGAGGCGGAGCGCGGCCACAAACAAGAGGGGAAAGACGGCACAAGCGAGTTGCTCGGCGAAGTCGCTGCGGATGTAAGTCAGCAAGAGTGCATAGGGATTTATCACGTAGCAGGCGGCGCCGAGGATGGCCCCGCGGTCGTTGACGAGCCGGCGGAGCAGACAGAATGCCGAGAAGCCCGCAAAGGTCTGGACAAGGACGATGAACACCAGAGGGATCCACATCCCGGGAAGGACCAGGCTAAGGGTAGCGCCAAGAATCCAGGAAAGCGGCGGATAGAAGATGAAGCGTGGTTCGCCGAAGCCGTGGTTCATCCAGGCAGTCCAGCGCGGATAGACAATGCCTTGTTTCCACTGAAAGGCGGTGTCCAGCCAGGAAGCGGCATGGAATTCAAAATCGTGGCCAGAAGCGCTGCCCAGCCAGAAGAAGGGCAAGACGATGGCTATGGAAAGGAAAAAGGAAATGGCGGTGGCGATGGCCCAGGCTGGAATTCGAGGCTGCGCGGGAAGGGGCGGAGATGGGAGAGGACCTGTCATCGAGGATTCATGGAATTGTAACCGGAGATGGGTCCGCGCGGCGACCCTGCGCGAAGCGGGTGCTGGCAGGATCGAATTGAGCGATAATACACGCGATTATGAGCAGCGTAAGCACAGGTGTTGAGCCCATCATCGAGGCGCGCAAGCTGGAAAAGTTCTATCCACAGCCAGATGGCCTACGCATCCAGGTGATCGCACCAACGGATCTGGCGATCTATCCGGGGCAGATAATCGCATTGCTGGGGCCTTCCGGCTGCGGCAAATCGACAATGCTGCGCATGCTCACGGGACTTTCGCCGACCTCGAGCGGCAGCGTCTACTGGCATGGGCAGCCGGTGGGCGGGGAGACGCCCAATGTTTCGATTGTGTTCCAGAGTTTTGCATTGTTTCCGTGGATGACGGTAATTGAAAATGTGGAGGCGCCGCTGGAGGCGCGCGGGGTGGCGGAGTTCGAGCGGCACAAGCGGGCGTTGCGGATTATTGACGCCGTGGGGCTCGACGGATTCGAGTCGGCGTACCCGAAGGAACTTTCAGGAGGCATGAAACAGCGCGTGGGCGTGGCGCGGGCCCTGGTGGTTGAGCCGGAAGTGCTGTTCATGGATGAGCCGTTTTCCGCGCTGGACGTGCTGACGGCGGAAACGCTGCGGGGCGAACTGCTGGAATTATGGCTGGGGAAGAAGATTCCGACGCGGGCGATTTTCATCGTTACACACAATATTGAAGAAGCGGTGGTCCTGGCGGACCGCATCATCGTGCTGGGACGAAATCCGGCGCACATCCACGCGGAGGTCACGGTGGACATGGCGCACCCGCGAGACCACAAAGAGCCGCAATTCGTCGAACTGGTGGATCAGATTTATCGAGCGCTGACGCGGCAAGATCATCCTGAAGTCACGGCGGCGGAGTTGCAGGGCCTTGAGGCGGCGAAACAAAAACGCGCGCTGATGCTTCCGCACACGCGGCCGGGCGGAATGGCGGGACTTCTGGAAATTCTTGCGGATCAGGGAGGACACGCGGATCTGCATGTGTTGGCGGACGAATTGAGCCTGGAAGTGGATGCGCTACTGCCCACCGTGGACACGGCAGTGCTGCTGGGTTTGCTAAAACTGGAGGAAGGCGACGCCATCATCACGCCGGACGGCGAGGCGTTCGAAAAGGGCGACATCCAGGAGCGCAAGAAGATCTTCCGCGCGTCCGTGTTGTCCAACGTGCCGCTGCTGCGGCAGATGGAACAGGCGTTGAAGGCCAAAGCAAACCGCACGCTGTCGGCGGAGTTCTTCCAGGACCTGCTGGACGAGCACTTCAGCGAAGATGAAGCGCAGCGGCAATTGGAAACGGCAATTCAATGGGGACGTTACGCCGAGCTTTTTGAGTACGACGCAGGCAGCGGCAAATTGACGCTCACCGAGACCTGATCTTCCCGTGCCCTCTCCCGCTCTTTTACCGCAGCTCGAGACGCCACCGCTTCCGCCCGCGGCAGCGCGGCCCGCTGGTTCCCGCCGGGCGTGGGCATTTCTGATCGACATTGCGGTCTTCGTTTCCGTATTTGCGGTGATCTTTGGGGTCTATTCGATCGGGCGATCGTGGCTGGGGCCCGTGAAGGTAGAAGCGGAGATATCGCAAAATCCGAGAAGCTTGCCGTTGTATGCGATGTATTCGCTGGTGCGCATACTCGTGGCTTATGCGATAAGCCTGGTGTTCGCGCTGGCCTATGGATACGTAGCCGCTAAATCGAAGCGCGCAGAGATTGTGCTGATTCCGCTGCTGGACATCCTGCAATCGATTCCGGTGCTGAGTTTTCTTCCTGGCGTGATGCTGGCGATGGTGGCGCTGTTTCCGAGCCGGCAACTGGGAGTGGAGCTGGGATCGATCATCCTGATATTTACGGGGCAGGTGTGGAACATCGCGTTCAGCTTCTATTCGTCATTGAAGACCGTGCCGCGCGATTTACGGGAAGCAGCGATCATTTTCCGGTTCAGCCGCTGGCAGAGGTTCCTGGAGCTGGATTTGCCGTTCTCGACCATCGGACTAGTTTGGAATTCGATGATGTCGGTGGCGGGCGGCTGGTTCTTTTTGATGGCGTGCGAAATGTTTATGTTGGGAGATAAAGATTTTCGGTTGCCGGGGCTGGGGTCGTACTTACAGACGGCGGCAAGCAACGGAAACACGCGCGCATTGCTGTGGGGCCTAGGGGCGATGGTTGCCGTGATTGTGCTGATAGATCAACTGATCTGGCGGCCGGTGATCGCCTGGGCGGACAAATTCAAGTTTGAGCAGGTGGAAAGCAGCGGGAGCGCGCACCATTCGCTCCTGAACTTCATCCGACGCGAATCGTTCATCATTCGGTTTTACCGGCGAATCTTGCATCCCGTGGTGGACTGGATGACCCTGAAGTTTGCCAGCGGAGCAAAACGAGCGGCGGAGACGTTTGCAGCGCCACAAGGAGCACGTCCGAGGCGATGGATGGGCTGGGTGTTCGCGGGGCTGGGCGCCATGGTGGTGGTGTATGGCGTGTATCGCACGATTGGCGAGCTGGCGCAGTTGCATCGCGCCGACTATTTGGAATTGTGGCGGAGCGCAGGGATTACGTTTCTGCGCGTCAATCTGGCATTGCTAATCGGCGCGGCCTGGACGATTCCAGTGGGAGTAGCGATCGGGTTCAGTCCGCGGTTGGCGCGAGTGATGCAGCCGCTAGTGCAATTGGCCGCGTCGATCCCGGCGACGGCCCTATTCCCGGTGATTCTACTGGTCCTGATTCGACTACGAGGAGGCATTGAAATCGCGGCGATGCTGCTCATGCTGCTGGGCACGCAGTGGTACATCCTGTTCAATGTGATTGCCGGGGCGATGGCCATCCCGACGGATTTGAAGGAAGCGGCGCAGGTTTTCCGTTTCGGCACGTTCGGCCGGTGGCGGCACCTGATTCTGCCCGGAATTTTCCCCTATTTGGTGACGGGCATGGTGACGGCTTCCGGCGGCGCTTGGAACGCAAGCATTATTGCGGAATATTTTCATTTTCAGGGACGGATTGTGAAGGCGCCAGGGCTGGGCAGTACCATCAGCAGCGCCAGCGATGCGGGCCATTTCAACGTACTGCTGGCCTCGACGCTGATCATGGCCACGGTGGTGGTGCTGATCAACCGGCTGGTGTGGCGGCGGCTCTACCGGCTGGCTTCCACACGATTCAAGTTGGAAACCTGAGCGGTTGCGGCGCGATATTCCTGAGCGTTTGAGGCATTTCTGTTCCCAATGCCGGAAGTGAGGGGGCCGGCATCTCTGGGGCTGGGGCTGTGGGAACGTTTATCAGGGGGTCAGGCTGCCGAACGATAGGTTACCGCTCAGGCGCATAATGAAAACAGAATTCGCACACGCTTGACACTCCCCGCGATTACTTCGTAGCATGAACAATTGCTTCACGCCGGCGTAGCTCAGTGGTAGAGCGAGGGTCTCATAATCCCTAGGCCGTGGGTTCGATTCCCCCCGCCGGCACCATTTCGTGCGGATTCCCGGGAATGATTGACAATCAAAAAGTGTCTCTGCTAGCAGAATCAACCTGTGCCTAACCTCGCCGCGCCCCCGCAAGGCATTCCGGACCTTGTTCTTGTCAACCCCGCCGCGGGCGGAGGGTTGGCTCAAGAGGTTCTCCCCGCGCTAAAAAACCTGGCTGGCCGCCGCGGCTGGCTGGTCGAGTTTCGTTCCACGCAAAGCCCTGAGGACCTCGCTGCAGAGGCACGCAGAGGGGCTGCGGAGGGACGCCAACGGATCTTTGTGCTCGGCGGTGATGGAACTTTCCAGGTGCTTGTAAACGCGCTTGCAGGCGCTTCTGGCGTCGTTTTAGGCGTGATTCCGGCTGGCGGTGGGAATGACCTAGCCGCTGCCATTGGCCTGCCCCAGGACCCTCTCCTTGCTGCCGACCTTCTTCTGGATGGCCAGCCGGCTTTTCTCGATGCCGCTCTGGCGCGCACTGCTGACGGTAAGGAGAGGCTCTACGCCGGCGGGGGCGGAGTGGGCTTGGATGCCGAAGCGGCCCGTTACGCCGGCGGTGTCTATCGCAATTTGCGAGGCCGCCCGCGCTATCTTCTCTCCGCGCTGCGTGCCCTCGTGGGCTTCCGCTCCATTCGTCTGCGAGCGCTCATCGGAATCGATCAGCAAGTGGAAATCAACGCCGATGTGCTTCTTCTGGGTGTACTCAACACACCCAGCTACGGCGCGGGTTTGCGTCTCGCCCCGGACGCGCAAACGGACGATGGGAAACTCGACGTGGTGTTGCTGGAGGATCTGAGCTCTCTGGAAGTCCTCGCACTACTTCCGTCCCTGGCCTATCGGGGCGAATTGCGAACCGTGCGCATCCAGCGTTTTCGCGTGGACCGTGTGCGTATAGAAACCGACAGGCCCTGTGCATTTCACGGAGATGGCGAGATCTTGGGAAATACTCCTGTGGAGGTCGCAGTTGTGCCCAACGCTGTGCGCGTACTCTGCCCCCGCAATCCCCATTCAGGCCGCTAATTTGTAGCGGTGGCTGCCGGTGTCGCGCGGGGATCCGCGGGCACATGGTGCTTTTTCTTGGAGTGCCGCCGGATCAACGCGTTGAGATCAGGGATAAATTCCTTCAGTTGGTTCCAGCCAACGTTGTAAGTCTGATTGACGGCCCATCCCACGAACAAGCCGTGGACATCACGATCCTGCTTGGGGTAATACGACAGCGAGATGCCCGCCTGCCCCAGTTGCCCGAAAACCTGCGAAGCATTGAACGTGGGATTGCCCGAATCGGTGCGCGCAATGAGCACACGCGATGCCGCATAGGCGATACGATACAACGCCGATCCGCGCCCCTTCCTAAAGTACCGCGGATCCTGGTGCAGCATATTTGGCAAGATCCCGTAAATCAGAAAGGCTCCCGTGAACTGATCGCCTTCTTGCGCCAGGTATCGTTCTCCGAATGCGCCCCAGCCTTCTCCGTAGTGCGGAAGCCCGTCGGCCGCCTGTGAAATCGACGCTTGTATGATATTGCCGTAATGCGCGCTCTCATCCCAGAACTGATGCCACGCGATGTTGTACTTCTGGGCCGGCGTGAGCGGTCCCTGGTTTTCCGGTTGGTCGTTGGTCGTCATGAAATTAGGAATGATCCAGAAGATCCGCTTCGGCACTTCATCCCTGGCTTCGCGATCTTTCTTGTCAGTCTGAGTGGGTGTTTGGGAAGTTGACGATGACGCGGTGTCTTGCGAGGATGCTGGAGCCTTGGGCTCAGGGCTGTCCGGCTTTTCTTGCCCGAACAGAGACACCCCGGATAAGGCCAGCGCACACAGGGCTGCGCCGAAGGAAAAATGCAATCTGCAGCAGACCATCGTCCTCCATGCCTTTGCTCCCCTAAGATCCGCCCAAATAAGTGAATCGCGGGAAGATTTCAGCTTACCCGATATGCCTCACATTTCCTAATTTTCGCGGGCCTATCGCCCGTGCGACGAAACCTGGAGTCCCTAACTTTTCTTACGGTCAATCTTCAGATTGAGTGTGATTTCCTTGCGGCTGTCAAACGACGACACCGTCTTGACCTGGGATTTTGCGCCTTCAAGTTCCGCATGGACTTCGTAATCCACGTTGGGATCCAGCCCGCTGAACCGATAGTTGCCATCCGAATCCGCGAAACTGCTGCGCACCGCGTTTGTCCGCAGGTTTTTCAGGAACACGACGCTGTTGGGAAGGGGCGTTTCCGATTTGTCGGTGACGATCCCGCGCACGGTCCGCAATTGCGACTCCTTCTTGGAGTCCTGCGCGCTGGCGATCCACGCGAATAGGAGCAGAACCATCCAAATGTAGGCTATCTTGCGGTTCTTCTTCATTTCTTGTCTCCCGCCTTTCTCCCCGTCACTGGTTCCAACCGGAACGATAGCCGGTCCTGAATGGCGCCAGCGTCCGCCTTCACCGTCCGCGACTGCTCCTTGAAGTTCTTTGCCTGCACCAGCACTTCGTATTCGCTGCCTTCCGGAACCCGCACGGCAAATTCCCCGCGGGAATTCGTATACGCCTCCCAGCGGAATTTTTTCTCGCTGGTTTGACGAATGCGAACCTTTACATCCGGAAACGAAAGCGCCTTTTCATTAAAGACCGTACCGGTGATCAAATAAACGGGAAGCGGCTTCTTCTTTCCCTTTGAAGATGAACTTGCGCGTGAAGCTTCCGGCGAGGTCGCCGGGGGTTGCGACGGTGACGCAACCGGCGCGGTTTCGGCCGGCTGTTGACCGACAGTAGGGTGCGCCAGACACAGGAGAAACCCTAGGTAAACTGACGTTGGTATTCGCATAGGAGACACTTTGCCCGGCGATGAGGTCACCTTCTCTCAGACGATGCTCAGAGGGCCCCAGGATGCCCCGCCGCTCCCGCGGAGCCGGCTACTCATCTTCCTCCTCATCATCTTCCTCGTCCTCCTCGTCGTCATCCGGGAGGTCTCCATTTTCGTCAGACTCGTCTTCGTCCTCTTCGATGTCTTCCTCCTCGTCTTCTTCGTCAAGATCGTCGGAGATGGGATTCAGCACGACCGGGTGGGTCTGCGACACCTCGAGTTCGCACTCGCACTCCGGGCAGCTCAGGATCTCTCCCTCTTCCACTTCGTCTTCGTCCACATCAATTTCTGCGCTACATTCTGGGCAGCGGAGCACGTCGCCATCCTCCGAGTTGATCTGCTTCGGGCGATGCCGCGAGCGCGGCTTTCACCATACGGCGTATTATATACCCAGCGGAAGAAGTCAATCCCATGACTCTTACGCTGCGTTTCAGTGTAAGCCAACAGTTCGGACGAAAGAAAAGCCGCCTTGGCACGTGAATATCCAGAACGCCCCGTCGTTGGTGTCGGTGGCGTCGTCATCGAGAATGGGCGCGCACTGCTGATCCGCCGCGGCAGCGAGCCGCTGCGCGGGCACTGGTCCATCCCCGGAGGGACCCTGGAACTTGGTGAATCGTTACAGGAAGGTGTCGCACGCGAGTTACTGGAAGAGACCAGCTTGCAGGTGCGCGTCCTGGAGATGATCGAGGTCTTTGATCGCATCTACATCGATCAAGAGGATGGAGGCGGAGGCTCGCCGGATCGCCCGCGCTTCCACTATGTGATCATCGATTACCTGTGTGAGCGTGTCGCTGGGGAAGCCCGCGCGGGTAGCGATGTTACGGATCTCGTCTATGCCGGGGAAAACGAACTGCATCTGTACCAACTCACGGAAGCAGCCACACGCATCCTCCGCAAGGCCTTCGCCATGCACCGTGAACATCGCTGAACCAACTGGATTCCATTGGACTGGTGCCGTTCCATCTATTTCGGCCAAATGACGGCCCAAGCATCTGACGCGAACACGGAGAGAGTATTCTCGACGGGATTTGCTGGAACAAGTTGGAACGGCACTAGATCGTGCACTCCCTGGGCAGGCCGCCTCGCGTCCGTTCTCTCCGCTCGAATTCCTGTACAGCATTCCGCAGGTCCACCGGCATAAAGTCCGGCCAGCGCTTCGGCAAGAAAACGAATTCCGCGAAGGCGCATTCCCAGAGCAGAAAATCCGAAAGCCGCTGTTCCCCGCCGGTGCGAATCAGCAGGTCCACTTCCGTCGAGCCGCCACGTTGCACTTCGGAGAGTAGATTGCCGAAGGCTTCGCTGGAAAGGCTGGTTACTTTGTAGAATTTGCTGGCCACCTGATAGATCGTTTGGCGCGCCGAATAGTCGATCGCCAATCGCAGGTGCAGCACTTTACCCTTCGCGGTAAGCGCTTCCGCATCGCCAATCGCTTCTCGCAGGCCCGCAGGCAAGCGATCGCGCCGCCCGATAATGCTCAGGCGAGCGCCCTCTTCGAGGCAGTGAGAAGCCTCCGCCTGGAGGTACTCCTCCAGCATCCCCAGAATGGCATCCACCTCCGCAGGCGGGCGCTGCCAGTTCGCGGAGGAAAGTGCGAACAGCGTCAGTGTGTGGATGCCCAGGTGCGGCGCACACCGGATGATGCGCCGTGCCGCTTCCGCCCCGGCGCGGTGACCCTCCGAGCGTGGCAGACCTCGCGAAGTGGCCCAGCGGCCGTTACCATCGCAAATGACCGCGACATGAATCTTGACGGCCGTATATGGCGCCACGAGGTGTGCGCGATCCAGAATCGTGTTTTCCATGAGCATATTGCTTCCTCCGCCGCCAACTTTTGCAATGTACTTTGTAATACAAAGTAAAGCGACAAATTTTTTACCCCTCCCGCGTCGCCCGGATCAACGCTTCCATATGATTCAGGTAACGTTCCAGGGCCCGCCGCCCCCCGGCGGCCAGCCGGTATTCCGTTTTGGGCAGCCGCCCGTCAAACGATTTCGTGCACACGATGTAGTCCGCCTCCTCCAGTTTCCTGGCGTGCACGCTCAGGTTTCCATCCGTAGTCTTCAGCAGGGCCTTCAACTCGTTGAACGTAAGCGAACGATTCACGGCTAACGCGCTGACAATGCCCAGCCGGATGCGCTCGTGAATCAGCCGGTCCAGATTCCCCGGCACAGCCTCGCGCTTCTGGCGCGGGACCGCGGAGAGGGCCTCCTCTTTTTGCAGGTGCACCTGCCGGACTGTCGATGATCTCGCCATAACTCTCCCGTTCTCCGAAATCCGCTCAACCGCCGTGCCGCATAGCGATCCACAAGCCAAAGCCGATCTGCACAAGCCCGAAACCCGCGGCCATGAGTAGATTTCCCCAATGCGCGGGAGCGAACAAAGCCGCCGCACCAAGCCCCATTATGCAAAGCCCCATGATCGGCACGGCACGCACGGAAAACGCTCCGCCGGTGACAATGGCCGTTCCATACAGCAACAGCCACACTCCCGGCAGGGCGGAGAGTTCGCCCAATTGGAAGAGTGCCACCGTCAATAGTCCGCCCACGACAATCGGTGGTGCGAAGCTCAGCACAAACTTGCGACCCGGCCCGCTGAACAATGAGGAATTGGCGCGCCGCGCTTTGGTCGCTGCCGACGGCGCCGCGATCGCCACCGCTACAAAAGCCTCAGCCAACCACACCGCGGCCCAACCCCGTGGGGTGCCCTGGCGCGAGGCCCACAGTGCCGCTGCCAAGGCCGTAATGCCCATGGCCACGCCGCCCCAGCCGGGCACGGCGGTGAATTCAGCAGCCCGCTCCATGGTTTCGCGGATATAGCGGAGGTGATCCGCGGCGCGGGCGTCAATCGGGATCGGCTCGCGGGAAGGAGTGCGGATTGGGCTGGCCGTGGGCACGCCCCAAGATTAGCGTTGCGGGGAAGCGCTGTCAAGTACTTTATTGTATAAAGCGCACCTCAATGCGCTTTGCGGTATCTGCCTCGCAACGCGTTCCACCGGATGATCAACACATCCAGGAACATCTGCACGCTGTCCCTCACCATGCTCACCTTGGTAGCCGGGGAATGCGCCCAGCGCACCGGAACCTCCACCGTGGACAAGCCGTGGTGCCGCGCCAGATACAGCAGTTCCGGATCGAAGCCAAATCGCTCGATTGTCTGTTGCTCGAAGATCACCCGGCACCGCTCTCGCCAGAAGGCTTTGAATCCGCACTGGGTGTCCACAAATGGCAGCCGCAATACGATTCGGACCATTTTGTTGAAGACGATGCCCGCAAATTCCCGAAAAATCGATTCGCGCACTTCGATCAGGCGGCGATCCACCGCGCGCGAGCCGATGGCCACATCATGGTCCTTCAAGGCCGCGAAAAGTTTGCCCGCTTCTTCGATCGGCGAGGAGAGGTCCGCATCGGTGAACAGAACTATCTCGCCGCGTGCCTCCAGCGAGCCGTGACGCACGCTATAGCCCTTGCCCCGGTTCGTGCCGTTCGCCAGAACGCGCAATTGCGAGAATTTACCGCGGAAAGATTCCGCCACCTCGGCGGTGCGATCCGTGGACCCGTCGTCCACCACGATTACTTCCGTGCTCCTGCTCTCACGCTCGATATAACGGGCGATCTTTTCCAGTGTTGCGGGCAGGCGCAACTCTTCGTTAAACGACGGAATGATGATGGACAGCTCAGGGACGGAATGGCTCATCAAATCCATGCGTCCTTCCAGCCGTGGCTACCCAGGAGGAGCACGAACCGGCAGGGTTCTCTTCGTTCTGAACTGAATTTGTCGCCGTGCCTAGTCAGCAGCAGCAATACCTGGAGCTCTTCCCCGCCCACGGGCACGATCATCCGCCCACCTTCTGCCAATTGCTGCGCCAAAGGTTCCGGCACGTGGGGTGCCGCCGCGGCCACGACGATGCCATCATAGGGCGCAAACTCTGCCAGGCCCAGCGAACCGTCGCCGCAGTAAACATGAATATTCTTGTACCCCAGCCGTTGCAGCCGCTCACGCGCTCCACTTGCAAGCTCCTCCCGGTACTCGACCGTGTATACCTCCCGGGCCAGGCAGGAAAGCACTGCGGCCTGATATCCGCAACCTGTTCCGATTTCCAGCACTTTCTCCGTGCCTTGCAAATGTAATGCGGCGCACATGGCGGCAACGATGTAGGGTTGCGAGATGGTCTGCCCGCCGCCGATCGGCAACGGCTCATCGGTGTACGCCAAATTCTTCCACTGGGCCTCAACGAATTCATGCCGCGGCACGCTCCTCATAGCCCGCAACACTCGTTCGTTTCCGATGCCGCGTTTTCGGATTTGCGTTTCCACCATGGCGTCGCGCAAATCCGCATAGCCTTCTTCGGTTAGCGTCTTGGCTGTGCTCATGGCATGCATTCCCGCCAACTTCTCTCTCACGCGGCTCTCTTTTCCGGCTCGCAGGGAATTCTGGGTCAGGTTCATCCCAAGCATAATCTACTGGCGCCTCCGCCGTAAGAGAAGGGTTCATGCGCAGTCCGGCCCGGAGCGCTCTCCAAAGCTGGGCGCCATCCACCCCCTGCACCTCCGGCCAGTATCCGCGAGGCAAACCTGCACCCTAGCGCAGGCGCGCCCGTTTTCGCGCTTCCCTACAATCAATCCTAAGGCAGGACCATGGAATGTGGAGGATAGGATGAAAGCGGCAATTGCGTTAATTCTAATTTACATTGGGACGTTTCTCATTGCCATTCAAGGCGGCTCCTCCACGGCGGTCCAGGCGGCCTCGCAAGCCGCCGCTAACAAGCCCAACTCTTCACCTGCCGCTTCCATCGATCCTGCAAAAGACGCCGACATCCGCGCGCTTCTGGAGCTCATCGGTACGCGGGATCAGTTCCAGGAATCCGTCAATCTGATCGCCGATCAATACCGCGAAAAACTTCTCGCCTCCGTGCCCAATAATGGGAAGGGCCAGGCATTCATCAACAATGTAATTTCAGGCTACCAAAAGAATTTCGATTTGGACCAGGTGACTGAGCAGATGGTCGCGGCTTACGACAAGCATTACACCGACGACGAGATCAAGGGTTTGCTTCAGTTTTACGGTTCGCCGCTTGGACAAAAGCTAGCCGCCGAAGGCCCAAAAATCTCCCGGGAAATCCAGGAAGCCACACGTGCCGCGGCTTTTAAAGCCGTCAAGGACGCTCTGCAAGCGGCCAAGGAGCAGGATCCGGTCACCGGACAGAATGTCCGGCTGTTCAATCCTCCGCAGCGCCGCTGGCAGCCACAGCATCGCCCCCAGCAGGAAGCGCCTGAGCAGGCCGCACAGCAGTCTCAGCCCTGAGTTCCAATTCCATTGCAATGACAAATTGATGGTTTGGGTCACGCCATTCTTAGGGCAGGCGTTTCTTAAACTTGATGTCCATACCAAACGTGCCGTTCTGGTCCCGCAGGCCCACCACGGATATGTTCCGGTTCAAGTTGTACTCGATCTGGATCACCTGCTGCTGCGTGGATGTCACGTTCGTTTCATAGAGTACCGTCAAGTTGGGCGTCACTTGCTGTTCGACGGTCACGCGCGCCGCTGCGTTCTGGCCGGAACTGTTTGCTCCCACGCCCGTGAGGCCAGGATCAACGCGGAATCGCGTAATGCCGAATAACCGCTCCACGCGCCCCCCCAACTGGCTTGAAATCGCCTCTGACAGCAATGCCGATGTGCTGGAAGTGCCGCTCTGCGTCGTGGCGCCCGTGCGTAGCGCCGATTCCGAGCCGGTCTGCCCCAACGCCAGTAATGTGATGATGTCGTTCGCGGGCAACGGCGGATCCGACCGGTAGGACAAACTCAGCTTGCTCGCCTCCCCTGTGAAGTTCAACGTAATTTCATATTGCTGGATCGTCGTCGTTGCCTCGACATTGATTACAGGATTAAGCCGGAACGGGTTGGCAAAATCCAAATCCCCTCGCGCCACATGATAGTGGCTGTCCCGGAAATACAATTCCCCAGAGAGCACGTGGATGTGCCCAAGCAAAATCGGGTTTTCTGCCGTGCCTCGAACGCGCAGATTGGCGTCCGCTTCGAGTTGGGCTCCCGGCCATTCCATCCGTGCGTCCGGCGTGGAATTTGCTTCCACGTCGAGCTGCAAATTGCGCAAGAATCTCGAGCTGCCGGAGCTGTTTCCGCCCGTGCTGGATACCAGGACGCCCGCTGATTCCAGCCCCTCACTCAGATTCACGCGTTGAACGGCAACCTTGCCGGAGAGTACTCCACCGTCCAACGTGCCCGAGAGTCGCAGCGAGCCGCCTGCCAGCCAACTGATCCCTTCCGGATAACGAATCCGGATGCGGTCGGTTTTCGCGGAGATGTCATATCGCAGCGGCTTCTCCGAATAATTCACGCTGCCCGAAAGGACGAGAAGGCCACCTCCCGATTCGCCGGTGACATTCTCGAAAAACAGCCGGTTCGCATCAAACACTAGATCGCCCTTCACGTTGCTCAGACCGGTCGGGAAGTCCGCTGTGCGCGCCGAGGCATTCGTGAGCTTCACGCGCCCGATGATTCTCGGCCGGTCCACCGTACCCTCAAACGAAGCGTTGATATCGGCATGGCCGGCCACATTGAAGCCTGGAATAGAGGCGCTCAGCAGCCGCAGGTCCACCGTCCCGTTCATCTTCATCGCCAGTGCCCGCCCGCCGGTGAATTGAATCGAGCCGCTCAATTCGGCGTTCGTATCCGTTCCTTTCAGCGAAGCGCTCACAATTTTCAGGCTGTCCCGTGTCGAAGTCAGGTGGATCGGACCGGAGTTTTCCAGTTGCACGCCGCCATAGGTCAGCAACAACTGGGTGAAATTGCTATCTACCACCAGACTTTCCGGATGCTGAAGTTCCCCGCTCACCGTGATGTCGCCGTCCGCAGTGCCGTGGCCGGTGAATTTTTTCAGGTGCAGAGCAGAGAGCAGGTAGGGATCGAGGTTCATGTTTTGGATCGTAATCTTCCCATCTAGAGGCTGTGGGTCGGCCAAGCCCAGTTTGATCCTGCCCGTAATCGCCCCTTCGTTCATCGCCGATCCAAGTTTCAAACCCGCTTCTTTTCCATCGGAATGCAGTTCCCCTTCCAAACTGCCGATGACTTCCGTACCGATCTGCAAATTCACCACGCGAAAAGAGCCTTCCGCGAGGGTTTGCGTTACCGGGCCGCTCGTTTTCAGACGAAAAGTGATTTGCCCCCCCAGAGGCAGACTGGCCGATTGAATTTTTCCGAAATTCGCGAGCGGCAGGGAGGCCCCCACCAGATCTGTTGTCAAAGAACGGTCGGCGAAGCGGTACGCCGCCGTGCCCGTCACGATTCCCGCTCCCCCGGTCCTTTCGGTGCCCGGCTCAAAGAACCGCAACTCCGCGTTGGCCAAGCGGACTTCGTCCGGCATGACGCTCAGTTGCCCGCGCAAGCGATTAAACGCAACGCCATACGCTTCTCCATCGGCCACGTCGAGCAAGCCGGTCAGCCCGGGCTCCGCGCGCGTCCCGTGCCCGTGGAATTGTCCCGTTACCAATCCTTTTAATGGATATTTCCAGCCCGCCAATTGTTCCAATCCTTCCATCGGCACCTTTTCGAGGTTGATATCGCTGGTCCACTCGTTGTCCGGCAAAAAGTCCCAATCGCTAAGCTGCATCCGCCCGTCGATTTCCGCTTCCATAACGCCGCGGCGCGCGCGCCCTTTGTTAATCACCAGTTGGTTCGGCGAATAGGTCAGATCGCCGTCCAGCGAATCCAGCACGAAATCCTGATAACGCATGTGCTCCCCGCGGAAGTGGCCCTGAAACTCCGGCCCCTCTCCGGGACCCGTGATTTTCCCGATCCATTGCAACGACCCGCCAATGCGCACTGCGGCTTCCGGCGTACCGGGTTTGTCCCCCGCAATCGCGTGGATGAAATCGTTCCACGCATCCAGCGAGCCCACATCAAGGCGCACATCGAGTGCTGAGTTCTTGGGATCCAGCACACCCGTGATTGAGCCACGGGAAGATGGGGTCTCAAATTCCATTTGCTGCAGATCGAAAATGTCCGGCTCGTAGCGATAGCGAAGTTTCCAGTCGCCCGCAACGGGAACGTGTCCCGCGGCAAGCTCTTCCGGCTCGTCCCAATGCATCCGCGCGCTGATGTCGAAGTCGCGAAAATTGTCGTGCCAGGTTTCCACGGAGTCCGCTGAAATCACCGCATCCCAGTGCAATTTGTCGACGGGAAAACCAGCGTGATCAATCGCCGGCGCAACAAGGGAAAGCCGGATATCCTGCAGCTTCGTTTCCGCGCGGAACTTCAGCCCATCAAAGCGCATGGTGATTCGCCCTTTCACGCTTCCCCCCAGCGCGTAGGCCGCAAAGTCCGGCAGCACTACTCCTTGCGGATCCAGAACGTAGCTCGACCGGCTGGTCAAATTCGCGGAATGGAAATCCTCGAAACTCAGTTTGATATTGTCCGCGGCATAGTTGCCTTTGCCCGTCAATCTGCCGCCTTTAAGACTCCCTTCGCCGCGCAGATCAACACGCCCCAGGGGAATTTCTGGCGTGCGGAAAGTCTCACGCAAGTCGAGCAGATCCAGCCACCCGCGGTAGCGATAGGTCCAGTCTCCGGCGCTCAGGTCCTTAGCCTCCGCTTGCAAGTCCAGATGAGAGCGGCCGAGATCCAGAACGCCTTGTTCCAGCGCGAACCCCTCCGGACCCAGCGAGAATTTCGCGGAAAGATTCGCCGGAATCGGCACGTCGCGACGCCGGGCAAATTCAACGGACTCCCACTGCAGTGTGCCAATATAGAGCGCACGCTCCGGCTGCCCTCCCCGCGTCAACTGGAACTGCAAGTCGCCGCCTTCCACCGCGACCAATTTCTTTATGTCGTTGTAGAGCAGCCAGCCATCCTTGATTTCCACGCGCTGCACGCGCAGATCCAGCAGCAGTTCCTGCGGCGTCTTCTGCGCGGCACTCGTGTGTTTCGACGTCGGTAGATTGTTGTTCCCGTCCTTTTCCACGCGCAGGTGCAGCCGCGGCGATTGCAGCACCAGTTCATTCAGCCCAACTCGTCGCCCCCAGAACGAATCGATGCGCAGTCCCACGCGGGCCTGCTCCACGCTAAACAACGGCTCCGTGCCCGCCGGCTCTGTGCCATGCACCACCATCCCGTTCACTGTGGCACTCAGCGAAAACCAACCCACCGAGACTGTGCGTATTTCGACACGCGCTCCGGTCAGGGTCTCCATCCGGTGAATCAGGACGCGGCGCAGCAGCGGGTTTGCCAATCCACTGCCCACGGCGATGATCGCCAGCGCGATTGCCAGCAGGGTCCACGTCCCCAACACCCATAGGACGTGCTCCAGCCAAAGAATTTTCCGCCAGCGCGATTCCTTGGTCATGGCTTGCTCTCGTTCAACAAATTCTCCACGCGAATCCGCGACCTGCTCTCTTTCAGCCAGCGGTCTGCTTGCTCATCAATCGCGCCCTGCACCAGCGCTTCCTGGATGAAATCGCGTGCGTCCGCCAGTGCGGGCGGTGTCTGCCCCCGCGATTCCGCCCTCGGCACCACCCGCTCTTTGTAAAACTTTTCCACATCTTTTTCTTCAACCTGGGTCGAGGGCCGAAACCTTGTGTCCAGGTAGTTGTTCAGGTAGAGCTGTGACTTCACCATCGCCAGCAACTCTTCGCTGCTGAGCCCGCTCTGCCGCCTGCGATCCTCAAACTCGGCAGGTGAAGAGAACGACCGCTTAAGGCGCGCCAGGCTACGCTGCACCTCTTCATCTGATGGTTGCGGGTATCGGGCAGCGCTGGCCTCATTGCGCACGATCCACTGATCGATCAGCCGATCCAAAATCTGCGCGTCGCTTTCTGACTTGCCATCGATGAATACTTGGTAGCGGCCCAGCGCACGGACATCACTGGCGAGAATGATGTCGTTCTCCACGCGCGCTGCGACTCGGTCAATGACCTCCTGCGACAGCACAGCTTTGCTGGCCATCAGCACGGCCAAAATTAAGCTCAGATTTAAGACACGGCTGCGCATTAGAAGCTTGACCCCAAATTGAAGAAGATCTGGATCTTCGGCAAGCGTGTCCCTTCCTGGCAGAGTACCGCCCCATTCTTGCAAGGGATGACGAATTGCGGCCGGTTCAACGCATAGCCCACATCAACACGGATCGGTCCGACCGGCGTTGCGTAACGCAATCCCACACCTATGGTGTGCGAGAAATAGTTTAGTTCGTTGCTGCAGTTCTCCACACATTGCGTGGGATTGAAACGCCCCGGGGGATACCCCGGATATGCCGTCTTGAAGACTGGATCGGGCGGCGACCACCGGAAGGTCATGCGCGTCAGCCGGCTATAGGTGTTGCCTCCATCGTAGAAGAGCGTGCCACCGAGGCCCGTGCCCACAAAGGGCAGTTTGAGCGGAAACCGTAATTCCTGATTGAAGATCATGACCGCCTGGCCCCCAACCGGAAAGCCCGTGTCCGCATCGCGGGGCCCCGCCTGATTCAACGCAATGCCTCGTAACGAGGTTCCACCGCCCGCAAAGAAGCGTTCCGGCAAAGGGATGACCGTCGGGAACGGTGCCTTGTCAGGCGCAGGAAAAGTTAAGGAGACGGTATCGCGATATGGTGTGAGGATGCCAATGCGTGTCGAGCGCGCAAAGCTCCAACCTCGTTTGATCGGCGTATAGGTCGAATTCTGGAAGAAGAACCGGGCAAAGCTGGCGCTGGATCCGATCTTGGTGTCCGCAATACTCGCGTCCGCACTGTTGAAGCTTCCTTTCGTTGCATCCGCCGGATTATCCCGCGTGTCGCGGAACCAGGTCACGCCGAATTGCGACACCAGCGTCGGCTGGTTAAACAATGGAATCTCGTCGGACGGGATGTTCAGATTGCTCACCCTCACTTCGCGGAACGCGTAACGATATAAGATGGAAGCCCGCGAGGAAATCTGTTCCGTGAGCTGCAGGTTCCCTTCATAGCGCGTCTGCGAAAAGGTGTTGATGTCCTGCGACTTCTCTGCGTATGCCGTCGCCTGCAAGCTGAAGTTGGGATTGTTGAACGTATCCGGCACGGAATACGCGAGCAACGCCCGCCCCTGAATCGTGCTGCCCCGCAATTTTAGGGTCAGGGAATCGGCGCGGCCGGTCAGGTTTTGCTTGGAAATCTCAAAAATACCGCGCGGTGACGCCTCCAACTCTCCTCCCGTCGGATTGGTCGAGCTGGCCAGGCGTTGCACTTCGAAGCCTCCGCCATAAGCGATGGTGTAGCGCTTGGCTTCTTCCACGAGGACAACGACATCTTTCTCGGGGTCGGTACCTCCCGTATTTTGCGGCTCGATGGTCACCCGGTTGAAAATCCCCAGGTTGTAGAGTTTCTGCTGTGACTCCACCACATCTCCCTCGCGCAGCGGTTGGTCCGGCTTCACCCTTACCTCGCGGCGGATCACCCGGGAACGCGTGCGCTTGTATCCCGTCAGGAGCACCCGGCGCACACGAATCTGCGAACCTTCCTCAATCCTGTAGACCAACCGCATGGGCTCCGCGCGCTCGATGTGGTACTCCTGTTCGTTGGCACGTGCCGGTTTGGATTCCCCGTTGGCCGAATTTTCCTTTGCAACTTTTCCTTCTTCGAGAGGAGAGTTGTCTGGCTCTGCAATCCAGGAGAATTGGGCATTGGGGAAACCCTGGTTAAAGTAGAGGGCCAGAATATTGTCGCGGTCCGTCGCCACGTTGATGTCGGAATACGGTTGGCCTGGCAGCGAGCCGATAACGCTGCGAATCCCCTGTTCCGGTATGGCTTTCATGCCCTCAACGGCTAGGCTCGAAACCAGTGTCTGCTTGCCTTCTTGAATGACAAACCGGATTACGAGGTCGCCTCGCTTCCCCTCGCCTTGTATCTTGCCTTTCACGTTGGCGGACAGAAAGCCGTTGGCGGCATATAGGCTCTTCATCGACAACACATCCGAATCCAGCAGCCGGCGGCTGAATCGCGCTCGAATTTCAAACGAACTGGGCGCGATGTTTAGCCGGCTGCGCAGCAGGGATGTGCTGAAATAGCGGTTCCCTTCGAACTCGATGCGCAGCAACTTGTGCCGGTCTCCCCGATTCACCGTATAGGTGATCACCTCCTCGGATCCTTTCCAGTCCGAATTTTTCCCAGCAACCTCGCGCGTCGCCATCGCATAATCCACCGTCGCGTCGAAATACCCCTCGCGTTCCAATCGTTCCCGCAAATTCCGCTTTCCTTCCTCGAGCAGGTCGGTATCCACCGAGCCTTCCTGGTACACAGGAACGAGTTTCTTGAGCGTGCCTTTGGAAAATCTCGCGCCTGCCACTTGCACCAGCACACGCGGCCCTTCCGTTACTTCCAGCGTTAAGGGCAGCGTGCTATTCTGCGCGCTATACTCACCCCGCCGTACCGAAACGCGTGCGCTCAAGTGCCCCCGCTTTTCCAGGTATTTCCGGATGCGCTCGGTGCCCTGCTGCGCTCGGGCGATGGTCAGTTCGCTTCCAGGCCTCAGCTTGAAAAGCTTCAGCAGTTGGGCGTCAGGATAGTGCGTGTTGTTGAGCAGTTCGACATTACTCAGGCGCACCCGCGGCCCAGACTCCACGTGCACGATCACATCCATTTGGTGCGTTTCTGGATGAGGCTGACGCTCCGCCATCACCTTTGCCTGATACAGGCCTTCCTCGCGCAACGCATCCGTCAACCGCTTGATCGCGTCATCGAGGTCTGTTGCATAGTACGTCTGTCCTAGCGACAACTGCATCGCCGCGGCCGCCGAGGCGTCTGAGGGTGGCGCCTTCAGTCCTTCGATGACCACTTGATTGATGAACAGGTTTTCCCGCACAACGAAATCCAGCCGGACTCCCCCCGCCTCGCGCGTGACGACCGCGCTCACATCAGCGAAATCGCCAGTTTGATAAATCGTCCGGATGCTTGCGGCCACTTGATCGCGCTGTATGGGCCTCCCGATTTCCACCGCAAAACCGCCAGCGTTTGCAATCAGGACACTGCCATCCTCGCGCACAACCCGCACGGAAACCACGTTCGAGGCGAGCGCTTTTTCGCCGGGAGTCTCATTCGGTGCCTGGGCGCGCGCCGACTGTCCTCCCAGAAGCAGGACCAGGAGCGCTAGACCTCGCAACCTATTGACCCGGCATATTTTCATGTATTTCTTCACTCAGACGAAGCCTAGTGCCGTTCCAACTTGTTCCAATAAATCCCTTCCAGAATACTCTCTCCGTGTTCGCATCAGATGTTTTGGACCGTCATTTGGCCCAAATAGTTGGAACGGCACTAGCACGGAGGCGTCTCCCCCAAGGATGCCATTGGAGCAATCATGAGAGGGATTTCCAAGGCTGAAACTCTATTTTACGTGAGCCACCCGCTCGATGAAAAATGCTTCCGGAAGATGTTCCTGGAAGGCATTGGCACCGAAGGGCAGGAGAGCCTTCTGTGCTCCAGCGCCGGACGAAATGGCGGTTCTCAGCAACACGCGCGGAATCCCGAAGAACATGACTGATCCCTCAGTGGCGCGGGCTTTATTCCACAAGTACATGGGAGCTTAGTTTGTGGGAGCTAGTGCCGTTCCAACTATTTCGGCCAAATGACGGTCCAAGCATCTGACGCGAACACGGAGAAAGTATTCTCGAAGGGATTTGCTGGAACAAGTTGGAACGGCACTAGCGGGAAAATCCGCCGCGGCCGGTCGGTGTGCGCATGGCCGCGCGATCCAGATTCTCGCGAAGATTCATCAGCGTGAGGAAGGTGCTCAACACGCGCGCCTTCAAATCATCCGTCAAGTGCAGGCCGCTAGTCGCGACCCTGGCCAGGCGCTCCCCGTTTTCCGTGATGAACCGCATGATTTCGCGCTGCCGCTCGTGCGGCGTGTTCCCAAGGGCCGTCTCGCGCCGCTTCTCCGCGCAACTCGATTCCAGCGACAGCGTGAAATGCAGGATGCAGAGCTTGTCCTCGGCCAGGGCGGCCGGCACGTCGTGCTTGCATCCCCCGATATGGCACAGTTCGGTCATCGGCGCAAAAAGGCGATGACCGATTCGTAACACTCCCGGAGCAAAAAATCCAGCAGTCATCTTCGGGATGCGGCGAATCGTGCAGCAGTCCCTACCTGTCCTTCCGGTCAGACCACGTCCAGGGCGTCTCCCAGGTCGGCAATGATATCGTGCCAGTCTTCCAACCCCAGCGAAAGGCGGATGCCTCCGGGCTGCAACCCGCAGCGGATTTTCTCTTCATCCGGGATCGCCGCGTGCGTCATGGAGAACGGATTCTCGATCAGAGTTTTAATCTGCCCCAGGCTTACCGCCAGGGTCACCGTGTAGGCCTTCTCCGCGACGTAGTCGACAAAACGCTCGGCCGCCTCCGCCGCACTATTACCGGTGCCATCTTTTCCTTTCAACTCGAAGTACAACATGCAGCCCGGCGCGAATGCGCCGTCCGGCGTGGTCATCTGGCGCCGCGCCAGTTCGCGTTGCGGAAAGTTGGGCAGCCCCGGATACAGCACGCGCGCCACCTTCGCTTGGCGCTGCAAGAACTCCGCTACCTGCATGGCGCTCTTCTGCTGGTTCACCATGCGCGTCGCCAGCGTCGGCAAACCATACACCAGGATGGGCCACGCATTCTTAGGCGAAAGGACGCCGCCAAAATCCTTGCGGTAGAGCATGAGCAGATTGAAGTACTCATTCGCGCCGATCACCGCCCCGCCCATTTCCGTGCCAAACCCACCGATGTCCTTGGTCAGGCTATGCACTACCAGGTCGACGCCATGCTCCAGCGGCCTCTGGCAATATGGCGTGGAAAACGTGTTATCCACCACGATCCGGATTTTTTCCACATCCACCCTTCCCGCGTTTAGCCGGTCAACCACCCGACGCACCGCCTGCAGATCAATCAGTTCCATCGTCGGATTGACGGGCGTCTCGAAATAGACCACGCGGCACTGTTTTGTAACCACGCTCGCAAGTGTTTCCGGGTTGCACAGATCACAAAAATCCGTGCGGATTTTGTAGCGCGGCAGCCAGCTTGTCATCAGGCTGTGCGTGCAACCATAAAGGACTTGATGTGCCACGATCTGGTCGCCGCTGGCCGTGAGGATTCCCAGAGCAGCGCTCACCGCCGCCATGCCCGTGGCAAAGGTGACGGCAACCTCTCCACCCTCCGCCACCGCCAGATTCTCCTCCAACATCCCGCGGGTCGGCTCGTCCAGCCGGTCATAGATGTAGATGGGCGCGCGGCGCGATTCCGGCGTTGCAAATTCGATGAATCCCTGCGCCCCACGGTGCACCGAAGACAGCCGGTAGGTGGCGGAACTCGATTGCGGCGGCACCACATGGTGATCGTAATCCCAGCGGCCGGTGGCAAAGCTTCCGTGGATCAGCCGCGTGCGCAGGCGGTATTGTTCGCGCGGTTTTTTCGGTTTGCGTTCATTGGTCATGGCTGGCTCCTTTTCCGGCAGGACCCCCGCGCAACCGGTGCAACGCGGCTGGCGGGTGAGGGACTTCGTGCAGAACCCCATCATAGTCCAATTGCCCTTGGCCGGAAGGCGCCGCGAGGTGCGCAAGAGAGCACAGGAAGCCGGGGCAATTTAGTTGACACCCCGGCCCGAGAACTGTATAAATATACAGTGTCTTGCATAGGGCATTCCCAATGAGCGCGACAAAAACATTTCGTCACGGACAGATTCTCCGCTTGGTTTCCGGCGAGCATATCGCCAATCAGGAAGAACTGCGTCACCGCCTCGCCAAGCAAAAGCTGCACGTCACCCAGGCCACCCTTTCCCGCGATTTGCAGGAATTGAAGCTCGTCAAAACCAACGAGGGCTACAAGTCTGGCTCCGGTCTGCCGGAAGAGGCCGCCACCATTCCCCCGCTTACCCGTGCACTCCGCGAATTCCTGCTGGACATCCGGCCCGCGCAAAATCTGCTGGTCCTCAAAACGCCTCCCAGTGGCGCGCAGCCCTTGGCTGCTGCCGTCGACGGCGCAAAATTCCCCGAAATTGCCGGTACCGTTGCCGGCGACGACACCGTGCTTATCATTACCCCCAGCAGCAGGGCCCGGGAATCTCTTCAGAAAAAAATCGAAGCACAGGTAAAATGAGAGATCCACGGCACATCGCTGTCATTGGTGTCACCGGCTATACGGGTTATGAGCTGGCCACCCTCCTTCTGCGTCATCCCGTGATTTCCCGGCCTACCTTTTACGTTCGCGAAACGAAGGGCGCACAGTGCCTTTCCGAGCTTTTTCCACAGTTACGCAGTTGGGGCGAGGCGCCTTTGAAGCCTCTTTCCATCGAAGCGGTTACGGCAAATTCCGCGGGCACGGCTTTTCTCGCCACGCCTCACGAAGTCTCCGCGGAGATTGGGCCAAAGTTGCTCGACGCGGGTTTGCGGGTGATCGATCTGAGCGGTGCATTTCGCTTCTCCTCGGCGGCGACGTTCTCCTCTTGGTACAAGCTGCCCGTACCGCACGAAGCGCATCTGGGCCAAGCCGTGTACGGCCTGCCAGAACTCTATGCGGACAGCATCCCGGGAGCAAAACTCGTCGCTAATCCCGGTTGCTATGCGACCAGCGTAATTCTCGCGCTGCGCCCGCTGACGCGGGCAGGCCTCGTTTCGCCGGCGCAAAACGTCATCTGCGATTGCAAGTCCGGTGCCAGTGGCGCAGGCAAGGAGCCGCGGCGCGATCTCCATTTCGTCGAACTAGGCGAAAATTTCCGAGCTTACAATCTTTTCTCGCATCGCCACACGCCGGAAATTGTCGAGCACACCGGCCTGCCCGAATCCCAGGTGGTTTTTGCAACCCACCTCCTTCCCGTGGCACGCGGCATTCTCTCCACGATCTATGTGACCTTGGCCGTGCCGCAAACACGCCAAGCCATCGAAGATCTCTATAAGAAGTTTTATGCGGGCCGCCCCATGGTGCGTATCTCCCCCGCGGGCTCATTGCCCGAATTGCAGCACGTCACGAAAACGAATTTCTGCGATATCGGCTTCGTTCTGGATACCGATGGGAAGCGCCTCATTATCGTTTCGTGCCTCGATAATTTGGGGAAAGGCGCGGCCGGGCAGGCCGTGCAAAACATGAATCTCACGCTTGGCATTGAGGAGCAGACCGGACTCTTATGAGGATTGTCATCAAATTCGCGGGCGCTTTGCTCGAAGATGCCGCCACCGTGCAGCAACTCTCGCAACACGTCGCCACGCTCGCGCGGCATGGCCACGAAATCCTGGTGGTTCACGGCGGCGGCCGTCTCTTCACGGCCACCCTCAAGCGTCTAGGGATTGAAAGCAAATTCGTGTCCGGATTGCGCGTCACCGATGGCGAAACCCGCGATGTCGCCGTAATGGTATTTGCGGGGCTGCTTAATAAACGGCTTGCCGCCGCGATTTCCGCGGAAGGCCAGCCCGCTGTCGGCATCTCCGCGGCGGACGCGGCCTGTTTCTCCGCCGCACCGCTCGTGCATAACGACATTGAGGGCAGCCTCGGCTATGTGGGCTATCTGACGAGCGTCAATGTGCGCTTTCTCGAATCGCTCTGGCGGGAGAAGCTTACCCCTGTTGCCTCTTGCCTCGGGCTGGGCACGGACGGCCAACTCTACAACATCAACGCCGATCACATGGCCGCAGCCTGTGCTGAGTTCATCGAGGCAGACCACCTCGTGTACCTCACCGATGTCGCCGGCGTCCTCGATGGCGACAAAGTCCTCTCGGCCATTTCCTGCGAACAGATCGACCATCTCGTGCACTCGCGCGTCGTCTCCGGCGGCATGATTTTGAAGCTGGAGGCCGCCAAGCGCGCCCTCGAGGGTGGCGTTCGCGAAGTTCACATTGTGGGAGGCCATTCAGCCGCGGCAGCGCTGGCCCCTGGCTTGTTTTCGCCTGTTTCCGGCCGCGCGGCCTTTTCCGCTGTTCCCGGCACCCGTGTTTTGCGCGGCTTCTCTTCCGCGGAGCACTCGGCCCGAGCATCTGCCTGACACTCTTATGCCTGTGGAGAATAACGAATGACCGCATCACTGACGATCCCCGTATCCATCGCCAAGGACCTTCTCACGGGCGCCGAATGGTCGCCCGCGGACACGCGCGAGCTTCTGCAGCGCACCGCGGACATCAAGGCGCGCCCGTCGCGCTTCGCCTCCGTGCTGCGCGGCAAGCATATTGCCCTCATCTTTGAGAAGCCCTCCCTGCGCACGCGCGTCACGTTTGAGGTCGGCATCCAAAGCATGGGTGGCGATATAGTCTTCCTCGATCACACCCAGGCGCGGTTGGGCGAGCGCGAATCCATCCCTGATGTGGCCCGCAACCTCGAGTGTTGGGTGCAAGGCATCGTCGCCCGCGTTTACGAGCAGCGCGTCCTGGAAGAGATGGCAGCCAGCATCAACATCCCCGTGGTCAACGCACTCTCCGATAAGTTCCATCCCTGCCAGGCGCTCGCCGACTATTTCACTCTGGAAGAGAAGTTCGGCGCCCTGAAAGGCTTCAAGCTTGCCTACGTCGGCGATGGCAACAATGTCTGCCATTCGCTCCTAATCCTCGCCGCGCGCCTCGGTGTGAACCTTCGCATCGCCACGCCGGCAAACTACGCCCCCGCACCGGACGTTCTCTCGGACGCCAAACGGGTCGCCAAGGAAACCCGCGCGCGCATCGAGTTGTTCACCAATCCCACGGAAGCCGTTGCCGGCGCGCAAGCTGTCTACACCGATTCTTGGACCAGCATGGGCTTCGAGGCCGAAGAAAAGGTGCGCCGCAACGTCTTTAAGGCCTACCAGGTCAATCGCAAACTCATGGAGCAAGCCGCACCCGGCGCCTTCTTTATGCACTGCCTTCCGGCACACCGTGGCGCGGAAGTGACCGACGCAGTTCTCGACGGCCCAACGTCCATTGTGCTCAAACAGTCCGAAAACCGCATGTACGTGCAAAAGGCCATCCTGCACGCGCTGTTTTCCTAATCCCTTTTGTCATCCTTAGGAGAGAAAAACCCAGTGACCCCGCAAGTCCAGAAACCAAAGAAAGTCTTACTTGCCTATTCCGGCGGCTTGGATACGTCCATCATTATTCCGTGGCTCCGCGAAAATTATGGCTGTGAAGTGATTGCCATGATCGGAGACGTTGGCCAGCAGGAAGATCTCGAGGCCGCTCGCAAAAAGGCGCTTGCCACCGGCGCATCCACCGCCTACGTCGAAGATCTGCGCGAGGAATTCGTCCGCGATTACATCTGGCCCACGCTCCGCGCCGGCGCTGTTTACGAGCACACTTACCTGCTTGGCACGTCCATGGCGCGTCCCGTCCTGGCCAAGCGTCAGGCTGAACTCGCCTTGCAACTCGGCGCCGATGGCCTCTCCCATGGTTGCACCGGCAAGGGCAATGACCAGGTCCGCTTTGAGCTGGCCTACAAAGCCATAGCGCCGCACCTCCCCATCATCGCCCCTTGGCGTGAGTGGGCCATCGACTCGCGTGAGGACGCCATTGCCTACGCGCAAAAGCACCACGTCCAGGTGGAACAGAGCCGCGCCAACATCTATAGCCGCGACCGCAATATCTGGCACCTGAGCCACGAGGGTGGGGATCTCGAAGATCTGGCCAATGAGCCCCGTGAATTAATGTGGCAGTGGGTTGTTTCGCCCGAGCAGGCTCCGGACAAACCGGAGGAGGTGGAGATTGGCTTTGAAGCGGGCACGCCTGTTTCGGTGAACGGCAAGAAGCTCGATCCCGTCGCGCTCCTCAATACGCTAAATGACATTGCCGCAGCACATGGAGTTGGCCGCACGGATCTCGTCGAGAATCGCCTAGTGGGAATGAAATCGCGCGGCGCCTATGAAACCCCGGGCGGCACGCTGCTCGTTACCGCGCACCGCGAACTCGAGCGGCTTACTCTCGACCGGGAAACCTCCCACTTCCAGCAGGCGCTTTCGGGACGATACGCCGAGCTCGTCTATTACGGCTTGTGGTTTTCGCCGCTGCGCGAAGCTCTCGATGGCTTCTTCAATGTTTCGCAGCAGCGTGTCACCGGCTCGATCGGCTTGAAACTCTGGAAGGGCACGCTCAATGTCACCAAGCGTCTCTCGCCCTTCTCTCTGTATCGCTCCGACCTCGCCAGTTTTTCCATGGGCCGTTACAATCCCAAGGACGCCGAGGGCTTCATCAATCTTTTCGCTTTGCCGGTTACCGTGCGTCCCATGGCTAAAGCCGAAGGCCAGCATTCTTGAGAGTTTTCGTCGGGGCGCGGCTCGTCTTGGGAGAGTTTCTGGCGGCCGCGCCCCATTCCGCTGCGGTATTTGATATAGGTTGTGGTGCACGTTCTCTCCGCCGAGCGATGTGAAGAATTTGGGCATTTTTCTCCGTGTTGCCGCTCACGCAGGACCTGGGATTCCGATGACCGAACGCAAAGACGATCGCCTATGGGGTGGCCGCTTCGATCGCCCGCCGAATGAAGAGTTCGACGCGTTTCAGCGCTCTTTTGCGTTCGACCGCCGTCTTCTCCCCTATGAACTTGCCGTCGATCGCGCCTGGGCCAGGGCTTTACAGGGTGCCGCCATTCTCAACGAAGTGGAAGTTCGCCAAACCCTCGGTGCTCTGGACAAAATCGCGCAACGCGCCAAAGTTGATCGCGGCTGGCTCGACTCTTCAACGGCTGAAGACGTCCATCACTTCGTGGAGAAGGCCCTGGTTGAATTTCTCGGGCCGCTGGGGTGGAAACTGCACACCGGGCGCAGCCGGAACGAACTTGTTGCCACCGACTTTCGCCTCTTTGTCCGTGATGCCGTGGCTGAAACTCGATCGGGTGTGATCGTACTCATCCGCGCCTTCCTGGCTCAATCCAAGGCCCACCTCAAAGTTCCTATGGCAGGCATGACCCATCTCCAACATGCCCAGCCCATACTTTTGTCTCATTTCCTGATGGCCCACGCGGAGGCCTTTGCGCGCGACCTCACCCGCCTGCACAACGCCGCCGCCAGCGCCGACGCCTGCCCTATGGGCTCCGGCGCCCTTGCGGGATGTTCGTTTGCCATAGATCGCGAAGCCATCGCCCGCGAACTCGGCTTCTCCCGCATTACCGCCAATAGCCTCGATGCCGTCAGCGATCGTGATTTCGCGCTTGACTATCTGTTCGCACTCGCCGGCATTGCCACGCACCTTTCGCGCCTCGCCGAAGATTTCGTGCTCTTCGCCTCGCAAGAATTTTCCTACGCTATTCTCCCGGACGAATACTCCACCGGTAGCAGCCTGATGCCGCAAAAGAAAAACCCCGATGCCTGGGAGCTTCTGCGTGGCAAGACTGGGCGCGTCACCGGCGCTCTTTTCAGCCTCTTCACAACGCTGAAAGGCCTGCCTTCCAGTTACCAACGTGACCTCCAGGAGGACAAGGAAGCTCTCTTCGCCGCTCACGACCAGCTTGCCTCGATGGTCCATGTCGCTGCTGGGGCTGTTTCTGCCATGCGCTTCAACGAAGACAGGCTGGCCGCAGCCTCGGCGAATCCTGCTCTACTTGCTACCGAAGCCGCCGATTACCTCGTCAAAAAGGGCATTCCCTTCCGCCAGGCCCACGATCTGGCCGGAAATCTCCTGCGGGAAGCGGAGCGCCAGGCAAAACCCTGGACCAAGTTATCGCTCGAGGACTTCCGGCGGATTTCCCCGGCCTTTGACGCCGATGTTGCCAACGCGTTGCAACTTGCCGCAGCCCTCCAGTCCAAAAACGTTCCCGGAGGCACTGCCGAGAATTCTGTTTGCGCCGCGATTTCGCAGCTCGAACAAAAACTCAAACCACTGGAGAACAAGCCATGAGCCTCGGTTCTGCATTCGGAATTTTCGAAGCCGCAACGTACCGCGCGGAGGATCGGAGGTCGCTTCCGTGAGCGTCACACCCGCCTCCCGGACGCTCATCCCATGAAGCTTACCCTCTCCGAAGCCGCCCTCCCTCGCGGATTCCGTTTCTCGGCTACCGCCTGTGGCCTGAAGAAGACTGGCGCGCTGGATCTGGCGCTGCTCTCCAGTGACGTTCCGGCTTCGGCCGCCGCCGTCTTCACGCAGAACCTTGTTGTTGCTCCGCCGGTTGTGGTTTCCAAGGAGAACTTGCGCGCTTCCAAGGGCCGCATGCGGGCCGTCATCGTCAATGCCGGCAACGCCAATTGCGCCACGGGTCCCGCAGGCCGTGCCGCCTCGCTGAAAACCGTGGAAGAAACGGCGCGCCGCCTCGCCTGCCATCCCCACGAAGTTCTAGTCTGTTCCACGGGCGTCATCGGCGTGCCGTTGCCGCTCGAGAAAATCCTGCGCGCCCTCACCGGTATCACGCGGAATCGTCGGCCGTCCGCGCGCTCTTTTGCCGAGTTCTCTCTCGCCATCTGCACCACGGACACCCGCCCCAAGACAGCCACGACGTTTTTCAAGATGACGGGCAAGCGCATTCATCTCGTTGGCTGCGCCAAAGGTGCCGGGATGATTCACCCCAATCTCGCCACCACTCTCGCATTTGTCGCCACCGATGCCGCTATCTCCCCCTCACTCCTCCAGAAGACCCTGCGCGACGTTGCCTCGCGCACCTTCAACTCCATCAGCATCGATGGCGATACTTCCACCAACGACACCCTACTGGTTTTGGCCAACGGCCAGGCCGGCGCGCCTGCCATTCAAGCGGGAACCTCGGCGCACCGCGCCTTTGCCAAAGCGCTCGAAGAAGTTTGCCACTCGCTGGCTTTGCAGATCGTTGCCGACGGCGAAGGAGCGCAGCGCGTCATCGAAATCGAAGTGCGTCGCGCCAAAACAGAGGCTGAGGCGCGCCGCATCGCCCAGACCATCGCAACCTCGCCGCTGGTCAAGACTGCCTTTGCCGGCGGCGATCCGAACTGGGGCCGCATCTTTGCTGCGGCAGGGCGCTCCGGCGTCAAGTTCGATCCCCATCGCGTCGACATTCACCTGGTGGGAATACCGGTGCTGCGCCGCGGCCTGCCCCTTGATTTCAATGAGCGCGCCGCCAGCAACCGTCTGCTGGAAAAACAAGTTCAGGTGGTCGTCGATCTCCACGCAGGACGCGCGTCCACGCGCTTCTGGACCTGCGATTTCACCGCGGAATATGTGCGCATCAATGCCTCGTATCGCACCTAAGAATTGCAGCTCGCTGGCTGGGCTGACTTCACCGTGCCCACTAGGGCGCCCCGGTATCCGGGTGCCATTTTGGTGCAAGTCCAGACCCAGTACCCCCCGCACCCTCTTTCCAACGATTTATTGTTGCAAAAACAATCAATTTTCGAGACCATGCACGGGACCACTGAAGAGTCCCTTCCGCCCCCTGCGGCACGCCCTCCGGGTTGCCTCGTCGGCGGTTTTTGATTCTTCGGTGCGCTCCGCAATCGTGGTTAGGTTCCGGGCAGAAGGAGTCCGCTGGTGAAGAAGCTTTACGTGGGTAATCTTCCGTTCAATGCTTCGGAAGAGCAGTTGCAGGAATGGTTTGGGCAAGTAGGTGTGAATCCCTCCGCGATCAGCCTGATTCGGGATCGCTTCACGGGGCAGTCGCGTGGTTTCGCCTTCATCGAGATCGCCAACGATGAAGACGCGGACCGCGCCGTGACGAGCCTGAACGGTCAGAATTTCGGAGGCCGGAACCTTGTCGTCAACGAAGCGCGGCCGCAGACGGAACGCTCCGGTGGCGGGGGTGGGCGTGGCGGCTATGGCGGCGGTGGTGGTGGCGGCCGGGGTGGTGATCGTGGTGGCCGGGGCGGTGGCCGGGGCGGCGACCGTGGGGATCGCGGCGACCGCGGCAACCGCTGGTAGTTTCTCCTTCTCTCCTAATCTTCGTTGAGGGCTTCGGGCGCGGACTCGCGTCCGAAGCGTCTTTTTCTGTTGCTGCGCTTTCTTCAGACTCTCATCAAGTTTTGATCTGCAGACCAATTGGCTCCGCTTTCTTTATTCACAGCCGTCGCTACTTTTTTCTAGCCATCTCTGTTTTTACAATGTACTATCGCCGCGTTTGAATCGGCGGCCTCCCTGTGGGAGGTCCTTCCCGCCAGGGTTTCTGTGTTTCGGTGCAGCGCTCGCCGCTTAATTCCTGTGACCGAAACTTCAAGCGGGGTTACGTGTTTGAAACACTAGGCGAAGATTTTCATTCGCTCCTGATCGCCTGGGGTATATGAGAAGAACGACTTGCGCTTTGTTTTTCGTGCAAGGATTGTTTTCGTGGCCGTTCAGAGGAGGAGCGAACCTTCCCGCCATTGTTCGCATCCAACGAAGGGCACTGGGTCTAAGGGTTGAGATGAATACCTGGCACAAACGCGATTGGAAACAATTCTACGAGCTGGCGCGCCGTCCTTGGCAGCGCCATCGGCCGCCACGCCCCGTTTATCCTACGGGCCTCAACCGCGTGCTCCCCGCTGCGGGCTTCAGCCTCTCGGAACTCGATGATGCCGGTGTCGATCTCGAACTTGCCGAACACCTCGGCCTGCCCGTGGATGCTGGCCGCATCGGCGCCTATGGCCCCAACGTCACCGTACTCCGCGATTTCGTCCGTTCCTCTCGCCAGCCGCTATAGGCCTGCTTGCGTACCTGTTGTAAGCTCTCCTCGATGCGGAGGCGAGCACAATAATGCGACGACTTTCTCTGATTCCCTTCTTCTTCCTGATTCTTTTCCGTCCGCTTTCGATTCCTGATTACTCCATTTTTGCCATTCGCTATGCCGACTTGCCGGGCGTTTCCGTTTCTGATCTGGTTGTCGGTGGGCCAAAAGACGAAAAGATCGACATCGTCTTCGCCTTCTGGCTGATTCGTGGGGCTGGTCGTAACATTCTCTTCGACAGCGGCTTTCATCGGGAACGCTGGTTGAAGGACTGGCCCGTACGCAACTATCTTCGGCCGGACGAGGCCGTGAAACTCGCCGGCCTGCAACCTGAACAAATCACCGACATCGTTATTAGCCATGCCCACTGGGATCACATGGGAGGCATTGATCTCTTTCCAAAAGCTGTCGTGTGGATTCAAAAAGAAGAGTTCCGCTATTACACAGGGGACGCCTGGCAATCCGGCGGCGATCACGGGGGCATTGATCCCGATGATGTGCAGGTGCTTGTCCGTCTGAATACGGAAGGGCGCTTGCGCCTGGTGGACGGCGACGATGTCGAGATTTTTCCGGGCATTCGCGCCTACACAGGAGCCCACCACACCTACGCTTCGCAATATCTTCTGGTCGACGGCGACCCGCGCTTCGTCCTTGCCTCTGATAATGCCTACCTCTACCGCAATCTGCAGAGCCATTTGGCAAGCGCCACCTTCAACGACACTTATCATGCTGCGAACATCAAGAATCAGGAACGCATGATTCAGTTGGCCGGCTCCATCGATCGCGTCGTTCCTGGCCACGATGCTCTACAATTCCAAAAATTCCCCACCCACGACAGAATCGCAACAATAAAGCTCTCGAAATCGCCGGATTTGTAAGCTACAGAATATCCGCGTAAAATCAGCGTTTCGGACTTGTGCGATGGCTTCGCCCTTTAACATCATCGCCAACAGCGCCCCGGCGCTCGCGCTGAGCGCTAACGCCCATCCGCGGCCGGACTGGCTGCGCGTGAAGTTCTTTGGCGGCGATCGCTACCACAACCTCAAGCGTGTCATGCGCACCCTCGACCTTCATACCGTTTGCGAATCTGCCCGTTGCCCCAACATGGGCGAATGCTGGGAACATGGCACCGCCACCTTCATGATCCTCGGCGACATTTGTACCCGCGCCTGTGGCTTCTGCGCCGTGCCTTCCGGCAAACCCGCCGGCCCGCCCGATGAAGATGAGCCGTTGCGTG
>Ga0326727_10005030_pt1 | contig 38445 bp, 33 predicted proteins | sample MB2enrmetagenome_FD_207643 | JGI IMG/M metagenome (GOLD analysis project Ga0326727, IMG submission 207643) | Lab enriched peat soil microbial communities from McLean, Ithaca, NY, United States - MB29MY | ecosystem: Environmental > Terrestrial > Soil > Wetlands > Peat | place: USA: New York...
GACGCGACTTCTCCGCGAAAACCTCAAAGGCAAGGCTCATGGCCACGGCTCCCGAATCAGAACCGCCCCATCGAATCACGCCCCGCGCAACCCGTTAACCCCCGTTAACCCGAGTTCGGAGCCCTGGCGCTACCCCGAGGCGCAGCAGGCGATGGTCGATCGCTGAGGCGACCGGCGCGCGGCGACGCTCACGCCGCGCGCGTCTTCGCGGGGCGCGCGTCGGCGGCGGGGTCGCCGAAGGCGAACACGTCCATGCGCAGGGCGCCGTAGGTGGCGCTCTTGTGCAGCCGCTCGGCGCGCGGCTCGGCGCCCGCTGCGCCCATCGCCACATAGAGCGGCAGCAGGTGCTCGTCGGTCGGATGGTTGTCGACCGCGCGCGGCGCCAGGCGGCGGTAGTTCACGAGGTCGTCGACCCTCCCTGCGAGCAGCGCGTCGCTCGTCCAGTCGGCGAAGGCGTCGACCCAATCGAGCGCCGGGTCGTTGGCGTCGCGGTCAAAGAACGCTCCGAGGTTGTGGGTGAGGCTGCCGCTGCCGACGATCAGCACGCCCTTCTCACGCAAAGGCGCCAACGCGCAGCCAAGCCGCAGGTGATGCTCCGGGCCGCGCGCGCCCTGGATCGACACCTGCGCCACCGGAATGTCGGCCTGCGGATAGATGAGCGACAGCGGGACCCACGCGCCGTGGTCGAGCCCGCGCGAATTGTCGGTCTCGCCGCCGAGTCCCGCCGCGCCGAGCAAGTCGACGACGCGCGCCGCCAGCTCGGGCGAGCCCGGCGCGTCATAGCGCAGGCGGAAGGTCTCGCGCGGAAAGCCGTAGAAGTCGTGGATCGTCGCATTGCGCTCGGTCGAAGTGACGCGCGGGCGCTCCGTGTCCCAATGCGCCGAGGCGACAAGGATGGCGCGCGGCTGTCCGAGGCGCTCTCCCAACCCGCTGAGAAAGGCGCGCGCGGGGGTGTCGTCGAGCGAAAGCGTCGGCGCGCCGTGGGAGAGGAACAGGCTGGGGAAGGTCATGGCCGAGGTCTCCTTATCGCCAGGGGCGGAGGCGGCCGCTCGCCGCCTCCGCGATCGCTTTGTCGCCGCTCACTGACCGACGCCGATCTGCTTCATGAAATCGGCGTTGTCCCAGAACAGCCATTCGTGATCCATCAGGCCGTTGACCCAATGGCCGACGGTGACCATGCCGATGGCGAAGCGCTTGCCGGTCGGCGGGATGGTTTTGCCGTCGCCGATCGGCATCGGTTTGGTGAACGTGCCCGTCATCACGCCCTGGACCGAAGTCCAGCTGCCCGAGCCGAAGCGGATCGGGTGCTCTCTGATGTTGATGTCGGGAGCGAAGACGAACAGCGCCTTCAAATCCTCGGTGTGTCGATCGAGGCCCTTGGTCTCATGGCCGTCGGGCCAGGTGACGACGATGTCCTTCGAGTGGCTCTCCTTCAGCCGGTCCCACTTCTGGTTGGAGAACACGTCGAAGTCGAGGTTGTCGAACAGCTTGAGATTCTTCTCGACGGCGGGGGCCTGCGGCTCCGGGGGCGGCGGGGGCGTGGTCGGATTCTCCCACGGCGTCGCCGCCGCGGCGGCGCTGGCGATGACGACGCTCGCAATTGCGGCCAACAGGGTCGACTTGACGCTATGAATCAACATTTCTCTCGCTCCTCCGGTTCGCCGCGCGTCGGCGACGCGATCGGCCTCGTCGATGGCCGGAAAGCTATCAATTCCTAAGAATTTGATAATCCATGTAGTTTGAATTACATTTATTCCTAGAAGGGTGAGACCGCCGATGCTCGATCGCTTCACCAGCCTCGAAGCGCTCGCCAAAGTCGCCGCCACCGGCAGCTTTTCCGCCGCCGGGCGCGCCTTGGGCCTGTCGCAGACCATGATCACCAAGCACGTCGCGGCGCTGGAGGAGCGTCTCGGCGCGCGGCTGTTCCACCGCACGACGCGCAAGGTGTCGATCACCGACGCCGGGCAGACCTATCTCGAGGCCGCGTCGCGCGCGCTCGCCGAGCTCGAAGCGGCCGAGGACGCGATCGCCGCTGACCGGATCGAGCCGCGCGGCCTGTTGCGCGTCGCCGCGCCGGTGTCGTTCGGCGTGCGCCGCCTCGCGCCGCTAATCCCGCGATTCTCCCGGCGCTATCCGAAGGTCGCGGTGGAGCTCGGCCTCAACGATCGGCTGGTCGATCTGGTCGACGAGGGATGGGACGTCGCGGTGCGCATCGGCATCCTGCGCGATTCGAGCCTGGTCGCGCGGCGGCTGGCGCCGTGCCGCACCATCCTCTGCGCCGCGCCCGCCTACCTCGTCGCGCATGCGGTGCCGCGCACGGTCGCCGATCTTTCGCGCCACAACTGCCTCAGCTACACGCTGTCGCGCTTCACCGGCGCAGGACGCTGGATGTTCGGCGCGAACCGCGAGGTCGAGGTCGGCGTCTCCGGCGACCTGCGCGCCAACAGCGGCGACGCTTTACGTTTGGCCGCGGTCGCCGGGCAGGGCCTGATCTACGAGCCGACCTTCATCGTCGCCGACGACCTCAGCGCCGGCCGGCTGGTGGCGATCGCGCTCGATCATCCGCCGATCGAGCTCGGCGCGATCCACGCCGTCTATCCGGGCGGGCGCCATCCGCCCGCCAAGGTGCGCGCGTTCATCGATTTCCTCGCCGAGCTCTATTCGCCCGAGCCGCCGTGGGACCGCGCGCCGGCGCCGCGGCCCGCTTAGGCCGGGCGCCGGCCGGCAAAGGTTTGTTCATCCGCCGGCGGCATGGTGGGGCGCTCGCGCCGCCGCGGGGCGGGCGGGTTTTCCCGATCGAGGGGCCGGATGAACATCGGCGAAGATGGGCGCGCAACGCCGGACGCCGCTCCGGCCGTCTCGACCTGGCTCGAGCGCCGGCTCGGCCTCGTCTATGTCGTGCTGGTGGCGCTGACCACCGAGCCGATCGCCATCTGGCCGATCCCGCGCAGTTGGGACCTGATCAACCACTGGGCGCGCTTGACGCTCTACCGGATGGCGCCCGGCGATCCGCTCGCCGCGCTCTATGCGGTCAAATGGGCGATCATCCCCAATCTCGCCCTCGACCTCGCCTATCTGGCGCTGTCGCCGGTCCTGTCGCCCGAAAGCGCCATCCGGCTCGCCTGGATCGCCTCGATCGCGCTGCCCGCTTGGGGCGCCTGGCGGGTCAACCGGGCGCTCCATGGCGCGCCGCAGCCGGCGCTGCTCATCGTTCCGGCCCTCTCCTACAACCTCGTGACCACGCTTGGGCTGATCAACTTCGCCCTCGGCATGGGGCTCGCGCTCCACGCCTTCGCCTGGTGGCTGACGATCGACCGCCGGCGCCGATGGGCGCGCCTCGTTCTGTTCAACGCCGTCGCGGTCGCGCTGTTCTTCTGCCATCTCGCCGCTTGGGCGGCGCTCGCCCTGATCGTCGCGCTCTACGAGGCGACCGCGCCGGGGCGCTCGAACTGGCTGGTCCGCGCGCGTCGCGGCGCGTGGGCGGCCGCCCATTTCGTCGCCGCGCTCGGGCCGTGGGCGATGGCGCCGCCGATCGAAAACCGCTTCGGCGGTCCCGGCTCCAAGTTGGCGACCCTCGCCGCGCCGATGTTCGCCGACAGCGCCACGGCGGGCGTGTTCGCCGCCTTCGCCCTGGCGCTCCTGATCGTCGCGGCGCTCGCCACGCGGCGCGCCGCGATCGTTCCGGCGATGCGGGGGACGCTGTGGGGCTTGGGCGCGGTCGTCGCCGTCATGCCGTCGGCGCTGGGCGCGGGGGACTTCCTCGACGCCCGGCTCGCCGTTCTGCTCGCCTATCTCGTTCTTTCTTCACTCTCCGGGCTGAGCGGGCCGCGCGCAAAGCAGGCGGCCGCGCTTCTCGCCCTCGCCATCGTCGCCCTGCGTTTCGCCGCCGCGGCGCCGCAATGGGCGGACTACCAGCGCCAGGCGGCGGAATTCCGCGAGGCGATCCGCGCAATCGAGCCGGGGTCGCGCGCGCTGGCGGTCGCGCCGCCGCGCGCGCTCTGCCCGGCGAGCGACGCCGAGGCGTTCTATCGCGGCCTCGCCAACTTCGTCGTCGTCGACCGGCGGGCGATGGTCAGCACGCTGTTCGTCGGCCGCGGCATGCAGCCGGTCGCCGCGCGCGACCCGCAGTTCGCCGCGACGCCTTGGGCCCCGCCGCGCGCCGACGGGCTCGCGCGCGAGCTGCCCGACTGGCGCGACCTTTACGATACGCTTATCGCGCTGCATGTCGGCTGCGCCTGGCGACCCGACTTCCCCGGCCTCGTCGAGATTGGCGGGACGGCCGAGGCGACGATCTACCGCCTGCGCTGAGCCGTCTTCCCGCCGCTGATTTCGCCAGCTTGGCGGTTGGGTTCGCCGCCGGGCGCGAACAGCGCGCGGACACCCGCCCGGCGACGTCGGCGAAGCGACTGACGCGGCGCCCGCAGAAGCGGCGCGCCGCCGCTCCGGCGCGGCCCTCTCGATAAGTTTAACGCCCGGGCCGGCCGAGGATATGGCCAGCGCACGGGATTCTGCTAGCATGCCAACGCCCGTATTCACAGTCGCGTCGCGATTATTAATGTCATTGCGGGAGTGGTCGGGACGACCGGTCGATGATCGCCCTCGTACGCATCGCGCTGTCGCGGCCCTACACCTTCGTGGTGCTGGCGCTGCTGATCTTGATCATCGGCCCGTTGGCCGCGTTGCGCACGCCGATCGATATCTTTCCCGACATTCGCATTCCCGTGATCAGCGTCGTCTGGCAGTACACCGGCCTGGCGCCAGACGACATGTCCGGGCGCATCACCACGCCGTTTCAGCGGGCGCTGACGACCACCGTCAACGACATCGAACACATCGAGGCCAATTCCTACAACGGCTTCGGCGTCATCAAGATCTTCTTTCAGCCCTACACGGACATCCGCACCGCCAACGCCCAGGTCACCGCGATCTCGCAGACCCTGATCAAGGCGATGCCGCCCGGCGCGACGCCGCCGCTGATTCTTAACTACAGCGCCGCGACCGTGCCGATCCTTTTCGTCGCGCTGTCGGGCGCGGGCTTCACCGAGCAGCGGCTCGCCGACCTCGCCATCAATCAGATTCGCACGCCGCTGGTGACGGTGCCGGGGGCCGCCATCGCTTGGCCGTTCGGCGGCAAGCTGCGCCAGATCCAGATCGATCTCGATCCGGTCGCCTTGCAGGCTCGCGGCCTGTCCGGCCAGGACGTCGCCAATGCGCTGGCCGCGCAGAATCTGATGACGCCGATCGGCACGCAGAAAATTGGCCCGTTCGAGTACGCGCTCGAGCTCAACGACGCGCCGTCGCGGCTGGCCGACCTCGGCGCCTTGCCGATCAAAACGGTCGACGGCGCCGTGGTCTACGTGCGCGACGTGGCCCAGGTTCGCGACGGCAATGCGCCGCAGACCAACATCGTCCATGTCAACGGCGACCGCTCCGTGCTGTTGCAGGTGTTGAAGAACGGGTCCGCCTCGACGCTGGCGATCATTTCCGGGGTCAAGCAAAAGCTCGCCGATCTCGCCGACGCGCTGCCGAACGGGCTGCAGGTCGGTTTGCTCGGCGACCAGTCGCTGTTCGTGCGCGCCGCGATATCCGGCGTCGCGCGCGAGGGCGTCATCGCCGCGGCGCTCACCAGCCTGATGATCCTGTTGTTCCTCGGCAGCTGGCGATCGACGGTCATCATCGCCACGTCGATCCCGCTGGCCGCGCTCGGCTCGATCACCGCTCTTTCGGCGATCGGCGAAACGCTCAACATCATGACGCTCGGCGGACTGGCGCTCGCGGTCGGCATCCTGGTCGACGACGCGACGGTGACGATCGAGAACATTAACTGGCATCTCGAGCACGGCAAGGCGGTCGAGACGGCGATCATGGACGGCGCGCGGCAGATCGTGACCCCCGCCTTCGTCTCGCTCTTGTGCATCTGCATCGTGTTCGTGCCAATGTTCTTCCTTGAGGGCGTGCCGCGCTACCTGTTCGTGCCGATGGCCGAGGCGGTGGTGTTCGCCATGGTCAGCTCGTTCTTCCTGTCGCGCACGCTGGTGCCGACGATGGCCAATCACCTTCTGCGGCCGCATCCGCCGCACGCCGAAGATCGCCGACGCAGGGCCTCGCGCAACCCGATTATCGCTTTGCAGCGCGGCTTCGAGGCGGGCTTCGACCGCATTCGCAGCGGCTATCGCGCCGCGCTCGAATTGGCGATGGAGCGCCGCGTCGCCTTTGCGGCGGGATTTCTCGCGCTCGTCGGCGCCGCGTTTCTGCTGACGCCCTATCTCGGGCGCGACTTCTTCCCTTCGGTCGACAGCGGCCAGATCCTCATGCACGCGCGACTGCGCGTCGGCACCCGCGTCGAAGAAAGCGCCAAGCAATTCTCGCGGATCGAGGCGGCGATCCGCGCGCTCATCCCCCCGGGGGAACTGGACACGCTGGTCGACAACATCGGCATGCCGGTCAGCGGCATCAATCTCTCCTACAACAACACCGGCGTGATCGGCTCGCAGGACGGCGTCATCCAGATCAAGCTCGCGGAAAGCCATCGGCCGTCCGCTGAATACATCCGCGCGATGCGCGAAGAGCTTCCGCGCCGCTTTCCCGGCGTCGCCTTCGCGTTTCTGCCGTCGGACATCACCAGCCAGATTCTCAATTTCGGCGCGCCGGCGCCGATCGACGTGCAAATCGCCGGCGCCAACCTGGCGGCGAACTTCGATTACGCCAATCTTGTGCTGCGCCGGCTGCGCCATATCCCCGGGGTCGTCGATGCGCGCATCCAGCAATCGCCGGCGCTGCCCGTCCTCGACATCGACGTCGATCGCACCCGCGCCCAATACGTCGGCCTGACGGAGCGCGACGTCACCAACAGCCTGGTGGTCAATTTCGCCGGCAGCGGCCAAGTCTCGCCGACCTATTGGCTCGACCCCAACAGCGGCGTCTCCTATTCGATCGTCATGCAGACGCCGCAATACCGGCTCGATTCTCTGAGCGCGCTGCAAAGCGTCCCGGTGACCGCCGCGGGGGCGGCGAACCTGCCGATTCTCGGCGGCGTCGCCAATATTTCCCGCGCGGCCGGCGACGCGGTGGTCTCGCAGCACAACATCGTGCCGATCGTGCAGATCTACGCGGCGACGCAGGGGCGCGATCTCGGCGCGACGGCGGCGGACGTCGCGAAGGTCATCGCGCAGACCCATGGCGAGATTCCCAAGGGCAGCACGGTTCAAATGCTTGGACAGGCGCAGACCATGAACAGCGCCTTCTCCGGGCTGCTGCTTGGCCTGGTCGCCGCGATCGTCTTTATCTATCTGCTCATTGTCGTGAATTTCCAGTCCTGGGCCGACCCGATGGTGATCATCTCGGCGCTTCCCGCCGGCCTCGCCGGCATCGTCTGCATGCTGTTCGTCAGCAAGACGACGCTTTCCGTCCCGGCGCTGACCGGCGCGATCATGTGCATGGGGGTGGCGACGGCGAACAGCGTGCTGGTCATCAGCTTCGCGCGCGAGCGCTACGCCGCGCTCGGCGATCCAGTCGCGGCGGCGATCGAGGCCGGCTTCATGCGCTTTCGGCCGGTGGTCATGACCGCCCTGGCGATGATGATCGGGATGGCGCCGATGGCGCTCGGGCTCGGCGAGGGCGGCGAGCAAAATGCCCCCCTGGGACGCGCGGTGATCGGCGGGCTGATGTTCGCCACCGTCGCGACGCTGGTTTTCGTGCCCGTCGTCTTCTCGCTTGCCCACAGGCGAAGGCTACGCGAAGATGCGACTCCTTCGGAGATGGGCTGACATGGCCGCCGATCCTGGCCGCAAAGGTCTCGTGCGCAAGCTCCGCGTGGCCGCCGCGGCCGCGACGGCGCTGGTCGCGGCTCTCGTCGTCACCGGCATCGGCGAGCGCGAGAGCGGCAGCGCCAGACTGCGCGACTGGACCGAAGCGCAGGCGGTTCCGACGGTGGCGCTCGTCGACGTCGACCCTCAGCCGGGCGTCGCCAGCCTCGATCTGCCCGGGCGGCTGGAGGCGGAGACGCAAGCGCCGATCTTCGCGCGCGTCAGCGGCTATGTGAAGACCCGCAAGGCCGACATCGGCGACGTCGTCAAGGCGGGGCAGACGCTCGCCGAGATCGAGGCGCCCGATCTCGACCAGCAGTTGCTGCAGGCGAAAGCCGACCTCGCCAGCGCCGAGGCGGCCGCCAAGCTCTCGCAAGTCACGCTTGATCGGGGGCGCAGCCTGCTGAGCTCCGCCTTCCTCTCGCGGCAGGACCTCGATCAGCGCGCCGCCGACGTCGGCGTCAAGCAGGCGGCGGTGAACGCGGCCGAAGCCAACGTCGAGCGCCTGCGGGCGCTCACTGCTTACGAGCGCGTCGCCGCGCCGTTCGACGGCGTCGTCACCGCGCGCTCGACCGACGTCGGCGCGCTGATCAACGCCGGCTCGAGCGCCGCCGCGCCGATGTTCGTCGTCTCCGACCTCAAGCGGCTGCGCGTCTATATCAACGTGCCGCAAAACTACGCGCCCTCGATCCGCATCGGCGCAAAGGCTGCGGTCAGCGCGCCCGAGTATCCGGGCCGCGCCTTCGCGGCGACGGTCGAGGCGTCCGCCCGCGCCGTCGATCCGGCGGCAGGAACGACGTTGATGCAACTCGGCGTCGACAACGCCGACGGCGCGTTGATGCCGGGCGCCTACGCGAGCGTGCGCCTCGACCTCGCCGGCGCGCCCGGCGTCTTGCGCATTCCGGTCGCCGCGCTGATCTTCGATCGCCGCGGGCTGCGCGTCGCCACCGTCGACGCCGACAACCGCGTCGCCTTCAAGACCGTGACGATCGCGCGCGACCTCGGCGCCGAGATCGAGATCGGCTCGGGCCTCGCCGCCGGCGACCGGGTCATCGCCTCGCCCGCCGACGGACTCGCGGCCGGCGACCGGGTGCGCATCGAGGAGCCGCAGCACAAGTCCTGACGCGGGCCGCCTGAAGCCGCGCGACCCCGGGCGTATCAGCGGCCTGGCGGCCTGGGCTCCGTCGACGCCGGCGGGGCGGAGGCGACCGTCCGCCGCGAGCGGCCAGCCGTTTCCTCCCCCGATTTGGCCAAATCGGCGATTCGGCTTATGTCGGGGCGCGAAAAAACGTGCGGGACGCCTTTCCCCGCCGCCCCGGAGAACCCCCTTGATGAAGCTGCCGAGCGAGCTTGGCCCCATCCATTTCATCGGCGTCGGCGGCATCGGCATGTCGGGCATCGCCGAGGTGCTGGTCAACCTCGGCTACAAGGTCCAGGGCTCGGACGCCGCCGACAACGCCAACGTCAAGCGGCTGCGCGACAAGGGGGCGACGGTGTTCGTCGGCCACGACGCGCGCCAGCTTGGCGACGCGGAGGTGGTGGTCGTCTCGACTGCGATCAAGCGCGACAATCCTGAGCTCGCGGCGGCCCGCGCGAGGCGCATCCCGGTGGTGCGGCGCGCCGAGATGCTCGCTGAGCTGATGCGGCTCAAGCAATGCGTCGCCGTCGCCGGCACCCACGGCAAGACCACCACCACCTCGCTGGTGGCGACGCTGGTCGACGCCGCCGGCTTCGACCCGACGGTGATCAACGGCGGCATCATCAACGCCTACGGCACCAACGCGCGGCTCGGCGGCGGCGACTGGATGGTGGTCGAGGCCGACGAAAGCGACGGCACCTTCCTAAAACTGCCCGCCGACGTCGCCATCGTCACCAACATCGATCCCGAGCACCTCGACCACTTCAAGACCTACGACGCGATCAAGGACGCCTTCCTCGCCTTCGTCGAGAACCTGCCGTTCTATGGCTTCGCGGTGATGTGCCTCGACCACCCGACGGTGCAGGAGCTGGTCGGCCGCATCGAGGACCGGCGGGTCATCACCTACGGCGAGAACCCGCAGGCCGACGCGCGGCTGCTCGACGTGGAGTTCAACGGCGGCTCGACGCGCTTCTCCGTGCTGATCCGCGACCGCAAGTCGAGCGAGGCGACCTTCATCGACGATCTCGTCCTGCCGATGCCCGGTCGCCACAACGCGCTCAACGCGACGGCGGCGATCGCGGTGGCCCACGAGCTGAAGGCGCCGGCGGCGGTCATCCGCAAGGCGCTGGCGAGCTTCGGCGGCGTCAAGCGCCGCTTCACCCGCACCGGCGAATGGAACGGCGCGACCATCATCGACGACTATGGCCACCACCCGGTCGAGATCGCCGCGGTGCTGCGCGCCGCGCGCGCGGCGGCCAAGGGCAAGGTGATCGCGGTGGTGCAGCCGCACCGCTTCACCCGTCTGCAGTCGCTGTTCGATTCGTTCGCGCTGTGCTTCAACGACGCCGACGCCGTCATCGTCGGCGACGTCTATGCCGCCGGCGAGACGCCGATCCCGGGCGTCGACAAACAGGCGCTCGCCGCGGCGATCAACGCTCACGGGCATCGCTGCGCCATCGTCCTACCCTCGCCCGACAAGCTCGCGGGCATCGTCAGCGGCCTCGCCAAGCCGGGCGACTACGTCGTCTGCCTCGGCGCCGGCAGCGTCACCCAATGGGCCTACGCGCTGCCCGGCGAGCTCGCGGCGCTGGAGAAGAAGGCATGACGCGCAAGCAGGCGCTGGCGCTCAGGCACGTCGCGTTCGAAGACGTCGGCGTCTGGGCCGAGACGCTCGACGCGGCGGGCTACGACCTCGCCTATGTCGAGGTCGGCCCGCGCCCGCTGCCGCTCGATCGCCTGCAGGCGTGCGACCTGCTCATCGTCCTCGGGGCGCCGATCGGCGTCTACGAGACGGAGGCCTATCCGTTGCTGATCGAGGAGATCGCGGCGATCAAGCGTCGGCTCGCCGCGCGCCGGCCGACGCTCGGCGTCTGCCTCGGCGCGCAACTGATGGCGGCGGCGCTCGGCGCGCGGGTCGCGCCGGGGCCGGGCAAGGAGATCGGCTACGCACCGGTCGAGCTTCTTCCCGCCGCCAAGGCTTCGCCGCTCGCTGCGATCGAGGGCTTGAGCGTGTTGCACTGGCACGGCGACGCTTTCGACCTGCCGAGCGGCGCCGAGCGGCTCGCCGGCACCGCGCTCTGCCCTAACCAGGCGTTCCGCCTCGGCGGCTGGGCGCTGGCGCTGCAGTTCCACGTCGAAGCCGACCCGGAGGCGATCGAATCCTGGCTGATCGGGCACACGGTCGAGCTCGGCAAGGCGGGGATCGACCCGCGAACGATTCGCGCCGACGCGCTGCGCTACGGCCCCGCCGTCGCCGCCGCGGGCCGGCGCGTCCTTGAAACCTGGCTTGCGGAGCTGCCGTCATGAGCGACCGTTGCGCTGCTCTCGTCGAACAATTGCGCGCGCTGGCGCCCGGTTTGCGCAGGAAACTCGCCGCCGAAGCCGCGCTCGCGCCCTACACCTGGTTTCGCGTCGGCGGACCGGCGGAGGCGCTCTATTCGCCCGCCGACGAGGACGACCTCGCCTATCTCCTGCGCATGCTGCCGCACGACATCCCGGTGACGACGATCGGCGTCGGCTCCAATCTGATCGTGCGCGACGGCGGCGTGCGCGGCCTGGTGATCCGGCTCGGCGGCAAGGGCTTCGGCGCGATCGAAACCACGGCGGACCGCCGCGTCGTCGCCGGCGCGGCGGCGCTCGACTCGCAGGTTGCGCGCGCCGCCGCCGAGGCCGGGATTGACGGCTTCGTCTTCCTGCGCGGCGTGCCCGGCTCGATCGGCGGCGCGCTGCGGATGAACGCGGGCGCGTACGGCGGCGAGGTCAGCGGTCTTCTGGTCGAGGCGCGCGGAGTCGACCGCAGCGGCGCGACGCGCGTGTTCTCGAACGCCGAGATGGGCTTTTCCTACCGCTGTTGCGGCGCGCCGGCCGACGTGATCTTCACCCGCGCCGTCTTTCAGGGTCGGCCCGGCGCGCCGGAAGCGATCCGCGCCGAAATGGAAAGCATGATGCGCGAGCGCGAGGCCATCCAGCCGATCCACGACAAGACCGGCGGCTCGACCTTCAAGAACCCGCCCGGCGAGCAGGCGTGGCGGCTGATCGAAGCGGCGGGCTGCCGCGGCCTCAGCCGCGGCGGCGTCGAGGTCTCGACCCTGCACTGCAACTTCCTCATCAACCGCGGCGGCGCGACCGCCGCCGACATCGAGGCGCTCGGCGAGGAGGTGCGGCGGCGGGTCAAGGCACACTCGGGCGTCGAGCTGGAGTGGGAGATCAAGCGGATCGGGGTCGCGACGTCCGCAGCAAACGCCTGAAGAACCGATCGCGAGTCTTGCGGCGCCTCGTCGGCGCAAAACCGCTCACGCTTCCGCGCGGGCTGACCCCATCTTCCTGCGCAAGGCGCCGAAGGAAATCAGCCGCTTCGAGTCCTCGTCCCATAGCGCGTAGGTTACGCAGCGCAGGCTTTGCCACAACGTCAGGCGGCTGATCTGGCCCAGCTCCGGATGATCGCGCAGCACTTCGCGCAGGCGATAGAAAGGAATGCGGCTCGAAAGGTGATGGACGTGGTGCACGCCGATATTGGCGCTGAACCACCGCAGGATCATCGGCAGATCGTAATACGAGGAGCCGTGCAGCGCAGCTTCGGGCAGGCTCCACTGCGGCTCATGCGCCCAGCGGGTATCTTCGAATTGATGCTGGACGTAGAACAGCCAGACGCCGATCGTCGCCGCGAGCACGAAGATCGGTCCGTGAATCAGCAGGAACGGCGCCGGGCCGATCAGCCACATCAGCAAGGCGATGACGACCGCGGCCCCCAGATTGGTCGACATCGTCGAAAGCCAAGGCTTCCAGCCGGCGCCCATGAGGCCGATCGGCGCGCGATACTGCAACAGGAAGACATAGGTCGGCCCGAGGCCAAACATCACCAGCGGGTTGCGATAGAGCCGGTAGAACAGCCGCCTGCGCCAATTGAGAGCCAGATACTCGCCGACTGTCAGCGTCGCGATGTCGCCCAAGCCGCGACGGTCGAGATTGCCGGAGGTGGCGTGATGGGCTGCATGCGTGCGCTTCCAATAGTCGTAAGGCGTCAAGGTGACGACGCCGAAGACGCGCCCGACCCAGTCGTTGATCGCGCGGCGACGAAAGAAGGCGCCGTGACCGCAATCGTGCTGGATGAGAAACAACCGCACCAAAAAACCCGCTGCGGGCAGAGCAAGCGCGAGGGTCAGCCAATAGCTGACATGCATCAGCGCCCACATCGCCGTCCAAAGCGCAACCAGCGGCGCCAAGGTGACGGCGATTTCGGTCAGGCTCCACGCCAGCTTGGGGTCGCGATAGCGGGCGAGTACGCCAGGAAGCCTTTGCGTCTCGGGCAGGGTGGACGGCGGAGGCGTCGGCAGGGCGCTGTCGGTCATCGCACCGCCACTCTGACCCACCATTGCGGCATTTGCATGGGCTTGCCGAATCGGAGGTCGATTTGCGCGTCTGGCGCGCAGGCCGGCGGCCGGCGACGTCGAGGCTATGGGCGAGCGCGGCGGCGGGCCAAGGCGCGCTCCGGCGTCGAGCTGGAGCGGGAATTCGAGCGCCTCGGGGAAGCGGGGCGACGCGGCGAAGCCGACGCTCGACGTCTCAGGGCGCGCCGCCTCCGCTCCGCCTCGCGCTTCGGCTTCGCGCCGTTGGCGCCGGGACCGGAAGCGCTGTAGAACGCCGGCGCGCCATAGCTCGCCGCGGCCGACCGCCGTTTCGCTCGGGGACGATCCTGACCGCGGCGTCGGCCGGCGTCGCCGCCGGCGAAGCCTGTTCCGCCCGACAGCGGCAGGAGGCGGCCCGGCTTGCGGGACGTGGCGGAGGCTTTGGAGGGATCGCATGAGGCTAGCCGTCACCGGACTTCACGGGCAGGTGGTCAGCGCGATGATCGAGCGCGCCCCGCGCGGGGTCGAGATCATCGCCCTCGGCCGCCCGCGGCTGGACCTCGCCGTTCGCGACGCGGTGCTGGCGACGCTGCGCGCCGCGCGCTGCGACGTCATCGTCAACGCGGCGGCCTACACCGCGGTCGACCAGGCCGAAAGCGAGCCTGAGGTGGCGATGCGCGTCAACGGCGACGGGGCAGGCTACGTCGCTGAAATCGCCGCCGAACTGCGCGCGCCGCTGGTGCACCTGTCGACCGACTACGTGTTCGATGGCGCGCTCGATCGCCCTTACCGCGAGGACGATGCGCCCGCGCCAACCGGCGCCTACGGGCGTTCGAAGCTCGCCGGCGAGCGACGGATCGCCAGCATCCATCCGAACCACGCGATCCTGCGCACCGCCTGGGTCTACAGCCCGTTCGGCGCGAATTTCGTCAAGACGATGCTGCGCCTCGGCGAAACCGGCGCCGAAGCGCGGGTCGTCGCCGACCAGCGCGGCAATCCGACCTACGCGCCCGACATCGCCGACGCCGTGTTCGCCATCGCCGAGCGGCTGCGCGCCGATCCGTCGCCGACGTTGCGCGGGGTTTTCCACTTGACCGGCCAAGGCGAAGCGACCTGGGCGGAGTTCGCCGAGGCGATCTTCGCCGAGGCGGCCGCGCGCGGGCGCCGGCCGGTGTCGGTCAAGCCGATCGCGACGGTCGACTATCCGACCGCGGCGCGCCGACCGGCGAATTCCCGGCTGGACAATTCCAAATTCGCCGCGACCTTCGGCGTAAGCCTGCCGTCATGGCGGGACTCGACGAAGCTGTGCGTGGCGCGCCTGCTCGCGGCCCAGGACGCGAGGGCGGTCTGAGCGCGATTCGCCCTTGGCGGCGGCGGGCTTCGGCGCCCGCCGCCGGCGCAAGATTCTTCAATTCTTCGCTTTCGCGGGCGGCTATCCCGATTCGGCGAACTCTCAGGAGGAGCCGATGACGGACCTGTTCTTGACCCGCGTGTTGGGCGACGCCCTGCCGGAAGGCCAACGGCCGGCGTGGGCGAATCATCCGACCTTCGCCGGCGTGCGCCTGTCCGAGCGCGTCGCCGCGCGCGACACCGACGGCGCGTTCAGGACGCTCATCGTCCGCCTCGCGCCCGGGGCGTTGATGGCGGCGCATCGCCACCCGACCCAGATCGAGCAGCACTTCGTGCTCGGCGGCGACGGCGCGTTCATGCTCGACGGCGTCGAATGTCCCTACCGGGCGGGCGATTTGCAAGTCATCGCCAAGAACGCCGAGCATTCCGTTCGCGCGGGCGCGGGCGGCATGGTCCTTCTCGCTTTGTTTTCGCCGGCGGGCGGCTAGAATGCCGGCATGTTCGAATGTCGGCACTGGGTCGGTGCGGCGGCGGAAGGCCTCTCCGGCGTCGCGCGCCCCGGTGAGACGCCGTGGCACAGCCACGACCACACGATTCTTGGGATCGTCGACAGCGGCCGCCAGACGGTCGTTCTGAGGAAGGACGCCCTCGCGATTGGACCGGGCGGGGGGTTCGTGGTCCCGCGCGGCCTTGCGCACCGCTGCGCCTACGCGCGCGAAACCCACTACCGAATCCTCTGCGTCGAGACGGAGCGGCGCCTCGCCTTCGGCGTCTTCGCGTCGCCGGCCTGGGCCGCCGCGTTCGACCGCGCCTTCGACGCGCTTCAACGCGCTTCGCCGGTCGACGCTGACCGGCTGATCGTCGAAGCGGTCGCGCTGACGGGACGCCCCGCGCCCCCAGGCGCGCGCCCTCCGGCTTGCGTCGAAGAGTCGCTGGCGGAGGTCAATTCCGATCTCGAGGCGATTAAGCGGCTCGCCGAGCTGGCGCGGCGACGGGGCCTGTCGCCGTTCCATCTCCAGCGGACCTTCGCCCGCTATGTAGGCCTGACGCCGAGTCAGGCGCGCGTCTGCGCGCGCGTCCGCGGAGCCAAGCGCCATCTGGCGGAGGGGATGCGGCCGACGGAAGTCGCCTATCTGTGCGGCTTCGCCGACCAGAGTCATCTGACGCACACGTTCGAGCGGTACATGGGGGTCGCGCCGAAGCGCTATCAGCGCCAGCTCGCCGAGCCGCCCGGCGGGGCGGGAAGGTCGTCTTAAGCCTCTTCCTCGCCGGCGCCGCCGACCCGTCTCGATCGCCGCCGGCCGCGCGGCGCCGCTTTCTCGTCCTTGCGTCGGAGGTTAAGGCGCCGTTAACGCGACCGCATTAATTCTGTCTTAACGCGCGTCTGGCGTTCGCCGGCCGAGGAGGGGCGATGAAGCACGTTGCGGTGTTGATGGGCGGCTGGTCGGCAGAGCGCCCGGTTTCGCTCAATTCGGGGCGCGGCTGCGCCGACGCGCTCGAGCGGCTGGGCTATCGCGTCACCCGCATCGACGTCGACCGCGGCGTCGCCAGCCGGCTCGCCGCGCTCAAGCCCGACGTCGCCTTCAACGCGCTGCACGGCCCGGCGGGCGAGGACGGCGCGATCCAGGGCGTGCTGGAGATCCTGCGCATCCCCTACACCCACTCGGGCGTGCTCGCCTCGGCGCTGGCGATGCGCAAGGACCTCGCCAAAGTGGCCCTGAAGGCGGCGGGCGTCCCGGTCGCCCACGGCCTCACCGTCGATCGCCGCGAGGCGGCGCGCCGCCACGTCCTCGAGCCGCCCTATGTGCTGAAGCCGCTCGCGCAAGGGTCGTCGTTCGGGGTCGTGATCGTCAAGAAGGACCGAAATCATCCTCCGCAGGAGGTCGGCCGCTCGGACTGGCCTTACGGCGACCTTCTGCTCGCTGAGCGCTTCGTCGACGGCAAGGAATTGACCTGTGCGGCGATGGGCGATCGGGCGCTCGGCGTGATCGAAATCCAGCCGGTGTCGGAGGCCTTCTACGGCTACGACGCAAAATACGCCAAAGGGGGCTCGATCCATGTCCTGCCGGCGAAAATTAAACCGAAAATTTACCACGAAGTCCAAGAGTTGACGCTGCTGGCGCATCGCGCGCTCGGCTGTCGCGGCGTCAGCCGATCGGACTTTCGTTACGACGAAACGAAGGGAGACTCCGGGGAGCTGGTCTGCCTCGAGGTGAATACGCAGCCGGGCATGACCGAGACCTCTCTGGTGCCGGACATGGCCGCGCACGCCGGCATGTCGTTTGACGAGTTGGTTGAATGGATGGTGGAGGACGCTTCGTGCGACCGCTGAGCGGGACTTTCGGGATGCGGCCCGCGCCGCAGCCCAAGTTCGCGTTCGCGCCTCCCGCCGAGGCGCCGGTTCGCGTGCTGCTGCGCGGCGAGCGCGCCCAGCGCGACGCCTGGCGCTGGCTGCCGCCGCTCGATCGTCCGGCGCCGCCCGGCCTCGGGCTCGCGCTGGCGATCGCCGTTCTCCTCGGCGCGGCGGCGCTCGGCGCGACGCACGGCGGCCAGTACGAAGAATTTGTCGCCCGCGAAGGCTCGATCGGCGACATCTTCGCCCGCGCGCTCGGCTTCGGCGTCGATGTGGTGACGATCGCCGGCGAATCGCAGCTCACGGAGCGGGAGATCCTTTCCGTCGCCGGCGTCGGCGCGAAGACGTCGCTGCCGTTCTTCGACGCGGCCGAGGCGCGCGAGCGGCTCGAGGCGTTGCCGATCGTCAAGCAGGCGAGCGTGCGCAAGCTCTATCCCGACCGCATCGTCATCGACATCGTCGAACGCGCGCCCGCCGCGCTGTGGCAGCAGGACGGCGAGGTGCGCCTGATCGCCGCCGACGGCGCCGCGCTCGACGACATGCGCGACCAGCGCTTCGCCTCGCTCCCCTTCGTGGTCGGCGAGGGCGCCAACGGGCGGCTGAAGGAATATCTCGCGCTGCTCGACGCGTCGGCCGAGCTAAGGCCGAAGATCGTCGCCGGCGTGCTGGTGGGCGAGCGGCGCTGGAGCCTGAAGATGAGCTCCGGCGTCGAGGTCAAGCTGCCGGAGAACGATCCGCTGGCGGCGATGGCGACGCTGGTGGCGCTGCAGCGCCAGTCGCGCATTCTCGACCGCGACGTGCTGTCGGTCGACTTGAGGGTTCCCGGCAAGGTGTTCGCCCGGTTGTCGGAAGAGGCGGCCGCCGCTCGCGCCGAAGCGCGTCCGAAGAAGGCCGCTTCCCCATGAGCGTCCGTCCGCTGACGCCGCGCATGCGGCAGATCCCCTCGCGCAAGAGCGCCGTGTTGTCGGTGCTCGACGTCGGCGCCTCGAAGATCGTCAGCCTGATCGCGCGGCTGACGCCGATGGAGGCCTCCGAGACGCTGCCCGGCCGCACCCATCGCTGCAAGGTGCTCGGCGTCGGCCATCAGCGCTCGCGCGGCGTCAAGGCCGGCGCGATCGTCGATCTCGACGCCGCCGAGGGCGCCGTCCGTCTCGCCGTCGACGCCGCCGAGCGCATGTCGGGCGTCGAGGTCGATAGCGTCGTCGTCAACATGTCCGGCGGACGCCTGTCCTCGCGGCTCTACGAGGCCAAGGTCGGCCTTGGCGGCCGGGCGGTCGGCGAGCGCGACGTCCATCGCGTGCTCGAGGCGGCGGCGGCTGCGGGCGCCCGTTCCGGGCGCGCGGTGTTGCACGCGGTGCCGACCGGCTTCTGGATCGACGCGACCAGCGGTGTGCGCGACCCCAAGGGCATGATCGGCGACGAGCTCGGCGCCGAGCTGCACGTCGCCTCCTGCGACGCCGCCGCCGCGCGCAACCTCATGCTGGCGATCGAGCGCTGCCATCTCGACGTCGCGGCGATGGTCGCCACGCCTTACGCCGCCGGTCTGTCGACCCTGGTCGACGACGAGGTCGAGCTCGGCGCGGCGCTGATCGACTTCGGCGGCGGCTCGACCACCATCGGCGTGTTCGCCGGCGGCCGGCTGGTCCACGTCGACGCCATCGCCATCGGCGGCGCCCACGTCACCATGGACGTCGCGCGCGGCCTTTCGGTGAGCCTCGCCGACGCCGAGCGCCTGAAGACGTTCTACGGCGCCTGCGTCGCCTCGCCCTCCGACGAGCGCGATTCGATCGCGGTTCAGCGCGTCGGCGACGAAATCGACCAGCCGACCCACCTGCCGCGGTCGGAGCTGGTGCGCATCATCCGCCCGCGCGTCGAGGAAATCCTAGAGCTGGCGCGCGACCGGCTGCAGACGGCGGGCCATGCGGCGCAGGCCGGCCGGCGGCTGGTGCTGACCGGCGGCGCCTGCCAACTTACCGGCTTGCCGGAGCTCGCGCGCGCCATCGTCTCCAGCCAGGCGCGCATCGGCCGGCCGCTCGGCGTCGAGGGCTTGCCGGAATCGGCCAAGAGCCCGGCGTTCGCGGCGGCGGTCGGCCTGATGGTCTATCCGCAGATGGCGGGCGTCGAACACTTCGAGCCGCACGGCGCGCGGCCGGCCTCGACAGCCGACGACGCCGGATACGTCGCCCGGGTCGGGCGGTGGTTGAGGGAGAGTTTTTGACGCGCGGCGCCGCGCTGCCGGCGCCGTGGGACGAGGGAATTCACGCATTCGAACCGGCGCCGGCGGGCGTCAAGGATATGAGGCCAGCTATGTCGATCAATCTCAGGGCTCCGGAACTCAGGGAATTGAAGCCGCGGATCGTGGTGTGCGGGGTCGGCGGCGCAGGCGGCAACGCGGTCAACAACATGATCGTCTCCGGGCTCTCCGGCGTCGATTTCGTCGTCGCCAACACCGACGCGCAGGCGCTGGCCTCCTCGCGCGCCGAACGCATCGTCCAAATGGGGCTGCAGGTCACGGAGGGGCTCGGCGCCGGCTCCAAGCCGGAGATCGGCCGCGCCGCGGCGGAGGAGGCGCTGGAGGAGATCCGCGACCACCTCACCGGCGCGCATATGGCCTTCGTCACCGCCGGCATGGGCGGCGGCACCGGCACCGGCGCCGCGCCGGTCATCGCCCGCGTCGCCCGCGAGCTCGGCGTGCTCACCGTCGGAGTCGTCACCAAGCCGTTCCAGTTCGAGGGCATGCGGCGGATGCGCATCGCCGAGGGCGGCATCGTCGAGCTGCAGAAGTGCGTCGACACCCTCATCGTCATCCCCAACCAGAACCTGTTCCGCGTCGCCAACGAGAAGACCACCTTCGCCGACGCCTTCGCCATGGCCGACCAGGTGCTCTACTCCGGCGTCGCCTGCATCACCGATCTGATGGTCAAGGAGGGCCTGATCAACCTCGACTTCGCCGACGTCCGGGCGATCATGGGCGAGATGGGCAAGGCGATGATGGGCACCGGCGAGGCGAGCGGCGAGCACCGCGCGGTGATGGCCGCCGAGGCGGCGATCGCCAACCCGCTGCTCGACGAGACGTCGATGCGCGGCGCCCGCGGCCTGTTGATCTCGATCACCGGCGGCAACGACCTGACGCTCTACGAGGTCGACGAAGCGGCGAGCCGTATTCGCCAGGAGGTCGACGAAGAGGCCAACATCATTCTCGGCGCCACCTTCGACGCGGCGCTCGACGGCGTGGTGCGGGTTTCGGTCGTCGCCACCGGCATCGATCAGGCGGCGATCGACCAGATCGAGCCGGTGTCGCCGCCGGCCGAGAAGCTCGCCGAGATCGCGGTGCGGCCGCACGCGGCGACGCCGCGCGGACTGCCGACGCCGATCCCGGCGGAGAGCCCAGCCGAGCCGGCGCCGGCCCCCGCCGTCCTGCCGCTGGGGCCGGAGGAAATCGAGATCCGCGCCGCCGCGCCGAGACCGGCGGTCTACGTCGAGCCGGCGGTTCCGCGCGACGAAGAGGAAGAGGCGCCGGTCGACGAGGAGTTCATCCCGCCCGCGCCGGAGCTGCCGGGCTCGCGACAGCCGCGCATGCCGCAGATCGAGGACTTGCCGCCGCTCGCCCAGCGCGAGCTTCGCGCCCATCGCGGCGACGCGCCGGCGGAGGTTCACCCCGCCGAGACGCGGCGGCGCTCGCTGTTGGAGAAGCTGGCCGCTTTCGGCATCAACCGGCGCGAGGAGGAGGCGCCGCCCGCCGCGCCGCGCGTCGCCCCGCCGGCGCTGGCGCCCGCGCGGCCCGCTTCGGCGCCGTCGGTCCACGCCGAATATGGTCGTCCGCAGCCGCGCCCGGCGCCGTCGCGTCCCGCCCAGGGCGGCCTCGACCCGCACGGCCGCGCGGCCCAGCGGCCCGCGCCGATCGAGGAGGAGCAGCTCGAGATCCCGGCGTTCCTGCGTCGCCAGTCGAACTGATCGAGCCGCCGAATCATCATTACGGGAAGGTTAATGGCCGCGGCGTCGAGCCGCGGCCGATCGCCGCAGTTCGCCCGGCGCGCCGCCTAGCCGCCGCGATGTTTCCTAAATCTTTGTATTTATTTGAAGAATCATAGTTTCCAAATCGTGTAACGATCGTTCACGAAAGGTGATTTGGCCGGCGCGCGAGCCGGCGCCTATGTTTCGCCCCGGTTAGGCCGCTACGGCGGCCGCGCGAAGGCGCGTGGGGACAGGCGTTCGGACGCCATAATAAGCCGCAACGTCATGCGGCTCCCGGAGGGGTTGGGCGTTCGTAGCCAAGGCGGAGACGTAGGATATATGAAATTCGGTTTCCAGACGACGCTGCGCGGCCGGGTCGAAATCCAGGGCGTCGGCGTCCATTCCGCTTCTCCGGCGCGCGTCGTCATTCATCCCGCCGATGTCGATACTGGAATCGTCCTTCTTCGCACCGGTCTGCCGAACGGCCGCGAGCGGCTGATCGAGGCCAAGTGGTCCAACGTAAAACAGACGGCGCTGTGCACGGTGCTCGGCGACGCGAGCGGCGCGGCGGTGGCGACGGTCGAGCACCTGATGGGCGCGCTCGCGGGCCTCAGGATCGACAACGCGGTGGTGGAGATCGACGGCGCCGAAGTGCCGATCATGGACGGCTCGGCCGCCGATTTCGTCGACGCGATCGACGCGGTCGGTCTGGCGCGGCAGGCGCGCCCGCGCCGCTACGTGCGGATGCTCAAGCCGGTGCGCGTCGAGTCCGGGCGGGGCTACGCCGAATTGCTCCCCGCGGCGCGCGGCTTCCGTCTTGACGTCGAGATCGATTTCGAGGGCACGGCGATCGGCCGCCAGCGGCGCGTGTTCGACGTCGACCCCACGGTTTTCCGAAAAGAGATCGCTCGCGCGCGCACTTTCGGCTTCGTCAGCGACGTCAAGAAGCTGTGGCAGGCGGGCTTCGCGCTCGGCTCCTCGCTGGAGAATTCGGTGGCGCTCGACGGCGACGCCATCCTCAACCCCGAGGGGCTGCGCTTCCGCGACGAGTTCGTGCGCCACAAGGCGCTCGACGCGATCGGCGACCTTGCGCTCGCCGGCGCGCCGATCATCGGCGGCTACCGCGTCTATCGGCCGGGGCACGCCCTCAACGCGATGATGCTGTCGGCGTTGTTCACCGACCGCAAGGCTTACGAGATCGTCGAGCCGTCGGCGCGCCGCGTCTATGCGGCCGGGACGATGGCGATCGGGCGGATCGCCGCCGCCTACGCGCCCAACGTCGAATGAAAATTTCGCGCCGCGACGAAATCGCGCGCCGGCCGCGGGGCGGGAAGGCCCCTTCGCGCCACAATCCGTCGCTCTAATGCGCCGCGCGCGGGCGCCGGCGAGATGGCTGGCGCGTCGTCGCGGACTGAGGTAAAGAGCGCGGAGCCGACAAGCCGGCCTTCGCGCTGCGCAAATTTCGAGTCCAACGCATGATTTTCGCACCGAACCCCCGCGCGTTCGCCCTTCGCCGTTGCGCGCCGCGCATTGTCGCGGGCGTTCTTTTCGCCGCGTGCGCCGCCGTCGCGCTGTCGTCGTGTTCGATGTTCGACGACTTCAATCCGTTCGCCGGCGAGAAGTACAAGATGGTCATCGAGCCGGACGTTCCCGCCAGCAAGGTCTACGACCAGGGCTTGGCGAATCTCGCCAACGGCGACGCCACTGGGGCGGCCAAGAAGTTCACCGATCTCGGCGAGAAGTTCCCCGACTCGGATTGGGCGCGCAAAGGTTTGCTGATGACCACCTACGCGCAGTTCCAGGGCGGCGACTACGACAGCGCCGAGCAGACGGCCGAGCGCTACGTCAAGCTCTATCCCAAGTCGCCCGAGGCGGCCTACGCGCTCTATCTCGAGGCGAGCTCCTACTACAACCAGATCCCGGACGTCACCCGCGACCAGGACCGGGCGGGTAAGGCGCTCAATCTGTTCAAGAAGGTCGTCCAGGACTATCCCAATTCGGAATACGTCGACGACTCCAAGTACAAGATCAACGTCACGATGGACCAACTCGCCGGCAAAGAAATGTCCATCGGTCGCTTCTATCTCCACCGCCGCAACTACACCGCGGCGATCAACCGCTTCCGCGCGGTGCTGACCAACTACCAGTCGACGCGGCACTCGGAGGAGGCGCTCTACCGCCTCACCGAGGCTTATCTGGGACTCGGCATCGCCGACGAAGCGCAGACGGCGGCGGCGGTGCTCGGCCACAATTTCCCCGATGGGCAGTGGTACAAGGACGCCTACGCGTTGTTGAAGGGCGGCGGCCTCGAGCCGAAGGAAAACCAGCAATCCTGGATTTCCAAGCTCTACCACATCGTCATGCCGTCCTGATCGGACGAGGCCGCGGGCCATGCTGGCGCGACTCTCGATTCGCGATATCGTGCTGATCGACGCGCTGGACCTCGAATTCTCGAATGGCCTGACCATCCTCACCGGCGAAACCGGCGCGGGAAAGTCAATCCTGCTCGACGCGCTGGCGCTCGCCTTGGGCGCGCGCGGCGACGGCGCGCTGGTGCGCCACGGCGAGCCGCAGGGGCAGGTGACCGCGACCTTCGACCTGCCGGCCGATCACGCCGTCTTCGAGGCGCTCGCCGAGCAGGGAATTTCGGCCGGGGGCGAGCTGATCCTCAGACGCGTGCAGCTCGCCGACGGCCGCACTCGCGCCTTCGTCAACGACCAGAGCGTCAGCGCGCAGACGCTGCGCGCCGCCGCCGTCGGCCTGGTCGAGATTCACGGCCAGCACGCCGAGCGCGCTTTGCTCGACGCCTCGACCCATCGCGCGCTGGTCGACGCCTATGGCGAGCACGACGACGCGGTCAAGGCCACCCGCGCCGCCTTCGCCGCGCTGCGCGGCGTCGAGGCCGAGCTTGCCGAAGAGCGGGCGCGCCTCGCCGCGGCGCAGGCCGAGGCCGACTTTGCCCGCCACGCCCACGAGGAGCTGACCCGGCTCGACGTGCAGCCGGGCGAGGAGGAGGCGCTGGCGGAGCGGCGGACGCGCATGATGCAGGGCGAGAAGGTCGCCGCCGACATCCGCGAAGCGCACGAGAGCCTTTCCGGCGACGCCGCGGTGCTGCCGGTGCTGGCGGCGATCGCGCGCCGCCTCGAGCGCCGCGCGCCGCAGGCGCCGGAGCTGATCGAGCCGAGCGTGCAGGCGCTCGACGAGGCGATGCAGGCCCTGGAGTCGGCGACGCGCGCGGTCGAGAACGCGCTCGCCTCCTGCGACTTCGATCCGCGCGAGCTGGAGAAGTGCGAGGAGCGCCTGTTCGCGCTGCGCGGCATGTCGCGCAAATACGCGACGCCGGTCGAGGCGCTGCCGGCGCTGGCGAAGAAATACGGCGACGAGCTCGAGGGCCTCGACGCGAGCGCGCGGCGCGTCGGCGCGCTCGAAGCGTCGGCGCGCGCCGCCGCCGCCGCCTACGCCGAAGCGGCGAGCGCGCTGTCTGAGGCGCGCCGGCGCGCGGCGGCCGAGCTCGAACGCGCGGTGAACGCCGAGCTGCCGGCGCTGAAGCTCGAGCGCGCCCGCTTCACTGTCGACCTCGCGCGCGACAACGGCGTGGTCTCGGCCGACGGCTACGACCGCGCCGAGTTTTGCGCCCGCACCAATCCGGGCTCGCGGCCGGGGCCGCTGATGAAGGTCGCCTCGGGCGGCGAGCTCGCGCGCTTCCTGCTGGCGCTGAAGGTCGCGCTCGCCGCGCGCGGCACCGCGCCGACGCTGATTTTCGACGAGGTCGACGCGGGCGTCGGCGGCGCCGTCGCCGACGCGATCGGCCAGCGCCTCGTGCGTCTCGCGGCGAGCGCCCAGGTGCTCGCCGTCACCCACGCGCCCCAGGTCGCCGCGCGTTCGGACAGCCACTTCAAGATCGTCAAGAACGACGTCGGCAAGGGCGAGCGGGTGGCGACGCAGGTGGTGTCGCTCGACCCGGCGGCGCGGCGCGAGGAGATCGCGCGCATGCTCGCCGGGGCCGAGATCACCGGGGCGGCGCGGGCGGCGGCGGAAAGCCTGATCGAGAAGGCGGGGTAGCGGGCGGCGGGGCTTTCGGCTTGCCCACGCCCGGCGGCGGGCCTATCTACCGCCCTGGCGGCGCGGGCGGGCGAACCATGAGCCGGGACGAGCAACGATCGATCGAGGCGAAGCGTCGGCGCGAGCGCCTGGCGTCGGCGCTGAGGGAGAATCTGAAGCGCCGCAAGGCGCAGAGCCGCGGCCGGGCAGCGGCGGACGAGCCGGCGCCCGCCGAAGGGCCGTCGGACGGCGCGGGCGAGGGGCGGCGAGCCTGACCCTCGCCGGCGCGCGAGAATCGGGTCGGAAAGGTCGAGGCATGGATCGCATACAAATTCGCGGCGGGGCGAGGCTCAACGGCGCCATTCCGATTTCCGGCGCCAAGAACGCCGCGCTGCCGCTGATGATCGCCTCGCTTTTGACCGATCGCACGCTGACGCTGGAGAACCTGCCGCGCCTCGCCGACGTCACGCTGCTCGCGCGCATCCTCGGCAACCACGGCGTCGACATCACCATCAACGGCAAGCGGGCGGGCGAGGAGACCGGCGCGGGCCAGACCGCGCATCTGCGCGCCCACGCCATCGTCGACGCCACCGCGCCTTACGAGCTGGTGTCGAGAATGCGCGCCAGCTTCTGGGTCATCGCGCCGCTGCTGGCGCGCACCGGCGAAGCGCGCGTCTCGCTACCGGGCGGCTGTGCGATCGGCACCCGGCCAGTCGACCTGTTGCTGATGGCGCTGGCGCGGCTCGGCGCGGAGATCGCGATCGAGGGCGGCTATGTGGTCGCCAGGGCGCCGAAGGGGCTGATCGGCGCAGAGATCGAGTTTCCCAAGGTGACGGTCGGCGGCACCCACACCGCGATGATGGCGGCGGCGATCGCGCGCGGAACGACGATCGTGCGCAACGCGGCGCGCGAGCCCGAGGTCAAGGACGTCGCCGATTGCCTCAACGAGATGGGCGCGCGCATCAAGGGCGCAGGCTCTTCGACGATCGAGATCACCGGGGTGGCGCGGCTCGACGGGGCGCGACATCGCGTCATGCCCGACCGCATCGAAGCGGGCACCTACGCCACCGCGGTGGCGATGACCGGCGGCGACATCCTGCTCGAAGGGGTGAGCGCCGAGGTGTTCCAGCAGGCGCTCGACGCGCTGACGCAGGCGGGCGCGAGCGTGAGCAGCGACAACCGCGGCGTGCGGGTGACGCGCAACGGCGCCGGCATCGGCGCGGTCGACGTCGCGACGGCGCCGTTCCCTGGCTTTCCCACCGATCTGCAGGCGCAGTTCATGGCGCTGATGACGCGCGCGCGCGGAACTTCGCGCATCACCGAGACGATCTTCGAGAACCGCTTCATGCACGTGCAGGAGCTGGCGCGGCTCGGCGCGCGCATCCGCCTCGATGGCGACACGGCGATTGTCGAAGGGGTCGACCGGCTGCTCGGCGCGCCGGTGATGGCGACCGACCTGCGCGCCTCGGTGTCGCTGGTGATCGCCGCCCTCGCCGCCGAGGGCGAGACCACCGTCAACCGTGTCTACCATCTCGATCGCGGCTTCGAACGGCTCGAGCAGAAGCTCGCGGCCTGCGGCGCCGACATCGAACGCATCGCGGGCTGAAACATGTCGACGGCGGCCGATTTCCTGAAACTGATGGCCCTCGATCGCGAAGGGCTGGAAGTGATTTCCGCCCACGCCCAGAATTCGTGCCTGACGCGCGACGACATGATCTGGCAGCCGAGGCAGAAGCGCTTCCTGGTCACCGTCATGCGCTACGACTGGGCCGCCGATGAGGAGGGGCGGAAGGAACGCGTCGGCTCGGTGCTGCGCTTCGACCGCGTGCTCAAGGTCTCGCACCTCGGGCTGGCCGGCCGCGACGAGGACGCGCGGCTCAACCTGCTCGCGGTCACTTTCGAGAAGACCGATCCGCCATCCGGAATGGTGCTGCTCGCGTTCGCCGACGGCGCGGCGGTGCGCCTCGAGGTCGAGTGCCTCGAGGCCGAGCTGCGCGACGTCGGCCCGCGCGTTCCGGCCGACCAATGTCCGGGCCACGCGCTGACCAGCGCCGAGTCCTCGTGAACCGCGGCGGAGCCGACCTTGGCGATCATCCTTGACGCAAGCGCCGCGGACTTCGAGCCCCGCTTTCGCGCCCTGCTCGAAGCCAAGCGCGAATCCGCCGCCGACGTCGACGTGACGGTCGCCGCGATCATCGCCGACGTGCGCGCGCGCGGCGACGCGGCGCTGATCGAGCACACGCTGCGCTTCGATCGGGTCGACCTGTCGAAGACCGGCGTCCGCGTCTCGGAGAAAGAGATCGACGCCGCGGTCGCCGCCTGCGACCGCAGGGCGCTGGCCGCGCTTGAGCTCGCCCATGAGCGCGTGCTCGCCTACCACCGCCGTCAGCTGCCCGACGACGTCTGGTTCGTCGACTCGCTCGGCGTCGAGCTCGGCTGGCGCTGGCGGCCGATCGACGCGGTCGGCCTCTATGTTCCCGGCGGCGCCGCCAGCTATCCCTCCTCGGTGATCATGAACGCGGCGCCGGCGAAGGTCGCGGGCTGCCGGCGTTTGGCGATGACCGCGCCGACGCCCGACGGCAAGCTCAATCCGCTGGTGCTGGCGGCGGCGAAGATCGTCGGCGTGACGGAGATCTATCGTCTCGGCGGCGCGCAGGCGATCGCCGCGCTGGCCTACGGAACCGAGAGCGTCGCGCCGGTCGCCAAGATCGTCGGGCCAGGCAACGCCTATGTCGCCGCCGCCAAGCGGCGCGTGTTCGGCGCGGTCGGAATCGACATGATCGCCGGCCCTTCGGAAGTGGTGGCGCTCGCCGACTCGAGCGCCAACCCGACGCTGATCGCCGCCGACCTGCTCGCCCAGGCCGAGCACGACGAAGCGGCGCAGTCGATCCTGATCACCGACGACAGAGGTCTGGCGCAGTCCGTCGCCGCCGCCGTCGAGACGCAGCTCGCCGATCTGCCGCGCGCCAAGACCGCCGGCGCGAGCTGGCGCGACTATGGCGCGATCATCCTGGTTCCCGCGCTTGCGGCGGCCGTCGCGCTGGTCGACCGGATCGCCCCCGAGCATCTCGAGATCGTCGCGCGCGACGCGGAGGCGCTGAGCGAGGCGGTCGCCAACGCCGGGGCGATCTTCATCGGCGAGCACACGCCGGAGGCGATCGGCGACTATGTCGGCGGCGCCAACCACGTGCTGCCGACGTCGCGTTCGGCGCGCTTCTCTTCCGGGCTCGGCGCGCTCGACTTTCTCAAGCGCACCTCGATCCTCAAGTGCGACGCGAAATCGCTCGCCGCGCTGGGGCCTTCGGCGGTGATCTTGGGGGAGGCCGAAGGCCTCGGCGCGCATGCGCGCTCGGTCTCGTTGCGACTGTCGAGGAGAAGCCGACCATGAGCGCCGAAGCGACCCTGTCGCGCGACCGGCTCGCCGAAGTGACGTGCGACGAGAAGTCGATCCCGCGCGACGCCTCCGACCGCGCCCAGGAGCGGGCGGCGGCGATCTTCGACTTGGTCGAGGAGAACAGCTTCGGCGTGGTCGGCTGCGACGATGGCCCGTACCGCATGTCGATCGCCCAGGCGGAGTCGCGGCTGAGCTTCGACGTGCGCGGCGCCAGCGGCGCGCGGGTCGCAGAGATGGCGATGTCGCTGACGCCGCTGCGCCCGCTGCTGACGGAATATTTTCTGCTGTGCGAGTCGTATTATTCGGCGATCCGCAGCGCCAGCCCGCGGCAGATCGAGGCGATCGAGCGCGAGCGCGCCGCCCTGCACAATCAGGGCGCGAAGCTGATCGCCGAGCGGCTGGCCGACAAGGTCGAGATCGACGAGCGCACCGCGCGGCGGTTGTTCACGCTGGTCTCGGCGCTGAACTGGAAGAAGTGAGCGCGGCGCGTCGGCGCCAACGCGTTTTGCATTCAAGCAGCGCCACCGTCATTGCGAGGAGCGCAGCGACGAAGCAATCCAGGGGTTGAAGAGGCGGATCCCTGCGGCCCCTGGATTGCTTCGCGTCGCTCGCAATGACGGAGAAGACGACTCGAAGCCGACGCCTTCCGCGCTAATCCTTCGGCCTGAGGTCGAGCACGCGCTTCGCCTTGCCGATCGAGCGGTCGATCTTGCCGGGGTCGACCACCGAGACGCGCACCGAGACGCCGACCACGGCCTTGACGTGATGGATGAACTCCTTGGCCTGCTCGGCGCGCGTCGCCGGGTCGACCGCGTCGGGCCGCGCCTCGACCAGCACGTTCATGGTGTCGAGCCGCCCCTCGCGGCCTAGCTCAATCACGTAGTGCGGGGCGAGGCCGCGGCAGCGCAGGATCTGCTCCTCGATCTGGCTGGGGAAGACCTTGACGCCGCGCAGGATGATCATGTCGTCGGAGCGGCCGGTGACCTTCTCCATCCGGCGCATCGCGCGCGCCGTGCCCGGCAGCAGGCGGGTGAGGTCGCGGGTGCGGTAGCGGATGACCGGCATCGCCTCCTTGGTCAGCGAGGTGAGCGCCAGCTCGCCGTGCTCGCCGTCGGGAAGCGGCGCGCCGGTCGCCGGATCGACCACTTCCGGATAGAAGTGGTCTTCCCAGATGGTCGGGCCGTCCTTGGTCTCGACGCATTCGCTGGCGACGCCGGGGCCGATCACTTCCGACAGCCCGTAAATGTCGAGGGCGTCGATGTCGAGCTCGCGCTCCAGCTCGTCGCGCATCGCGTTGGTCCAAGGCTCGGCGCCGAACAGGCCGATCTTCAGGCTGCAGCGGCGCGGATTGACCCCCATCCGACGCATTTGATCGACGACGGCGAGCATGTAGGAGGGCGTCGCGGTGACGACGTCGGGCTTGAAGTCGGCGATGAGCTGCACCTGGCGCTCGGTCATGCCGCCGGATACCGGCGTCACCATGCAGCCGAGCCGCTCCGCGCCGCCGTGGAGGCCCAGTCCGCCGGTGAACAGGCCGTAGCCGAAGGCGTTGTGGAGCCGCATGCCCGCCCGGCAGCCCGCCGCGCGCAGCGACCGCGCGATCACCTCCGCCCACATCTCGAGGTCGCGCTTCGAGTAGCCGACCACAGCCGGACGCCCGGTGGTGCCCGAGGAGGCGTGGATGCGCGCCACTTGCTCGGTCGGCACGGCGAACAGGCCGAACGGGTAGTTGTCGCGCAGGTCCTTCTTGGTGGTGAAGGGGAACTTGGCGAGGTCGGCGAGGGTCTTGAGGTCGTCGGGATGGACGCCGGCGGCGTCGAACTTGGCGCGGTAATGGGGCACGCGCTCGTAGACGCGATGGAGCGTCCACTTCAGCCGCTCGATCTGCAAGGCGGTCAGCTCGTCGCGCGAGGCCGTCTCGATCGGCTCCAGCAAGCTCGCTTGCCCGGCTTGGCCCGTCATCGTTTCCCCCCGGCTTTACGTCCGCCCGCGACGCTTTCGGGGCGCGCGCGACCCGTCGCCGCCCTTGTTGGCGGCCGAAAGGTCGCAGCTATCCACCTCGCCGCCCCGCGCTTTTGATAAGGGTCAATTCGCCGCTGCGGCGAATTGCGCCGGTCAGTCCTTAGGCCGAAGGTCGAGAACGCGCTTCGCCTTGCCGATCGAACGTTCGATCGCGCCGGGGTCGACCACGGTCACGCGCACCGAGACGCCGACCACCGCCTTGATGTGGTGGACGAGCTCGCGACCCTGGTCGGCGCGGCTGGCCGCGTCGGCCGCGTCGGGACGCGCCTCGACCAGCACCTTCATGGTGTCGAGCCGCCCCTCGCGGCCGAGTTCGAGCGCGTAATGAGGCGCGAGGCTGCGGCAACGCAGGATCTGCTCCTCGATCTGGCTGGGGAAGACGTTGACGCCGCGCAGGATGATCATGTCGTCGGAGCGGCCGGTGACCTTCTCCATCCGGCGCATCGCGCGCGCGCTCCCCGGCAGGAAACGGGTGAGGTCGCGCGTGCGGTAGCGGATGAGCGGCATCGCTTGCTTGGTGAGCGAGGTCAGCACCAGCTCGCCGTGCTCGCCGTTGGCGAGCGGCGCGCCGGTCGCCGGATCGACGACCTCCGGGTAGAAGTGATCTTCCCAGATGGTCGGGCCGTTGCGGTCCTCCACGGTTTCGCAAGCGACGCCGGGGCCGATCACTTCCGATAGGCCGTAGAGGTCGAAGGCGTGGATGCCGAGTTCGCCCTCCAGCTCGGCGCGCATCGCGTTGGTCCACGGCTCGGCGCCGAAAAAGCCGATCCTCGGGCTGGAGCGGCGCGGGTCGAAGCCCATGCGGCGCATCTGATCGAGGATGGCGAGCATGTAGGAGGGCGTCCCCATGACGACGTCGGGCTTGAAGTCGGCGATAAGCTGGACCTGGCGCTCGGTCATGCCGCCGGACACCGGCGTCACCGTGCAGCCGAGCCGCTCCGCGCCGGCGTGGTAGCCCATGCCGCCGGTGAACAGGCCGTAGCCGAAGGCGTTGTGGACCCTCATGCCCGCCCGGCAGCCCGCGGCGCGCAGCGACCGCGCCATCACCAGCGCCCACATGTCGAGGTCGTCCAGCGAATAGCCGACCACTGTCGGACGCCCGGTGGTGCCGGAGGAGGCGTGCAACCGCGCCACCTCTTCGAGCGGCATGGCGAACAGGCCGAAGGGATAGTTGTCGCGCAGGTCCTGCTTGGTGGTGAGCGGGAACTTGGGCAGGTCGTCGAGCGTCTTGAAGTCGTCGGGATGAACGCCGGCGGCGTCGAACTTGGCGCGGTAATGGGGCACGCGCTCGTAGACGCGATGGAGCGTCCACTTCAGCCGCTCGATCTGCAAGGCGGTCAGCTCGTCGCGCGAGGCGGTTTCGATCGGCTCCGGCAAGTTCGCTTGCGCAACTTCGGCCCTCATCGTCCTCCCCCGGCTTTCCGCCCGCGCCCAGCGTCGTCCGCCGCCGACTTTCACGGCGGCGGAACGGCCGAGCTAACGCGTCGCGGCCGCCCGCTTTTGATAGAGGTCAATTCGCGGCTGCGGCGAATTGCGCAGCTTCGGTCGCGAGCCGCGCGACGCGCGCGGCGGGGGCATGGCGCCGCGCCGACGATTTGCACGACGCGGCGCGAATTCCCTTGCGCGATGGCGGCTGATTGGCGCAAAGACCCTGTTCCACGGGGGAAAGGCCGGGGCGGCGATGAACCGACAGGTGAACGTGGCGAAAACCCAGGCGGCGGAGGAGGTCGCGCCGCTGATGGGCAACGAGGCGATCGCGCGCGGCGCCTGGGAGGCGGGCGTGCGGGTCGCCGCCGCTTATCCCGGCACGCCGTCGACCGAGGTGTTGGAGACCCTCGCGCGCTTTCCCGCCGACGAGGTCTACGCTGAGTGGTCGACCAACGAGAAGGTCGCGCTCGACGTGGCGATCGGCGCCGCGCTTTCCGGCGTTCGCGCGCTGGCGGCGATGAAGCACGTCGGCCTCAACGTCGCCGCCGACTCCCTGATGTCGCAATCCTACATCGGCGCGCACGCCGGCCTGGCGATCGTGGTCGCCGACGATCCGGGGGTCCATTCGTCGCAGAACGAGCAGGACACTCGCCTGTTCGCGCGCTTCGCCGGCGTTCCCATACTGGAGCCCTCCGACGCGCAGGAGGCGCACGACTACACCAAGCTCGCTTTCGAGATCTCCGAAACGTTCGATACGCCGGTGATCCTGCGCTCGACCACTCGGCTCTCCCACACCCGCAGCTCCGTGCGCGTCGGCCCGCGCGTGGCGCCGCCCGCCAGGGGCTTCGTCAACCAGCCGGCGAAAACGGTGGCCATTCCCGCCAACGCGCGTCGTTTGCATCCGAAGCTCGCGGCGCGCGAGGCGGCGATCGCCCGCTATCTCGAGACGTCGCCGCTGACCCGCTGGGAGAAGGGCGACGCGCGCGTCGGCGTCGTCACCGGCTCGACCGCCTATCTCTATGTCAAGGAGGTCGCGCCCGACGTCTCGATCCTGAAGCTCGGCGCCGCCTATCCGTTGCCCGAGGCGACCATCCGGGCGTTTGCGGAGTCGGTCGAACGCCTGATTGTGGTCGAGGAGCTCGAGCCGGCGCTGGAGAAGGAGATCCTCGCTCTCGGCATCGAGGTCGAGGGCAAGAAATACTTCCCGCGCTGCGGCGAGCTCTCGCCCGAGCTGGTGCGCGCCGGCCTCGCGGCGGCGGGCGTCATCCCCGCTGCGCCTGCGCCGGCCGCGCTCGCCATCGAGCCGATGGCGCGCCCGCCGGTGTTGTGCGCGGGCTGCCCGCACACCGCGACCTTTCTCGCGCTACGCGGCCTTGAAGCGCGCGTCGCCGGCGACATCGGCTGCTACACGCTCGCCGCCGGAGAGCCGCTGCGCTCGATCGACACCACCGTGTGCATGGGGGCGAGCGTCGGCAACGCCATCGGCATGGCGGCGGCCGGCGAGACGAAGCCGATTGTCGCCGCCATCGGCGACTCGACCTTTCTGCACGCGGGAATCCCGCCGCTGATCGACGCCGTCTACAACAAGGCCAACATCGCCGTCGTGATCCTCGACAACGGCATCACCGCCATGACCGGCGGTCAGCAGCATCCGGGCACCGGCCGCACCTTGCGCGGCGAGAAGACCCACAAGGTCGATTACGAAGCGCTCTGCCGCGCGGTCGGGGTCAAATGGGTGCGCCGCGTCGACCCTTACCAGATCGGCTGGCTCTATCAGACGTTGCGCGAGGCGATCGCCTTTGAAGGCGTCGCGGTGGTGATCGCCGAACGCCCCTGCGTGCTCGATCCGGTCAAGATCAAGGGTTCGCCGATGGCGGTCGCGCTGGAGAAGTGCGTCGCCTGCCAGTCCTGCATGAACCTCGGCTGCCCGGCGATCCTGTGGAGCGACGAGACGCACGAGGGCCGTCGCAAGGTGAAGATCGATCCCGGGGCCTGCATCGGCTGCGCGCTGTGCGCCCAGGTTTGTCCCTCGGACTGCATTCAACCGGTGGCGTCGTGAACAAAGCTTTCGTTGAACCGGCCGCGGCGAAGGACGCGAGCCTCTCGAACCGCGCAAACGCTCGCGCGCAGAACGTGATGGTGGTCGGCGTCGGCGGCCAGGGCGTGCTCCTGATCTCGAAGGCGCTGGCGCTGATCGGCCAGAAAGAGGGCTTCCAGGTCAAGCAGAGCGAAGTTCACGGCATGGCCAAGCGCGGCGGCGTGGTGTTCAGCCACGTGCGCTTCGGCGTGGAGGTGTGGTCGCCGACCATCGCCAAAGGCGAAGCCGATGCGCTGATCGCGCTGGAATGGGCCGAGGGCCTGCGATGGCTCGAATACCTGCGGCCGGATTCCGGCCTGTTCATCGCCGACACGCGCCGCATCGTGCCGCCGTTCTCGTGCCGCGACCGCCGGGTCGGCGCGCCGACCCAATACGCGCGCGAGACGCCGGCGGAGATCGCCGGCAAGGTGCCGGAGGGCTACGCGCTCGACGCCACCGCCATCGCGACCGAGCTCGGCGAGCCGCGCGCCGCCAACACCGTGCTGCTCGGCGTCTTCTCGATGTCGATGCGCTATCCGGTCGAGGACTGGCTCGCCACGCTCGACGCGCTGGCGCCGGCGAAGACGCGCGCGATCAATCGCAAGGCGTTCGAGGCCGGCCGGGCCTGGGCGGAAGCCGCGCGCGCCGATCCGCCGCGCTTCGAGCCGGCGTCTCCCGCGCCCCCTCCGCCCGCGCCGCGCCGCGCCGCCGCGACGGTGGAGATCGACGAAGCCTGGTGCAAGGGCTGCGACATCTGCGTCAAGCTGTGTCCCGAGCGCTGCTTGGCGCTCTCCGATCGACAGGCGGCGATGGTGACGCGGCCGGAAGCGTGCACCGGATGCCGCGTCTGCGAATGGCTGTGCCCGGACTTCGCCATCTCCGTGCGCGTCGCGGCGCCAGAGCCGCAGGCAGCTTGAGAATGTCCGCTGCGCCTCCTTCCCTGCAGGGCAATCGCGCCTGCGCTCTCGCCGCCATCGCCGCCGGCTGCCGTTTCTTCGCCGGCTACCCGATCACGCCATCCTCCGAAATCGCCGAGGCGATGTCGCGCGAGTTGCCGCGCGTCGGCGGCGTCTTCATCCAGATGGAAGACGAGATGGGTTCGCTCGCCGCGGTGATCGGCGCCTCGTTCGGCGGCGCCAAGGCGATGACCGCCACCAGCGGCCCTGGCTTCTCGCTGATGCAGGAGCACCTCGGCTACGCCGCGATGGCCGAGGTCCCATGCGTGATCATCGACGTCATGCGCGGCGGCCCCTCGACCGGCATGCCGACGCGGCCGTCGCAGGGCGACCTGATGCAGGCGCGCTGGGGAACCCACGGCGATCATCCGGTCGTCGCGCTGGCGCCCGCTTCGGCCCAGGAGATCTATTCCGAGACGATCCGCGCCTTCAATCTCGCCGAACGGCTGCGCACGCCGGTGGTGGTGTTGTTCGACGAGGTCGTCGCCCACCTGATCGAGTCGGTGACGCTTCCCGCGCCGAAGACGATCGTCGTCGCCGAGCGCAAGTGGGCGAAGGGCGACGAGCGCGATTTCCATCCCTTCGCTGAGACCGACGACCTCGTGCCGCCGATGGCGCGTCCGGGCGAGGGCCTGCGCGTCCACGCCACTGGCCTGACCCATACCGCCGACGGCTTTCCCACCCAGCAGCCGGGGCCGGCCGGAAGGGCGGTGCGGCGTCTGATCGACAAGATCGAGCGCCATCGCGACGAGATCGAGCGCTTCGAAACTCTGCGGACCGAGGACGCCGAATTCCTCATCGTCGCGGTCGGCATCGTCGCGCGCGCGGCGCGGCGCGCCGTCGCCGACCTGCGCGCCGATGGAATCAAGGCCGGCCTCCTTCGGCCGATCACGCTGTGGCCGTTCCCGGAGCGCGCGACGCGCGAGGCGGCGTCGCGCGCGCGCCGCGTGCTGGTCGCCGAGATGAACGCCGGCCAGCTCGCGCTTGAGGTCGAGCGGCTCGCCGCCGCGCCCGGCAAGATCGCCCGGCTCAACCGCATCGACGGCGAACCGATCGCGCCCGGCGATATCGCCGCCAAGATTCGGGAGCTCGCCGCCAATGGATGACGCTGCAAGCTCGCCCTTCGAGATCAGGGACTATCTGCGGCTCAACATGATGCCGCATTTCATGTGCCCGGGCTGCGGCCACGGCATCGCGCTACGCGCGTTGTTGTGGGCGGTGCACGAACTCAAGCTCGACAAGAACAAGCTCGCGGTGGTGTCGGGCATCGGCTGCTCGGGTCGCGTCGGCGCCTATGTCGACGCCAACACCTTCCACACCACGCACGGCCGCCCGCTCGCCTTCGCCACCGGCCTCAAGCTGGCGCGCCCCGATCTCACGGTGGTGGTCGTCTCCGGGGACGGCGACTGCCTGGCGATCGGCGGCAACCACCTCATCCACGCCTGCCGGCGCAACCTCGACCTCACCTGCCTGATGCTCAACAACGAGGTCTACGGCATGACCGGCGGCCAGGTGTCGCCGACCACGGCGCTCCACCGCCTCACCACCACCACGCCGGACGGCAACGTCGAACCGGCTTTCGACGCCTGCGCGCTCGCCGAGGCGGCGGGCGCGAGCTTCGTTGGCCGCGAGGTGACGCGCCAGGCGCCGGCGCTGAAGAACGTCATCAAGGCGGCGATCGCCCACGAGGGCTTCGCCTTCGTCGAAGCGATCTCCGACTGCACCGAGATCTACGGGCGCAAGAACGATCTCGGCGAATCGCCGGAAATGATGCTCAGCCAGAAAGCCAAAATGCGGCCGGAGAGCTTCGCCGACGTCGCCGACCGCCAGTACAAGCCCAACCGGCTGCGCACCGGCGTGCTGGCCAAGCACGACCGGCCGGAATACGGGCGGCTGTGCCGCGAACGCGCCGCGCGCGGACGCCCGGAGAAGCGACGATGAGCGGCGGCCGACTGGAAGTCCGCCTTGCCGGCAGCGGCGGGCAGGGGCTCATCACCGGCATGCGCATGCTGTTCCGCGCGCTGGCGCTCGCCGGCCGCCGCGCCGCGCAATCGCAGAGCTACGAGCCGACCTCGCGCGGCGGCTTCTGCTTCTCCGACCTGGTCGTCGCCGACGACCCCGCCGATTATCCGTTGGCGATCCGGCTCGACATGATGGCGGCGCTGTCGCAGATCGGGCTCGACCGCTCGCTGGCGCTGGTCAAGCCCGGCGGGCTGATTCTGGTCGACGCTCGGCTGGTCGCCGAGCCGCCGCCAAGCGGCTTCGGCGCGCGCGTCCTGCCGATGAGCGACCGCGCGATCGCGCTCGGCAGCGCGCGCGTCGCCAACGTCGTGGCGCTCGGCGCGCTCGCCCGTCTCGGCCGGCTGTGCCCGCCGGAGGCGCTGGAAGAGGCGGTGCGCCTGGAGACGCCGCCGAAGTTCGCCGCGCTCAACCTCGCCGCGGCGCGCGAGGGCTTCGCGCTCGCGGCGGAGACGACGGCGGCGGCGTGAGCGACGCGCCGGTCGGCTTGCGGTTCTTGTCCCGCGCGAGACGGGCGCCGCCGCGCCGAAAGCGTGCTGGTCGATAGGATCGTCGGCGCTCAAACCCCTTCTTTCCCGCGCGGAGCGGCCGTGCGGTCCGGCCTCCCGGCGCGGCAAGATCCTTCTTGGAGCGCCATCCTTCTTGGAGCGCCGGATGCTTTCCGGAAGTCCGTTTGACGGCAAGTAATGCTCTCGGGACGTTAAGCGTCACTTATTTTGGCTTTAAAACAACTGTGGCGACGCCAAGCATCGTCGCGGCGACGCCTCGTCCTTTGTCGTAGAACTAAATAGTTGTCGAAAACTGGAAGGCGACCTATTCTCTTCGCCGTCGGCGTCGCGTGACGCGGTCGGCGACGACCGCCGGTCTCACGTATCGCTAAGGAGGCGTCTTATGAACATGCGCAAGATCGTCGGTGCGGCGCTTGCGGCCTCGGTCATGGCGTGGGCGGCGTCGCCCGCCCAGGCCACCGGACCGGTTTACCACTACGGCCACAATTGGAACGCGGCGCATGCTTGGCCTGCGTTCTACATCATCGGCGGCGCGGCGAGCGTGATGCTCGACGCCGCCATCGTCTGGAACACGCAATGCCGCGAGCTGACCGCCCAAGAGGCGTTCGCCTCGGCCTTCCTCCCGGTCGTCGGCTTCGCCTTTGACGTGAACGACAACAAGTGCAAGCGCTGAGCTGACGCCGCGCGCGACCGCGCCCCCTCCCTCGCCTCCGAGCCGCCTCGACGCGGCGAGGGGCGATGGGGCCGGGAGGGGCGCGCGGCGCCGCTGTCGCCGGACCGCCGCCACTCCTCGCCGTTTGGCCGGTCAACGGCGCGCCGACGCCGCGAAGCTCACCAGTAGTGGCAGACCCGGCGCCCCGCCGAGGCGCTGTAGTGGCAATGCCACTGGCGATGGGGCCTGGTGAGGTCGGCGATGAGGACGCCCGCGGCCGCGCCGACGGCGCCGCCCACCAGCGCGCCGCCCACCGAATGGGTGGCGACGCCGCCCACCACCGCGCCGCCCGCGCCGCCGATCAAGGCGCCGTTCGCTTCGCGATTGCTCATGCAGCCGCC
>Ga0326727_10005031_pt1 | contig 38436 bp, 34 predicted proteins | sample MB2enrmetagenome_FD_207643 | JGI IMG/M metagenome (GOLD analysis project Ga0326727, IMG submission 207643) | Lab enriched peat soil microbial communities from McLean, Ithaca, NY, United States - MB29MY | ecosystem: Environmental > Terrestrial > Soil > Wetlands > Peat | place: USA: New York...
GCCTCGACGGACCCTCTGTCAGGACCAAGCACCTGCCCGAGGGCGAGCTACAACTCGAAGCTCAAGACGTTCCTGGAGACCGCAGAGTTTCCGGAAAACGAGCCGCAGAGTTTCCGGAACGCACATATGCTGCCGAGTCGCAATGCCGCTCACGTGCCTATGCGTTCACCTGACGCCCGGCCTTGCGCGCCCAGTGCGCCACCCATCAAGCGAGCGAGCGTAGCACCTTGGACTACGAACGTGGGCATCGGCTACCTCCCAGCACCCCCGTCGTTCCCGCATAGACGGCGCAACCGCGCCTCACTGAACATGACGGCGCCCTCCTGAAGGTCGATGGCGGCACTGTTTTGGGCCCAGAAGACGCAAGCGTCGCCCTCATCGCAACCCGGATACTCCCAAGGGCTGAAGAGGTCGACGGATCGGTGGTCCTGGCACGTGAGTCGATAGACGGAGCGACTCGAGTTGTAATGGATGACCATCGTGCCGTCCGACGATGCCACCTGCCGCTTCGCGGTAGAGAGCCACCGGCCGCCCCCCCTGTCCGTGCACGCGTCCACCAAGCCTTGCGAAAGAGCCTGGGCGCACGGCGTCAGGGACTTCGCCCCGCGGACATGGCGAAAGAAACAAAACCCAGCGCCAAAGGTCAGTGCCAGCGCTAGACCCAGCACGACTAGGGTGACGCGGATGCGCATCGTCTACGGCTTCGTCTTGAAGTCGAGGTCGTTGAGGAGCGGGCCGTTTGGGTTCACGGCTGGAGGAGCGCCCGATTCCGGGTCTCCCGGCTGGGTGCCGAGATTGTTCTTCAACCACAGGTTCAGTTCGTCCACGCTACCGAACGCGCCGTCCAGGACCATGTCCCCGAGATGCCACGCCATGGCGGTGAGACGAAGGTCCTGGACCGAGAAACCTTCCTTGCCTGCGTCGGATATATCAGGATTCACTGCGTGATTAAGCCTTCCGGTCAGCACTTGCTTGACGTATTCCGCAATGATCGGAGTCAGGTCTGTGTCGAGCTGCTTGAGATCGACGATGTGGTGCGGGTCACTGTCCATGTGAGATCGCGCGGTCTTGAAGACGCCCACGAATGGATCTCCGGCCGACCGAGCGTTCCCATCGCCCTTCGCGAGCTCGTGACCGATGTCGATGGCCGCTACCGCATCCGTCACCATGGTCGCCACGCTCATGCGGTGGCCGAAGCCAGTCATGAAGTGGCCTAGCTGGTTGCTTCCTGCAGGCCGTGCCCCGAACGGTTCTCCGCCGTCCACGAATCGCCAGTGCAAGTTGGTCTGGCCTCCAGCAACGCCATCTGCAGCCCACCCGCTGTTCTGACGGAACACGTTGCCATCGACCTGCAAGATGCGTTGCCCCATGGACGCGTTCTTGGGGATCGATGTTCGCGTCTCGCGCAACGCGATTGCTGTGACTCGGATGATGTAGCCGCTCATCCCCTCCCAAGCGTGCTGGGGATGCTCCGTGGCGATCCGTGAGAGCTGCGTCGTGAGAATCGCCACGGGGTCGTTCCCGGTGGTCGTCGGCGGTGGGGCCTTAGCCTTCACGCTGACGACGTGGACCTTGTCGCCCGCCGCCACTTTGAACGTGCGCCGCCCGGGTGGATCTTGCGGAGACGAGGCAGGGACCGGGGGATCGCTCAAGACGGCACCTGAGGTCGGGGTTGGCTGACCGGCGACGCGTTGCGTCGCGGACTCGATTCAGGATCCATGGGCATCGCCGAGTCGCTTCGACGTGCACGAATCGTTCACACCGTCGAGGATCGCGTTGGGATCACTGGGCGGACCGCCGGGATCGTCCGGCGTGCCGGAAGCTCCGCTGTCTTGTCCCAGGCGCCAGAGCAGCGCACCGAACGCGTCGGGGTCGGCCGCGTCGTCGGGAACCGAGTCGTCCAGATAGCCGAGGTTCTGGAGGCGGTGCTGGACTCCAGTGATCGTCGCGATCGGGTCCAGGTAGCCGACGAGGAGCACGCAGTCGATCCCGGGCCCCGGAAAGGTGATTGTGGCCGCGTCGAGATCGACGGGCAGCGCGAGCGACAGTATGCCGTCCCCGTCCGTCTGCAGATCGACTCGACCCGGCAGCTCCGCGACGGTGCACGGCTGCGATCGCAGCTCTTCGTCAAGGAACCTGACCTTAACGGTGATCGACGGCGGGCTCGCGACGAAGTCGTTCGTCGTGCCGGTCGTGACGGGAGTGGCAGCCGGCTTGCCAGCCAAGCCGTCGTCGGGGACGTACAGTACATCGCCGGGAGCGAGGATATTCGGGTCGTCGCGGTACCCTCGCAACGAGGCGTTCTTCCCGTCCGCCCACACCGTGTTAGCGTCGAAGGCGAGTCTGTATGCGAGCCTCGCGAGATAGTCCCCCTGGCGCACGACGTATGGTTGCACCTCTCCTCCCTCCTCAGCTCAGGTACCCGAGTGATGCACGATGGCCGGAGCAGAGTACTCGTCTTCGCGACAGTCGATCTTCTGGTCAAGGCGCAGGACGCACCGCGGTTGAAGAGGCCTGGACGGCTCGTGCCCGAGGCTCGCGCGCTCCCACCACACAGGACTGACGTGCATCTCAGTCTGACTCGGCGCAAACCGAAGCGGCGCGTCGCGACCGGGTGATCCCACGCACTCCCTGCGCACGCGGTCGTCCGAGAAGAGACCATACACGCACAAGCCGTTCATGAATATCTCTGTTGCACCTCGAAGGTACGGGACAGGCCCGTTCTTGGGTGGAGCTCCCTCGGGCTGCGAGTCTGCCCTTGGATGCCGTTCGAAGTTCCAAGAGCAGTCGACCTCAGCCGACTCGAGGAGCACGCAAAATGACATGAATCCTGTCGCCGCGACGCGGCGGATTGCCCGGGGGAATGTCACGTCGGACAAGACACCGGACGCGCCGTCGTCCAGCCAGGTCAGGATGTGGCGGTTCGCGGTCGCGGCGAATCCGTCGGCGCACCCGAGGGGGCTGGAAAAGCCGCCGACGGCAAGATCGATCGCTCCCGACACGCCGCTGACTGTGCGAGCACCGCCCCCGGGCTGATCGGCCCGCCAGCAAGCTACGGCACCTTCCTTCGTGCGAGAACACGCGGCACACCCCGCTGCGGCAAGCTGCACGGAGCTCGGGGGTACCGTCGCCCACACCGTGGCTCTAGCCTGAGTGTCGTCCCAACACCACGAGACGCCGTCGCGCTGGATCGCGCAGTAGCGCAAGTGGTCGGTCGTGAATCCTCCGGCCCCGAACGGGTTCGTCGCCGGCATCGCTTGGAGAAAGGTCACGTCCCGAAGCTCGCTCCCTGCGTCCGTGGTTCCGTCGGTCACATGGGCACCCGCGTCGCGCCAGGAAGGTGCCCCAGCGTCGGCAGCCTCCTCGACAGGTGCGGCGGCGCGCTCCCCCACTGGCGCCCCATGCCCGCGGCAACCAACGAGGGTGAGTAGCATGACGGCTCCGAGCGCTGCGGGGGTCACGTGGGAGTCCACTGTGCCTGGACCGCCAGAGCCACCAGTCGCCCGTCCGGAGCGCGAGCCGGTCCTCGATGGCCGCGTCTCGACTGGACGGATCGCGATGACTGGGAGGAGAGCGTGTTCAGCGGTGGCGGTGGCGGTGACGTCAACGGCGCGGTCGACGGTGGGGATGTCTCCGGCGATATCGGCAGTGGACATGGGGGATGACGAGTCATCCAGGTGGGTGAGTCTATCTTCGGCGACTCCGGTCTGGGGTTGCCCACCCGGCTTCTGCGGCGCCTCTCCGTCGCTATCCATCGGCGCACCATGAGCAAGCAAGATCGCCGTGCCACACGACAACGCGCTGCGGACTGACCACCTCACCACAAGCCGACTGGAGCTTTGCGGCCACAAGCGCGCAGCACCGCGAGTGGCTTGCGTCGTTCGCCTCGTCATCATTGGTCGTGAGCTACCCAACGGTCTACTACCGCGCGGATATGCGACGCCTGATCGCAGCTCATCTCGGGTGACAACACCGCAATTATACGTGAACGGGTGGGGCCCACGACCCCGCAAGGGCGCTCGGCACTGTTCCGCCGCATGATAGCCAGGCTGCTTTCCAATGAGTCCGTGCCTCCTATCAGCACCAAGCCTCCTTGCCCCTCGCTCTCCTCATCCGTTCCTGCTTTCACAAAGCGAGTTATCTCTCCACCCACGCCGCCCAGCACCCCCACTCCGCTTATACATCCAGGCGCTATTCCCTCGCTTGCAAGTTCAAGGCAAGCCAGCATCGTCACCTTGTTCTGCTGGTCCAGTGCCGCTCGGATCCTGGAGGTCAGTTCACAACTCATGTTCGGACCCAGAGTGGCAATCAGACGGGACCCTGGCGAGCCAATAACCTCGCACGGGCGCTCCCCATTACCAAGAAGTATCATGTCAGATACAATCTCGTCGATGCTCGTGGAGCCATTCTCGTGCGCCACACTTCCTTCGACCGACCCAGACTCATCTAGCAACCGCACTCCATCCACGATACCTTTGTATCCCCCTGTACTCCTGCATCCTGCGGCTATCCCGGTTCGCTGGAGCTCGCGGCACGCTTCCATCGACGGGCTATGTTCTGACGCCTCTCCATCGCCCGCTGGCGCATCGAGTCCTTGTCGCCAGGTAGACCGAGATGAGGACATGGTCAGCGCCCGCCCATCGCTACGCACTTCAGGCCCATGTTCATTCATGACATATAAAGCCACGATAACGACTGCTGTCAGCATTACGCCACTTATTAGGCGAGCGCGATTGCTCATAGCCTGAGTTCCGGGCTCTCGCGGGACGGCCGATCAAATCTTGGCTTTTGTTTTATGCCTTCCTTTACCGCCTGGATCGCATCGCCCAGGCCGAGCAGGCTGGGCTCGTCGTGGACCACGCGACACCCAACGCTACCGGGCTCTAGGGGGCTGCCATCGACGACCGCGGTGCATGGCGCCCCCGCAAAGTCTTCGACCTTTGCGAGGATCGACACCTTCGGAACCTTCGCCGTAAACTCGTTCTGCTGACCCGTGGCGAGCGGCATCGTCTCCTGAGCCTTCACCGGCAAGTAGAGCGTGTCGGTTGGCAGAAGGATCTGCGGGTTCTTCCGTTGCTTCGCGACCGAAGATGCGTTCTGCTCGTATCTCCATACGACATCCTCGCCAGCGCTCCATGCGAGCCGCACGAGGGTTTCCCCTTGACGAACGACGTGAGGTTCCCAGTCCATGCTCGAAACTCCTATGGGAGTGTGACCAGAGTTCCATCGTCAATGGCATGCCCATGACACGATTGCCGAACCTGTCCACGAGTCGTCAGCCCCGTACGGTCCATGTCGCCTACGATGTCCACATAAGTAGAGCGACATGCTTCGACTAACGCGCCACGGAATAGACGAAAACAGTGGCCCGTATCGTCAAGAACGAAGTCGAACGACGGTAAGCGCTTCACGCGAGATGCTCGATATTCGAAAGACTCGGTCCGGACTAAGCTGCCTGTCCTTGGGGACACATAGGATCCTAGGGCCCAACCGAGACAGGTACCGGACTCCTGGCAGCCGAAGCCCGCCTGGTTCGCTCCAGGGCCATAGGCGCACTCGACGCGCACGTGGTCTCCGATTACCCCCCAACCGCAGAAGGCATCGGCGCCGAGTTCGGAAGCCCCAAAAAGGTAGGGTACGAGCCGCCACTCTCCGTCGGACAGAGGGAGGGCACCGTGAGGATACCCGCCCTGCATCGGGAGCGAGTCAGTCGTTCCACGACAACGAACACGCCCGGCCGAGTCTTGCTCACACACTCCAGTGTCTGCATGTCCCGCAGCCGTTGGCAGCTTTTGGAGAGCCGTGCGTTGGAGGACTGGCGAGACGCCTCCAGGCGACGATGTCCAGCGCAAAATCCGGCCGTCGTCCAGCAGGACGTACGCAAGCGTCCCGGGATTCTCGACAGAGCCAGGCAGCATGCGGAGCTCGACAGCGCGCGCAGGAAGCGCCACACGGACGACCGAAGCATCATCCGAGCGGCGCGCGTCGTCATCACTCCAGCAATAGACCGCGCCCAGATCAGTTAGTCCACACGAGGCGTTGGCCCCGACTACAATCCGCGTTGCACGAAAATCGGAACCGCCAACGCGGTGCGGGCTTAGGCTTGGCAGGAGCTCGTCGCGACACCACTCCGTATCCCAGCACCATACGGCGCCGTTGTTCTCGAGAGCACAGGCGAAGGACGTCGACTCGTCTGCCGCAATTGCAGTGAAACAGCGTGAGAATTGGCATGATGACGCAAGGGTAGAGACGGGCGTCGGACCCCAAGACACCGGCGCTCCATCCGTTGCCGCAGGGTGTACTGAGGTCGCATCGGCGCAGCGGCACAGCAGCAAGCCGGCCAGAAGCCAAGGGAGTCTTGATGCGAGGGTGATGTCCATGAATCAGGCGTCACGGTTGAAGCGCGTCTGAAGCGCCAGGTTCACCTTCCGGGAGAGAATGAACGGCGTAGCACGCCGCAACCACGCGAGATGTCACGAAGAGTGCAGCGCAAACGTTCATGCGTAGACTCTCATTCAAGGCGATGCCGCGCATGACTCCATCCTGCACGCTCCGGGCCACCTGGCTCACGGCCTCGCGTCGGCCAAGGACACGGGGGGGACGAACTCGGCCCACGTCATCATCATGTCGAAGTTGGAGCAGGTCTTGGGGCCCTTTCGGCCGCGGTCCGCCTTCGTCGGCCGGACGCAGTCGCGATTGATCTGCGCCTTGATGTCGGCAGTCGAGACGCCCCACGCACGCGCGCAGTGGACGTTCTTCACCGAGGCCTCTTCGTCCACCGAGCCGAATGCCTGCACGACGACGGACGCGGGAGGGGCGGGACACTGCGTCTTCAAGTACGCGATGGATGCGACGTCGCGGGCCGAAAATTGGCCGTCAGGAAGGGAATGCGCGGCGAACAGCACCTCCAGAACCATGCTCGTGTGCCTGGTATCGGACGTACCATCGATGCGAAATGCCTCCTCGCCCGTGTAGAGCAGGTCGGGGCGTCCATCCGAATCGATGTCCTCGGATAGGGTCGCCCGGAAGGCTGCGGCGGGGCCGTACTGTTGTACGGTGCCGCCGCTGGCCGTGAACACCGACTCCGAGGAGTTGCCGGCCGCCGTGTGCTCCGTGGTCTGGATGTGGAGGAGCAGCTCGGGCTCGCCGTCGCCGTCGTAGTCGAACAGCTGCTGGTCGAGCATGAAGGAGGCCCACTCGCTCACGACGAACGGAACGGGAGGGCCCTCCGATCGTCTCGGGGGAGCGTCGACGAGGTGCAACGCGTGGTACGAGCCCGCCAGGCGCTCCGTCACGAGCTTGCCGTCGCGTACGCTGGTGGTCGGATGGATCGGGCCCAGCTCGAGCGCCCAGGCGCCCTTCGGCGTGGGAAAGCACGCGGTGTCAAAGGCCGAGACGGGAAAGCCGCCGCCTCCGAAGTCGCCGACGGTTGGCAGCGTCGCGTCGCGCTGGCGAGCCTTGTTCATGAAGTCCCGACAGAGCGCGGCGGAGCTGGGACCAGGCTCGTACTCGGGCATCGCGCGAGCGACGGGCCGCGAGGGAGTCGCCGACGGTGCCCCGGAGGCGTCGGAGAGCGGGGGAGAGCCCGTGGACGCCGCGGGACCGTTGGCGGTCGTGCCCGTCGGTGTCGCCTCCAGCGGCGGGTGCGCCTCCATCTTGCACCCCGGGAGGGCCAACACGAGAGCAGAACAGACGAGGGCTTGGATGGCGTGGGGCATGGGAGGCTAGAAGTTCATCTCCGGGTCCGTGGGATCCGGCCGAAGCTGGCGAAGCTCAGCGTTGCTGGAGTCGTGCCAGGTAGCGTCGGCGTCGAAGGCGAAACGATAGGCCAACAGCTCGAGGGCCGCGAGACAGAGAGCGACTGCCATCCGGGCGAATGCAGACCCGTTTACGACGGCGTCGAGATGCCGCCCGGGCTACCAGCGCGATCCCCGCTCCTGCCAGCGAAGCAATAGTGACGGCTTTCGTCGCGCGGCGAAGGTGTCCATCGTGGCCGCAGCTTCGCGAGCACCTCTGACCTGAGCTTCGAGGACAGCGCTTAGATGCCGTTACTGCCATCCCCAGACATAGACCTCTACATCAAGATGACAAGGTGAGAGCGAGAATGCATGTGGTCCACTCCCTGTCAAAACGACGCCTGGCCAAAGAGTCCCACCTGCCACGTGTCGCTCGAGGATTGGCCTGGAAACACGTCGACCGGCAGCACCACGGAGAGCATCGGAAAGGAGGCTGTGAGTTGCATCCGGGCACCCGCGCGCGCCCCCGGCCCGGCCCGGAGTTGTATGGGAACCCCGGCGCCAAGTCCTATCGACGGGAGGATCACGGCGTAATTGGGCGACGCATATTCGAGCACCGGGATGATGCTCGCCATATCCTTGAAGTTGCTTTCGATGCTGGCCGACGCCACTAGCCACCATGGGAAAGCCGCTTCGTAGCCGACGCGCGCGCGGAATTCCTTCGCGTCGAGCCGACCGCCCACGCCGACCAGCGGACCGCCATGCAGCACGGTCGTCCTGGCCGGTGCGTCAACGACCTTGAATCGCAGCAGCGACGCGTCGCGGGCTGCGATGGTGCGGCGAGCCACGAAGCCACCATCGTCGTTGCCCACGGTCCACTCGTGCTGTCCATTCGCCCAGAAGCTTGCGCTCGGACAGCGCACCGCCACGTCGATGTTTGGGGAGCCGCCCCAGGAACGGATAGGCGACAATGCGTACGCGTATTCTCGAACGGTTTCGCCTTCCGCATGCCGGCCGAGCCAGGGATGGCGCGTCCAAAGCGGTTGAAGACCCCCATCGGGCGGGATGTCAGCACTGCCGACGAGGATTGCGTCCATGCGCCCGCCGAAGACGAGGGTGGCACGGGCATGGGCATCGACTCCGATGGCGAACCCCTCGTGTATGATCTCGCGGTGAAAAAAGACCAAGAACGCGATTTCCGCATGGGAAGTCGCCACTGCGTCGTCGATGGCACGAACCTGCTCGGCCGTGAGCGGATGCCGCACGTCGACACCATTCACCGTCGCCGCGAAGCGGTCGGTCTTGATGCCATAGAAAGCGCCGAGCGCCTCCACGCGCACGTCGCCTGGGTTGAGCACGCGGTATGTGGCGATGAACACGCACTCATGCGCGTCGCACCTGAACTCCAGGTCCTCGTGCTCGACGACCAGAGCCGTCGGCCGGACCACGAAAGCGCCTGCCTCAGTCCCACAATTCCGGCACGTGTCGATGGGAGCCGCCGCATTGCCCCACGCCTGGCTCGCGCACGAGAGCACGACGAGCAGAACGCTCAGCGCGGCGACCGTCCACTGGCCGCATACGGCGCCTCGCCGTGACCGCCATCTTCCGCAGCTTGGGTCTCGCATTGCGAGTGTCCGCTCAGTGCGTACCGTTCGAGCCACGCATGCCTCCATTGCGCCGATTTCGGGCAAGCGCCTCAGGGCCCCTTACTCCGGTCGCCGTGAACAACTCCTGGCGCATCCTCACGCCTGATTCGGTGATGACGGAAGTGGAGCAGGATCAGGCTTGGCGTACTTAGCGTCTATCTTCGTCGTCACCGAGCCGTAGTAGTTTGAGAGGAAAACGTTCTTTGGCACCTTCAACTGCAATGTTTGACCCCACGTCCATACGCTAAGAGTCACGGTCTCGCCTGTAGTATCCACGACAATCTTGCTAAGTAGCGTAATCCAGTGGTCTGGAAACGCGCGCGTCACCACGTCGACCACCTGATCGAGCACGCTGCTCTGGTGACCTTGGTTAATCATGTTCACATGGATCAAGAGGGCGTGGTCGGCTCCCGGCTCCAGAGTGAGATTCGTCGCGGCGTCGATGTCCGCGCGCATGTGCGGCTGGCCACCGTCGAGCGACGACCCCAAGTACGTCGTTTGGTCCAGCACATTAGAGAAAAACCCCGTGCTGTCGAACCAGGACTTCAGCTCTGAAGGCCTGGTCATGCCGGCGACCGTCTGTCCCGGATCGCCAAGCCAGTCGGCATGCCACCAGGCCTTGGTGGTGTTTCTTAGCGCGCTCAGCAACATCCAGACACCCTGCGTGGGTGGGGTTGGGGCGACCTTGTCCTTAGGGCCCTTGAGCTTCTCACACATGTAGGCAAAGCTCTTCGTCAACAGCCGGCGGTCAGGTGCGATCTTCAAGAAACCGAGGGAGCATGTGCCGTAGTCGAAAAGCGACGCAGCCGCTTGAGCAAAGGCCACTGGGTGTCGACCGGCGACAATGTTGAAGAAGGCCGCTGGACCGCAGAGGTTGAAGTTGCTTTGGTAGATCGTGCGCGGATCTCGGATGATTGCCTCGAGGTCGTCAGCGACCGTATTGCGGTCGAGGGTCGTCCAAGGGCTCGTTGGTGGCGCCAGTGTGACCGGGGAGTGGGGGGCGGCGGGAAGGTTCCGCAAACCGTGGCTCGCCGGGGGGGCGCCAGGAAGAAAGCCTCCGCCAATGCTTGGCTTCCTGAAACTGTCGATCACCCGGAGCGCGCTGTCCGCGGTCGATAGCTGGAGTGTGTCCTTCGCGCGCAGGTCGTCTTCGTCAGCCATGGCCCGTTCCTGTGCTAGGCGTTCCGCAACGTGGAGTGTTTGCTAGGAGCACGGTCTCGCCGCGACCGTGCCCTCAGACGCCGTGCGCGTCAGACAGTAGCTTGGTTGTCGCGTCATCGAGGTGACCCTCGTCGGACAATCCGGCATTGTTTTGCGCATCGTAGGGAGCATCGTCGAAGTCGGAGGCGTCGCCCCACGCGTCGCCACCGGACGGCGCCCCACTCGATGGAGTGGCGCTCACGTCCGAAGACGCGGCCGAGACGTCGGTGTCGCCCGACGGAGCGGCGTCGGGCGGGCTCGCGCTGGCGTCCGGAGCGCCAGACCCTGTGGAGCTACTGCTTTGCGCCGCCCTGAGAGCCCTCAGTGCTGCCCGGATCATATCCATGTCCGGGGGATCAGGGAGCTGGGCGTCGGGGTGGATATGCCCGAGGCTCTGGAGACGCTGAAAGACCCCGGATAGTTGGTTGATGGGATCGAGATGGCCGACATTGAACGTAAACGTCTTCCCGGATGCGGTGAACCGCATCGTGCATGCCGGGAGCGTTACGGGTACTGCAAATGTCGCAGTCCCGTCAGCAGTTGTCGTCAGCCCCGCAAGCTGTGGCAGCTCCGGAACCGTGTAGTCTTGGGATGCGAAAGCGGGGTCCTTGACTCGGATCTCTATCGGCACCGTAGGGGCGTCCGATAGGAATGTGTTCGTCGTCCCGGTTTCCAGCTGGTGCGTCGCCGGCTCGGCGTCGACCTGATCGGGTATGTAAAGGACGTCGGTCGGCCACAGGATGTTGGGGTCGGGCCGCAGCTTGCGAAGGTCGGCGTTCTTGTCGTCGTTCCACACAGTGTCGGCGTCAAATCCGAATCTGTGCGCGAGAGCCGCGAGGTAGTCGCCTTGCTTGACAACGTATGGCTGCATCGTCCTGGTCCTTGGCAGTGCCTCGGTTTGTTCAGCTACCGTGAGCCTCTTTCAACGCGTCGATGGTCGTAGCATCCAACTCCCCCGTTTCAGGAATTCCTCTGTCGTATTGAAACGACTGAAGCAAGCGCTTGAACCGCTCGTCCCGCTGCTCCTGAAGCCCGTCATCGGCGTCAGGTTCGACATCCGGACCGAAGTAGGAGCGCCCGCCGTAGCCCAGGTTGTGCAATCGTTGCAGGGCACCTGAGCGCGATGTGTGCGGATCGAGATGTCCGACAAGTATTTTGAAGAACATTCCAAGCGACGGAAGCTCGATGATAAAAGGGGCCTGATCCACCGGCAGTAGCAGCATCAAACTGCCAGAGTCGTTGGTCTGCAGCGGCGCATCGCTGGGTTCAGCATCAAGGCCGTGGTAGGTGCAATCTGCGGTCGCCAACGGCGCGCCGGTCTCGTCATGGAAGCTCAGCGTCACGGGGACCTTCGTGACACTGGCCGTGAACGAGTTCGAGGCTCCGATAGCCAGCGGGACGGATGGCGGATCGTCGTCCGGGATGTAGAGGACGTCGCTTGGCCACAGAACGTTGGGAGAGCGACCCGCGGCCCGCAGCGGGTCATTCTCGGCGCGGTTCCACACGGTGTCCGCATCGAAGCCGAAGCGCGCCGCCAGTTGGACGAGGTAGTCTCCTTGGCGGATGACATAAGGGCGCACTGCGTCGGCCATGATCTATTCCTGGTTGATGGGTTGGTAGTAGCCGTCGACGAGTAGCGTCACGGGCACGTCGCCGTCCACGCCGCCGCGCAGGGTGAACGAGAGTGTTACCTCATCGCCCATCCGGAGCACGAGCGGGAGGGCCTGGGAGGGCTCGAACCGCGCGCCATCGGCCGTCTCGAGCGCGACGGAGCTCACGAACGATATCTCTGGCTCGAGCTCGCGGATGTGGAACTGCGCGACGTGATGGCTCACGCGAGCGGTAAGACGGTAGCGATCGATGCCGCGCTTCTTCCGATCGTCACGTCCGGCGAGGACTTCGAACGCCGGCATGTCTGCGTCAGCGTCGGGGTCGTACACGGCGATAAACGGACAGTGGCCAAAAGTCCCCGTTTGCGTGAAGTCCTTCTCGGAGAAGCGGAAGACGAGCGACTCGCCGTCGCGGAGAGTCACCGTCTTTCGTGGCTCCGACCACATCGTGAAGGGCTCGGATTCTAGTCGAAGGACGAGATCCCACGTCCCCGCTGGCCGAAGGAAGAGCGCCTCTTCGTTGCAGAGCTGCGCGCTCTCGTTGGGTCCTCCATCGGTCAGTCGTGGGCGGAGGGTGCCCAACGGCCGCCGGGTGTCGTTGCGCTCGAACTGATCGCTCGTCGCACCGCCGACGGCCACCAGCATGGCGAACATCCGTCGGGAGCCCTGGCACTGGACCGAGACGCGCGCCTGCCTCGTCGGAGCCGGCGCAGAGGGTGGGCTCGTCGGATCCGGCGGCGCCTGCGACGGGTCAGCGCCGCGGCTTGGGCACGCGCAGAGGCCTGCGACCAGGGGAAGAAGGGTGCACCATCGCACGAGCCGGCCTCGAGTCGCCGCGACGGAGAAGATGGCGTCAATCACGATCTCCTCCAGAACGACTGAGCTATCTTCACGAAATTGAGCAGAAGAGTCGTCGCGTGGCCGTTGGCTTTCCAGTAGTCCGTGGTCCCTTCGGCGCCTGACGTCGGAACCTCGCCCGATACCTGGCCGCACGACAGCTCGGGGTGGAACTGCGACGTGTAAAGGATCCGCGAGTCGCTCTTGAGCTTGAGCAACTGCACATCGCATCGATCGTCGCGATCGAGAACGGGGCGATGGTTGCGCGGCTTTCCATCTCCACCCTTCGCGTTCGTGTCCTGAAATGGTTCGTCGGTCACCGGCGCGAGGAGTGAGACGAAATCCGAGGAACGCCGGCTCTCCAGGACCTTGTCGTGGTGATGTTCTATGAACCACGACGGGCCAGACAAGCCCGCGAGAAGAGGATCCGACGCACCGCTGGATGTGGGCGTAAACGGAAATGCCCCGACCTCGCCGATCCGCTCCGTGACCCCGTCGTGCGACGGCCCAGGCAGATGAAGGCTCTTCCTCGCCTTCTCGTCGGATGGGGCGATCAACGGCTCGGCTGCACGATTCACGTGCGCCACCGAGGTCCACGTCCAGCCCGTATACGAGGCGGCCAAGAACTGGTGGCTGCCGCACACAGCGTAGGTAGGAACGGTCGCCGACTTGATCACCTCGCCGAACGCCTTCAGGCCCTGCTCCCACGAGGAGTCGCTCCAGAGCTCGCACCATTCGGGCCAGCTTCCTGCGAGAAAGAGCATGAAGACGTGAGGGTCGGCGAGCTTGGCCGCCGTCACGTTCGCGTAATACATGGGCGATACACCGAGCGGAATCGGAGATTTCGCGAGGATCTCGCGAAGGCGGTCGATGTTCGGCGCGTGTGCGGGCCCTGCCGAAAGGTCCGTTCGATCGATCGTGATGTAGAGTACCTGGTTGCGCCCCGCGTGGACCATGACCTTCCCGTCGGGAGTGGCGTAGAGCGAGGTGGGCGGTCGGGTCGGGTCGCGCCATTGGCCAGCGGCGGGGGCGGGGGAATCGCCCGGCGCTGGTTTCGCCGGGGGTGGGTCCTTAGGCGGAATCGACATGCAGTGCCTCGTACCCTTTCACGATCCATGCGCAGCGAGCAGCTGCTTGGACGTCGCATCGTCGAGGGTACCCTTGTCGCTCAATCCGGCGTTGTCTTGTACCGGGCTAGCGTCGGGGTCCGAGGGCGGTGCGGACGCCTGGGGACTGCCGTCGTCGGATGGCTGTGAGCTGTCCGCCGGGTCCGAGGGCGGTGCGAACGGCGGTGGACTGCCGTCGTCGGATGGCTGCGAACTGTTCGGCGACGACGCAGGGTCCGAAGGCGCCGGTGGGTAGCCGGTTGTGGAATCGGGCGAATCGGAACTGCCGCCTGCTTGCGCTCTCTTGAAGTCTCGCAGCGCCATCCGGATGGTGTCCAGGTCCACGGAGTCGCTGATATCGACGAAACCCAAATGTCGAAGTCTATGGAAGATGCCGGAGAGGGTGTCGATGGGATCGAGATGCCCGACGTTGATCGGGCAGGTCGTGCCCGAAGCAGTGAACACGACGGTTGCGATCTCGAGCGTCACGGGAGCCGTGAAGGAAAGAGTTCCGCTCGCATCGGTCGTAAGGCCCGTGAGGTCTTCGAGTTCTTGGACCGTGTAGGGCTGGGACGCCAGGCTGGCATCGGCGAACTTGACGGTGATCACTACCGTCGGCGGATTCCTCGTGAATGTATTCGTCGCCCCCGTCGTCAGGTCGTGCGTCACGGTCGGCGCCGCGCCCGGGATGTGGAGGATGTCGCTCGGGAAGAGGATGTTCGGGTTCGGCCGAAGCTTCTTCAGGTCCGCGTTCTCGGGGTCGTTCCAGACAGCGTCCGCGTCGAAGCCGAACTGGTCGGCGAGCTTGCTGAGATAGTCCCCCTGACGGATTACGTATGGTTTCAAGTCGAACTCCGAACGCGTGAGACGACGGCAGTCGAAGGGAAGACGTCAATCTCGGCGACCGGAATGGCGCACGCTAGGAACAGCATCACTAGGGGCCCTCGACCCTACGCACGCGCACGTACTCGCCGGGCGGCGCAGGGCACGCGCCAGCGTCGCCAGATGAAGGGCACACGTCTTCGACGATCGCGCGGACCTTCCAGGGGATGGCTGATACGGCGTCTTCTGGGCGGTAAACGTCGACGTCGACAAGATAGGAACCAGGGACACCGGGACGTGGCCGGGGCCCGCTCGCCACGAATCCGCCCTCGGCTTCGTCGGAGGTCGCTTGGAGAATCGGTTCCCGGCTCGCGTCCACGATGAACTCGAAGTGTCCCTTTCCACTAGCGAGCCGCACCTCCGCCTCCACCTGCCAGGCTTTCGCCGGCTCCACGTGCGTAATCCGCAAATACTCGCCAGGTGGCGGCGGGCATCCAGCGCAGCCGCACGCCCGCGGAGGGTTCGAGGAGCTACACGCACCGCGTATGCTCATTTGTAGCGCTGTGTTGGGCATCGCGACGTAGTCACCACTTCCGGGCCAAGGGGCGCCGATGGTGGACCCGCGTGGTGCGACTCCCGCGAGGAAGGCGCCCTTGCGAGATGCTGCTACGTTCGGTTCCTGGCTTGCCTCGACGTGGACGATCTGCGCATGCCCGTGAGACGCAGGGCACGCCGCCTCCAGCGACCACCTGGCTTGTGTGGTACCCAGCGACGCCATCGCGATGGCGACCAAGGCGACTCGCCACGTCAAGCCTATCGGTCGCTGGAGCCTCACGCTCGCTCGTGCGCGCGCCTTGGTCGTGGTCATTGCGGGAAGAACTCCACACGGGAAATGGATATCGCCCCCTTCGCGTCGTCTTCGGCGACCACCTCTCGCTGGTAGAACTCGGGCTTGAAACCCCGGGGAGGGTTCCAGTACTTCATCAGGTCGATTTCTTTTGGTGGCTGGGGATAGTTGTCCTGGGACTGTCCGGGCGTAGCCGTTTGTCCTTGGGGAGGCGGTGGTAGGACGTCCTGGGTGAGGGTGGTGCTGCCCTTATGCGTCACGGAGTAGACCTTGTCCCGCTCGTCTCTGAGGACCGAGTGCCCGAACTCGTGCGCCGCCGTCTCCTTGAAATCCTCCTCGTCGGTCGAGAGCGGAATCAGGATCGGCATGTCGTCGAACGGCGCGCCCAGGTTGCAGGCGCGCTGTTGCGGGCTGAGCGCCTTCATCACGTCGAACTGGACGAAGTTTGCGCCGGGGTCGGCGGCCGTCGCCGACATGTCGAACGTGTCGCTGTCGATAGTCACGTGGGGATCGATGGTCCTACCTGCCTCGACCCCCCTGCGCGACCAGTACTTCGCGATGCCGGCGCGAATCCCGTCCTGGGCGGTCGAGAACTCCGTAGACGACAGGCGGATCCGGTCCTTGAGCATCGCGATGGCCGTCTGACCGGCGAGTCCGAGGTACTTGCTGACCGCGTCGGCCATCTTCCCGAGCGTGCCGTCGTCATCGGCGGCTTGGACGATCCGTACGTGCAGTTTGGCGGCCACCTTCTTCGCGGACGTATCGATGCGGACGTCGATGTACTTGCCGAGGTTTCCCCGGCCCTCGAACTTTTGCATCGCGCCCTCCTTGCGTGCGTTCTTGACGTACTCGACGAACGCGAAGGCGACGAGCGGGCCGCGGAGCACCTCGGTGTCGAGCACACCCGCGTTCGTGTACCCGTCCCACGTCCAGGGATGCGTACCTTGGCTGATCAGGTCACCGCTGGTGTGCTCCTCCTGAAAGAGGACGTTGCCGTCGCCGGTCTTGATCTGCAGCGTCGTTTTCGTGGCAACCTCGGGGAGCGTAACGTTGAACGCGAGCGAGGACTGGCGAAGCTTGCTGGTGGCCAGATCGAGCGGGATGAGGATCTGCTTGGTGTCCTTGAGTACGATCTGGGTCGCCGGAGGAAACGGTACGACGATGGCCGGGGATCCCGGGGCAACGTGGATGGGTGGAAGGACTCCCATCGGTCCGGGCTGTGGCGTCCGGATGCGGATGCGGTCGCGAACGCGGAACTTCAGGACGGACCCGGCGACGAGCTGGGAGAAGCGGATGTCGTCGGAGGGCGCTATGCGAAACGGCTCGTGAACCTTGCGGAAGGGAGAGTTCTCGAGCGCGAAGTACAGGCTGGCGGGTGTCAGTGGGCCGTTCGACAGGACCTGCATCGCGGACGAGGGAAACTTGGCGTTGATGCGATCGGTGATGACGTGGAAGCCGCTCTTCTCCTGGTCGTCGCCCGCGACCGTGTACGTCTCCTCGTGCTCGTCGGGGCCCAGGCCGATCCGGAGCAGGAAGACGTGGTCTCCCACCTGGAGCGCCGTCGAGTCGTGACGTAGTGAGCGGATCGAGGCGTTTTGCGGGTCGTCCCAGATCTCTTCCCAGGTCTTGCCTACTTTGCCCAAGAATCCGAACTGGCGGTTGATGTTGAAGAAGGTGCCATCGTTCAGCTGCACCTCGTATTCGACCCACTCGGCAGCGCCCATCATCGACTCCGTCAGCTAACGTCGCTCCGTTGAAGGTGCCTACTTGGCCTGCACGTCGTCGGGGAAGGTGATCGTGTAGGAGTCGGTTCCGATGAGCTCCAGGTACCCGTTCTCGTCGAGCACTGTCATGCGCTGCTCGCCGTCCTTGCCACCCTTGGTCAGCAGAACGCGAACGTTCGCGCGCGGCTTGCCCTGCGGGTCCTTCATCTGAATCTTCGTGATGACCGCCGGCTTGTCGGCGGCTTGCGAGGTGGCCCCAGGTCCGGCTCCGAGTTTGACCTTTGTGGCAGTCAGCATCGCAGTGCTGCTATCAAGGGCCATCTTCGCTCCCGACGTCTGCACCGTCGCGGTCGCCGCCCCAAGCTTGAGGTCGCCTGTGGAGGTGACCGCTACGGTTCCTCCGCGGGCCTCGATGTCCTTTCCGGCCAGGGTGAGCGTCGGCGTAGAAAGGGTGATGCCCTTGGGGCTGATGAGCAGCTGGCTGTCGCCGCAGATGATCGAGAGGCCTTCGAGCGACTCGACTTCGATCTTCTTGGCGGCGTACGCTCGGGCGTCTCCCTCGACGTGCAGAGCAGCGCTTCGGTGGGCGTCCCCCGTTCCCACGATGACGGTGCGGTGACCCTTGTGCCGCTCTGTATAGTCCTTCCTGAAACTGAGGTGTGTCTCGCCCAAAGTGTCAACCTGAACGTTCGCCTTGAGCGCGCGTTGGAGGTCACCAAAGAGCGTCTCGCTCGTCGCGCCCTGCACCGTGAGCGTGACATTGGCGCGCAACTCGTGAGTGACGTCGCCGGTGACGGTCACCGTGTCTGTGCCCCCGATAGTGTGCGACTGGTTGTTGGTGACGTTCACGGACCGGTCGTGGGCCACCGTCAGCACGCTGTCGTGTCCGATCGTGGTTGTGCGGTCGTGTGAGATCGCGGTGATCCGGTCGTTGAGCACGTCCTCGCGCATGTCCTTCTGCGCGCGGAGCTGAAGGATCTCGGCGCTCTGCCGATCGTCGATCGAGACCTCGCTCCAGCCACCGTTGGCGGTCCGTGTCTGCGATCGGATGCCGACCTTCTGGTGGTCTGGGTACGCGGGCCAGGGCGGCGGGTTTTCGTTGCTGTAGAGGCATCCGAGAATGACGGGGCGCTCGCTCTGGTCGTCCATGAAGCCGACTAGCACCTCCATCCCCTCGCGGGGTATGAACTGCGCCCCGTAGCCTGAGCCCGCCCACGGCTGGACCAGGGGCAGCCAGACAACGTAGGCGTCTTCAAAACCGGGACCCAAGCTTCCACGTGGCGTGCCCTGGTCGTTCACGACATCCCAACGAAAACGGACCTTCACGTAGCCGCAGGCATTCGCCTCCAGGCCAGGAAGCTTTTCTCCGCCGACGTATCCGACGACCGTCGCGACCTCCATCCCCGGCTTGGGGCGCCGCGGGGGACGCTTGGGCCTCGGCGTCACGCTGGACGGCACGCAGCGGAAGCGGTTCCGGTACACCGCCTCGTTGTCACCGAGGAAGTCTGGGTGGGTACCTTCCACATCAAGCGCCGTCACGGTGTACTCGCCGTTCAGCATCGAGATCGGGTGCTTCCCGAGCGTGAACCGGTAGCCCGCTCCCAGCCTCCGGCAGTCGCTCCGACCGATGGCGCGCTGGTACTTGCGGCGCGTGCGGTCGAGCTCCATGTGCATGCGCTTGGCGGTGGCGGCGTCCTGATGGTAGGCCGCCAGAAGACCGCTGGCGCTGGTGGGGGCCGCGCCGGCAGCGGCCTGGGCCGTCGCCGACACAGCTCCTGCGCCGGCGGTGAGGCCCACGGACAGACTGACCGCAGGGACGGCCTTGGGCCCGGTCGCGGCGGCGTCCTGCCAGACGTTGGGGTCTACCTGGTAGACCTCCTGGCGAAGCATCGACGCGGGAATCGTCGGCGCATCGACGTCGAAGCTCGCGCCGACCTTGGCGCTCGCGGACAGGCCGCCCGAGCCGAGGGACAGTCCGACGGAAACGTCGAGCGAGGCGCTCGCATCGGGAACGGAGGCCACGCCCACCCACGTTTGGTGGGCCTCGATGTCGCGGTCGAGCATCCGGAGCTCTTTGGTGCGAATCTCCTTCTTGAGAGCAAACTCGAAGACACGCTCGTAGTCGGTGTCTGCACCCATGCCGTCGTCGAACGGAAGGGTGTCGCTGGGCTCCTCGACGAGGCCGGCGACAGCTGCGATCGCGGGTGCGCCCGTCGCACTGGCCAGAGCGCCGAGCCCCGCCCCGATGGCGTCGCCTGCCAGACCGGCCAAGGCGGCGGTGACGGCAGCGGTATGGCCCGCCGCATCGCCGAAGTTCAGGACGGGCACCATGCCCGCGACCGATTCGACCGTGCTCACCGCCGAGCCAACCGCGCCGCCGAGCATGCCCGCTGCAGCACCGACCGCACCCGCCACCGCACTCGCGCCGCCGAACATCGAGTCGAGCAGCCCGCTGGCGTGCTCGTAGAAGAAGAAGATGCCGGCGCTCGCCAGGATCCGCCGGAAGAACTCCCAGTCCGTCTCGCCCCGCTGGTAGACGAAGGGCAGCGCTGGGTAGGCCGCCCGGTCCGCCCTCCACTTGCAGTCGGCGTCCTTGATGCCCACGCCGGCCAGGAGGACCTGGACGATGTAGGGAATGCTCTCGTTCTGGAAGATGCGGTTCTGGCGACGATGCTGGAGGAGCCACAGCCTCGGCACGATCTCGAGCCGGAACCTCCGCCGCTTGCTCCCCTGCTCCCCGGGCACCCCGCCGAGCGCCTCCACCGACGACGCCAGCCCCTGGATGACCCTTGGATCGCTCCCGGGCACCTTGATGGTCAGCCACGCCGGCATCCCGAAGAGGGCGCTCGTGACGAGCTCCGGGGGCTGGTCCGTCGCGAACGTCACCTCGTACCGGTAGACGTCGTTCACGCGCTCCCGTCCCCGCAGCGAGACGACCTGGAGCTCCCCCCCGAAGAACGGCCCCGCCCGCAGCTCGAACGGGTGCCCCTTCCCTGCCCCTGGAGGGGACGGGAAGACGCCCGTGATCATCGCAGATGCGTCGAAGCCGATGTTCATGCCGTGGTCCCCTCACCCTTGCAACCGCTAGACCACGCGCTCGACGCCGTAGAGGAAGGCCTCCAGCGACGGCGGTGCCCCCACGAGGTTCAGCTCGATCTGCATGCGGTCCTCGATGTCCAGCCAGAGCCGGTCGCGCACGTCGATGCGGTAGGCCACCGTCCCGCGGGTCCGCGGGACGACCGGCGGCGGCTCGAACTCCACCGCCACCGCCACCCCACCGACCGCGGAGTCGAGAAGCGGCGTGATGGCCGTGGGACTGGCCATCTTGAGCAGGCTCGGGACCCGCTCGCGCAGGAACGCTTCGTCAGCGCCGCCGAGGACGAGGAGCAGGTTCTTGCCCGCCAGGTGCCCTCGCTCGAAGGACAGGCGGAAGGTCGCCTGGTCGATACGCCGGAACGGAAGGATGGTCGTGGTGTCGCGCGCCGCCTCGGCCACGAGCCGCTCGATCCGCTCGAAGAGCCAGGGGAACACGCCTCCCGGCTCGTCGTGGTCGTAGGCCGGAGGGATCTCGGGCGTCCCGAACGCCGAGAGCGCGCCGTGCACCGCGACGAGCACTTCGTAGAGCTCGTGCGGGTGGGTGGAGCGTCGCGCTTCGAGGTCCGCGAGGACCGGCAGGTAGCGCTGCAAGACGACCGAGAGCTGGAGCCCCGGTAGATCGGCCGCGATGATGGAGCTCAGGTTGAGCGGGTGGCTGGCCCGGTAGCGGACCAGCTCCTGCCGTCGCGCCTCGAAGGCCCTCCCCAGCCTGCGCAGGTCCTCCGCGAGCGCGACCGATGCCCGCACGCGAAGGACCGTCGGCAGTCCGTCGCGCACGAAGCGCAGGCTCTTGCCGAAGCTCTGCACCCGGCCGAGCCGCAGCGCCTCGACCCCCTCGTGAAGCTCCTCCTGGAAGAGGATCTCCGGCTTGGCGTGCAGCCCGGCCAGCTCGGTCGCGGCGCGTGGGGCCGTCGCGAGGTACCGCGTCGAGCGCGCGGGCCCACCCTCGAGGGTCACGTTGGGCCCTCGGAGCACCGGGCGCGGCACGGCGACGAACACGTCGCGCACCACGCTGGCCCCTGCCGCGACGTCCGGCAGGCTGCGGCGGAGCGGCGCCTGCGGGTCGACGCGGACGACCAGACCGCTCGGAACAATGGCCTCGAGCCGCTGCACGACGAGCTCCCCGCGGGCCCCGGCCGCCTCGTCGAGCGTGACGGCGAGGATGCCGTACGCGTCCGCCACGCAGTGGCCCGTGCGGAGCGCGAGCCGGTCCTCGACGTACGCGTCGCGCGCCTGCAGGTGCGCGGGCAGGAGCTGCAGCGTGCGCGGCCAGTAGGGCTTCATTGGGCCTCGAGCTTCCCCGCCACCGACAGCGTGAACGCCTGGCGCATGTACCGCAGGTGCGGCTGGAGCAGCACCTCCATGCGGTGGATGCCGGGCGAGCCCTCCACCTCGGTCACCTTCACCCTCGCGTTGCGAAGCGGATACTTCAGCCGCGTCGCCGGCGACGTGTGGTCCTGGTTGACGGTGTACTGCGCCAGCCAGTCGTTGAGCTCGCGCTCGATCTCGATGCGCTCCCGGTGTGCGCCGACCCGCTCACGCTCGAGCACCTTGAGGTAGTGCGCGAAGCGGGATGCGAGCAGCAGGTACGGAAGGCGCGTGCCGAGCAGGTGGCTCAGCGTGGCCGCCGGCCCCCCCTCGCTCGAGCCGTACGAGCGAGGCATCTGGACGCTGCTGGCCGTCGTGAAGCGGAGCGAGCCCCCGATCGGGTCCCACGTGAGCGGGATGAACCCCAGCTCGCTCAGGCTCTGCTCGAGGCGCCTCGACAGGACCACCTCGACGGGTGGCTTCACGTGCCTCGGACCGAGGGCGGGGTGAGTGTCCAGCACCGCCGGCCTGTCGTCGAACGTCCCCAGCATGCCGGTGTACGACCGGTACCGGGCGAAGCTGTCGGCCATCCGCACGGCGAAGGGGAAGATGGCGCTCCCCCAGAGGTAGTCCCCCGACCCTGCGGTACGCTCGTCGTACACGAAGCGGCTCGCTCCGTCGGTGGTCTCCCGGTACGGAAGCCGGAGCAACACCCTCGGCAGGAGCACCCCGATGTAGCGGCTGTCCTCGGTCTTGCGGAAGGCGGTCCAGCGCTCGCCCCCGGGCCTCTCGAACACGGCCTCCGGCTGGGTCATGGCCTGAAGCTCGGAGAACGAGCGCACCCCGAGCAGCTCGGGCGACGCGCCTAGGAGCACGGGGGCGTGGGCCATGGCCGCCACCGACGCGACCCGTGCCAGGAGCGCGATCTCCGGCGGAGACGAGGACGCCGACCAGCTGGCGAGGATGGCGGCGTAGGGTCGGCCGCCGTGCTGGCCGTACTCGGCGGTGTACACCGTGCGATAGAAGCGCGTGTTCGTGACGTCGGACGGGTCGGCGAAGTCTTCCTCCAGCTCCGCCCTCGAGTAGCTCCACACCACGACGTCGACGTTCTCCCGGAACTCGACCTCGTCGACGACGTGGGCCAGGCCACGCCACGCCCCTTCCAGGGCCTGGAATCGCTCGTCGTGCAGCACGGCGTCGACGATGCCGCCGATCTCCTCGTCGAGCTGCGCGATCGCGCGATCGATGTGCTCGGTCGAGACCGTCGAGGTCATGGCGCTCCCGGATCGACGGCGAAGAGCGCCACGTCGGAGAGCGCGAGCCCGAAGACGTGGTGGATGCCGAGCTACCCCGTCTTGATGATGGGCGTGAACGCGTCCGCCTTCTCCAGCTTGAAGTACAGGGTCCCTGGCCCCCCCGGCAACGCCCCGGGCGGTCGGGGCTCGTGCTTCAGCGCCACCCCCTGTGTCGCGCTCCGCACCACCTCGGGCAGGTTGGTCCACGATGCCACCTTGAGGTGCTGGGGGACGCGCATCCTCAGGTCGTCCGCGTCTCCGCCGGTGATGCGCAGGAAGAACTCGTTGCGGAAGATGGCTGGCTCGCTGAGATCGGCAAAGAGCGTCGTGTCGTCGAACCGGACGAGAGGGATCCGGCGGTGCCGATCGGCGCCGAGGGCGTCGAGCACCGCCCCGAGACCGGCGAACAGCTCGGCGAAGACGGGGCCCAGCTGGTCGTACTGGAAGGCCGGGATCCGGTGGGTCCCGGCGCGCGTGAAGGGCGCGAGGGAGCCGAGCAGCTCGGCGAGCACGCGGTAGGCGACGACCGGGTGGACGTAGCGCTGGTGCACGAGATCCGCGAGACGCGGGACGAACGAGCCGATGATGCTGGCGAGCCAGCGCTGGACCACCTCGGTCACGTCCCGGGGTGCGGTCCGCGCCTGGAGCGCCTGGCGAGCCATCAGCGCGTCGAGAGCGGTCCGCAGCTCCCGCCGGAGATAGGGAGAAGCGCTGACCGCCAGGACCGGCGGCACGAACGCCTCGTCGAAGGCGAGCTGACCGGAAGCCGCGCGGACGATCCGCGCGCACGGCAGCGTGACGAAGTCCTGCAGCGACTGTCCTTCGAGCAGGAGCTGCAGGTTGGGGCGCAGGCACTCGACGCGCACCGGCTCGAGACCGGTGGCATGGTCGGGCACGAGCACCGTCTCCCGGACGTAGCGGGGCGCCGCCGCTTCTCCAGCGTGCCCGCTGGCTGCGCTCACCCCGGCGAGCTCCCGCCGGATGCCCACGTACACCTCCATGGCATTCTTCGGGCCGAGATCGCGGATCGGAATGGCGGGCACCGCCCCGCCTTCGGCGGCGTCGCAGGCGATGGGAGTCCCGTCGGGCAGGATCGCGTCGAGCTTCTGCAGGACCAGCTGGCCCGCGCCGATGGCGCGTGCGTCCCAGCGGATCTGGTGGACGCCCCAGGTGTGGTCGAAGAGCGCCTCCAGCCGGTGGGCGATGAGCTCCTCGTGGTAGCGGTCGAGCTGCTGGAAGTGGTGCGAGCCGAGCTCGAGTCCCTGGGTCCAGTACGGCTTGTGAAGCATACGGTCTCCTTCAAACGAACACGCGCCGCGCGGCGGACGCGTCTTGCAGCAGCTGTACCCGTGCACGGAGCGGGGCCTCGCGGTCGGCAGAGTACCGCGTGTCGACCCCCAGGCGACCGCCCTCGCGGCGCCCCAGCACGCACGTGAAGGCGTCCTTCGGTGCCAGCTCGACCTCCAGCTCGATCGCCACGGCTGCGGCGAAGATCTGCCGCGTGAGCCGTTCGAGCTGCACGTACTCTTGCCCCCCCGGCATCAGGCTCTCGTAGGTGGCTCTGTCGACGGGACCGACATAGAGCCGCACGGTGCTCTCGGCCTCGGTGCATCCGTCGCCGTAGACCAGGGTCTCGCCGAGCCGGCACCGGGAGCCGCCGAGCACGGCGCGCTCGTCGCCCGTGTAGGGCACGAAGCGTTGCACACCCGCCTCCAGGCGGACGTTCCAGTCCGGGTGCAGGCGCCGGAGCAGTCCCTCGGCGCTGGGCAGGTCGATGGTCTGCGGCTGACCGCGCTGGTAGTCGGCCAGCCCCACCGCCGCCATGGGCGGGAGCGGCTCCGCTCCCCCGTCGGCCCAGCCGTCGACGCCTGCAAGCGAACGCAGTCGCTTGCTCAGCGCGTCGTTGCCCTCGAGGTCGAAGCCACCTTCGATCGCATGGACCTTCCAGGCGGCGAAGAGGAGCGACAGCGCGCGATGGTGGAAGACGTCGTAGAAGGCCCGCAGGGCGCCGTCGTCGTCCGAGTGCAGGACCTGCTCCGTCCACTCGGGTGTCAGCGGGGACGCCGTTCCGAGCAGGCCCAGGAAGGTCGTCGTGATCCGGGCCCGTGCCTCGTCCACCTGCAGGGAGGCCACGTCCGCGGCCGGGAACGCCAGGTCGGGCGAGTGCGCGAACTCGATGGGGTCCGAGAACGTCGCCCGGTCCACCACACCGACGTCGGCACGCAGCGCGTACTCGAGCAAGCGCACCAGCTCGAAGAAGTCGAACCGCCCGGGCGCTGCCTGAAGCTCGGCGAGCAGGTCCTTCATGGTTTCTCCGGAGGCCAGAGGACGGGGGTGCCGCTCTTCACGCAGGTTGCCCGGCAGCGGTAGAAGCGGCTGACGCTCGCCTGCGCTTCGAGGGCGCCGTGCAGGAGCCGGACGAAGAGCGCGACATCCCCGAGCCCTTGAAAGGCGGTCTCGTCGATGGCCAAGCGTACCTCGTAGCCGCGGCAGCCGCGCACCGGGTCCGAGATCGTCTCCACGTCGAGAGAATGGATGGCGGCGACACGGGCCACGTGCGCTCGTACCGCCGCAGGAGCGACGCCGTGACGCGGGATGAGGGCGAGCAGGCGCGACTGCAGAGCAAAGAGAGGATCCCCGTCGGGCACCGCAGCGCGCACGGCGACCTGGAGGGCGAGCTCGGACCCGACCGGCGGACGGACGTAAGGGGACGAGGGCACGAGGTTCCGGACGCGCACGCCGGAGGGTACTCCCGGGCCGACCTCGCTGAGCTCGCCGGGCCACACGGTGCTCGCGCGACCTCGGTTGGTGGCGAGCAGGTCGAGCGAGACGACGTGCGGAGCGAGGTTCGGGGGTCGACCGCGAGGGCTGGTCAGGCTCACGAGCACGTCCGGCTCGGCCCGGGAGGGGGAGCTCACCACCTTGGTCGACAACGCGTACGGGAAGGCCGGATCGACCGACCCCGCACCGAAGCGTCGAACGGGCAGCAGCGTGGCGCTCCCGGCGCCCTCGACATCGCGGGGGGTCGCCGACGCACCGAGGACGGCGTAGACCCCGCCCTCGTCGCGCGGCAGGCCCGCCACGCGCACGGGCGCGCTCGCACGACCCGGCTCGAACACCCAGGGCTCCGCGGTCGACGGGAACAGGTTCACGGCCGGCACGCAGTGCGCGCGGATGCCGGCCGGGGCGATCACCGCCTGGGCCGGAAGCGGCTCGTCGAACCAGAGGGTCACGGTCGCGCGCCTGGCGGGACTGCCGCGCAGCGCCGCGGCGAGCCCGCCGAGCTCGAAGAAGCAGAACTTCTCGGGCAGGAGAAAGTACTCGCGCAGCAGCGCCATCCCCGTGTACGGCCCGTCGGGCTCGGGAGCGAGCGCCTGCTCCGGCCGGGTGCCATAGGGATGCACGCTCAGGCTGGCCACGGCCCCCTCTCGACCGTCGACGGCGAGCTCCGCGCGCGCTGTGTGGCCGAGCGCGTGGGCCACGAGGAGCAGGGCCGGATCCCGCGCCCCGTCGACGAAGAAGCGCACGCGTGCTCCCACGCATTCGGCGAGCGGGTACGGCGACGACAGCTCGAACCGGAGAGCATCGACCCCGCGGCCATGCCGCTCGATGCGCGCGTCGCTGCATTTCCACGGGCCGACCCGGACATCGCTGACGGTCCGGAAGCGGCACGGGCTCGGGTCCCGGGTGCGGACCTCGGCTCCGGCGGGCACCCGTTTCACGGCGCGTTCCGCCGACAGCTCGACGATGGTCGCCGCAGGAAACGGCCGCAGAAGATCCGGAGCCACGACGTCGGCCAGCGCCCTCTGCCCGTCGCTCTCGAGCTCCCGGATGCGGTCCACGGCGGCCGCTCCGAGATAGAAGAGCCCCTCGCGGACACGCTCTAGCGGCGCGTCCGAGGATGCGGAGCCGAGCGCGCCTGCGAGGGCGGGCAGCGCCCTGGAGAACTGCTCGGCCGAGGCGAGGAGGCCACTGACGCTGGTGTCGGGCAAGCGGGCCATGGCTACTTCACGCTCAGCCGGCACTGGGAGTCGAGGGTCGCCGTGAAGCGAGCGGGGGAAGGCCGACCGTCCACCACGAGCGTGGCCTGGATCTCCGCCCGCAGGGTCAGATCGAGCGACTCGGTCACGACCGGAAGCACCTCGACGTTGCGCAGGCGCGGCTCGTAGCGCGCCAGCGCCCGCTCCAGGCTGGCCGTCCAGGCATCGATCATCGGGAACGAGTGAAAGAGGAACGTCACGTCGTCGACCCCGTACTCCGGCGCCAGGAGCAGCGATCGGCGACGGCTCGAGCAGATGCGCTCGACATCGGCGGCCACGGCGTCCCGCACGGGGAGCTTCCGGGGGCCGGGCACCCCGGCGATCTCCGCGAAGAGCGTCACGACTGCTTCGTCCGGTCGTAGGTGGCGGTCACCTGTCCGCTCCCGCTCTTGAGCTTGAACTCGATCTTCTCGGCGCGGAGGCCGACGTCGCTGAGCGCTCGATGCTCGCCCCCGATGAGCTCCTCCGTTCTGCCGGAGCGAAGCTCCAGGTACGCGACGGTCGCCTTCGTGAGGGTGAGGCTCGCGTAGATCTCCTCCTTGCCGCCCGGATCCTGGCGGACGAAGTCGAGGCCCACCTCGTCGAGGACCTCGTTGCTCCAGAGCGCCGAGAGAAATTGCGCGGTCGCCGGCGTCCACTCGTGGATGACCGAGATGGGCTCGTGCTGGGTGACGGCGTGCTTGCCGTGGCGCACGTCGTGGGGCACGTCCCCGCGGAAGCGCACCGCAAAGCAGAGGGTGTGGCCCTTGCCTGCCCGCGAGCTGTCGTCGAGAAAGGCCCCCTGGGTCGAGCCCTTCACGCGCATGTACGCCATTGCCATCGGATCGACGCTCACGGGTGCCTCGCTCTATCCAAGAGGGAACGGAAGTCTCGCGCCGGGGCGCGTGCCGTAGTCAGCGAAGGGCGCGCCACCGCGCCGGAGCACGAGGCGAACGAACGACAGCGCCTCGCTGCGCTCGGCGAGGGCGCCGTGGACCAGCGCGCCGAGCAGCCACAGCTCGCCCTCCCGGCAGTCCGTGGCCTCCGTGTCGAGGACGAAGCGGTCGCCCCAGCCCAGCACTCCATCGGTGAGCTGGTGCTCGCGGGTGTGCTGCATGCCGGTGAAGGCGGGCTGCACGATCCGGAGGGCCTCGTCCTGCATCCCGAAGGGATCGTGCAGCCGCAGGAACTCGGCCAGGCGCGCGCACTCCGCCAGGCGGGCAGGCGGCATCCGCGCGTATGCACTCATGCGCCAGGCGTGGTTCTGGCCGAGAAGCGCCCGGCGGGACGGTGTGACACGCGTGATGTTCGCACCCCCTTCGCGCGGCGAGCCGACCTCCCCGAGACCGATGCCCCCCGTCAGCACGCCGTCGCACGCGAGGACCTCCCCCTCGACGATGCCTGCAGGCGCGCCGGGGAAGGCCTCGAGGCGTCCGAACGTCGCCCGGAGCTCCGTACGTCCATCGTCGGCGGCCGGCCTCTGCTCGAGCGCGAAGTACGTCTCCTCCGGATCGAAGCTCCGCGGCACGTCGGGCGACTCCCACGAGCGCAGCGCGGTGCGGCCGACTCCCCGGAGCGACGTGGTGGCGAGCGCCCGCACCTCGAGGATCTCCGCGTGAGGCTTGCCTGCCACCCGGAGGGTCGCCTCCGAGGCGCCGGTCGGGGGCACGGGCTCGATGGCCGAAACGAACTGGTTGGTGGCCGGCGCGCAGAAGAGCCGCAGGTGCTCCGAGGAAAAGGCGCCGGCACCCTCCACGACGTGCCCGAGGGGCAACGTCACCTCCAGCCGCTCCGCTCCACGCTCGACCGAGCCGCCGAGGTGGAGATCGAAGAAGCAGAAGCCCTCCGGGAAGGCGTACAGGTCCTGCAGCAGGCTGCCGGACCGGAACCGGTCGGCGCGGGCCGACACGAGCGGGGGCTCGACCGTATCGACCTGCACCCAGGACACCGCCCGCTCCGGGAGCGCCCTGTCGGCGAGGAGCTCCTTCTTCCCCCCGAACCACTTCGTGCGGCCCGGAGCCTGGCTGGCGCGCAGCGCATGCACGAGGTCGAGCGCCACGCTGCGTGGCTCGAGGTGGACGAAGAAGCGCACCACGTCCGGCAGCGCCGCAGCGAGCGACATCGCCGACCGGCTCACCAGGGCGAACCGGAGCACCTGACGCCGTGCGTCGAGGCGGTCGAGCACCACGTCCTCCAGCGCCATGGGGACGACGGTCGCGGGCCACACGACCTGGAACGGCACGCGTGCCTGTCCGGCGTGAGCCACGTAGGTGGAGCCTCCCGCCGGGCCGCTCCGGCTCGATGCAGAGAGCTCCAGGACGGTCGACGACGGACGCGGCCGAAGCGTCCCGGGAAGCGCGCGCGCGACGAGGGGCCGCACGAGCGTCTGTCCGTCGTCGTCGAGGCGGTTGTGGGCCACTGCGAACGCGAACGCCGCCGACTGGACGAGCCGCGCCACGCGCGGATCGGCGTCGCGCGCGTAGAGCCCTTCGAGCCGTGGCGTGCGCCGGGCCAGGTCCTTCAGGTGCGCCCACAGGGCGTCGGCCTCGAGCTCGTAGCGCTCGCGGAGCATCAGCCACCCCCGAGGCCGAGAGCCGCGAGAAGCCGCGCCCGCGTGGGAGGGTCTTCTCTCAGGAGCTCGTCGAGGCGCACCCGGAACGCGGCCACGTCACCGGTGCTCTTCAGAGCCGTCAGCGCGTCGCGCACGGCGAGCAGCCTGTTCGTCTCGGGGATCTGCTGCGCGATCGCATCGGGGCCGAAGTCGGACAGCTGCCTGAACGTGAGCGACGCTCGGACCGCCCGGTTTCCAGCACGCGCGCTGGTGACGACGATCTCGAGTCCCGGGGCGTGGGCGCCCAGCACCTTGGCGAAGTTGTCGCGGTGGATCCGGACCGGGACCCGATCCTCGACCGGTCGCTCGTCTCGACCCATGTAGTCGCCGACGAAGAGCATCCGCAGGGGGAGCTCGATCTCCGCCTCGTCGGACGTCTTGCAGACGAGGTGGAGGCGCTCGCCGGGGAGGGCTGTCCCGTTGTCCATCGTCGACCTCTCGTTCCCTCGGGTCTCAGCCCGTCGCAGCCGTGTGTGGGTGGCCAGCCCGGAGCACGCCCAGCGCAAGCCACTCCGCGTCCAACGTCATCCGGAGCCCGATCGCCGTCGGCCGCAGGACGGCTCGCACCGCGAAGTACCGCTCGTGGACTACCGCCTCACGGGCACCGGTGTAAAGGGTGAGCCGCGTGGCGTCGTCGGTCCGGTGAATCGCGGCCAGCCACGTGTCGCGGGCAAAGGTCGTCCGGACGACCTGCAGGCCGGCGTTCAGCCTGGCCATGTCGCCGAACCAGCAGAGGATCTCGACGCGCAGGGGATGAGCGCATCGCTCCCCGCGGCTCAGGTCCCCGAGCAGCGGGTTCAGCCACAGGCGCTCGCGGCTGCCCTCTCTCTCGACATCGAGCACCACGCCCGCGTCGGTCCACACCCAGGCGGCCGGTCTGTCGTTGATCCGGATCTGCGAACTCGCCATAGTCGTGCGGCTCGCTCTTGCGAGCATCGTGCCCAGGCCTCCGACCTGGGAGAGGCTGCATGGATTCGACCGTCAGGACAGACAGTTTCATCGAGGTCACCGGGGGAACGCTGTCCATTCTCTCGAGCGAGACAGGGGAGCCGATCGGCCACCCCATCCCCATCGGCCCCGAGCCCTGCATCGTGGGGCGGGGTGACCACTGCCAGATCGTCCTGGACGACCCGCGCGTGAGCACGTCCCACTGCGAGCTCATCGCGACCGACAGGGGCGTGCACGTGAAGGATCTCGACTCGAGGAACGGCACGTTCGTCCACCAGGCCCGGCTCGACCCGGGCGCGTACCTGGCGACGGACGCCCGGCTGCGGTGCGGGCAGACCTGGCTGGCCCTGAAGGTCGCCAGCCCGGAGCCCGTGCCCATCTCCACGCTGGGCTCGTTCGGTCCCATCGTCGGCCGGTCGGCCGCCATGAGGCGCATCTACGCGCGCCTCGCCAGCCTCGCGCCGCACGACCTGAGCGTCCTCATCACGGGCGAGACCGGCACCGGGAAGGAGCTGGTGGCCGAGGCCATCCACAAGGCGAGCCGGAGAGCGGGCGGTCCGTTCATCGTCGTCGACTGCACGACCATCCCCGCGTCGCTCGCGGAGAGCCGCCTCTTCGGCCACGAGAAGGGGGCGTTCACGGGGGCCGTGAGCCGGCAGGTCTCGCCGTTCGTCGAGGCGCACGGCGGTACCGTCTTCTTCGACGAGCTCGGAGAGCTGCCGACGGAGATCCAGCCCAAGCTCCTGCGGGCGCTCGAGGCCCGCCAGATCCAGAGCGTCGGCTCCACCCGCTACCAGCCCATCGACGTGCGGATCGTCGCGGCGACCCGTCGCAACATGCACGAGGAGATCAACTCCAAGCGGTTCCGCGACGATCTCTACCACCGCTTCGCGCAGGCGCTGGTGCACGTGCCTCCCCTGCGGGAGCGGGCCGAGGACATCCCGGACCTCGTCGCCAGGTTCCTCTCCGATCTGGGCGACCCCGGCGCCATCACGCGCATCGACAAACCGACACTCGATCGCCTGATGCGCCACGACTGGACCGGCAACGTCCGGGAGCTGCGCAACGTCGTCGTGACCGCCCACGCCATCTCCAACGGCGGGCCGATCGAGGTGACCGAGCTTCTCGGGACCCGCCGCCCCCTCGGCGGACTCCAGCTCGCGGACCGGGCCGCGTCCACGCGGTCGTTCTCGGTGCGCAAGACCGAGCTGCTCGAGGCCTTCGAGCGCGAGTTCTTCACCGAGCTCCACAGGGACGCGGGTGGAAACGTGAGCGAGATGGCGAGGATGAGCGGCCTGTCTCGCCCGACGGTCCGCCAGTACCTCGATCGCTACGGGCTTCGCGTCTCGGAGTGATGGAAAGACCGCCTCCAGGTGGAGGCCCGCTTTCCAGCCTGCTGCACCATCCCGGGATCCCACGGGAAAACGAAGCCCACATGGGTAGCCTGGAGGAAGGCTTTCCAGATCAACGCCCCCCGGAGGGGGCCGGGGCCAGGGCGTTCGACGGGCCGGGAGGCTCCGCGGTCCGCTGCGGGAGGGCTCGACGGCGCCCCGTGGCGAACAGGACAGCCGCCAGGATGATGGTCCCCATCGCCACGCAGAGGCTGAGGATCAGCACGATCCTGGCTGCGGGATGGATTCGACGCTGCGACGACGCCCCCTCGGACGGTGCGGTGGGCGGAGAACCGCTGGCGGGCTGGTGCCACCGGTACTCGCGGACAGGGATGTCCGGCAGGGGAGGCTGGGTTGAAACCGCCGGCCACCGGGGAGCCGGCGCGCCGAGCATGGCGAACCCCGCCTGGGTCGGCGCTGCCTCGGGGGGCAGGAAGGCATGTGGCAGCGGGAGCTCGCCGGTCGGGATCGTGGCGTTGGGCTGGTTCGAGAGGTCCGGCAGCGTGGCGGGTCGCCGTGTCACCGGTGGGATGTCCAGGTGGGCTGCGGGCTCGAGCGATCGGCCCAGGACGGGCGGCGCCGTCATGCCGTACTCGGTCGCCTCGGCCGACGCTCGTGCCTCGGCCGGTACTCTCGGGCGCGACGAGGAGGGTCGACCCTCCTCCAGGTCGATGACCGTCGACAGCGTGAACACGGTCGCCTCGTTGGTCGTCGGCTGTTGACCGCTGCCGTCATCGACGAACTGCAGCTCGTAGAGCTCCGACGCGAAGGCGTACGCGCTGGCTGGCCGGTCGGCGGGATTCTTGGCGAGCGCCCTTGCGATCTGCTCGTTCACACGCCCGGGGATCCACGGTGCGAAGCGTGACGGCGGGATGGGCGGGAGCGACAGATGTGCGGCCGTGACCTGCTCCTGGCGCGAGTAGTCGATGTCCCACGGCATCCTGCCCGTGATCATCTCGTAGAGCATCAGCCCGGTCGCGTAGATGTCCGCCATCGGGGTCACCGGCTCACCGCGCATCTGCTCCGGGGCCATGTAGAGCGGCGTGCCCATGTAGCCGCTCACGTCGCTCTTGCCGTCGAGCAGCGCGGCGACGCCCCAGTCCAGCACCTTCACGTGGGGCGGCTCGTAGGGAGGCTGGTGAAGGTAGACGTTCTCCGGCTTCAGATCGCGGTGGACGATCGGCGTGGTGTGGGAGTGTGCCCGGAAGAGCGCGTCGCAGATCTGTGTCGTGATGAGGTGCGCGAGGCTTGCGGGAAGACCGCGGCCCTTCAGCTTGCGGAGTGCCTTCCGGAGTGTGATGCCGTCGAGGCGCTCGGTCACGACGAAGGGCGTCCCATCGGGGAGCTGGTCGGCGTCGATCACGGACACGATGTGCTGGTGACGAAGGGCGGTCGTCATCCGGATCTCGTTGAGGAACAAGGCCACGAGATCGGTGCGGCGCGCGAACCGCGGCTGCATCATCTTCATGGCGCCGCGGATGCCCGGATCCTTGACCACGTCGAGGACGATGCCCATGCCGCCCTCGCCGAGCACGCCGCACATCACCCACTTCGTGTCGGCTATCCGCTGGCCGATGGGGAACGCCTTCGGGTCGAAGCTCACCTGCACGTACGTACGGCCAGCCTAGCGCCGTTCCGGGAACCGTTCACGGCTCGCGGCGGCATTTCGCCCCCGGGTGCGCAGCGCTGGCCTGCCTTCTTGCCCTGAGCAGGGCGACGATGGTGCCGAGCACCCTGGCGATGTCTGCGGGCGAACGTCGAGGCTGGCGCCCCTGGAAATTCTCAACGTCGAGAATCGCGATCGGGTCCCGAAAGATTCCGACGGAATTCCGCCCTCTTCCTGCCGTCGCGGTGCCGACGCCCCCACTCTCGACCCCCGGTGCACCTGGAGCAGTTTCCCCCCGACGGTAGAAGCACCGCGACGACGGGCGGCGGCATTCCGAGACCCAACCTCGTCGTCGACCGAGGCTCCACCGGCTCGTGGGCGAGAGGATGTCGCTCGCTGTCGACTGAAAGCGTCATCGAGTCGAGCGAAAGAGTCTCATCGAGTCGAGCAACCGTCACTGTCGTTCGAGTGAAAGACACTTCGAGTCGATGAAACGTCGCTCGCATCGAGCGCACCGTGTCTGTCATTCGACAGAAAGTGTCACTTTCGAGCGACGAAGTGACGGACTTCGACGAAGCAGACAAAGTTCGTCGAGACACAGTCACTGTTTCAGGCCAGCCAGTCACTGTTTCAGGCCAACCAGTCACTGTTTCAGGCCAGCCAGTCACTGTTTCAGGCCAGCGAGAACGTTTCTGTCGACAACAAGTGACACCTTCAGGCCTGCCTTCGACACTTCGCGACGACGAAGAGTCATCCAGTGACCAAAGTGAGTCTTTCGTCGATGACGATGACACTTCCACTCGACAGGAAGACAACGTCATTCATCCCGCCGTCGCGCCCCTCGAGCTCCCGAACAAGGTTCCCGCTCATCACGTATGCCCAGGGCAACAGGAAGGCGCTGGCGCCGCTTCTCAGCAGCCTGCCATTTGGCGACCTCATTGCTGGCGCCGCCTCCAGTCGCTCCCGAACGTCTCCGTGCTCGCCTCGACGTACCTGGACCCATTCCAGCCGAAGACGTGGTGCGTCCACGAGCTCGAGCTGGTGCGCTCGGTCCCCACCACGAGCTTGAAGCCGGCGCGCTCCCCCCCGTCGCGTGTCGCACCGATCCCCGTGCCCATGAAGATCGTCTGCAGCTCCGGGTCCACGGACCGCACGACGAAGAACCCGGTGAAGAAGTTGCCACGCTGGTCCGTGGGCTCCACGAAGTACCCCGCCGCCTCGGGTCGTGCGCGCAGGATCTCCCTGCGAAACGCGATATGCTTGCGGAATTCGTCGAAGGCGCAGTCGTCTGCGTCGCAAGCGTAGCGCCGGTAGTCTTCGTCCCGGTAGACGACGGTGGCCATCCGGGTCTGCAGATCGGGTTCGGCCGACCCCGCGTCGCGGGAGGAGGCCGCGACGACTGCCCTTGGGCGAGCGGGCTCCCCACCGCAGTGACTCGTCGCCAGCGCGCAAACCATGCCCGCCGGCACCAGCAACGCCACCGCCCCCCGCACGCTTCGACCCTGTCCCATGCGATTGCCGCCTTGCCCCCGTATCGGCTCGCGCGGCAAGCGGTTGCTACCAACCTACGGCGACTGGAACACGGCCATCGCTGTGGGGGTCACTCCGTTGCCTCCGCCAGCGCCAGCAGCACCAGTTCCAGTCCCACCAAGGCCTCCGGTGCCCCCAGCTCCCTGAGTTCCCAACGTGATCACCGCAAGTGTGGCAGCGCTCGATACGGGATTGCCATCGATGCTCGGGGCCGAGCCGCCCTTCCAGACGATCCCAGCCGAGGGGCCCCCAGCGCCGCCACCTCCACCACCGCCGCCTCCACCAGCGCCCCCAATTCCTCCCGCACCACCTCCCATGCCGGCAACGCAGTCACCCGTCTGCGCACCCGCTCCACCGCTGCCGCCGGCCTCACCAGCCTGACCAAGCCCACCAGAGCCGCCAGGCCCTCCGGCCGCTGATGCAATGGTGGTTGCCGTAGTCACCACGGTTGCTTGGTACGAGAGGATGCCGATGCTTGCTCCACCCCCGGTTCCACCCAGCCCGGCACCTCCTCCGCAACCACCGGCGCCGCCGCCTCCACCGGGGCCACCATGCACGTCCCCATTCGATCCACCACCGCCACCCCCCTGGCCAATGTTTCCGTTGGTGCCATTCCCGCCGGATGCTGCAGCAGTCCAGCCCGAGGATCCTGCGGAGCCGGTCAACGTTCCTCCTGGTGCAGGCGTCGTGGCTGCTGTGCCTGGTGCCCCAACACCTCCCGGTGTGCACGACGAAGTGCCACTGGTTCCAGAGTTGTCAGGCCCAGGCGAGCCACCTGTCGCGAAACCGCCGACGTCTGCGCCCTTTCCACCGGTGGACGAAGTGTTGTCACCACAGCTGTTTGGACCACCCCCAGTACCGCCAGTTGTGATTGTGGAAGGACCATTCCCTCCGGGAGCCGTGCCAGAGTAGTTTCCTCCCGCCGCTCCCCCCGCCCCCGGCTGCCCCGCCCCCGCGGTCACCGTCACCCTCGCTCCGTTGGCAAACACCGCGATGCTCGACTGGGGCGTCAGGCTCGGACTGTTCGGCGCGCTCTGCGCGTCGAACTCGAAGTCCTCGAACGTCACCCCCGTCGTCGTCCCATTCACCGCCAGCGCGTAGCCCTGCGCGACCGGCGACATCTTCGTCTGCGTGCTCGCGCTGTACGCCCAGTTGGCACAGCTGAACCCGCCGTACACCGTGACCCCATCACGCGACGCCCCTACGACAAGCTGCTCCTGCGTGAACGTCCCGCACGCGTACACGCGCTTCGACGTGGTCTCCGCGACGTCCATCGCGTGACCCACCGTCTGGAACGGCGCCTCCTTCGTACCAGCCGCCGTGTCGCTCCCGCTCGGCGACACGAAGATGCCAAGCCCGTCCGCCACCACGCACGGATCCCCCGACGGATCGTCCGTGTTCGGCGAGCACGTCACGTTGCACGCCGCGCCCCCGCCCGCCGCGTGATACCCCGCCGTGCACGAGAAACCGCACGCCAGCGGAGACCCGCCGCAGCTCGCCGTGCCGTTCGCCGTCGGCGCCGGGCACACCGTCCCACACGCGCCGCAGTTGCTGATCGTCGTCGGGTCCACGCAGTCGCCGTTCGGGCACAGCAGGCTCGTCCCGCCGTCCGACTCGCACGACAGACCGCAGGCTGCGTTCACGCAGACGCCCTTGCCCGTACCCGCCTCCGGACCCGGGCACTGGATGCCGCACCCGTTGCAGTTGTCTGGATCGGTCTCCTTGTCCACGCAGCTGCCCGAGCACACGATCGCCGTCGCCGCGTCGCAGGCGACCCCTGCCTCCGCCTCGACCACCACCACATCGCCACCCGCATCGCCGCCGTCGTGCTCCACGACGTCCGGCGCCGTCGAGTCGACCACGACAATGATCGCGTCCTCGCCTTGACCAGCATCTCCCGGAAAAGACCTGTCGCCTCCGGCATCGCCTGCCTCGGGCGAGCTCGCTCCCCCACCGCAGTGACTCGTGGCCAGCGCGCAAACCATGCCCGCCGGCACCAGCAACGTCACCGCACCCCGCACGCTTCGACCCTGTCCCATGCGTCTGCCGCCTTACCCCCCTATCGGCGCGCGCGGCAAGCGGTTGCTAGCAAACCTACGGAGACTGATAGACGGCCATCGGAGTCGGCGTCGGTCCATTGAGCCCGCTCGGACCCGCACTACCAGGTCCTGCGCCACCACCGCCGCCAGTCCCTCCGGTGCCCTGAGCACCCAGTGTCATACCGGCAAGCGTTGCGGCACTGGAGACGGTGCTGCCGTTGACGCTCGGTGGGGTGCTGCCCTTCCACACGATTCCGGCTGAAGGACCGCCACTCCCCCCACCACCACCCGAACCGCCGCCACCAGGGCCACCCGAACCCCCGACACACCCTCCCTTGCCGTTGCCTCCACCAGCGCCACCCTGCCCAGCCTGCCCAGGTCCACCTCCCCCACCCTCTCCGCCTGGACCGGTCGTGATGGCGATGTTGGCGAGGACAAGCGTCGACTGAAACGACAGGATGGCAATGCTCGCACCGCCGCTTTGACCTCCTAGGCCTGGACCTCCGCCACAGCCGCCAGCTCCGCCACCACCACCGGGTCCGCCGTTGGTGAGATCATTCCAGGACCCCCCACCTCCGCCTCCCTGACCGGGGCTGCCATAGGACCCGTTGCTACCAGGGCCGCCCACCAGCCACCCACTTGTGGTGATTGTACCGTTCGTTCCCCCTGCTGCTTGGGTAATTGGGGCAGGTCCGTTCGCCCCGCCTCCTCCGACTGTGCACTGATTGCCTGCTGACGAGCCGCCGTTGAAAGAGCCGACAGATGGCGTGGATGTGCCTTGTTGCGCAGTGGCACCATCAACGGTTCCGCCAGCACCCCCCGTAGACACATCCCCGTTGGTGCACGTGTTTGGCCCTCCCCCACCTCCACCAGCCCCGAGTGCCGTTCCTGGTCCGCCGACGAACGTGTTCGCCCCTGACCAGTTTGAATCTGCACCCGTGCTCCCCGCCCCCGGCTGCCCCGCCCCCGCGGTCACCGTCACCCGCGTCAGCGTCAGCTTCGCTCCGTTGGCAAACACCGCGATGCTCGACTGGGGCGTCAGGCTCGGACTGTTCGGCGCGCTCT
>Ga0326727_10005032_pt1 | contig 38424 bp, 29 predicted proteins | sample MB2enrmetagenome_FD_207643 | JGI IMG/M metagenome (GOLD analysis project Ga0326727, IMG submission 207643) | Lab enriched peat soil microbial communities from McLean, Ithaca, NY, United States - MB29MY | ecosystem: Environmental > Terrestrial > Soil > Wetlands > Peat | place: USA: New York...
TCACGAACACCACCACGTTGCCTTCAAATTGGAAGTTGTAACTGTCGGTGAACCCGCCCAAACCTTCCCAGACGCCTTCGGTCGCGCGCCCGCCCAGTTCGACCAGCACTGGCCGCGGCAGTTGCGTGAACATTTTCGACGCGTAGAGCGTGTAATCCACCCCTTGTTGGTGCCTAAGCCCGGCCTTGCCGAGCAAGTCCGCTAACGCCCCTTGTTCGACTTGATCTCTTACCTCATTGATGCCGTCGTTGTATTTGTAATGCACGCCAGCCGTCAGCGCCGGTATCCATTTCTGATCAAACTCTCCTTCCTTCAAAATTTGGAACCGCGCATTGAAGTTGTTCAGTTGAACCTCGTCCTGATGATAATTAGCCAGCCCCACGTTTCTTAACGCCAGCGGCAGGTTTCCCAAACCGAGGTGATCCCAGCCGTAGCCCAGTTCCAGCCGCTTGAGCGGCGATTCCGTCAGCGTCAACGCCTCCAGATTTTTGTCGGAGCCGAGGTTGATGTAGGCAAAGCCAACGCTGGGGCGTCCAACCGGCTCTCCATTCCGCGGCGGATTGACGATGTAAGCCGACAGTGTGGCGAAAATACCGCCGTTGCCTTCGATTTGATGCAACGGAAGCGGCGCCCCTTTCTCGGCGGGCTGGGCTGCGACCGCTGTTTGGGCCGCCGGCGCGTTGGTTTGGGTTTCATCCGCCTTCGCATTCCAGCGCGGCGCAAGCAAAAGCGCGGCAATTAAGACGGTTAAACGGACGCGTTCATATTGATGGGATGATCTGACTCGGACATATTGGCCGGTTTTCATATTTCCTGATTACTTCTATCGTCAGCAAACCTCCGGCGGTCCGGTCAGTCTGGTGCAGGTTGATTTTGTCTTTCATTGCGCCTCCGGCTTTCTGGTCGGCGTTAAATTCAGGGCGTTTCATCTATTCGTTGGAAATTCGATCCTCTCACGTCATAGATTCGGCGCGTAGGCGATGAATTTGCGGTACTCCGCCAATGTCGCCTGCAGCGCCGCCACCAACGCATATTCCTTCACGTACGCCGGCGGCGCTTTGGGCGTTTCAAGGATGATTTCAAACGGTCGCGGCCGCGCCTTCGGAGGCGCGCTCAACATGCCCTCGTACGCGTTGTGTATGACGCCGTTGCGCGCCTCAAAACCGTCAATGATTGGACGCTCGTCGCGCGATAGCAATTTCTCCGCCGCTTGCAGCGCCGGTTCGATGAGATGTTTGGTGAGCGTGGCGCCGCGCACAACACCGTAAAAACCAGCGCTCGCGTTATCGGTGTGCAGCGATATGATGCCCTGAAATGATTGTGTCATCAGTTCGCGCTCCAGCAACCCAACTTCCGCCTCGTCGGATTCCTTCCAAAACTCGCGGTTCAAATCCCGGCCGCTGCGCGAGTGACGGGTGCCGTCCTCAAAGCCGGTCGGATTGCAAACCGGATAGAACGACAAACAATATCCGGCGGCCAGTTCGGGTTTCGTTTCGAGCAATTTGACGAATCGAACTATCGCGTGCGCCCCTTCCGGTTCGTCACCGTGGATGGCGCCGAAAATGCCGACCCGGATGGGCGTGTCGCCTCCCTTCGGCCCCACGAACAGGTAGCGTGGCAACTCATAACTGTCCCCGGCACTTTCAAAACGCGCCTCGTGATTCGCCACCAGGTTCGGTGAATGCGCGACAATTCTTTCCAGCGGCGCCAGCAAGTCGGCCAGTGAGCGCCGGCGCTCGCGCGGCGTTGGCGCCGCGATTTCAAATTGGGTATCAGCAATAGTCATGGTCAGCTTTCGTTTTCTCAGACCCCGCCGTTCCGGTCGTCCCAAATCGTTTGAGCGTGGGCCTTCTCCAGCCGCACCCGCTCGGTCTTCTCAATCTGTATGACTCGTGAATCATGCACGACGATTTGCACCACCCCGTAGCGCAACGAAGCCACGTGTCCCCGCACAATCTCCAGCCACTCGGCCCGGCCATTGCCTTGGCCAACTGAATCAGGTCCCGACGCACTCATTTTTTTCACCTTTTCTTCATGTCTGAATAGCGACTCGATACATCGTCATTGTCTCCACAAAGTCCGCTTTTTATCATAAAAAACACAATATTTAAAAAAGATCATTTTTTCATCAATTCGTCTTAATTAACGACTCATCATGTCGTCATTGTGCCTCAAACACGAAAATTGTCAACGGGTTTTTGCAAAATATTTTTCACACCCTCCCACCCGGGAAAGATGGGGTCATTTCAGCCTCGGCAACCTCTTTGTTCCGAATCCCTTGAAACGGATATGTCCGGCGCCGACGGCGACGCCGGCAAAGTGGTCGAAATGGTCACCATCCTTTTGCCCCCTGCTTCGCAGCTTGAGCAAGGTGGCAATTAGCCTTGAACTTTGTTCCGGCACGGTTCAGCGTTGGCTCCAGCCCAATGCAACACCCGGCACACGCATGAGCGACATTACAGAAAAGGTCACCGGAATCGGCGGTATCTTCTTCAAAGTCCGTGATCCTGCGCGGATGTTTGCCTGGTATCGAGACCATCTCGGCATCTGCGCGGAGGATGGCCACGCCGATTTTGCCTGGCGTGAAAATGAACGCCCCGATGCTTTTGGCCGCACTGTCTGGTCTCTTTTCCCGGCTGACACCGATTATTTCGGGCCTGCCCGGCCCGCATTCATGATCAACTACCGCGTGGCCAATTTGGACAGAATGCTGGCTCAACTGCGCTGAAGTGGAGTGACGGTGGACAAGGTCGAGGACTACGATTATGGGCGGTTTGCGTGGATTACTGACCCGGAAGGCAATCGCATTGAGCTGTGGGAACCGAAGGACAAGTGAAGATCCGGCCTCATAACTACCCTGTGCTTAATGCCTCAATTCAGACAACATCGACGATTATATGATCGCAATACTTTTCGGATGCGTGGCGGGCTTTGCCGCCTGGTTCCTGGTTCGTTACCTGGCCGCCGGCCTTTTCACAGTCAATCAAAGCGAGCGCGCCGTCAAGACTAGTTTCGGCCGCGCTGAACGTGTCGGCAATGCCACGACGCTCCAGGACCCGATTGCCGCGTCGTTGAATGAGGAGGAACGGGATCGCTATGTTTACCCGCAGGTGCGCGTCATTCCACCGGGCGGGCCGTACTTCAAATGGCCCTGGGAAAAAGTCTTTAAAGTTTCCGTCGCCACACAGACTATGAACCTGGTCGTTGACCCGGAAGACCCCGCGGCCAATCGCGGCGGCACCGTCCTCGAGGCGGTTACCAAGGACCAGCTCAACACCGGTTTGATCGGCCAGATCCGCTGGCGTGTCTCCGAGCGAAACCTTTACGCCTATCTCTTTGGCGTCAAGCATCCCATTACCCATGTCATGGGCTACTTCATCTCCGTGTTGCGCGAGCGCATTGCCAACTTCGAAGCGCCCCCGCCGCCCCAGGCCCCCGGGGAAACCGCGCCCCACCTTGGCCTGGCCACCGCAGCCATAGGCATTTCCATCAATGACCTCCGCAAAAACTTGCGCGACATCAACGATCACATGGCCCGCGAGTGCGCCCAGTCCGATGCCCGTTATGGCGTGGTGCTGGACGCCTCGCTCATCACGGGAATTGATCCGCCGTCGGAGGTGGAGTCCGCTCTGGCAGCCATCAACACCGCCTATAATCAGGTCTCCTCTGATATCAGCCTTGCCCAGGCCGCCGCCGACCAGAAGATTGTTCAGTCCAAACGAGCCGTCGAAATCGAGACTCTTAAAGCGGAAGCGGAGGTCCAGCCGCTCATCGCGCTGGCAGAGCAGTTGGGATCCTTAAAAAGAAGCGGCGCCGGGGCGCTGGACTCTTACATTCGCAACGTGCGACTGAAACTGTTCAGCGAGGCCAAATCCGTCATTCTGGGGGTCAACCGTGAATAATCTCCACAATACTCCCGCTGTCGGACTGTTTTTCCTGGCCGCCGTGGCAACGTTCATCGGGATGTTCATCGCCATGCCCATCTTCTTCGGCATCGTGCGATGGCTGGGGTTTTACACCATCGTTGAGGAACGGCGATGCAGAGTGTACGAGCTTTTCGGCAAGGTCGTGGCAGTGATTGACGAGCCCGGGCTTCATTTGCTCATCTTCAAGCTCGGCCTCAAAGCGCCGCTGGTCAGCATCCTGGGCAAATGCCACGTCCTGGATTTGCGCCTCGACCAGGCCTATCTGCGCAGCACGCCGGTCAATTCCGAGGAAGGCGCCCCCATGGGCATCGGAATCTGGTACGAAATGGTCATCACCGACCCGGTGGCCTACCTGTTCAAGAACGCCGACCCCCGCGGCTCGCTGGCGGCCAACGTTGGCAACTCCACCGTCCGCTGCTTGAGCAATCTCAAGCTGGCGAACATGATGGAAAACCGTCATCCCATGAGCCAGACCGTGCGCGAAGAGGTCTCTCCTCAATCGCGCGAATGGGGTTACAACCTCGGTTCCGTCTATATCCGCAAGGTGCATTTTCGCGACGCCGAAATGATCAAACAAATTGAGGAAAAAGTCGTCAACCGACTGCGCCAGGTGACCGGCGCCATCAAGCAGGACGGCGCCAACCAGGTCAGTATAATCAGCAGCACCGCCGAGCGGCAGGCCGCCAACGAGTTTGCCAGGGCCGCCGCCATGCGCCCGCAAATCGTCGGCGCCGCTTTGCAGAAAATCTCCCAGGACTCCGACATCTCCCGTGCCTTGTTTGAAACGCTGGAAACGCAAAAAATCATCGAAGGCCAGGCCGCCATCACCTTGATCCCCAAAAACGCGGGGCTTCTGGACTGCCTCATGGCCTCCACCCAAAGCGCCAGGCCGGAGCCTGCAGCAAAACCGTCCCCCGCCAAATAAACGCGCCCACCCGCCCGAGGGGTCGCCCGAGGGGCGCCCGAGGGGTCAAACCATACTATTGCCCAATCTTAACGGATTCCACTTCATTGCAGCTTCAAAAGTCCGTGCTTGTCCGTGTCCGTCCGTGTTTTCCGGTGCATTCCTGAAAGGATTGTCATCACTCAGCCCAAGGTTGCGCGGAACGCGCTACCCTGGGAAACCGCCACCCCATTAAAAGCCGACCTTGAAGAGGTTAAATCAAACCACCGGTTCCCACCGCGATCGTTAACCGCGGAGAGGTCAACCATCCTTTTTCCCTTTGCATCTTTATCATCGTATCGTGCCCTTCCGCTCGCCCCGCGCCCCAAACTCTAGCGGCCAGCCAACGCAGTGTCAGATCGAATTGTGCTAAAGTGCGGTTTGACCCGTTGACCGTCGATGAACGGGGCAAGCAGAGCGTCTTCGCCTCTTTCACGGTCAATCCCATCAAGTGCCTTTCCATCAATGACTTGGACATTCCCCCATCCCGACATCTGTGTGATATCCCCGGTTTTTGCCGCCCATCCAAAAAATCTTCAAAAAAGGACTTGCAAGTCCCATCATTATATGGGACATTGAAAAGTGGCGGGTCCACTTGCCTGCCGCGACGTCTTGTCGCGCCAAAGCTTTAGTGACGGCAGGTTCTTTGACATATCGGCAAAAAACGTCTGCCGCCCGCGCAGCGGGCGCACGACCCGACAGTATTCAACCATCAAGAATTGAAACCGCGTGATTCCCGTTAACGTTAAAGTGAAAGCTTGGCTCCTCACGCCAATGCCTTGGCAACGGCCGAAGCCCAGCGTAGGCGGATCAAGGCTTGCCCGCCTCTGCGCCTGCGGCCTGCGCGGGCCTGCCTTTTGGGGATTCGTTCAGACCCCGAAAACCTTCAAAAATGCCAGCAATTGCTGCAATTTGCGACGGTTGTGCTCTTCCGGCGCAGTTCTCCCTTCTCCATTCCCTCCGTTTACTCATGTTCAAATTTTTAACGTGCTGGGCCTCTGCGCCAGCCTGCCTTTTGGGCATTCGTTCAGACCCCAAAAATATCCAAAAATGCCAGCAATTGCTGCAATTTGCGACCCTTTGCCGCCGATTCCCAACGCCACTGTGCCAGCCACAATAAGCACGGCTTAATACAATGTGACAATTGTGTAACATTTGTTATAAAAGCCGCAGATATGTTTTCCATTCAAAAATGGTTTGCCAAGGACGCCCAGTTTTTCCGGTTGCTGCGCGCGAGCGCCGAAGAAGGCTGCGCCAGCGTCCAGGCGCTCAAGCAAATCATGCAGAACGCCAGCCCGGACGCCAGCCTCGCCCAATTCGCCGCCGCCCGCCGCAAGGACAAGCAGATCACCGTGCAGATAACGGAGTTGCTCGCCCGCGTCTCCATCACCGGTCTGGACCGCGAGGACATCGAGGCCATTTCCCGGTCCCTTTATCGTGTTCCCAAGACGGTCGAGAAATTTGCCGGCCGCTATCTTGTTTGCGCGCCGCACATCGGTTCCATTGACTTTTCCCGCCAGATCGTCCTGGTCGAACAGGTGGTTGATACCGTAGCCCTCATGATCAAAGAGCTGGAAGCCTCTCATTTCGAAGCGGTCAATCAAGCCAATGAGAAACTCCAGACCATCGAAGGCGAAGCGGACAAGCTGGTGCTCCAGTTGTTGACCGATCTCTACAACGGCCGGCATCCGCCGCTGACGGTGATCATGGCCAAAGACCTATACGAAATGCTGGAGAAGGTGGTGGACCGCTGTCGTGACGCCGGGAATGTGATTGACAACGTTGTCCTCAAGCATTCCTAGGCCCTCATGGAACCGGTCCTTCTTCTCGTGGTGGTCAATCTGTCGGTGCTGGCGTTCACCTATACCAACGGTTTCCATGACGCCGCCAACGCCATTGCGACCGTTGTGGGGACGCGGGTTCTAAGCCCGCGGCAGGCCGTGACCCTGGGGGCGATCACCAATTTTCTTGGCGCGCTCTGCGGCGTGGCCGTTGCCACGACGATCGGGGCGGATTTGATTGATTCGCGGCTCATCACCACCAGCACGGTGCTTTGCGCGATGCTGGCGGGCATCGGCTGGAACGTACTCACTTGGTATTTTGGCCTGCCATCCAGTTCCAGCCATGCGCTTTTTGGCGGACTCATCGGCGCCGCGCTGGCCACCGCGCGCAACAATTGGAAAGTGGTCCAATGGACGGCCTTTTATCACAAAATGGTCATTCCCATGCTGGCCTCTCCGCTCATCGGATTTGTCGGCGGCATGTTGGTCATGACTCTCCTCTTCGTCATCATTCGGTCCATGCGTCCGCGACTGGTGGATAGGGTCTTTGGCCGTCTTCAGCTTCTCAGTGCTTCCTACATGGGGTGGTCTCACGGGTTCGCCGACGGCCAGAAAACCATGGGCATCATGGCCCTGGCCTGTTATGTGGCCACCAAAAACGGCGATCTGAGGCAGCTTCCTCATTGGCTGGATTTTCTGTCATGCCCAAAATTCGAAATCAAACCCTGGGTCCAAGGCTCCTGCGGATTGGCCATGGCGATGGGCACTTACATCGGGGGGTGGCGCATCATCCAGACACTGGGCCGCAAAATGGTCCGTTTGCGCCCGATTCACGGCTTCGCCGCCGAGACCACCGCCGCGACCCTTCTGCTGGTCACCGGCAAGCTGGGCCTGCCCATCTCCACCACTCATACCATCACCACGGCGATCATGGGTGTGGGCTGCGCCCGCCGTTTCAACGCCCTGAATTGGGAGTTGGCCGAGCGCATCCTCTGGGGGTGGGTGATGACGATTCCGGTGACGGCCCTGCTGGCCTACGGCTTGATCTGTTTCGCCCATGCTCTCGGCTGGGCCAGATAAACCCTCCCCTGAGTGGTACGCGCCGGGCGGTCAGCATCGCGGACAGCCACTGCGGCGTCCGTCAGGCCATTGGTCAAAATTGCGAAGGTCTCCGGTACAACCGGCGCGCTAAAGGCCAACGCCATCGCGCCGCAACACGCCTGAGTCTGCTGGCCGGATCTTAACAATGCCACAACAGGTTTGCTTTTTTAGCCGGGCTTGCCAGAGTTCTCCCCAGAACTCGCTTTTATGAGATTAATCCTGATTCTGACCCTTTTCTCTTTTGCCTCCGACCTTGTTATCGCAGAGCCGGTGAAGGCGACTTTTGAAGGCGCTGCGCCGGAGGTCAGGTGGACGCTCAAGGAACTGAACCCCGACCTTCCCTCCGATTGGTCCGGCTACGAGTTTCTAACCGTCGAACTGCGCTCCTCCACCGCCCAGCGATTCGAGTTCCGCATCTTTACGACCAATGGACTGCGCCACGTCCGATTGCAACCTTTTCAAGGCGCGTGGATTAGAGCGGCCCTGCCGCTGGCCTATTTCCGCCGGCCGGATCGCCAGGGTTTCGATCTCGCTTCGCTCGGCAACAAATCACGGGTGTCTTATTGGATCAACCTCCTGGGTTCTTACGGCCCGCTGGATGCCGTTGAAGCCATCGGCCTTGCCATGTCAGATCCAATCGGCTCGCCCGTCATCGAGATTCGTTCGGTCCATTTGGATAAAGAATCGCCGGGCGACGCCGTGCTGGAGTCCAAGCCGCTGGTGGATGAATTCGGGCAATGGGCCGGACAGGACTGGCCGGGCAAGGCCAGGACCTTGGACGATCTCAAATCCGCCTGGAGCGCGGAGGAGAAAGAATTGCATTCCGGCGATTTCGATGCCGACCAATATGGCGGGTTCAAAAGCACCCAGGCCAAAGCGACGGGCTTTTTCCGGGTCGAACAAATTGATGGCCACTGGTGGTTCGTGGACCCGGACGGTCATCTCTTTTTCTCAACAGGCGCAGATGGCATGGGCCCCTGGATGGGCACGCGGACGCCGGGACGCGACGGCGTTTTCACGGCGCTTCCACCGTCGGATTTACGCCCGCCCACCAATCGTACCAACCAGATGGGAATGGTCTCATTCTACACTTGGAATCTGCAACGGCGGTTCGGCACCAATTGGGCCGAGGCGTGGGTGGACCTCACGCTGCGGCGCATGGACGCGTGGGGCCTCAACACCATTGCCAACTGGTCCGACCCGCGCCTTGCGGCTGCCAGGCGCAAACCTTACGTCGCCACGCTTCGCGGTTGGGGCATGGAAACCGGCTACCTTGGCCTGCCGGACGTTTTCGCCCCGGATTTTGCGGAAAAGGTCAACGCCGCCGCCGCCCGGCAATGCGCCCCGCATAAGGACGATCCGTGGCTGATCGGCTACTTCATTGGCAACGAGCCGCCTTGGCCCGGGCGCGAAACCGAAATCGTCAGCGCCATTCTCGAAGGGCCGTCCAACGCCATCCAAAGTGAGGCGAAATCATTTCTCGCCGCGGGCGACACTCCCGAGCGCCGCCGCGAATTCGTCAATCGCGCCATTGGAAAGTTTCTTGACACTGTCAATGGCGCCATCCACGAGCAGGATCCGAATCATTTGAATCTCGGGATACGATTTGGCTCGCGCCCAACCGACGCCATGCTCCGCGCCTCGCACGGATTCGATGTCTTTAGCATGAACAGCTATGGCTACGAGGTGAACGCCCGGAATTTGGAAGCGGCCGTTGGCATCACGCACATGCCCGTGCTCATCGGCGAATTCCACTTCGGCACGCCGGGCCGGGGTCTGGCCGCCGGCCTGTTGCAGACCAAGAATCAGGAGGAACGCGGCGTGGCCTACCGTTACTACGTGGAAAATGCCGCCGCAAATCCGGCGCTCATTGGCGTGCATTGGTTCGAATGGATCGACGAGCCGAACACCGGCCGCATGGACGGCGAGAATTACAACATTGGCATGGTGGATGTGACCGACCGTCCCTACGGGGAATTAGTGGAAGCGATGAAGGCAACCCACCGACGGCTCCTCGCCGTGCATTCGGGCAAGGAACCGCCTATGAGCCGGCGCGCACTGGTAAAGTGAAAACAGGAGAAGCATCCATGATACCCAGACATTCCCGATCGTCCTGGCTCCGACGGACCGCCGTCGCGCTGGTGTGCAGTCTCCCGTTCGTGGCCGCCGCCTCTGATCCGTCCGTCACGGCCACCGAGCAGGACATCGTCATTCCCACTTACCTCGCGGGCGAGCCGGAGCCGAATCCGATGTTTTACTTTGGCCGCAATTCCCAGGGCGCCGAAGGCCGCGTCTATCCCTATGCCCTTTACGACAGCCTGACCCACGTCAAATCGAATAAAACCTACCGCATCGTCTATCTGGAGAACGAATACGTGCGCCTGGGCATCCTGCCGGAAATCGGCGGGCGGCTTTTTGAGGCGGTGGACAAGAGCGACGGCTACAACTTCATCTATCGTCAGCACGTCATCAAGCCGGCGCTCATTGGCCTCATTGGCGCGTGGATTTCCGGCGGCGTTGAGTGGAACATCCCCCATCACCACCGCGCCAGCACGTTTCTGCCCGTGCAATACCAAATCGAGACCAACGCGGACGGAGGCCGGACGGTCTGGGTGGGCGAATTGGAATTGCGCCAGCGGATGCGTTGGGCCGTGGGCTACACATTGCATCCGGGCAAATCCTACCTGGAATGCGCCGTGCGCATTCTCAATCGCACGCCGTTTCCAAATACCATGCTCTGCTTCGCCAACGTGGCCGTGAGCGTCAACAGTAATTATCAGGTCATCTACCCGCCCGGCACCCAATACGTCACCTACCACGGCAAAGGCGAGTTCGCCTCCTGGCCGATTGCCACGGGCCGTTACAGTGGTGCGGACTTTGGAAATGGCACCGACGTCAGTTGGTATTCCAACCACGTTTCAGCGAACTCGATGTTCGCCTGGAATTACGAGGACGATTTTTTTGCGGGTTACGACCACGGCAAGCAAGCGGGCATCCTTAGCATCGCCGACCACCACTTTGTTCCCGGCAAAAAGTTTTGGACCTGGGGCAACGGCCCGCGCGGACGGATGTGGGACAAAATCCTGACCGACGATGACGGCCCTTACATAGAACTGATGGCCGGGGCCTACTCCGACAACCAGCCCGATTACAGTTGGCTGCAACCTTACGAAACCAAGTCTTTCCAAATGTATTGGTATCCTTTTCGCGACATTGACGGAGTGAAGAAGGCCAACCTGGAGGCGGCTGTGAACGTGGATTTGATCACCAACGGCATCGCCAAAGTCGGCTTCTGCGCGACGTCGGCGCATGATTCCGCGACCGTCACGGTCACATCGGGTTCCAACATCGTGCTTCAGGAAAACATCTCGATCAACCCTGCCAAACCATACGTCAAACAAATTTCCTTTTCCCGGGACACGGACGTCCATGATTTGCGCTTCGCCCTTTCCGCGGAAGGCCACGAACTGGTCTCCTACTCGCCCGTGCGCTTGACGCCGATGGAACCGCCCAGGCCGGTGATCCCGCCGCCCGCGCCCGAGGAGATCAAGACGGTGGAAGAACTCTATCTGGCCGGGCAGCGCATCGAACAATTTCACGCCCCCGGCGCGTCGCCGGAGCCGTATTGGGGCGAAGGGTTGCGCCGCGATCCCGCGGATGCGCGGGTCAACACCGCCCTGGGCATCCGCCAACTCAAGGAGGCCCGCTTTGCGGAGGCGGAGCAACATTTCCGCAAGGCGCTGGAGCGGTTGGCCGCCAACTACACCTCCCCCAAGGATGGCGAACCCTATTACTACCTCGGCGTGGCTTTGAAAGCGCAAGGGCAGATCAAGGCTGCCGAGGATGCGTTTGCAAAGGCCGCGTGGAGCGAAGCCTGGCGCGGCCCCGCTTATTACGCGCTCGCCGAAATCTCCACCGGCCGCGAGGATTTCACCGCCGCGCTCGAAGATCTGGACCGTTCGCTGGACGCCAACGCGCTGAACATCCGCGCTCTGAATCTCAAGGCCGCCGCTCTCCGTCACACCGGGCGGACAAATGAGGCATTGGCCCTTCTGAATCTCGCCGCGCAAAAGACCGATCCGCTGGATGTGCGCCTCATGGCCGAGCGATGGCTGGCTGGCGACAAACAGGCGGCCGAGGAACTGACACGCGACTTTCGAGACCACCCGGCGACCGGATTGGAAACAGCCGCGGAATATGCCGATGCCGGTCTGCGTGCGGATGCGCGGGAGATTCTGAGGCTGATGACGCAAACTCCGGATGGAGGGATACGCGTTTCGCCGCTGGCTTTTTATTGGTTCAATCAGTTGGAGGATCCCGGCGGCGACACACCGGAAGCCCGCGCCTCCCGGCAAAGGGCGATGGAACAGCCGCCCGACTACGTCTTCCCGTTCCAATGGGAGGCGATTCCGGTGCTGCGCCGGGCCGTTGAATTGAATCCACAAGACGCGCGCGCGCCCTATTACCTGGGCAATCTCTTGTTTGACTGGCAGCCGGAGGAGGCGTTGAAATGGTGGGAACAGTCGGCTAAAATCGACCCCTCTTTCGCCATCGTCCACCGCAACATCGCCGCCGCGTTGATTCACCAGAAGCCGGCCGGAGACACCAACCGCGCCATCGCCGAATTGGAGCGCGCCACGGCCTGCCCGGTGAAGTATGCGTTGCACTTCACGGAACTGGACGAGCTTTACGCCGCGACCGGAGCATCGCCGGAAAAACGCCTCGCTTTGCTGGAGCAGAACCACGAAATCGTGTTGAAACGCGATGACGCCCTCTCGCGCGAAGTTGGCCTGAAAGTATTCGCCGGCAAATATGACGAGGCCATTCAACTCATGACAGGGCGCATCTTCTCCGTCTGGGAAGGCGGAACACTCGATGTCGCCGAACATTGGGTCAATGCCCATCTGGGGCGCGGACGGCAGGAACTTGCAGCCCGGCAATTTTCGGCCGCGTTGGCTGATTTTCAGGCCGCAAGAAACATCCCAGACAATCTCCCGTCGGATGGCCGGAGCAACGGGGGGCGGGAGCCGGAAGTGGCCTATTGGATTGGCGTCGCCTATGACGGACTGGGCGACAGGGCGAAGGCAGAACAGTCCTGGCGGGAGGCCCAAGCCGCTTCTGCCGGAGGCGCGCGCCGCAGTCCACGCGGCGGATCGCCCGACCGGCGGGTGGAAGAGTATTACCAAGCCCTGGCCAAACGGGCGCTCGGCCAGAGGGCGGAAGCCGATGACGCATTGCGAAGCTTGCTGGATGAGGCTAACCGCGATCTTGCTCCAGCCTCCGTTGCCGAGGTCGGAGCAGCCCGAACGGCCCTGGCTTACTACGTTGCCGGCTTGAGCCACCTCGGCCTTGGCAAAACGGATCAGGCCAGAATGGAATTTCAACTGGCCCTGCGAGCCGTTCCCGATACACTGGGAGCCAAAATGGAACTGACTCAATTGCGCTGAATTGCGATCAATGCTGATTCTGTTATGCTATTTCGAGCACTCTCATCATCGCTACCCGCTTTTTTTCTCCTGCCGCTCAGCTTGCGGGGAGAAGTAACAAACGAAGCGGTTGCCCGCGCGACCGCCGCCATCCAGGCCGCCGCGCCCCGCGGCCAAGCGGATCCCGCCCGCCCGATTTTTCACGTTACGTCGCCGGCCCAATGGATCAATGATCCAAACGGCCCCATTTATTACAAGGGGTTTTATCATCTTTTCTATCAACTGCATCCGTTCAGTGATGAAAGCGGACCGAAATACTGGGGACACGTTCGGAGTCGCGATTTGGCGAAATGGGAACCATTGCCCGTCGCGCTGTGGCCTTCGACCGAAGCGGGTGAAGCGGAAGTCTGGTCCGGTTGCTGCACGATCAACGGCCAGGGCGAGCCGATGATTTTTTACACCAGTATCGCTCCGGGAAAATCCGCCCAAACTCATGCCGAGCAATGGGCCGCCATCGGCGATGATGATTTGATCCAATGGCGCAAGTTTCCCGGCAATCCGGTGTTGTCCGAATCGTTGCATGGCGGGAAGAAAATTTATGACTGGCGCGATCCATTTGTATTTCACGACAAGAATCGAACCTTCATGGTGACGGGCGGCAATCTGAACCAGGCGAAAGGCGGACAGGCCGCGGTGAACGTTTACGAAGCGGAAAATTCCGCGCTGACGCAATGGAAATATCGCGGCGTGCTGTTTCAACTTCCTGATTCCGCGGCGCGCACAGCCGAGTGCCCCAACTTTTTCAAGCTCGGCGATCGGTGGGTGCTTTTCGTGTCGCCTTATGGAAAAGTGCAATACTTCGTCGGCGATTTTGACGCGGGCACCTGCCGCTTTGAGGCGCGCACGCGCGGGTTGCTGGATTGCGGGCCGAATTTTTACGCCCCGAACACGATGCAGGTTCCCGATGGCCGCCGCCTCGTCTGGGGTTGGGTGACCGGTTTTCCCGGCGGGCACGGCTGGAACGGTTGCCTGTCGTTGCCGCGCCTGTTGACGTTGTCACGGGATGGACAACTTCGACAAAACCCCGCTCCACAATTGAGCAAGCTGCGCGGCAAGGAAGTTGAGTGGCGAAATATCCGGCTGGAAGGTGTTGCCAGAACTTTGATGTTGCCGAAAACAAATGCACTTGAAATCCAGGCCGATATTGACTTGAAGACCGCGGAAAGCATCGAGCTTGGATTCAAGAGCGGGGCCAATGATGCGCGGCCAGTGGACGTGACCTTCAGCGGCACCGAACTCAAGATAATGGACGCCGAAGCCCCGTTGTCGTTGGCAAAAGGGGAGCGCACGCTGCGCTTGCGCATTTTTATTGACCGTTCCGTGCTTGAGGTTTTCGTCAACGGGACCGTATGCGCCACCAAAATCATTCCTACACTGGATGCCAGCGCCAGCCTGGAGATGCGCACCGAAGGCGGCGCCGCCAACGCGAAACTGATCCGCGTCTGGCCCATGAAAACGATTTGGTGATCTTGTGTAAACGAGGGTTAAACTGCCATGGAAAGACAATTATATGATTAAGCTGGCTTGTTCCACGGGACGTTCTCAAATCGGATTTTTATTTGTGGTGGCGGCTCTGTGGGTGAACCTCAGCGCGGCAACCGCGGATTCTGCTTCGCCCGGGCACTCTGTTGCGGCGCGCGAACGAATGCTGATGGATTTCGGTTGGCGTTTCGCTTTTGGCAACGCCAACGATCCAGCCAGGGACTTTGATCCGGCCAACAATTTTTTCAGCTATTTCGCCAAGGCCGGCAATGGCGCCGGGGCCGCTGCGCCGGATTTCGATGATCGCGGCTGGCGCCCGCTTAACGTGCCCCATGACTGGGCGGTGGAGGCTGCGTTTGACGGCCGGGGCAGTCCCAGCCACGGATTCAAAGCGGTTGGCCGGAAATTTCCGGAAAGATCGGTCGGCTGGTATCGCAAGTCGTTTACGATTCCTGAGTCTGATCTGGGGCGGCATGTTACCATCCAGTTCGACGGCGTGTTCCGGGATTCGCAAGTCTGGATCAACGGGTTTTATCTCGGCAGGGAGCCGAGCGGTTACACGAGCTTCAATTATGACTTGACGGATTATCTGAACTACGGCGGCGAGAATGTCATTGCCGTGCGCGTGGATGCCTCCCTTGAGGAAGGGTGGTTCTACGAAGGCGCCGGAATCTACCGCCATGTTTGGCTGACAAAGACGGCCCCGCTGCACGTCGCGCAATGGGGAACCTTTGTCAGTTCCGAATTGAAGGGGGAATCCGCCGAAGTCACCGCCCGCACCACAGTCAACAATGATTCGACCAACTCCGCCGTCTTTGACTGCGTCCAAACGATCGAAAACGCCGACGGCCAGCCGGTCGCCAGCGGCCAGGCGCCAGGGCTGTCGCTGAAGCCCGGTGCCACGATGGAATTTCGCTGTATTCTGACCGTTGCCAAACCAACGCTCTGGTCGATTGAAACGCCTTGCCTCTATAAACTCGTCACGACCTTGGTGAAAGACGGCGTGTTGGTGGATCGTTATGAAACGCCATTTGGCATCCGGACTCTTCGCTGGGACGCCATCGAGGGGTTTTTTCTGAACGGCAAACGCGTCGAGTTGAAGGGAACGTGCAACCACCAGGATCACGCCGGCGTGGGCGTCGCCGTGCCGGATGAATTGAATGTGTACCGCTTGGAGCAATTGAAGAAGATGGGGTCCAACGCCATCCGCACCAGCCATAATCCTCCCACACCGGAATTGCTCGATGCGTGCGACCGCCTGGGCATGTTGGTGATGGACGAAAATCGGCTGATGGGCACGACGCCGGAAGTCTATAGCCAGTTGGAGCGGTTTATGAGGCGCGACCGAAATCATCCTTGCGTGATTATTTGGTCGCTTGGAAACGAGGAATGGAACATCGAAGGCAACCCCAAGGGAACACGGATTGCGGCCACGATGCAGGCGCATGCGCGGGAGTTGGACCCCACCCGGCGTTTTACCGCGGCCATCAGCGGCGGTTGGGGCGAAGGCACCTCCGTCAGCATCGACGTGATGGGATTCAATTACTACTCCCACGGTGACAACGACAAGTATCACGGGCAGTTCCCGAACAAGCCGAGCGTGGCCACCGAAGACGCCAGCACATTCTCGACGCGCGGCATCTATGTTGAGGACTTGGAACACCAGCATTTGACCGCCTACGACACGAACCGGCCGGACTGGGGTTTGCTGGCCGAGGATTCGTGGTCGCATTATGCCGCCCGTCCCTTTGTGGCGGGCTTGTTCCAATGGACCGGATTTGATTATCGGGGGGAGGAAACACCTTTTGGCTGGCCGGCGATCAGCTCGCAGTTCGGCATATTGGACACCTGCGGTTTTCCCAAGGACAATTTCTATTACTACCAGGCATGGTGGTCGGACCGGCCGGTCCTGCATCTCCTCCCCCATTGGAATTGGCCCGGCATGGAAGGACGAGACATTGACGTTTGGTGCCATGGCAACTGCGAAGAGGTCGAGCTTTTCCTTAATGGGCAGAGCCAGGGTCGAAAGAAAATGAAACAGAATTCGCACTTGGAATGGAAAGTCAAATACGCCCCGGGCGTCCTGCTGGCGCGCGGCTACAAGAATGGCCAGGAGATTCTGACCGACAAAGTCGAGACCACGGGCGATCCTTCCGCAATTCAACTCACCCCGCACACTTCCACCATTAAAGCCGACGGCGAGGACGTCTCGGTCATCGCCGTGCAGGTCAATGATGAGAAGGGTCGATTCGTGCCCACGGGCAGCAACGAAATCAGATTTCAAATCGCCGGGCCTGGAAGAATCATTGGCGTCGGCAACGGCGATCCCTCCTCGCATGAGCCAGACCAATACCTCCCCAAGGTAAGTTCATTGCCACTGACCCATTGGCGTATGAAGACAGTGGACAGCCTGACGAATCGCCCCGAGGTGGAGTTCGCCTATGACGATTCCGGATGGCGGAGTGCCTTTGGTGGTGGCCGGTATCGCGGCGATACGGCCTCCGCGCAGCCAACGGTGTACCGCGCCATCTTCGAGTCGCCGGAAAGCACGCGCCATCCAAGGTTGACACTGGTGTTGCGAAAATTCGCGGATGAGAACTCCGTTTATATCAACGGGCAGCCATTGACCTTGACGAATCCACCGGGCGGCGTCGATCTGGAATTGTCACTTAGCGAGGATCTGCTGCGTCCAGGAAGAAATGTTCTCGCGGTTTTGGCCTCTGCGCCGGCCAGCCGGGAAAATCGCAACGGCGGCGGACAGGAGGCCAATCCTGCCATTATCCGCGTCACGGAGCCTGCGCCGCAATGGAAACGCAGCCTTTTCAGCGGTTTGGCGCAGGTGATCGTGCAATCCACCGGCGACCCCGGCGAAATCACCCTTACCGCCGAAGCACAAGGCGTGTCTGAAGGCGTGTTGAAACTCCAAGCGCAACCGCCGGCGAAAGGAAACGCTTACTGATTGAACTGGGAAGAATTGTGAAATGCCTGTCAGCTAACCGTGCCGGAGTAGGTGTCGCTGCGCTCCTATCGGCAGCCAGCCTGTTCGCGCAGCCGTACACCTGGCGCAACGTCGTCATGGGCGGCGGCGGTTTTGTCACCGGCATCATCGTGCATCCGCGCGAGCCGGGATTGATGTACGCGCGGACAGACGTTGGAGGGGCCTATCGTTGGGATGCGCCGACGCAGAAGTGGGTTCCCATTACCGATTGGATCGGCGCGGCGGACAATAATCTTGCCGGCATCGAGAGCGTGGCGTTGGATGCGCGCGATTCCAACCGGGTCTATCTTGCGGCCGGCACTTATAGCCGGGGCAATTCGGCCATCCTTCGTTCGGATGATCGGGGCAAGACCTTCCAGCGCACGGATGTTCCCTTTAAAATGGGGGGCAATGAGGCCGGACGCTTCAACGGCGAACGCCTGGCCGTTGATCCGAACTTGGGCAACATACTTTTCTTTGGCTCCCGCCACGATGGACTATGGAAAAGCAGCGACTGGGGGGCGACTTGGGCAAAAGTGGTGTCCTTTCCCAACATCCGTTCGACCTCGTCCGAATTCGGATTCGGCCGCCAGCAGGCCGTCGGAATAATCTCCGTTGTCCTTGATCCATCAAGCGCACAGCCGGGCGCTCCGACGCCTGTTCTCTTTGCGGCCGTGTCGGTCGCCGGAACGAATATCTATGGCAGTGCCGATGCGGGCCTGAGCTGGCGGGCGATAACGAATCAACCGATTGGTTTGCTTCCCAACCACCTGGTTCGTTCCGAGGAGGGGATTCTCTACGTGACTTACGGAAGCGAATCCGGACCGAACACAATGAGAGACGGCGCGGTGTGGAAATTCAACCCGAAGAACGGCGTCTGGACGGACATAACGCCTGTCAAACCGAGAGAATCCAATCAGCCTTTCGGCTATGGCGCGGTGGCGGTTGATGCGCGCCATTGGTCCACAATTGTCGTCACAACCTTTGCGCATTGGAAGCCGCACGATGAGGTATTCCGCAGCGTCGATGGCGGGGCGAGTTGGAAGCCGCTGCTTCAGGATGCTGTGTGGGATTATTCTTATGCGCCTTACACGGCCACGCGAACGCCTCATTGGATGGGCGGCATCCAGATCGACCCGTTCAATTCCGACCAGGTATTGTTTACCACCGGTTATGGAATTTGGTGCTGCACCAATGCCACCCAGGCTGATGCCGGCAAGCCAACGCATTGGGTGTTTCTGGACCAGGGCTTGGAAGAAACGGTGCCGCTGGCGTTGATCAGTCCACCTGAAGGAGCGCCCCTCTTGAGTGGTGTAGGAGATATTGACGGGTTCCGGCACGAGGATTTGAACGCGTCCCCAACGGAAGGGACTTTTCCCGGGCCGCGCTATGGCAATACGGAAGATTTGGCGTTTGCCGGCAGGAACCCGCTCCTCATTGCCCGCACTGGCACCGGGGGTCCCGAAGGCACAGTCCATGCAGCCATGTCCAAGGACGGCGGCAAAACGTGGAAGACTTTGGGCAGTCAACCGGCGAATGCCGCGGGAGCCGGCAGCATCGCCCTATCGGCCGATGGCCGCATTATTGTCTGGACGCCCCGGCGCGCCTCTCCGTGCCTGTCGATGGATCGCGGAAAGAATTGGACTGTTTGCCAAGGCTTGAGCGAGGGTTTGCGGGTGCTGGCCGACCCGGTCAACCCGGCTTTGTTCTACTGTTTTGATCCGCGCGAAGGCAAACTTCTGGCCAGCACAAACGGAGCGTCGGCCTTTGTTCCCACGGAAGCATCGCTGCTGCGGACACAGAGGGGAGGATACGGCGGCGGCGGCGCGTTGTACGCCGTTCCCGGTCTGGAAGGGGACCTTTGGCTGGCGCTTCGCGACAATGGCCTCTATCACTCAACCAATGGCGGAAGCAGCTTTGCCCGGCTCCCTGGTGTTCAAGCCGCCGATTCTCTTGGCTTCGGCAAACCGGCGCCCGGGGTACGCTTTCCGGCGCTGTATTTGGCGGGTGGCATCGGCTCGCTCCATGCATTGTTCCGCTCCGACGACGCCGGGCAGGGATGGCTCCGCATCAATGATGATCAGCACCAATTTGGCTACATCAGCCACGTCACCGGCGATCCGCGCGTCTATGGCCGCGTTTACTTCGCCACCGGCGGGCGCGGTGTGATTTATGGCGACCCGGCGGACGAAGCGAAGAATGTCAGGAATCCTTGAAACGGAAGCAGGTTAAGCCGGCTTTATCAGCCCCAGCTTTTTGATTCGGGAAATCAGGGTCGTCGGTTTGACTCCCAGCAACTCAGCCGTGCCGCCCGGCCCGTGAATTTTCCAGCCTGTCTTGTTGAGCGCGGCAAGAATATTCTCGCGTTCGCGCCGGCGGAATTCGAGGTCGGTGAGAATCGCCGGCTCTCCCATGCCGCCATCGGCCGCTGGTGTCTGAGCGGGAATTGTCGCTGCTTTCTGTCCAGTTGGGAAATCAAACCAAAGCGCGCCATTCTGAGCCAGGATCAACGCCCGCTCGATCATATTCTGCAATTCACGAATGTTGCCGGGCCAATCATAGGCCTGGAGCTGCGCGATATGCGCCTGGGTCAGCCGCGCCGGCGGCAACTTCAATTTGCGGGCCGTGTTTTCAACAAAATGCGCCGCCAGCAGCGGCATGTCGTCCTTGCGTTCCCGCAACGGGGCCACTTTGATCGGGAAAACGTTCAGGCGGTAATAAAGGTCCTGGCGAAATCGCCCTTCCTCCACGTCCTTGGGCAAATCGCGGTTGGTTGCGGCGATGATGCGAACATCAACCGTGCGCGTTCTTTCCTCGCCCACCCGTTCGTACTGGCCCTCTTGCAACACCCGCAGGAATTTGCTTTGCAGGTCCAAGGGAATCTCGCCCACTTCATCCAAAAAGAGCGTGCCTCCATGAGCGGCCTCGAAACGTCCGGCGCGATCCTTCACGGCGCCGGTAAAAGCGCCTTTGACGTGGCCAAAAAACTCGCTCTCGTAAAGTTCCTTCGGAATCGAGGCGCAGTTGACGCGAATCATAGGCCGTCCGTTCCGGCGGCTGCGTTTATGGATCTCGCGGGCCACCAGTTCCTTGCCGGTGCCGGACTCGCCGAGGATCAGCACCGTCGCGTCCGTCCGGGCCACCATCTCTACTTGCCGCAGCAACTGTTTCAAGGCGGCGCTCTGGCCGACCATCTCCCCGAAGGCCTTGGCTTCCTGGACTTCCTGTTGGAGAAGGGTGTTCTCCAGTTCCAGGCGCGATTTGAGGTTCTCAATTTCCTCGAACGCGCGCGCGTTGGCTATCGCGGCGCCAATGTGATCGGCAAAAATGCGCAGCCAGGCCGATGAGTGCTCCGGAGTGGGAATGCGAGTGAACTGCGCGAACACACCGAGGACTTCGTTTTGGAAAGTAATTGGCTGGCCGTTGAACCCTTGAATACCCGGACACGCCGTCCATCCATGCTCAGGGAGATCTTGAACCGGGTTATTGCTGATAAATGATTCACCGGAGGCCGCAATGCGGCCAATCACGCCCACGCCCAGTGGAATGCGTTGAATTTGCCGGACATCCCGCCGTTCCTCCCGGCTGGTTTCCGAATGCGGCGATTCGGCGCTCGCGACAAGGTGCAGGCATCGCGCTCGATCCGGGCACTGCGGACGCATGGGGCAGGAAGCGCAGAGATCCCCTTTGTCGATTAACCACAGATGTGCCAGCGCCGTGTGCGGGCGATCTCCTATCCGCTGAACGACCTTTCGGAGCAAGCGATCCACGGACCGTTCCGAGGCAATTTCCAGCAGGAAATCCCTCACGGAATCAAACTCCGGCTTATAGTCAGGAGGCAACTCCATCATTTTGATACCATAGCCAGACTGGCACGAATTGACAATGACGCCGGCGAACGCAATGGCGGAACCGCGCAAGCTTGCAACCGGATTGCAAAATGCCGGCGTTCCCGGCTATGTTAACTTTCGTTTGATTAACGCCCCTTCGTTTTCAGCGCCGCCTTCCGCTTCAAGCAAGCGGCTCCTGCCGTGGCTTGTCGCGGTTGCGTTCTTTATGGAGTCGCTCGACACGACGATTTTGAACACAGCGGTGCCGGCCATTTCGGACGCCCTCAAGGTGGTTCCCTTGAGCATGAAGTCCGTGCTCGCCAGTTACACGCTGAGCCTGGCGGTTTTCATTCCGATCAGCGGGTGGATGGCTGATCGGTTCGGAACGCGCCGGGTGTTTGCCTCCGCCATCGGCCTGTTCAGCCTCGGGTCTTTTCTCTGTGGCATATCAAGCAACATTCATCTGCTGGTCGCATTTCGCGTCCTGCAGGGCTGCGGCGGGGCCATGATGGTGCCGGTGGGCCGGCTCACACTGGTGCGAACATTTGCCAAATCCGAACTCATCCGCGCGATGAGTTTCGTCGCCATTCCCGCTTTGATTGGACCGATGCTCGGACCCATTGCCGGCGGTCTTATCGTCGGATACCTTCATTGGCGACTTATCTTCTTCGTGAATATCCCCATCGGCCTCGTCGGATTGTTGATGGTCTATCTCCATCTCCCGGACTACCGCGAAGAGAAAACCAACCCGCTGGATATTGTCGGGCTTATCCTCTTCGGTTCCGGTATCGCCCTTCTGTCTTACGTGCTGGAGATTTTCGGTGATCATACGCTTAGCGCGCGCGAGATTTTGGGCCTGCTGATAATTTCCCTCTCGTTGATCGCGGGGTACGGACTTCACGCGGCGCGGACTGCATTTCCATTGCTGCGTTTGAGTCTGTTTCGCATTCGCACTTTCAGCGCGGCGGTGGGCGGCGGATTCTTCACCCGGCTTGGCATCGGCGGAGTGCCATTCCTGTTGCCGCTCCTCTATCAGGTTGGTCTTGGATACACCCCCATCCAGTCCGGGCTGCTCATCATGCCCCAGGCGGTCGCGGCCATGAGCATGAAAATCTTCATGCCGCGGATTCTCACCCGCCTTGGCTATCGCGGTGTGCTGACCTCGAACACCGTGATCCTCGGATTGCTCCTTTTGCTTTTTGCAACCATTGGGCTAGGCACCCCGGTTTGGCTCATCGCGCTGCAGGCCTTCGTTTATGGCGCCTTCACATCGCTGCAATATACGAGCATGAACACCCTGGTTTATGCGGACATCACCGAGGAACAGACTAGCAACGCAAGTTCCATCGCCAGCACGATGCAGCAAATGTCCATCAGCTTCGGCGTCGCGTCGGCGGGGCTGGCTGCCGCGTTTTTTATTCCCAGTCGCGCCCATACCAATCCGCCGGAAATGATTCGCGGCATCCACCAGGCATTCCTCGCCCTTGGGGGTTTCACCATCTTGTCCACTATCTGCTTCTGCAAATTGCGAAAAGGGGATGGTTACAACGTCAGCCACCAGAAGGAGCTTCATTCCGGGTGACTGGAAAACTGGCGGACGCGGACGCGAGCGTGGGCGGTTTTGGCCCCTTTTAAGCCTGCGCTCCAGCAGCTTTTGCCGCTGTGTGGAGTGACGGGCCATCCGATTGCCCCGGCGGGAACTCCGCTTCGGTCCTGGCTATCAAGGACAGGTAGTTGGTGAAAATATTCAATGCGATGTTGGCGACGATCTCGATGATTTCAGACTCTGAAAAGCCGGCCAAACGCACGGCGCTCAGGTCGTCATCCCTGATCTCCCCGCGTTGGAGAACGACAGCCTGTGTAAAGCGCAGCATCGCATCGTCCCGCGGGTCCTCCGCGGCGGCTCTGCGGGCGAGGCGGATGTCTTCGCCGCTCAAATCCGCCTCCGCGTCGGTTGAGGAATGCCTCAGGACGCAATAGGCGCAGCCGTTGATTTCCGCCACTGCAAGGGCAATTTGCCTGCGTTGGCGGGCGGTAAGCTGGCCATGGGCCAGCGCGTGTTTGCTGCTGGCGTAGGCCCTCATGACGGCAAGGGATTTGGCCAGAACTCCCAGGAAATTGGGCGCCTCGGCGGGGCTGACCTGGAACTGGCGCAGGATGCTCCGTGCTTCGGGATTGATGTGGCGGGATTCGATGGAATGGAGTCGGTTCATAATGGATTCTCCGTTGTTGTGCCAGCCAATGGCTTCGTAGCCGGCGTACCAATCGGGTCCCCAGTTGTTTCTGGGGAGGTCGCCTTTGCCATTTTGCACAGTGTTCATGTTAAAAAAAAGCGTCGCGTTCGTTATCGTTTCAGCCAAGACACTCCGTCTTGTTCCATTGATACTCCAGACGCTCGTTTTCCAGTTGGTCGCGTTTGGCGGCGTAGTCCGGCGCGCCGGCGTCCAGTTTGCCCAGTGCCGCGTCGAATTTCTTAAGAGTCGTCTCGGCAATGGTTTTCTTGAGGGCGGGAGCGTCGCCGCCGGCGCTTTTCAAAGCGCGCTGATAGCAAACCAGCGCCTTGTCAAACATCGCTTTTCTGACGTAAACCTCCGCCAGGGTTGTCAGGACTTTGGCGTTGTTCGGGCAGTGAACCAGAAGCGTCTCGTAACGTTTGATGATGGCGTCGTCTGTTGACGCCGCCGGTTTGACCGGCGGTTCGGGTGGAGCGAAACCCGCGGATTGCTCCGCAATGGGGTTCGGCGCCGCAATCGGCTGCGAGGAAAGGCGCTTGAGGGCTTGCAATACGGAGTGGTCATGGGGATTTTCCTTCAGAAGCCTTCCATAGAGTCCCGCCGCGGTGGAGGTGTCGCCGCACTCCGCCGAGGCCTCGGCCAGCTCCAGCGCCGTCGCGCGATTGAACGACTGTTCGCCTGCCAGCGCATCGAGGGAAATCAGGGCTGTTTGCGGCAGGCCCGCCGCCAGCGCGGCTTTGACCAACAGCTTGTGGGCGGTGGCATTGCCAGGGTCCTCGATCAAAGCCTGCTCGGCAAAGGAAATGCCTTTCAACGGTCGTAGATGAAGGAAAAGTCCGGCCTCGCCCAACAGCCTGACAACACGCGATTTCCGCATGATCCTCTTGAACATGCCGTGCCGTTTTTGCGGTGCGCTGCTCACGGCGCGGCGCAGGGCCTGCCGGCAGGCAACAAAACCAGGCGCCTGCTCAAGCGCCTGAAGAAACACAGCAATTGCCGCTTCCGGCTCCTTGCGCTCCAACGCTGCCAGCCCGGTTTCATACTTTTCGCGGCAAGCAGGCGCCACTTGCTCGATCGCCAAGTCGGCCATGATGGGCTTGGAACCTTCAGCGATGTTCATACCACAGAACGCATCAGTTACCGTGCCAACCGCCCAGTCGAGGAAAGCCCAAGGGATTGCCCGCATTTCGTCGTCGTACTGACGAAATTTTGCAGGCCAGTTGCGACTTACCGCAATTCCGTTCAAGAAAATGACCGCGACGGCGTCTTGAATCCTGCCAATTCGCCTCGAAATCCAATCGCAAAGCTTTCTTCCGGATGTATGGCACGGCTGATGCGGAAGATCACTCGAAGGAAGTTATGAAAAACCCATCCGTCATTGAACTCGCTGACAATTCGGTCGCGCATGCCGAGTCGTTCCAAATGAAAACAATCCTGGCGCCGATTGATTTCTCTCAATCCGCCACGGCGGCATTTCGATATGCCACCCATCTGGCCGAAAAAGTCGGCAGCAAAATCGTCCTTCTAAACGTTGTGGAAGGACCTCCTGGATATTCTCTTTACGAGGCGTCCGACCAGGAAGAACTTGCGGCCGAAGCTCAGCACAAATTGGATCAATCGTGCCAGTCCGACGCCGTCAACTCTGAGAATGTGCAAACAATGGTTCGCGTGGCGGTGGATTCCGTATGGGAGGAAATCATTGAGGCGGCGCGCCAGGTGGAGGCCGACTTGATCGTTCTCCCCGCGCACGACGAAACCGTTCTCGATCATCTGCTCTTCGGAGACACGGTCTATAAGGTCGTGCGCCACGCGCCATGCCCGGTGCTTGTTGTTCCTCCGCCTCAACCGGCGGCGTAATCTCTATTCGTTGGGGTTCGATACGCGCACCGCCAGGCCCGCTGCCAGCGAGTCGGGCGGATTGAGGACTACTCGGTCGGTCAATCCGACGCCGGAGATGATTTCTGTCGTTGGCCCAAAATCCCGGCCAAGCTTAACCTGGCGCAATTGAATCTTATTGTCGGGGCCGACGACGCCCACATGGGGGCCATCAGACCGGAAGAGCAGTGTGTTGGAAGGCAGAGTCAAAACCGCCCCCGCTTTCGCTTCGGTAAATCGGACTTGAGCGTAAGTGCCGCAGAAGATTTCGCCGCGGGAGTTGTCCACTTGCAATTCGACCAGCAACGTGCGGGAATCGGCGCTTAAAGCGCCGGCAGTGCGAACGACCTTCGCCGGAAAGACCCGCCCAGGCTCTTCGGGAATTGTCAATTCGGCCATTTGTCCAGGACTCACGCTGTGCGCCACCGTTTGCGGCACGCGCACGAACACCCGCAACGTCTCCGTTTGGGCCAAACGAAAAAGTTCTTTGCCGCTGCCGACGTCAATCAACTGGCCAACGTCGGTGGCCCGCAAGGTGATTGTGCCGGCGAAGGGAGCTGTAACGCGCTGAAACGCTTTAAGGTCTTCCAATCGGCGGACATTGGCTTGGGCGGCTTCGACGTTGGCGGCTTTGAGTTCCAAGTCGGCCTGCTTTTCCTCCGCTTCCTGTTCGCTGACGCTCTGGGTCTTGACCAACTCGGCCCAGCGGGCGGCGGTGGATTTGGCGAGCTTCAGGGCCGCTTGCGCTTGGGCCAATTGGGCACGGCCTTGGTCCAATTCCTGGTTCAACTCCGGCGTGTCGATTTCCGCCAGCAAGTCGCCCTCTTTGACCGTCGCGCCGATATCGACCACGAAACGCTTCAAGTAGCCAGTGGCGCGCGCGTAGATGGGCGCCTCGACCATTGGTTTGATCTCCGCCGGTAACGACATCAAGCTGACCTCTCCGGTCGCGGGCGTGGGTGTGACGGCGATGACGGTTGTGACGGCCAGGTCCCGCGTTTCAGCTTGCAAGGCCTTCCGATGAAGCCAGCGCGGCGCCAAGCCAACTGCCGCGCCTACGACGACCAGGAGGGCAGCCGCAATGGCCGCGTGGCGCAACTTTGAGCCGGAGCTTTTGGCCGCCGCGGCAAGGGATTGAGCGGTCGAGTCCGGGGTGGGAGGCTTTGTCAAAAATTGGTTTGGCGTCATGGCATTCCGATGTTTTGTGAACGGCGGGACTTTTCCGCGGCCGGCGTCCGGCGATGGAGGAGGCTGAAAACAACCGGCACAAAGAACAACGTGGCGACCGTCGCCACGATCAGGCCGCCGATAACAGCTCTGCCCAGTGGAGCGTTTTGCTCGCCGCCTTCGCCCAGCGCCAGGGCCATCGGGAACATGCCGATAATCATGGCGGCAGCCGTCATTAGCACAGGGCGGAGACGGCTGACGCCTGCCTCCCAGGCGGCGGAGAGAGGGTCCAAGCCGTTGCGCAAATCATTGCGGGCGAAGGTGACGACCAGTACGGAATTGGCGGTGGCCACGCCCAGGCTCATGATGGCGCCCATCAAGACCGGCACGCTGATGGTGGTGAAGGTCAGATGCAATGCCCACACCACTCCGGCCAGCGCGCCGGGCAGGGCCGTAATGATGATGAATGGATCCAGCCAGCTTTGGAAATTGACCACCAAAAGGAGATAAATCAGCGCAATGGCCATGACCAATCCTACGCTCAATCCAACAAAGCTTGCATGCATCGTCTCGGCCTGGCCGCGCAACATGATCTGGCTGCCGCGCGGCAGATCGTTTGTCACCTGGTCCAGCAGCGGCTGGATGTCGCCCAGCACGCCCCCGAGGTCGCGCCCGCTCACTCCGCCGTAGATGTCAATCACCGGCGCAATGTTGTAGTGGGAATAGATTGGCGCGACGTTCGTTCGCGTCAGCGTGGCCACATTGGCCAGCAGCGTCACGTCGCCGTTGCCCGGCTGGCTGGCGTTGATGGGGAGAGATTCAATGGCGGCGAGCGAATCGATCCGATGTTCCGGCACGCGGACATTGATGGAGTATTGAATTCCCAGGCCGGGATCCAGCCAGAAAGTGGGCTGTACAACGCTGCTGCCGCTCAGACCCAACATCACCGAGTTGGCCACGTCGCGCTCTGCCAGCCCGATTTCCGAGGCCCTGGTCCGATCGACCGCCACGCGCAACTTGGGCAGGTCCGCGGGCTGTTGAATGCGGACATCGACCGCCCCGGGCACCTGCCGGATTTTGTTGGCCAGTTGTCCGGCGATTTCGCGATTGCGCGTCTGGTCACGCCCGACCAATTGAATGTCAAACGGCGCGGGCAGGCCGAAGTTGATGGATTCGCTGACAATGTCGGCTGGGAGGAAGTAGAACGAGGTGCCGGGAAACTCCGCGTTGAGCCGTTTCCTGAGCCGGTTGATGTAGAGAGACGTGGCATGATGTTCTTTGTTCAACGAAACCAAAATGTCGGCGTCAGCAACACCGATGACGCCGCTGTCATTGTAGGTCAGGTTGATGCTGGAGGCGGGAATGCCGACGTTATCGAGCATTCCACGGAATTCCTCGGAGGGAATTTCGCTCCGGATGACCGTCTCGACTTTATCGACCAGCCGCGCCGTCTCCTCAACCCGTGTGCCGCTGCGGGCGCGCAAGTGGAGGCGGAGTTGGCCGGCGTCCACGCTGGGGAAAAAGTCCTGGCCCAGTTGCGGCACCAAACAAAGCGTGGCGGCGCAAAACCCCAGAAAAACGGACGCAAAGACACGCCGGTGATACAAAACGGCCCCCAGGAGGATGCGGTAGCCTTCACGGAACCGCTCAAACCCGCGTTCAAAACCGTCCTGAATCCCCGCCAGAGGCCGCAGCCACCAGGCGGTTGGGGACGGGGCATCGCCGGAATGATGCTCGACGTTGCGGTAGAACCACATCATCAGCGTCGGCACCAGCGTGCGCGAGATGACATAGCTGGCCAGCATCGCAAAGACTACCGCTTCGGCCAGGGGCACGAAAAGGTAATGGGCCACGCCAGTCAAAAAGAACATTGGGACGAACACAATGCAGATACACAGCGTCGAGACAAAGGCCGGCATGGCGATCTCCTGGGCGCCATCCAAAATGGCGTCATCCAGCGGTTTGCCCGAGGCCATGTGCCGGTGGATGTTCTCGATCGCCACCGTGGCGTCATCGACCAGGATGCCAACCGCCAGCGCAAGACCGCCCAAGGTCATCAGGTTGATCGTCTCGCCCAGCGCGCTCAGAACGGCAATGGAACTAAGGACCGAAAGCGGAATGGACAAGGCGATGATCAAGGTGCTGCGCCAGGAGCCGAGAAAAAGCAGGATCATCAGCGCCGTCAGCGCCGCCGCGATAGCTCCTTCACGAACGACACCGGAAATGGCGGCGCGGACGAAAATGGATTGATCGGCGAACTCGCTGACTTTCAGTTCGGGGGGCAAACCGCGAAGGATGCGCGGCATGGCCTCTTTCACGCCGCGAACCACGTCCAGCGTGGAAGCCGCCCCGCTCTTGTAGATCGTCAGCAATGCGCCGCGGACGCCATCATTGCGCACCACGTTCTGCTGGGGCCAGTAGCCATCCCGCACCTGGGCTACGTCGCCCACTCGGATGACCGCGCCATCGACGGTCTTGATCGGCAAATTCGCCAGCTCGGCCATTACCCGCGGGCTGGTGTTCAATTCAACGGCGAATTCCGAGCCGCCGATCTTCGCGGTGCCGCTGGGATAGACCAGATTTTGGACGTTGATGGCGTTGATGACATCCACTGGGGCCAGGTTCTTGGCCTTGAGCGCAGGCAGGTCCAGGTCCACCGAAACCAGCCGCGATTTGCCCCCGTAGGGCCATGGCATGGACGCGCCGCGCACCGTGGCCAGGCTGACGCGAATCTGGTTGGCGCTAATGTCGAAAATTTCCTGTTCGGAGAGTTTGGAGCTGCTGATGCTGTATTGGAGAATCGGGACCGTCGAAGCGCTATAGCGGATGATCAGCGGCGGCGTCGTGCCGGGGGGCATCGAACGCAACATCGTCTGCGAGCTGGCTGTCACTTGCGCCAGGCCGGCGTCCACCGACGTTCCCTCGCGAAAGTAGATTTTGACGACCCCGATGCCGTTGTAAGCCGTAGATTCCGTATGCTCCATGTCGCCGACCGTGGTCGTCAGGGCGCGCTCTTCGATGTAGTTCATCCGCTGCTCCATCTCCTGCGCATCCAGGCCGGTGTAGCTCCAGATGACACTGACCACCGGGATGTTGATGTTCGGGAAAATGTCGATCGGCATGCGCCGCAGCACGAAAGGCGTCAGCAGCAGCAACACCAGCGCTCCCACCACGAACGTGTAGGGACGGCGAAGAGCTAGACGGACTATCCACATCTTATTGCTTCTAATATGTCGTCCAACTCCCTTAACCTCACCTGTTTATGTCAAAACCTTGCCCTTTTTTGTCCCGTCGCCGAATTGTTCTGCTTCGTCGCCGCTGACGAATCAGGTTTCATGCCTTCACCGACCACAAGCGGCACCATCAGAATCGGGCAGGGAGCGCCTTTGAGGACACTGACCGCGGTGCTGCCCATAATGAACCGCGCCACCTTGCTGCGGTCGTGGTGGTATCCCATCACAATGAGATCGATGTTTTGCTCCCGCGCTGTGTCCAGGATTGCTCCGCCATAGGAGCCGGTGAGCGGCACAATCTCCGCTTCGACGCCAGCTTCCCGCGCTTGCTCCACCAGGGGCTGCAACTGTTGTCGGACATTGTCCTGACAACCTTTGACCCATTGTTCGTACGTTTCCGCCGGCAGGAAGCCGAGTGTGTTCACCCGGGCCGCGTCATCCACGTGGACCAGAAAAAGCTTTGCGCCCGTTTTTCGCGCGATGCACAGCCCGTGGGTAAAGAGAGCCGGGGAGTCGGCTGACAAATCGAGCGCGATCAAAATGCGCTTGCAACAATCCACCGGATCGCAGGATGGAAGGTTCCGTGCCCAGGCAACGTGCTCTAACATAAATGACCTTTCTCGTTTCTATGATCGACTATTTTGTTCCTGCATGAGGTGTGCCAAACGAACGCGCCGGGAATCACGGGGCCAAAATCATTCCCTCCAACGAGCCCTTGGGAAAACTGCGAAGAGTTGCAACTGGGTTGCGAAATATTGGCGCGAAACACACTTGCGAACCCCTTGGTTTTCGGGAAATCCTTGGGCGCAGTTTTTGGCACGACAATTGATGCATCAATTGAATTGATATGGAACGAATTAACCCAACGACCAAATTAGGCAAATTGCTCGACTGGTGCGCCCAAAAGAAGGCAACGGACCTGCATGCGCAGGCCGACAGGCGTTATGCCATTCGCATCGACGGAAAACTGGAGCGGATTGCGCCGGAGCAATTTCCGGTGCCGTCGAACACCGACATTATTGCCATGCTGCGCGAGGCATTCTCCGACTCGATTCACGAGAAAATCGAACGGCTGCTGGAGATGGATTTCAGTTTTTTGTGCGGCCAAATGCGCTACCGCGCCAACTTCAGCAAACAACAGGGCAAGCAATCCTTCTCCTTCAGGGTGGTGCCGCAGACCATAATCAAATTTGAGGACCTCGGACTGCCGACAACCATTCTTGACCTGATCCGCGAACCGCGCGGCTTGATCATGATCACCGGCGCCGCCGGCCAGGGCAAAAGCACCACCGTGCGCGCCATTCTCCAGCATCTCAATGAAACAGCCGCCTTGCGAATCATCACCATTGAAGACCCGATCGAATACCTGTTTCAGGAGATCAAGTGCCAGTTCGAACAACGCGAAGTCGGCGTGGACACCAACTCATTTTCGGATGGCATTCGCAATGCCGTCCGCCAGGACCCGGACGTTATCTTTCTTGGCGAAATCCGCGACCGCGAAAGCATCCTGGCGGGAATGCAGGCGGCGGAAACCGGAGATTTGGTCTTGACCACCCTGCATGCCGACTCCGCCCCGCAAGCCATCGAGCGGTTGCGGCAATTCTATCCGGTGCAGGACCAGGCCAACGTAAGCGCGCTGCTGGCCCGCAGTTTGAATGCCGTTGTTTGTCAGCGGTTGATACCGAGCGTCGCCGGCAAACGCATTCCGTGTCTTGAAATCATGAAACGCAACATGGGCATTCAGGACTGCATTGCCCGCAATGACATGGCTCTTCTGGCCGGACACATCGAGGCTTCAACCCATGAGGGCATGCACAGCTTTGATCAATACCTCATGCAACTGCTCCAAAGCCGCTACGTGACCGAGGCCGTCGCCAAACACTACGCAAACAACTGGAGCAAGGTCGAAATGGAAATGAAGGGTTTTGTCCCATCGACCTCCGGAATCCTCAAACCCTGACCCTATGCCAACACTCTTACTGGTCCTGTTTTATGCCGGTCTCGTTGTTCTCATGCTCTGCGTCCAGGCGGCGCGATGGCTGGCCTCGATCTGTCAAAATACTCGGACCAACCTCCGCACCGCCTGCGAAGACGGGGCCAAAAGTCTCGGAGCCTGTTTTAAAAATCGCCCGGTCATGGGACCGGGCCTGCAAAAGACCGGATTCCGGTCGTTTCCTGTAGGCCGCGTGCCCCCACGCGGCGTCTCCAACTCTGCATGAACGAGCGAAAGAGTTTTCCCGTCACGTCTGACAACAGCAGTGGCGGGAGGGCGTTCCGTATTGATCGCATTGGTCGAAATCAATTCAGGTCGAACACGAGCACCTGCGATGGACGAGTAGCGCCAAGTTCGATCGTGCGCTCATCCGATAGTGCGGCGCCGTCGCCGCCCTTCAGCATTTGCCCGTTGAGCGTCACTTCGCCTTCCGCAACGTGTACCCACCCGTGTCGTTTCGGCGCAAATGAGTGGGTGATGCGGTCGCCGGGCGCAAGCTTGCCCAGCCAGAGGTCCGCGTCCTGGTTGATGGCAATGGATCCGCCGCGGGCGCTCTTGCTTGCAACAAGGTGGAGCACGCCCGACGCCGCGCCAGCAAAGGACTTCTCCGCGTAACGCGGTGTCACACCGATGCGATCGGGCAGAATCCAGATTTGCAGCAAATGCACCGCTTCTTCCCGCGATGGATTGAACTCGCTGTGCTCCACCCCGGTGCCCGCCGCCATGTATTGCATCTCGCCAGTCTTGATGACCCGCCCGTTGCCCATCGAGTCGCGATGCTCCAGCGCGCCGCTAAGAATGTAAGTGATGATTTCCATGTCGCGATGCGGATGCGTGCCGAAGCCCATGCCTGGCATCACCAAATCGTCGTTGATCACACGCAGGCTGCGAAAGCCCATCCACTTTGGGTCGTGGTAGTCCGCAAAACTGAACGTGTGATATGTGTCCAGCCAGCCGTGTTCGGCGTGGCCCCGGGCGTTCGCTTTTCGAATCATTAACATGCCAACAACGTGCCACCCAACCCGCCAACCTGGGAAAGACTTTGTTTCTTGTCTTAGCATAACCAAAAGGCATACTTGGCAGCGCATGGAGTTGCGGCATCTCCGATATTTCGTCGCGGTGGCTGAGATGGAGAACGTCTCGCGCGCCGCGCTGAAATTGCATGTCTCGCAGCCCGCCTTGAGCCGGCAAATCCGTGACCTCGAGGACGAACTAGGCTTTCCGCTCCTGGAACGGAGCGCCAAATCCGTGCGGCTTACCGAGGCGGGCCGCGTGTTCCTTGCCGAATCAAAGTCCGTCCTGCATCGCGCCGAGGAGGCGGTGACGGCGGCGCGCACTGTGGCCACGGGGAGTCGCGCCGAACTTCACGTTGGCTATGCGCCGACCCTGACGGCGCGCATCCTGCCGCCGGCGCTGCGGGCGTTTCAGTCCGCCATGCTTAACGTGCGGGTCAAGCTTCACGACTTGTCCACGGAGGAAATGCTGGCCGGGCTGCGCGAACGAAAATTGCACCTTGCGTTCACGGTACGTCCGGCCGCCGCCGCGCTGCGTGGACTGCGATTTGAAGAATTGATGCGCGAACCGCTGCGCCTCGCCGTCGCGCCGGCTCATGCGCTCGCCCGTCGTCGCGTCGTGTCGTTCGCCGACGCGGTACGCGAGCCGTTCGTGGTTTACAGCCGCAAGGATTATCCGGACTATCACGAATTGCTGGCCACGATTTTCGCCGCCGTTGGCGCCCAGCCGCGCATTGCGGAAGAACACGACGGCGTCTCCAGCCTGGTCTCCGCCATCGCCGCCGGCAATGGCGTGGCGATTGTGCCGGACTCCATAAACTGCCTCGCAGGCGCTCGCTTGAAGCTCGTATCGCTGTCCCCCGAGCCGAAGCCATTGATCATCGGCGTTATCCTGCCCAGGGACGGTGCGGACGCTGCCGCAAGAAGTTTCCTGGACCAGATGAGAGAAGCCGTTCCAAGACAATAACGCCCGATCGCGGCGGATTCAGTCGTTAATTTGAGATAAGTTATGAACGTGAACCTGAGGCCATTTGATTTATTGCGAAAGGTGCGCCAGCAAAGTCCCCTGGTGCATCATCTGACAAACTGGGTGACCATCTATGACTGCGCCCAAATCGTCAAAACGATTGGCGCCTCGCCCGTCATGGCGCACGCGCCGGAGGAGGTGGCCGACATGGCCCGGATCGCTTCAGCCTTGGCGCTGAACATCGGGACCTTGACCGTGGAATTGGTGGAGGCGATGAAGATCGCCGCCGCCAGCGCCAACCGCAAAGGCATCCCGGTGGTTTTGGATGTTTGCGGCGCCGGCTCCACGGAATTGCGGGACCGCAAGGCCCTGGAGCTTTTGGATCAAGTCAAAGTGAATATCATCAAAGGCAACGCCTCTGAAATTGCCCGTGTCAGCGGCGCCAACGTTCGCACCAAAGGCGTTGACGCCACCGAAGTCGAAGCCGATCTGGTTTCACTGGCGCAAAGGTTTGCCGCTCAACGCGACGCCACGGTCGTGATCACGGGCAGAGTGGATCTTGTTGCGGACAAGAAGGGGGTTTATCGCGTCAAGAATGGGGACGCGCTGATGACGCGCGTTGTTGGCACAGGTTGCATGGCGACATCGGTGATCGCCGCGTTCGCCGCGGTGGAGGCTGATCTGCGCAGGGCCGCCGCGTGCGGCCTGGCATGTTATGGAATCGCGGCGGAACTGGCGGCGAAACAATCGCGCGCTCCTGCATCATTCAAAAATGCGTTGTTTGACTGCCTGTACAATCTCGACGAAGCAACAGTTGCAAAAATGCAACGTATTGAATGTTGAGAGGGGAACGACGAATCGGACCCGCCATCAAGCTTGACGCCCTGCCCTCCAGTGCTCCAATGAATCGCGTGACATACGTGAAATCTGTCGTGTTCGCATTGATCCTCGCCCGCTGGGCCGCCAAACTGTTGCTTGCGCGTTTGAACCAGCGCCATGTCCGTGCCCACGCCGGGGCCATTCCGCCGGCCTTCCAAGGCATCATCGACCCGCCCACGTATGACAGGTCTGTCCAATACACGCTTGCTCGGGGCCGATTGGACCAGATCCAAACGACTTACGATGCGGTAGTCCTCGCCGTCGTGCTCTTCAGCGGAGTTTTGCCCTGGGCGCTGAGTCTCTTCACGCACTGGCTCGGCGCTTCCGCGTGCTCCATGGCTGCTTGCCTCTTCTCAGTGGGCATCGCGCTCGCTGTGCTTGCCCTGCCGTTCGACTGGTATGATCAGTTCAAGCTTGAGCAACGCTTCGGCTTCAACACCACGACTCCCAGACTCTGGTGGACTGACCGCATCAAGGGGCTGCTCCTTGCCATCCTGCTTGGCGGCCCGATGCTCGTTCTCATCCTAAAAATCGTGGACTGGGCCGGAGCGACATGGTGGCTGTGGGCGTGGGGCGCGCTGCTCGCCTTCCAGCTCATCATGTTTATCCTGGCGCCGGTTGTGATTCTTCCGCTCTTCAACAAGTTTTCCCCGCTCCCGGAGGGCAGTCTGCGCGAGCGCCTGCTCGCCCTCGGCCAACGCACCGGCTTCCTCGCCAAAAGCATTCAGGTCATGGACGGCAGCAAACGGTCGCGCCATTCGAACGCCTTCTTTACCGGCTTTGGACGCTTCCGCAAAATCGTGCTTTTCGACACCTTGGTTCAACAACTCACCGAGCGTGAATTGGAAGCCGTCCTCGCCCACGAAATCGGCCATTACAAGAAAAAGCACATTCCCAAGATGCTCCTCGGGTCCGCCGTCAGTTCACTCGCCGGTTTCTGGCTTCTGTCATTTCTCGCCAAGCAGCGGTGGTTTTATCTCACCTTCGGTTTTGCGCCGGGCAACATGGCTGCGGCTCTGTTGCTCTTTGCGCTGCTCGGCGGGCTTGTTGGTTTCTGGTTCTCGCCCGTCGCGCATTGGTGGTCCCGCCGCTACGAATACCAGGCCGACGCCTACGCCGCGCAGACCTTGAATGAGCCGCAATCCCTCATCAGCGCCCTCCGCAAGCTCAACGAAAAAAACCTCAGCAACCTTACGCCGAGTCCGCTCTACAGCGGATTCCATTATTCACACCCAACCTTGCTTGAGCGTGAGCGGGCGTTAATCACGCAAAGGCCTGCGTGAGCCTGATTGCATGCAAAACCGTGAAATAAAATTCCCGACCTCGTTGCAGGTGACAGAACAGCGGATTGATCTATCCGCTCTGTCCACAAAGCAGATGGATTTTTACTTGAATTTCTTTTATGATATTGTGGACATTTACAAGGCCGGCAACAAACGCAGGTTTGTTATTGGCATCGCCGGCCCAACGGGAGCCGGCAAGTCAGTGGTTGCCCTTTTGCTGAAGGACATGGCAAGGCAGGCTGGTTTGCCGTTTGCCTTGGAGGCGATAACCATTGATGCCTATCACTATCCAAACAGTTTTTTGAATTCACATTTTTCGGGGGGCGAACCATTGAAAAAGGTGAAGGGACGTTTTGACACGTACGATGCAAAAGAGCTGGCAAAGGACCTTAAAGCGTTTGCATTGGAAGAAACCGTCTCATTTCCGACATACTCACGCAAATTGCATGATCCAGTAAGGAACGGCATTGTTATAGAAACCAAAGAAGCCCTGCTCATTGTCGAGGGTCTTTGGCTTCTCTATGATAAAGCCGGATGGGACGCGGTCGGCTCGCTTTTGGATTATTCCATTTTCATTGACGCGGACAAAGGGCGGGCGAAAGAACCGGTTCTCAAGCGACATATTACCGGGGGAAGGACTTTGGAGGATGCTTTAAGGCATTACGAACGCGTGGATGCCAGGAATTCTGATTTAGTGCTCGCGACCAGGCATAAGGCGAATAAAGTGATCCCTCCGTATTATTCGATTCAGTGAAGTCCAAACACCGCAAATATGGGGTTTCGGCTTGCTCCACGAACTGGCGCGGAAAAGCTTGCGGTTAATTCTGTTGTTTGTTAATTCCTCAGTTCATTGATCTCGACGCTCAACGCCAGTTACAACAAGGGTTACGTGTGGCTCGTCTCCGTCGTCGCGGCGATGGGTGGATTGCTCTTCGGATGGGATTGGGTCGTCATCGGCGGCGCAAAACCGTTCTTTCAGAGATATTTCGAGTTGACCGGCACGGCGCAAATCGGCTGGGCCAATAGTTGCGCCCTGATTGGTTGCCTGGCCGGCGCGTTGGCGGCGGGCGCGCTAAGCGACAAGTTCGGGCGCAAACGGTTGCTGATCATCGCGGCCCTGCTCTTTGCGGTGACTTCCGCCGGCAATGCCCTTGCCCGCGATTTCTCCGTCTTCATCGCCTGGCGGATCTTCGGCGGTGTCGCAATCGGTCTGGCCTCAAATCTGTCTCCGATGTATATCGCTGAAGTCGCGCCCGCGCGGATGCGCGGTCAGTTGGTATCCATCAATCAACTGACTATCGTCATCGGCATTCTCCTGGCTCAATACATCAACTGGTTTCTGGTGCGCAATCTTCCGGCAGGCGCCACCGACGAATTCATTCGCCATTCCTGGTTCGGCCAGCAGGGGTGGCGCTGGATGTTCGGCCTGACCGCGGTGCCCGCGTTTCTGTTCTTCATTGGGATGTTACTCGTTCCCGAAAGTCCGCGGTGGCTGGCCCAGCACGGACTGCACGAACGCGCTCTGCCCATCTTGACCAAAATCGGCGGCGCAAAGTACGCTGACGCCTCACTCGACGAAATCAAGTCAACCCTGACGCCCAAAGAAGTTCAGCGGGTGCGTTTCGCCGATTTGCTTGAGCCTAAAATGCGCAAAGTGCTCGTGCTGGGAATCGTCCTTGCCCTGTTCCAGCAATGGTGCGGGATTAACGTCATTTTCAATTATGCCGAGGAGATTTTCCGCGCCGCGGGCTATGACATTTCCACCGTGCTCAAGAACATCGCCTGGACTGGCTCGGTGAATTTGGTTTTCACGCTCGTCGCGCTGGCGGTGATCGACCGCGCCGGCCGGCGACCGCTGATGCTGCTCGGTTCCGGGGGACTGGCGGCGATCTATCTGGCCCTGGGGTTTTGCTACTGGAACGGCGTCAAAGGGGGGGCCATGCTGCTGCTGGTGCTGGCCGCCATCGGCTGCTATGCGATGTCCCTGGCGCCGGTGGTATGGGTGGTCATTTCGGAGATTTTTCCAAATCGCATTCGCGGGGCGGCGATGGCGGTTGCGGTTTCCGCGTTGTGGATCGGCTGTTTTACGCTCACTTTCTCCTTTCCCATTCTGAACGGGTGGCTCGGTTCGGCTGGAACTTTTTGGCTCTACGCGGCCGTTTGCGTTGCGGGGTTTCTGTTCATCCAATTCAAGCTGCCCGAAACCAAAGGCAAATCGCTCGAGCAGCTTGAAAAGGAATTGGTGGACTAGATG
>Ga0326727_10005034_pt1 | contig 38413 bp, 37 predicted proteins | sample MB2enrmetagenome_FD_207643 | JGI IMG/M metagenome (GOLD analysis project Ga0326727, IMG submission 207643) | Lab enriched peat soil microbial communities from McLean, Ithaca, NY, United States - MB29MY | ecosystem: Environmental > Terrestrial > Soil > Wetlands > Peat | place: USA: New York...
TCGTGTGAGCGAGTTGGACGGTCCTTCACGGACTCAGGCTGGCAGTTTGGCTTATTCCAGATTATGTCGGATCGCAGGTACCAGCCATCTGCCTGCAACGCAAATGCAACCCGCCATGGCACGCCAATCAGATCCTTTGGTTTAAGGCCATCGGGCGTGGGTGCCCGGTAAGACATTCCTCGGCCTTTGTTCTTTGCATCTTCGTCTCGCCAAGTTCTCCCGCCGCTCGTGTAACTATCACCTATATTCAGCCACAATGTCCCATCTGACGCGAGAGTCCTTCGCACTTCACGGAAGAGCGACACAAGATTTGAGATGTATTCATTCACGTCCATCTCGGCGCCAATCTGTCCTTCGACCCCGTAGTCGCGTAACCCCCAATATGGTGGGGAAGTCACGACAGATTGAAACAGGCCGTCCGGGAAGCCAAGGAGTACCCTGCTTGCATCTCCGACGACAATCTCACAGAGATTGCGAGGGTTCTCCAGCGGATCATGCTCGAAATCCTCGTCGAGTTCTGGAAACAGCTGCAACACCTTGCCCATAACGCCATTTTACGTTGAGGGCCAATCGCCAGACGAGGTTTTTGCTTCTGAAGCGTTTTGTGATTCCAGTATGGGAACTATCTTGTTGATCTTACCGTGGCGTTATCCCGCATTTGCCGCAAAAAACGCGGCAGATGCGGGGCACCCAACTCTATTGGTTAGATATGGGCCATCCGCCTGAGAGGCGACCTGGCGGGTGAGGCTCAGCGGCAAAGCGAGTAGATGTTCAAAACGAGGATGCCGCCAACCCAGATGGCGCACCAGATCAGGTAGAAGCGGTTCATCTGGCGTGTTACGCGGCGAAAGGGCGTCATCCAACTGCCGGCGGGGAGCAGATTGCGGCCCATCGTCGCCGCCAGGCGCATTCCGCGGTAGATCACGATCATCATGCAGAGAAAGACCGCGGTGAAAACGGCCAGGAAGATCCATACCAGCGCCGGAAGCGACGCCGGGGGCCAGATCAACCGCAAGGGAAACCCGCAAAGGGTGACGAGCATGAGCCAGCCCCAGGCATTGAGCGCGCGGATGGCGTTGCGACGCATCGCATCCTGGTAGCGATAGTGCTCCTCGGCGCGTTCGGCGGGCAGCGGAGCGCCGGAACGAACGAGGGCGATCTTGCCGGGGAGAATGAGCGCGGCCCAGGTCATCTGCAGCGGGGGCAGCCAGTCGATAGCCAGGCCGCGGCGCAGCAGCAGCCACCAACAGGCGGCGATGATGACGGCATAGAGAGTCTCGATTGGCCAGGAGATGTAATCGCCGAGGCGGCGGCTTTCCAGCGAGAGAGCAACGGCGCGGACCGGCGGCCTGGCTCCGAGCTTGTGGCGGGTCCAGAGATTGAGCGTGAAGAGGGCAGGCACGTAGACAAGCGCGAAGCCGCCACACCAGAGCGGAATCAGATCCCAGCGCTTGAACGCAAAGCAGAGGGCCAAGGCCACGGCCAGCGCGAGGTGCAAGGCAACCAGAATGGCGCGGTAGCCCGTCAGCCATCTTTTTCCGGGTCCATCATAGAAGCCCGCTGGAACCTCGATGCCCAGGAAGTAGCCCGGCCCGTTCTGGAGCGGCTGCTTCCATGCGAATTTCACGAGACTGTAAACGAGAGAGAGAACGACCAAAGCCGTGACAAGAACCATCACCTCAAAATCGGTTGGCGCAATCATTGAGCGCCTCCTTTCTCTGTGTTGCAAGAACGGGTCTGTTGCAGGAGGGCGAGTTCCCGGCGAACGGTCTCTTCGATCTCCTGGCTTGTTTTTCCGGCGAGAATCAACTCTGTCAGGGCGATGCGCAAGGACTGGCAGAGTTCGGCCTCGTCGATGGGATGGGGTGTTCGGGATGAGATCACCGCGCCCGCTCCGTGACGGACGGTAACGAATCCCTCGTCCTGGAGCTGGCGGTAGGCGACGGCGACGGTGTTCAGGTTGATGCCGAGATCGCCCGCCACCTGGCGAACCGAAGGGAGCGTCATTCCCTCGCGCAGTCCGTTGCGGGCAATCAAGGTCTTTACGCCGTCAACAATCTGCTGGTAAACCGGGCGTTTGTCGTTGGGTTGCAAAGTCAGGAACATGATCGGCTCCAACTGTTGACTGTATGTATACTGCATACACTAAAGAGAGTCAAGCGAATTCGTGATTTGGGGTGAGATCAGTTTAAGGCCAATATATTCTTGTGATTGCGCAGAGCCACCGTTTAGAGAAGCTCTGATCAGGTTCGATGCCACATCGAGCATTCCCTCAGGGGTAAAGCCAAGCTGATTTGATTGCGTGTCCGGCACGACTAAGGCCGTGCCCTTTCAAAACATCAACCTATTCAGTGGTTCTTTGGGGCTTTTTTACTGTTCCTGTGGGGGAAAGTTCGTGGTCTCCCACCCATTTCACAAAGAGCGTGAAATGGATGTGGCACGGAGGGTCTTGCAGCATCCGTGAAAATGCGTTGAGGGATTCGATTTGTTAACAGCAGAGGCTGAGTTGATGGCCGGATAGCGGGGAGCTGGAATGGCTGTGATACACCTGAAATGGAGATGAAGATGGCCACCCAGAAACTCACCCCGGAAATGAATTCCCTGCTTGCCCGCATACGGGAGATGGGCGCGAGCGCGCCGACGCTGGATGAACTGGAGAGAGACATTGTGGAAGCGATGTCGGAGCAAATCCCCTACTACGACTGGACGGGGTTTTACAGGCTCGATCCGGAGGAGCCGGAGACGCTTGTTCTTGGCTGCTTTGTGGGCGAACTGACCTCTCATGTGCGCATTCCCTTGACGGAGGGCATTTGCGGGGCAGCGGTGGTTGAGGGAGAGACGATTGTGGTGGATGACGTGAAGACGGACCCGCGTTATCTTTCCTGCTCGCTGCGAACAAAATCCGAGATTGTCGTTCCCATCCGCGCACGGGGGAAGGTGGTGGGCGAGATCGACATCGACAGCCACAGCCCGGCGGCCTTCAAGGAGATGGACCGCGCATTTCTGGAAGAGGTAGCGGGGATTGTGGGGGGGTATTTGGAAAGGCAGGGCGGGAGGGCGGTTTAGGCTTCGTTTCGGCAAGGCTCGAAGCCAGGCCCCTTTGAGGGGTCACATGCCGTAAAGTCCCCGGGCTCTGCCGGGGAAGAATTTACTCTATCGTATGCCTTCGCAGGGCCAAGCCGTGGCGTTATGGTATTTCAGAAACTGGTGTAAACCGAAAGCAACACGCTCAAGTGGCTTTTTCCTCAAGGAAAAGCCGTCTCTTACATTTCTCAAGAAGTCTGGGCGTATTCCAAAAACGCTCTAGGCGCGGCGATGGCGGCGAGCATGCCTCGCGCGGTGCGGCGCATAGGTCCACTCCCTGACGGGACCCGTGTCTACGTGGATGAATTGACCTTTGGGGTAATAGCCCACGCCACCAGCACCGAGTGAAAGCGCGGCGTCGCGCAACTGCACCGCTGGAATGCCAGGAACCCGGAGATCGAGCGCATTCGCTTCGATATGCTGTGAGTGCTCGGCTGCGTTGGTGGTTCCACTCTCGCGGAGAGCGTCGTTCGTCTCCTTGGTTCGATAGCCGGAAAGGATCTCGATTACGCTGGTCGATCGATTCAGCTTCGCAAGCATCGTGTGGAGCACGTCGAAGGTGCGGGGATTGTAGCTCTTGACCTCGTCGTTGTGGCTGTCGCGAAGGAAATGGCTGAGCTTGTCGAGAGCCTCGGGGATATACCTGTCGCCCACCCTGTAAATGACGTCGATGATCTCGCCGCCCTGCCGCGCGAGCTTGAGCTCATACTTCCGGCCATCCGCAGGCTTCCGGCTATCCTCAGGCTTTTGGCTGTCCTCGGGCTTCTGGCTATCCTCAGCCATTTCGCTCTCCTCAGGCATGTCTTCGTCAGAAATGAAACCCATGCCAGGCAGGCCAACGTCCGACAGCATGTGCCTCATTGAGTGGAGACGATGAGAATGCCTGTGGTGCTCGGTGTTGCGCGCGCTGGCCGCCGGAGCGGCAGCAAGGAGCACAACAAGGGCAGCAAGCGTGAAAGCTTGACGGGCAGACGCGAGGCGACGCATGGACGTGGCTAAACGCAACTTCAAAACGGCGGGACTCCTGAGCTCTATTCGCGGCGGCGGCTCGTGGCACATATCTCATGCAGGCGATGAAGGGACCAGTATACCCGACAGCGCGAGGTGGTTCGTTGCCGCACTCCAGCGATTATCTTTGATTTTACTGGAGCCGCAGCCTTCCCGTCCAAGGATATCTGCCATGTCCCGACCGCAAGAATCGAACCCCCTCAGAGGATATCGACTGTGTCGAAGCGCTCAGTGGCTACTGGCAGGAAGGCCTTTTGCCCGTTCACCAACCGATGCCGTTGAACCGTGGTCAATTTCACTTGTGAACCGCTTCAGGGAGTTTTCGGTTCAAGGCAGGTTCTTTTGAGATGCATTCCGGCGGAAGGGGACGCATGGAGAGGCGCCGCCTGCCCGTTGGCGTTGATTCCCTGTCTTCGCGGGCGGAGTCCGGATTGGCTGGAAGGGAACCAATCCACAGAATCCTGCGTACTAACGCTACATGGAATGCGTGGGTACATTAAGCTGGAACGGGATGGGGCTGGCAATGCCAGCCAACCACCCCAGCGACAAGAAACTATCGCTGGGGATCCTGGGCTGGCCTTTACGGCGCGATGCGGGAGTCCGGAAAGAGACAGCCGTGGCCGCGAGGCCGCGTACGGAAGTTGAGCCCGTTGCCCGCCAGGCGCGCAGGGAGGCAGTTTCTCTGGAGATTGACTGGTCCCAAGTCGTCCGCCGCTGCATGGACGGCGATTCCAGCGCATGGGCCGAACTGGTCCGCGAGCAGCACAAGCGCGTCTACGGGCTCTGCTACCGGTTTACCGGGAACCCGGCGGATGCCGAGGACCTGACGCAGGACGTTTTTCTGAAGATCTACTCCAACCTAGCGAGCTTTGACCTGACGCGGGGCAGCCTGCAGGTGTGGATCACAACCATGACGCGCAACCTGCTGGTGGATAACTTCCGGCGGACGCGGAACCAGCGGGCCACCGGTTCGCTGGACGACGGCTGGGATGAGGCCGAGAACATGAAGCCGGTGGACCGGCTCACTTCGCACGGCCTTTCGCCGCACGAGGCGGCAGCCAAGAAGGAACTGGCCAAGATGGTGCAGGATGCGCTGGCGCGGGTCTCGGTGGATCTGCGCGAGGCGGTCATTCTGCGGGATTTGCAGGATATGGACTACAAGGAGATTGCCCAGGTGCTGAGCATTCCCGAAGGAACGGTGAAAAGCCGCATCAGCAGAGGCCGCGCGGAACTGGCGAGGCTTTTGGAACGTAATAAACGGGAGGTGATGTAACCATGAGAGAGCGCACAGACATTCCGAGCTCCCCAGCCTGCGGGCAGTGGGAAGCACTTTTGGCGGACGCGCTGGACGGGTTGCTGAAGCCTGAGGACGAGGCGGTTTTTGCCGCCCACATGGTTGCCTGCCCAGAGTGTTCGGCGCTGTTTGAAGAAGCGAGCCGGGGGCGCGAGTGGCTGGAGTTCCTTTCGCCCGAGCCGGAAGTGCCGGCCGGGCTTTTGGACAAGATACTGGCGAAGACCGGCCCAGGACAGGAAGCGGGCTACGGCCTGATGAGCGGGGGCGCGAAGGTGGCGGCGATCCGCCCGGTTGCGATTCCGGCGTGGCAGCGGCCCGGCCTGATGAGCCATGTGCGGCGCTTTGCGGAGCCACGGCTGATGATGACAGCGGCGATGGCCTTCTTTTCCATCGCGATGACGCTGAACCTGACGGGCGTGCGGCTGAGCGACTTGAAGCTTGCGAATCTGCGGCCGAGCATGGTGCGGTCGATGATGGAACGGCGGCTGACGATGGCGTCGACGCCGATCATTCGCTATTACGATCACTCGCGGCTGGTGCGCGAGGTGCAGCTGAAAGTGCAGGAACTTCGCCCGGCGACACAGGGCGAAGGCAAAGAAAACCGGGAGAAGCAGCAAGAACCAGCGCCCGGCGAGTCGAAACACTCTCCGGATCATCAGAAGAGCGGTGTTCCGGCAGATTCACCGCAGCAGTCAGCAAGCCCGGCTGCCGCACCGACATTCAACGAAACAGAATTCATGGAAGCTTCCCTGACGTATCAGGGCCGATCCTTCTCCCCCGCTGCCGAGAGCTGGCGCTGGGGGCCCGAATCCGCGCACTCCGTCGGCTCCGCGAAGGAAGAAAGGGAAAGGAGCACAGCATGGACTGCGTAAATCACATTGGAGTCAGCTCGACAGCGTATTGCCAGAACTGCGGCCAGGCGCTCTGTTCCAGCTGCACGCGCACCGCAGCGGGAGGACAGGTACTCTGCGAGCCTTGCTGGAGGGCGTGGCAGACCTATCAACAACCCTTCATTACGCCTGTTGCAAGCGGGCCGAACCCTCCGGCGGCAGCGGCGCTGGGGCTGATTCCCGGCGTGGGCGCGATGTACAACGGCCAGTTTCTGAAGGCTTTTATCCACGTGATCATCTTCGCGGCGCTGATCAGCATCACGGAGTATCACGGAATCTTCGGGCTGTTTATTGCGGCGTGGATTCTCTACCAGTCGTTTGAGGCTTACCACACGGCGAAGGCGCTTCGCGAGGGCCAGCCGCCACCGGATCCGTTCGGGCTGAACGAGGTGGGCAGCTGGCTGAACCTGGGCACACGGCCGCAGCCTCCGGTCCATCCCGAAGCGGGGCAGATGCCGGCGGGAGCGGGGACGGAGAGCAGTGAGCCGCCGTTGGCGGGATACAGTACTTATCCGTCGGCTGACCAAGGCCCGTGCGGGCCAGCGGGCGCTGGTTTTACGAATCCCGTCGGAGCGCCGGTGGCGCCGATCTGCTGGCGGCACCATGAACCCATAGGGGCCATTGTGCTGATTGTGCTGGGCACGCTGTTTCTGCTGGCGCAGCTGGACATCTTCGAGGGCCGTCTTCTGGAGTTTGCGTGGCCGATCATGTTGATCGCGGTTGGTGTCTGGCTGATTGTCCGCCGTCTTGGCGGTTTGCAAGGAGGTTCCAAATGAGCCGTTACATGATGATTCGCCGCTTGCGCGGTCCCGCATTTCTTCTGCTGGTTGGCGTACTTGCCCTGCTGAACCAGGCTGACATTCTGAGCTGGGGCAAGAGCTGGCCGTTCTTTCTGATTCTGGCCGGGATGTTAGTCCTGGCTGAGCGGGCGGCGCTGGCCAGTGAGGGGGGCTATCCGCCCTATCCCGGCCAGCCTTATCCTGGCGCGCCTCAACCGGGAGGATCCGAGCAGAAAGCCGGAACAGGCGTTCCTTCATACCCAGGACAACCGACGGCATTTGTCTCACCCGAGCACAAGGACTCCAAAGGAGGACAATCATGAGCAGCATACCTCCGACCACGCCTCCGGGAGGCGCGCAACCCCCGATTCCGCCCTACGATCCGAAGACCCAGTGGCGGGTTTACCGGGAACAGCAAAAGGCCGCGTGGCGCGCACAGCGCGATGCCTGGAAGGCCCAGCAGCACGCCATGAAGGCCAACTACATGGGCACTTACGGCCCACGGGTTCCCTCAGTTGTGGGTCCCGTGATTCTGATCGGCGTGGGAGTTGTGGCCCTGCTTCTGGTTATGGGCCGCATCAATGCGGGCGATTTCTGGGGATGGTATGGCCATTGGTGGCCGCTCCTGCTGATTGCGGCAGGCCTGGGCCTGATGGCGGAATGGGCGATGGACCTGCGGCGGGAAGTTCCGGTGCGGCGCGGCGGCAGTTTTGTGGGCATCATCATTCTGCTGGCTATTGTGGGTTTCTGCGCTTCGGGATGGAATCACATGGGCCCGTGGTTTTCCGATTGGGGCGACCATGGGGACTTCTTCAATACCTTCGGCCTGCCAGCGCATGAGACTGACCAGAAGATGCTGAGCGAACAGATACCCGCGAACGCGACCATCGACATCGAGAATCCTCGTGGTGACGTGAGCGTGACGGCAAGCGACGGGTCGACGATTGAGGTGCAGGCGCACGAACTGGCCTACACAAGCTCGGAATCGGACGCGAAGAAGATTTTCGACGCCGAAGCAGCGCAGCTCAAGGTGAGTGGCAACTCAGTGACTGTGGAGTCCAGCGGCAACTCGAGCGGGCGGCTGAATCTGACGGTGAGCGTGCCGAAGACGGCGCGGGTCACGGTGAACTCGGGGCGTGGCGACGTGACGGCGGCCGGCCTGAGCGCGGGCGTCAGCGTTACGACTTCTCACGGCAATATCGACCTGAATTCAGTGACCGGACCAGTGCAGGGACACTTCAGCAACGACAAGGGGGACTTTTCCGCTCACCAGGTGGAGGGGGACGTCACAGTCGATGGCCACTGCAACGACCTGACACTCACGGATGTCCAGGGCAAGGTTGCTCTGAACGGCGAATTCTGGGGGGATGTCTACATCAAGAACATCTCTGGGACAGTCAACCTGCACACTTCGGTGACGGAACTGCAGATGGCAGCTCTGCCGGGCGACCTGAGCCTCAACTCGGACGACTTGCGCCTGAATGAAGCCAAGGGGCAGGTGCGCGTGGTGACGCACTCGAAGGATATCGACCTCAGCCAGATCTACGGGGACAGCTACGTGGAGGACCGCGACGGCCGCATTGCGGTTGAGCCGGCGGGCAACTACGGGGTGGAGGCGAAGAACAGCAAGGGCGACGTAGAGGTGACGCTGCCGCCCAATGCGTCGGCGACTGTTAACGGCCGCACACACAATGGCGACATCACGACAGAGTATGGCTTGTCCGTGAGCGGCGAAGAGAACAAGACCGTCACGGGACGAATCGGCTCCGGCGGAGCAAAGATTGTGGTGAGCGCGGAGAACGGCGATGTAAACATCAAGAAGGGCTCGGGCTTTGCGGCTGAGCCGAGCGGGCCAACTCTGTCGAAGGCTCCGACCTTATCCAAGACACCCCGCGTGAAGGGATCGAAGACGACGACGCCAGAAGTAACGCAGTGAACACTGGTCGGTGATCAGTGCAAAGCGCCGGCGCGGGAGGGATCAGCCTCCCGCGCCGGTTTTGTTTTGGGGCCGGCCAACGAAAAATGCGAGTGCTTTTCCCGGCTCAGACCGCGAAGCGGCGGACGCGGGGGCCGATGCGGGTGAAGACCTCCCAGGGGACCGTTCCGGTGGCCCTGGCGTGGTCGAAGGCGGTGATGGTTTCATCGCCCTGCGTTCCCAGAATCACGACCTCGTCGCCGATTTCAACGCTGGGGATGCCGGTTACGTCCACGACGGCCTGATCCATGCTGACGCGGCCGACCAGCGGCGCGCGAGCACCGCGGACGAGGAGGCTGAAGCGGTTGCCGAGGTGGCGGTCGAGGCCGTCGGCATAGCCCACGGCGACCAGCGCGAGGCGCATGGGCTCAGTGGCGACGAAGGTGCCGTTGTAGCCCACCACGGCTCCGGCGGGAACTGAGCGAAGACATGCGACGCGCGTCTTCCACTGAAGCACCGGCTGAAGGCGGGCGCGAGCTGCGGCCATGGAGGCCGGCTCCTGAGATTCAAAGCCGGGGACGAACTCGGGCACCAGCCCATAGAGCGCCAAACCCGGACGGAGCATAGCCTTCATGCCGTGACGAGCGGCGAGGGCGGCAATCGGGCCGGCCTGGCCGGCCAGCAACGCGGCGGAAGCGCCCAGGCTGAGCCACTCCGGATAGACCCCGGCGAACTCCACTTTTTCCAGGGCCTCGTCCAGTTGCGTCAGTTGCGCATTGGTCACCGCGCCATCTGCTTCGTCGGCGGCAAAGAGGTGGGTCATCACGGCCTCCAGACGGAGGGGTGAACCGGGAACAAAGCGCGCCAGCACCGAGGCAAGCTGATGGGGAGCAACCCCCTGGCGGCTCATGCCGGTGTCGATTTCCAGGTGGATGGGGACCGAACCAGAGGCTGCACGAGCAGCGCGGGCGGCGCCCTCCAACTCGTCCAACTGCCACGGCTCCCAAGCCACGGCTGTGAGGCGATGGCGCACGACGGCCTCTCCCTGACCGGGAAATGCGCCACTAATCACCAGAATCCTGGACTCGGGGCAAACAGCGCGCGCCGCGACGCCTTCGTCAACGTCAGTGACGCCGAGCCAGCGAGCCCCGGCGCGCACGGCGGCAGGAGCGCAAAGACCAAGCGAGTGGCCGTAGGCATCGGCCTTGACGATGGCCAGCAACTCCGCTTGGGAGGCGGCCAGCGTGGAAAGAAAGCGGAAATTGTCTTCAAGGAAACGGGTATGAATTTCAACCCAGCAGGGGCGCATTGGCATCAAGGGGTCCACGCATCAGTTTACCGCGCGGACGCCCTCTCTACCCAAGCAGCGCAAACGCAACCACGGTCTCGTTGCTCGACGCAATCTCTTCGAGCAGTTCCGTTTCAAGATCGAACGGGACCGTCATTTCACAGGCCTCGACATCTTCCTGGCTGACGCCGACAAAACAGAGTTCGCAGTGGGCCAGCGCATGGCCGTCGCCCATACGGACCGGGGGACCAAAGATGCGGCAGGTCAGGGGACGCCAAGCGTAAAGGTCGCAACGGCCGGATTCAGTGTCGAGGGCGGGACAGGGCGCCTCATTGGCGAAGACCTCGAAGCGCTCGCGATCGAAGTCGGAGGTGCCCAGCACGCCCGTTTGCGGATCGCCTGGAAAACTCGCTTCATGTTCGACGACCCACATCTGCGCTCGATGCTCGACCTCTGCGGCAAGAGCAGGCTCGGTGGCCCGCAGCATATCCATGCCGGAACGCAGTCGGAGCACGTCGAGCGGATTCACGACAAAGGCCCCATGGCAACACTGGGTACAGCCTTGGCGGCAGACGAGCCGGTCACCGGCGTGCTGCGACGCCTCGGCGAACGCGTCGTCCATAATTTGCACCAGCAAAGAATCACCTGAGGGCAAACGCATATGGGCAAGGATAGCGGATTTCCCTCTACTTCGTCGCTACGAAAATTTGCGCGACGTACACCATAAGTCACATTTTTTAGTAATGTTTCACTTTGGGCCTAAACCGGCTTCCTGGTCTGGAATTCCCATTGACTTCGACGGCTCATGCGCGGACGGGATGCTCGGCGACGCCGCGCAGGCGTTCGACCTCAGGCGGAGCGTGGAGGGGCGTGTCTTCGGCAGGAAAATGCTGCGGGGCAACAGCAGCCAGGGCACGCAAGGCGGCGAGAGTTTCGACTGGCTGCAATGTCTCGCCGAAAACCTGGGCGAAGTGCCGCGCGGCCTGGAAGGCCAGGGCTTCGAGGGAGGGCAGCTCGGCCGGGCTGTGGGGCTCCTGCTGCAGGCTGGTGACCGGGTGGTCGGGAATGCCGCAGGGAATGATCAGCTCGAAGTTTCTGAGGTCGGTCGAGACGTTGAAAGCGAAGCCGTGAGAGGTGATGCCGTGGGAGACATGGATGCCGATGGCGCAGATCTTCCGCTCCGGTCCCGGTGCTGCGCACGGCGAACCTTTGGAGGAGGTTTGTGGAAGGGAAAGGCCACACCAGACGCCGGTTAGGCCGGGGAGCCGGCCGGCGGGAACGCCATAGTCGGCGCAGAGACGGATCAGAGCCTCTTCCATGCCATGCACAAAGTCCTTCGGTCCCATGCGGCCGCCGCGCGGGTTGCGCAGGGTGCGCAGATCGAAGATGGGGTAGCCGACCAACTGGCCGGGGCCGTGGTAGGTGACGTCGCCGCCGCGGCTGATTTCGTGGACGGTGACGCTGCGGGAGCGAAGCAGTTCGTCCGAGGCGAGGATGTTGGAGCGGTGGGCGTTGCGGCCGAGGGTGAGCACCGGAGGGTGCTCGAGAAGGAGGAGGACGTTCGGGAGGCGGGCCGCCGCGACGAGGGAGGCGATTTCCGCCTGGAGGCGGAGGGCTTCATCGTAGTCCACACGGCCGAGATAGAGGGAGTGGAGCATGGCAATTTGATTGTAGCGAGAGACGCAGATGCAAGTGTCGAAGAAATGGCTGGGCAAGTTTCGCGGTAGACTAAGCACTGGCAGGAGGACCGGGCGGTCGCTGCCGGAGGCTCTGGCTCACGCCAGGGACCACCGGGGGAGGAAAGTCCGAACTCCGCAGGGCAGTGTGCCGGATAACGTCCGGGACGCGGGTTTCAAAGCCCGTGGACGGCCAGTGCCACAGAAAAGATACCGCCTCGGCTACCCCTCTTCTTTCGGGTTGAGGGCGCCCCTGAAACAGCTTGCTGCTTCAGCGCCGGGGTAAGGGTGAAAAGGTGCGGCAAGAGCGCACCGCCCAGTCTGTGAAGGCTGGGGCAGGGTAAACCCCACACGGAGCAAGACCAAATAGGGAGGGAAGCACGAGCCAAGAGCCAGGCTCGGGCTGCGCATCTGCCCGATGCGCCCAGGCGGCTTGAGCACTTGCCGAAACCTCCGGGTAGGTCGCTGATGAGTGTCCGCGGCAACGCGGCGCCTAGAGGAATGACCGCACACGACAGAATTCGGCTTACAGGTCCTCGTGCCGATGATTCTGATGCACATAAGACAGCCCCGGCCGGGAGAGCGTTTCCGGCCGGGGCTGGCCATTTTTGGAGCGGTGTTAGCCGCGCTGCGCGCTGTTGGCGGGGTTAGCAGAGTTAGCCCTGCTGCGGCGCGGGCGGTCGCGGAGTTGGATGCGCATGTGTGGACTTCTGGCGGACTGGCGAATGCATTCGCTGCGCAAACTCCGCTATCTCCGCTGGCACCGCTAACCCCGCTTATCCGTTACCATCGACATATGCTACGAGTGAAGTTGCTGGAGGCGGGGGCGAAGGCTCCTGTGGTGGCCCACAAGGGCGAGGACCTGGGCTATGACCTGTTTGCGCTGGCGGGCGCGCTGCTGGCTCCGCGCAGCACGGTCAAGGTGCGAACGGGAATTGCCGTGGAGGCGCGGCATCCGCAGACGGGCGAGCCGCTGGGGTTGCTGGTGCGGGACCGCTCGTCGATGGCAGCGCGGGGGATTGCGACTACCGCAGGGGTGATCGACGCGGGTTACAGGGGCGAGATCCTGGTGCTGATGACCAATCTGGGCGAAGCTGCTGTCGAGCTGAAGGCGGGCGAGAAGATTGCCCAGATGATTCCCGTTCCTGTTCTGACCGGAGACGTGAAAACCGTAGAGAGCCTGGAAGAGTCGGCACGCGCGGAAAAGGGATTTGGAAGTTCGGGACGCTAGCCACCTGCGGCGCGGGCACTCGCCACCTGCGGTGGAGCCACTCGCCACCTGCGGTGGGGCCAATCGCTCGCTATTCGCTCGCTGATGTTTCGTGGCGCCCGGGACTGGCAAAAGCCCGCATTTAAGCCCTGATTTGTGGGTGGGTAAGAGGTGTTTTTTCTGCTGCCCGGCTTTTCCTGAGCGGTTAAAGCTTGTTCTCTTACGAGGCTTTTTGGGCGCGAGTAAAGTGCTGCCCGGATGCAATTGCGGGCCTGTATCAAGTTCTTCGCGGCCTGTGAAGCAGGTTTCTGGCTCCGCAAAGACGCCGCAATCCTTCAGAGAACTTCGATTCTGGCCCGAGCTTGAGGGGATTAGGATTCGAAAGAACTGAGGGTGAGTGCCGCACCTTCGCGAATTGGTCCTGGCAGGAAAGAGTCGCCTATGAATGGCTCTTTACAGATTATTGTGGGGTTTTGGAGTTATTTGACATCTCACCCCACCCGCACAATCCCCACAAAAGAGGCCCGGCCTGTCGATTTTGCTTCACATTTGGTGCATTTTGTGGCCTATAATCCCTCTAGAGCAGGATTCCTGCCCGCGTTGCAGTGTCCTCCTCGTCTTCGCCATGGCCATGCAACTTACCCAAAATCGCGACCTTGACTCGCCGGTCATACCCGACCGCCTCTACTTCAAGATTGGCGACGTGGCCCGGATTTGTGGTGTCGAGACCTATGTTCTGCGTTTTTGGGAGACGCAGTTTCCGCAGCTCAAGCCCAACAAGAGTGGAACCGGCCAGCGGCTCTATCGCCGTCATGATGTTGAGTTGGCCCTGAAGATCAAGCGCCTTGTCCGCGACGAGGGCTATACACTGGCTGGCGCGCGGCAAGCACTCGAGCAGGGCCATCGCCGCCATGCACCCCAGCCTGTCCCCCAACGCGACCCGCAATCCAGCCTGCCGCTGCTGGTTACCAGCTCCATCGAGCCCCCCTCTGGCCAGGCTCTGGATGACGTGGCCACGACCATCGCTCATGCCCGCGCCGAACTTCGCGAGATTGCCAGCCTGCTGGCTTCGCCCCAGCCCCAGCCGCCCCGTCGCCGCTCGCGCCTGGCTCTGGTTTCCTCCGCTTCGGGCTCTCTCTTCCCTGCCGGTTGATTTGGCCTCGATGTTTTGAAAGGGTACGGATTTCCGCAACAGCCGCCCTACCTCCCACGTTCGAAGGTGAGCGAGGCGGAGTTGATGCAGTAGCGCAACCCCGTGGGGCGCGGTCCGTCAGGGAAGACATGGCCCAGGTGGCCGCCGCAGCGGGTGCAAGTGACTTCCACGCGCCGCATTCCCAGGCTTACGTCTTCGCGCTCGGAGACTGCCTTCGACTCGGCGGGCAACACAAAGCTTGGCCATCCGCAGCCGGAGTCGAACTTGGCCCCGCTCTGGAACAGCAACGCCCCGCAGCCCGCGCAGTGATAATTCCCAGTCTCGTTGTTCTCGGTCAACACGCCCGTGAAGGCGCGCTCGGTAGCCTTTTCGCGCAGAACCCTGTATTGCTCCTGAGTGAGCAGCGCTCGCCACTCAGCCTCGGTGCGCTCAACCTTCTCCGGCTTCCCGCCTTTATCGCCCGCTTCGCTCATAAGGTGCCTCCTCGGCTCCTTCCAAGCAGATTGGATGCGCAAGGCCGCGCAGGCGCAGCGAAAGCTTGGCCTTCAAGCCTCGGCGATCAGCTCGATCTCCACCAGCACATCCTTCGGCAGACGAGCGGCTTCAACCGTCGTCCGCGCCGGCAGCGGCGCGCCCGCCTGCGCAAAATAGTCGCCATAAACCGCGTTCATCGCCGCAAAATCGTTCATGTCTTTCAGGAAGACCGTGGCCTTGACCACCTTCGCCAGGCTCGTGCCGCCTGCTTCGAGAATGGCCTTCAGGCTCTCAAATGTGCGCGTGGTCTGTTCCGTGATGCCGCCCGCAACCACCTGCTGGTTCGCCGGGTCCACACCTGCCACTCCGGCTGTGAAAACCAGGTTTCCAAGGCGCACGCCTTGCGAGTAAGGGCCAATGGCCGCGGGGGCCGACGAAGTTGCAATCGCTTGTTTGCTCATGCCCCAATTGTAGCGAGGAAACAGCGCATTGAGGCCTCAGCTTTTCCATATCCTGGAATCGAGATCTGCGCGCTCGAGTCTCAAGCCAATATTGTGTTATCGATCAGCCGCGTTGCGCCTACCCACGCGGCCACGGCAAAGAGGCTTCCGGGCGCGACGGTTTCCACCGGCTCCAGCGTCTCCCAATTCACCAGCTCGACATAGTCTACGCGGATCGCCGGTTCGGCGGCGAAGCTCTGCCGTGCAGCCTCAATCAGCGCGCCGGCTTTGCGTTCTCCTGCGGCAGCGAGCTTCTCCACCAGCCGAATCGTCCGGCTGAGCGTAAGCGCCTGTATGCGCTCCGCCGCACTCAGATACACGTTGCGCGAGCTGAGCGCCAGCCCGTCGGCCTCGCGAACGATCGGACAGACGACGATTTCCGTGGGCAGCCGCAGGTCCGTCACCATCCGGCGCAGCACGGCCACCTGCGCCGCATCCTTCTGGCCAAAGAAGCCGCGATCGGCCTCCGCCGCAATCATCAGTTTCGCAACCACCGTCGCCACGCCGCGAAAATGCCCCGGCCGCGAAGCTCCGTCAAGCCGCCCGCTGAGCCCTTCCACCTCGACGAATGTAGCCGCGGCGGCGGGGTAAAGCTCCTCGACCGCGGGAGCGAAAACTACCGTTGCGCCCGCCGCCTCGGCCAGCTTGCAGTCGGCTTCCAGGCTGCGGGGGTAGCGCCCGTAATCCTCGTTGGGTCCAAACTGCGTGGGGTTGACGAAGACGCTCACCGCGACCGCTCCGCACGACTCATGCGCCGCGCGAATCAGTGATGCGTGCCCGGCGTGCAGCGAGCCCATCGTAGGCACGAGGCCAATCTTCTTGCCTTCGCGGCGGCTTTCGCGCGCCCACTGGCGCAACTCTTTCACTGTATGCAGAATTTCCATTCGAGTAATTCTCCTGATGATGTGGAGGGACGAACATTCCCGCAGGGGCTAAAGCCCGCCGTATATTTTCAACGGCTTACGGCACGACTGAAGTCGTGCCCTGACGCTTCTTGCCTCTCCGGATCAGGTTTTTCCGCAGCCTGTAAAGCCCATCTGATTTGATTGCGACTTACGACAGTCAGGGCTGAAGCCCTGACCTACGAGTCGTGCCCTGACGCTTCTTATCTCTCTGGATAAGTTTTTCCGCAGCCTGTAAAGCCCGTACCCTTCAAAACATCAACTTGTTCAGAGGTTCCCTGGTGTGGTGTCCCCAAAACTCTCAACATCAATTGAAATCCCGAACTGCAGGTCCTTCGACTCCGTTTGCCGCAAAAAGCGCGGCAAACTTTGCTCAGGATGACAGTTCATTTCGTATGCGGACTTCTGGGACAGGACACTAGACCTTCCGCAGTGTGCCCGCGTTTTCTTTGGCGTCGAGGGCTTTGCGAGCCGCTTCCGGCAGGTGGTAGCTCTCCTCGTCGCTGGGGAAGCTGCGGTGCTCCACATCTTCGCGATAGTGTTCCACGGCCGAGCGGATCAGCGCCCCGGCGTCGGCGTAGCGGCGCACAAACTTTGCCGCCGGACTGAAGCTGAGGCCCACCAGATCATGGAGCACCAGAATCTGCCCGTCGCACTCCGGCCCAGCTCCAATCCCAATCGTGGGAACAGGCAGCTCGGCTGTAATCGCAGCGGCAGTTTCGCGCGGAATCCCTTCCAGCACAACCGCTCCTGCGCCGGCCTCGGCCACGGCCAGAGCTTCGGCTTTCAACTGCATCGCGGTATCCACGGTGCGCCCCTGCACGCGGAAGCCGCCCATGCGGTGAACGCTCTGCGGCGTCAGTCCCAGGTGGCCCACCACCGGAATCTCGGCCTCGGTCAGCGCGCGCACCAGATCTACGCGCGGGCCTTCGATCTTCACTGCCTCGGCTCCAGCCTCTTTCACGAAGCGAATGGCGTTGGCCACTCCCTCGGCTACCGTGCCGTGATAGCTGCCGAAGGGCATGTCAGCCACTACCAATGCGCGATGCACGGCCCGGCTGACGGCCCGCGTGTGGTGCAGCATCTCGTCCACAGTTACAGCAAGCGTGTTCTCCTGGCCCAGAACCACCATGGCCAGCGAGTCGCCCACCAGAATCATGTCGATTCCGGCCTCGTCCACCAGCCGCGCCGTGGCGTAATCGTAGGCGGTCAGGGACGAGATAGGTTTGCCCTGTCGCTTCATCTCTGAAAGCGTGGGCATGGTCACTTTTGTTGTGGGGATGCCGGTTGAAGCGGAAGCGCTTCCGGCGAGGAAGTTCGTTATGCTCATAAGATTCTCCAGTGCCGCTCCGAAGCCTCAGGATGCGACCCGAACAACCTGAGTATACGCCCTGATGGGGCGCTGAACAGGCCTTTACCCGCAACTCGTCTGACAGCCACGGAGCGGGGAACTGATCCCCGCGACCGGTGCTCGTCACGACTCCCCTACTCTGCGGCGACTCCCTTATCCATTGCCTGATTGGCTGTGTAGATATCTTTCGCCAGCGAATCCAGTGCCTTGAATGCGTCTTCGCCGGGAAGCCCCTTCACCAGAACGGGCTCAAGAAATTGCAACTGCGTCTTCAGGCCAGTCAGCAACTCGGTAATTTTCTTGGAGACGATGGCCCCGCCCCACCCGTAGGAACCGATCACCGAGACAAATCTCGTTTTCGGCCTCAGCGCGTTCATCAGGTAGGCCGCGCTCACAATGTCCGGATGAGGCCCAGCCAAAACCGCCGGAGAAGCAAACACCACGGTCGAGGCATCCACCAGCGCGTTGGCCAGCTTCCCCGTATCCGCGCCGACCATGTTGAACGGCGTTACGAACAGGCCCATGTCCATCAGCCGGTCCGTCAGGTAATTCACCATTTGCAGCGTGTTGCCATACATCGACACAAACGGAATCACCACTTCCTTCAGTGGCTGATCCGAAGCCCAGCGCCTGTAAAGATCAAGTATGAATTCCGGCCGCGAGTAGACAGGACCGTGTCCCGGAGCGATGTATTCAATCTCCAGCGGCGCAAGTGTTTGCAGATGCTTCTGGATAAACGAGCGGAAGGGCATCATGATTTCCGCATAGTATCTTTGCGCGGCCGCCGCCACGCGCGCTTCATCCCCCGCATACAGCTCGCTGCTGGCCAGGTGAGAGCCCAGAAAGTCGCAAGTGAAAAGGATTTTGTCCTCGGCCAGGTAAGTCACCATCGTATCCGGCCAATGAACCCACGGCGTCAGGAAAAACTGCAAGCTCCTGTTTCCCAGCGAGAGTGTCTCTCCGTCCTTGACCTCAAGAAACTTGTCCTCGGCGACCGGCAGCGCGTCGGCGATCAGTCCCTTGCACCGCGCGTTGGTGACGACCTTTGCCTCCGGAAACAGCGCGAGCACTGCCGGAATCGAGCCGGAATGATCCTGCTCGCCGTGATTTGCAATGATGTAGTCCACCTTGCAAACGCCGGCTTCCTTCAGGGTCTCAAGATATTCGGCCGTAAACGGAGAATAGACAGTATCGATCAGCGCGGTCTTTTCGCTCCCCCTGATCAGGTAGGAGTTATAAGTTGTTCCCTCCGGCAGAGGAACCAGTTGGTCAAAGAGCCTTCTGTCCCAATCGATGGCAGACATCGATAGTATTCCTGGCTTGATTTCCCGTGCGATCATTTTGTCTCTCCTCCTTGTAGAATCATTCGGGCCGCAAGAACCCCGGCGGAAGCACCGGCCTGGAACTGGTAACTGACGGCTTTTTGATGCGCCATCTCCGTCAGACACCTGGGGAATACTTCAGGGGGCGTCTGCATCCTTATGACCACAGGCACTTCATCTGAAGATTAGTGCTCTCTTCCCCCGTCAGATGTGACATGAATCACGCTGACCGATCCGGCCGATTCCGCGCAAATCTGCCTCCCGCTTGCTGTTCCTACCCCCGGCGCGCCACACTGATACACAGGATGCTCTCCCCACTGGCCACAGAAATCACCGTTGGGCTTGGCGCCGCAGCCGGACTCGGCCTTGCCGCGGGTGGCTACGCGTATGCGGCCATGTGGCCCGGCTCGCAGATCTTCGGGCACATGCTCACCGGCCCGCACCGGCCCGGCGAGCTGGCGCTCACCTTCGACGACGGCCCCAACGCCACCTGGACTCCGCGCCTTCTCGAAATGTTGGCCCGACGCGAGGTAAAAGCTATCTTTTTTATGGTCGGCAGCCGCGCCCAGGCCGAACCGGCCCTCGTGCGCCAGGTCGTCGCCGCCGGTCACCTCATCGGCAACCACTCCTGGAGCCATCCCAATCTCGCCTATTGCTCCGCCCGCCGCATCCAGATCGAGCTCTCCCGCACCAAGCAGACATTGGAGCAGATCTCCGGCGCGCCCATCCGCTACTTCCGTCCGCCCTTCGGCGCGCGCCGCCCTCAGGTCCTGCGCGAAGCGAGGCGTCAGGGCATGGTTCCGGTTCTCTGGAACGCCATGACCACCGATTGGAAGGACCCCTCAGCCGATGCGATTGCCAAGCGTTTGATGCACAAGATCGACCGCAACGAGCGCCGCGGCCTTGCCACCACCATCGTTCTCCACGACGGCAACCACCTTGACCCCGCCGCCAACCGCGCCCCCTCCACCGCCGCCGCTGCTCAGCTCATCGCCCACTACAACCCCACCCACCAGTTCGTCTCCCTGGACGCGTGGAGCTAGCGTCCCGGTCCGTGAAGTTGTTCTCCTGCAGCGTTGGGTTTTTCCAGTCGTATGGCGGATGGAAACCGACAGCGTACACACCCATCGCGCTGGCCAGCAGAGCGGCGATGAAAATCCCCACGCTACTGCTCCGCTTTACGGTGAAGTGCCGTCACGAATCCCTCTGGATCCGCAGGGGTGATTCCCCAAAGATCGTCGGCGGTCTGAATCAGCAGAATGCGCCAGGTAAGCGACGTGGCGCACATGCGAACCGTGCCAACGTCGGCACAGTCGATCTTGAACAGCGCGTAGCCCGGCAGCTTCCATCCTTCCGAGATCGGCAGCCAGCCGACATTCTTCTCAACGACCTTCTGAATGTCACCAATGGGGATCTGCCACCGGAAAAGTCCGCAACTGAGAATGACCTGGGATTCGGTAACGACATACTTCATCGTAGGAAGAATCACGGCAAAGAAGAGCGCCGCCCCACCCACACCAAGGATCCCAAGCGAAGCTAGCCCTACTCCTGTCGTTTCACCAACTCCGTGGGGTGGATCCCGGAGGATCATCACCGCAAACGCTGACATCACCCCAATGACCACAGCCGACGAAAGCAGCCCCACAGCGAATAACCGCGGCCGAAATATCTTCCCCTCTCGCACCTGGATTCTCCTGTCTTCGCCTCGATAACTTGAACCGGTCTCCATTCACGCGCGGCTGACAATCGCCTTGGTCTATTCCCTATTCCCTCGTCTTACTCCACCGCCAGCGTCTCCAGCAGCCCATCGAAGTCTTCCAGCCGCGCGTATTCGATGATGATCCTCCCGCGTCCGTTGTGGTCTTCGATGTTGACCTTCAGCCCCAGCGCGCGCTGCAGCCGCTCCTGCACCTCGCGGACGTTGGGATCGATGGGCGCTTCGGGCTTCGGCTCCTTCTTGGCGGCCCGCTCGGGATGAATCAAACCCTGTACAAAACTTTCCGTTTGGCGAACAGAAAGCGAAAGCCACAGCACGCGCTTTGCCGCTTTTTCTATCTCCTCGGCGTGCTCCAGGGCCAGCAGTGCCCTGGCGTGCCCAAAGCTCAGCTCGCCCGACTCCACGCGCACCTGCACCGTCTCCGGTAACTTCAACAAACGCAAGAAGTTAGACACAGTCGCCCGGTCCTTGCCGGTGCGCACGGCCATCTGCTCCTGGGTCATGTGGAACTCGCGCGAAAGCCTCTCGAAGGCGTGCGCCTGCTCCATCGGGTTCAGGTCGGCGCGCTGCAAATTCTCGACGATGGTGATTTCCATCGCCTGCTCGTCGGAAACCTGCCGCAGAATCGCCGGAATGGTCTTCTTGCCTGCCAGCTCAGAAGCCCGCCAGCGCCGCTCTCCGGCAATCAGCTGATAGCGGCCGTTCGCCAGCGGGCGCACCAGTATCGGTTGCACCACGCCGTTGGCGCTGATCGAGGCAGCCAGCTCCGCCAACTGCTCCCCGTTCATCTGCGAGCGTGTCTGAAAGGGATTCCGATCTATATGGTCCAGAGGGATCTCCCGCGGCTTGCCCCCTTCCGCCTCCGCCGCTGGCGGGGCAGAAATTGGCTTTACGCGTGGCAGCAGGGAGTCCAGGCCCTTTCCCAGGGCGCGGCGTTTCAATTCGGGTACGGCAATGGTCATTTTTCAAAATCCTCTATCCCGGAAAACGGCCGGGGCCTTCAGATCTGCATTCGCTGGAGTAATCACGTTATGCGGCGGCCTGCGTTGAGCCTGCCGTCAGGATTTTGGCATCAAAGGGACCGCAGCCTTCGGTTCTGCTGCGCCTGGCTCCTTCTTGCGCGGAATCTTGATTCCATTGCGCGCTACGAACTCCCCGGCCAGCTCGAAGTAGGCCTGTGTGCCGCGTGAGCGGGAATCGTAAAGCGCCACCGGCTGGCCGTGGCTTGGCGCCTCAGCCAATCGAACATTGCGCGGAATCACGGTATGGAAGAGCCGATCCTGGAAGTACTCCCGTAAGGTATCCGTCACTTGCTGGGCCAGGTTGGTCCGATCGTCATACATCGTCAGCAGCACGCCCTCGATGACCAGCGATGGATTGTAGGCCGCCCGCACCCGTTCCAAGGTCGAAATCAGTTCCGAGATGCCCTCCAGGGCAAAGTACTCGGCCTGCATCGGCACCAGCAGCGTGTCGGCCGCGCTCAAGACGTTGAGCGTCAGCAGGTCCAGTGCCGGTGGGCAATCCAGAATCACCAGATCATAGTTGTCCTGGATGGGTCGCAGAGCCCGCTGCAAGCGCAGAGCCCGGTCTTCCACCGCGGCCAGCTCGATATTGGCGCCGGTCAGGTTCTTTGACCCCGGCAAAATGGATAGCAGGTCGATATCCGTGGGCAGAATCACCTGCTCCACATCGGAGTCGCCCATCATCACGTCGTAAATCGAGCGGCGATTATCGTCGCGCTGCAAGCCGAGACCGGAAGAGGCGTTTGCCTGGGGATCGCAGTCCGCCAGCAAGATATTGAGGCCTTCCAGAGCCAGGCAGGCGGCCAGGTTAATGGCAGTCGTGGTTTTGCCAACCCCGCCCTTTTGGTTCACAACGCCGAGTATTTTGCCCATGGCAATCCAGACTAAAGGGAAGGGCTGCCTGAGGCCAGGCGATTGCATTGTGGAGAATTGTGCAGATCTGTGGAAAGCTCCCGATTCGATCCCCGACGCAACCCCGTCAAACCCTTGCAGCTGAAGAGCTTCGCCGCAGGTCGATCGTTGTCTGTCGCGCAGGCCGGGAGAACTTCAATCAGTGGAAAACTCCCGTGATCTTCGGCCTGGAATTGGTAAATATCGGCCCTTTCTTCCGGCGTTCCAATCCGGGACCATTTTCGTTTCGTTCCAGAACAGCCTATGTTCCACGTGGAACAATTCCCTTCCTGGGCCTCGTTGCCAGAATGTTCCACGTGGAACAACCCTGCCAATTGGAACCTTTCCTCCTCCTTTCCGTATTCAACTGTATGATCCCGAATTCGCACGAGGAAAACCCCGCTCCATCCAGCCTTCCCTCCCAATACGCCATCATCGCCTGCCTTGCCTTGGCCCGCATCGTCCTCTACTTCTTCGCCGGTCCCCACTATGGCTACTTCCGCGATGAACTCTACTACCTCGCATGTGCCGAGCACCCAGCCTGGGGCTATGTCGACCAGCCACCATTGATTGCCTGGATTGCCTGGCTTCTACAACATTCGATCGGCACCTCACTCTGGGCTTTGCGACTGCTGCCCGCTCTGGCCGATACCGCGACCATTGTCCTCGCAGGCTTGCTCGCGCATCAGCTGGGAGGCCGCCGCTGGGCCATCTTTCTGGCCTCCCTCGCAGCCTTGATGGCGCCCATCTCCCTCGCCATGTCGCAATTGTTCACCATGAACGCCTTTGACCCGCCGCTCTGGACGGCAATCGCCTTTCTCCTCGTGCTCATCGCCAAAAACGGCCGCCAGTCCCTCTGGATTGCCGTTGGCGCACTGGCTGGAGTTGCCATCCTCAACAAGTACGGCATCCTCTTCTGGATTCTGGGCCTTTTCCTGGGCATCTGCCTCACGCCCTTGCGTCTGTCCCTGCGCCATCGCTGGTTCTGGCTCGGATCCCTTCTCGCTGCCGCCATCGCGCTTCCCAACTTCCTCTGGCAATGGCAGCACCAGTTTCCGTTTCTCCAGTTGATGCACAATATCCGCCAGGGAACCCGCGACATTTCCCTTCCTCCGCTGCCCTATCTTCTGGCTCAGGCCCAGATGCTCGGCTTTGTCGCCGCCATCCTTGTGCCCTTTGCGCTCCTCTTCTTCTTCTCCCCGCGCGGACGCAGCTATCGCGTGCTGGGGTGGGCCTACCTCGTATTTCTCGCCGAGATGATGTTTCTGCACGGCAAAATGTACTACGTCGCGCCTGTCTATCCGGCCCTCTTCGCCGCGGGCGCGGTGTGGATGGAGGGCGCAACCCAGCGCAAGCTCTGGATCTGGTCCAAGCCCGCCTACGCCGTTGCGATCATCGCCATCGCCGGCATCTCCGTTCCCACCTATTTGCCGATTCTCCCCGTTCCTGAATTTCTGGCCTACGAACACGCATTGGGTATCGAGCAGCAGAAGTTCGAAAACAACCAGCAGGGAGTTCTGCCGCAGCTTTACGCCGACATGTTCGGCTGGCAGCAGATTGCCCAAACCGTCGCGGCGTATTACCGAACGCTACCTCCGGAAGAGCAGAGAAAGACCGCCATTCTCGCCAATAGCTATGGAGACGCCGGCGCCATCGACTTCTTCGGGCCGCAATACGGCCTTCCGAAATCCATCGCAACGCATCAGAATTACTGGATCTGGGGACCGCGCGAGTATACCGGCGAGAGCATCATTGTCCTTGGCGAGGGTAACGAACACAATATGCAGACCAAATGCGCCAGTTACTCCGTCATTGGCAGTACCAACAACCCGCTTTCCCGCCCGGACGAATGGCATCCCATCTACCATTGCCGCGGCTTCAAATGGAACCTGCAGGAACATTGGCCGCAAATGAAGCATTGGAACTGAGCCGTGCTGCCACGCGTCAGAGTATTTGCGGTCTTTGCGCGAGAAAGGATTTGGATGGAAACTGCAAACGCATTCATCGGCAAACTCACCGAGCCTACGGCCGCCGAGATCGCTGCTGTGCTGGGATCGACCGCTGAAACATGGAAGCAACTGGTGGACTGGTTTGCCGCTCAGGGAGCCACTATTCAGGAGTGGAAGTCCTACTCAGCCAAGAGCGGCTGGGCGCTTCTTCTCAAACTCAAAAAGCGAACCATCGTCTATCTTGCTCCGTGTGATGGGTGCTTCCGCGTCTCGTTTGTCCTTGGCGACAGGGCAGTCGCGGCAGCTCATCAGGGCGGCCTCCCGAAGCCCGTGCTCAAACTCCTCGACGAGGCTCCGCATTACGCTGAGGGAACCGGCGTTCGCCTGGTTGTGAAGGCCGCGAAAGACCTGGCCCCGATTCAGAAGCTGGCCCTTATCAAGCTGGCAAACTGAGCGCGCGTTCTCCCAGCGCCAGCAGCCGGTCCTCGCCACCGGGCAAGCGAACCACTTCCGCCCAGGCAAAATCCGCGCCTGCGGCAACCTTGAGCTTCTCCAGCTCGGTCTCTGTGGTCATCAGCGCCAGCCAGCCACCGTGCCGCGCCAGCCGCGCCGCCGCCTGAACTGCCTTTTCCATCTTGTCGACGGCTCGCAGGGTCACGCAGTCAAACTCCGAGCCCAGCGTCTCCGCCCGCCCTGAGTGGACCTTTGCGCCCACCCCCAGCACCCGTACAGCCTCGCTCAGAAACGCAGCCTTCTTGCCCTGGGATTCCGCTAGCGTCACAGCTATCTCCGGCCGGCAGAGCGCGATGGGAAGGCCTGGAAAACCCGCGCCCGTACCAAAATCCAGCAGCGAATGAATCTCGGCCGGCAGAGCCCGCGCGCAGGCAATCGACTCCACGAAATGCCGCTTCAGAATCCCCTCTTCATCGCGAATCGCCGTCAGGTTCACCCGCGCATTCCAGCGAAGAAGAAGCGAAAGGTAATCCTCAAAATGTCCTGCCTGCGTCGCATCCAGCGGCTTCAATCCACTTTCCGCAAGCAGCTCGTTGAGCCGGAGACCCGCCGTTTGCCCAGCCTCACTCATGCGGCGCGACCGACTCTTCAATCCGCCGCGGCTGCCAGACTGACGCGGCCTGCACAAATGCCGCGAAGATGGCGCGCGAAAAGGCGCTGTGCGTATAGGTCCGCTCCGGATGCCACTGCACCCCCAGAACAAAATGTTCGGGCGAGCCGAGCTCAACAGCCTCGATCACACCGTCCGCTGCCGAAACCGCGCTCACAATCAATCCGTCGCCGGGAACCCGAATCGCCTGGTGGTGGCTGGAGTTGACCTCCGGCAAGGCCGCGTATCCTTTGGGAACCATTCCGGCCAGACGCGATCCCGGCGAAATCCGCACCGGATGCGCACCCACCACGTCCCGGCCCGGCCTGTGATCGACGGCGGAATCCAGGTTCTGCACCAGCGTCCCGTTCAGCCATACATTCAGGCTCTGCGCGCCGTGGCAGACCGCCAGAACGGGCTTGTGCTGGCTGAAAGCCTCCTGCATCAGCAGCTCGTCCACTGCCGTCCGGACAGGGTCCGGCTCACCGCACTCAGGCACCGGGTCTTCGCCATATCTCTGCGGGTCCACATCAAACCGGCTTCCCGGCAAAAGGACGCCCTGCACCCCGGCAAGCAGCCTGGCCACGCTTTCCTGTCGTGCGTGCAGCGGAACGATGACCGGGGTTGCTCCGGCAGCGCGGAGGGATGCCAAGTAAGGCGGCATCGAGTGCTCGTTGTAAGTAGCATCGCTGCTGGTAGGCTCGGGAATGGCAATATGTACGCTCATGGCAGCAACAGTTTAATCATTGAGGCGGCAACTGCGATAGTGGTCCCGGCTGGCAATCTCAAAGCTCGGTACCCGTGGCTGCGCTCTCAACTGTGCGCAATCCCTCAGCTTCCGGGCCCTCACGCAGCTTCTCGATAGCCGCTCGCAGTTGCACCGTCAGCGCCTCCGTCTGCCGCAGCGTCATCCCCGCAGTTTCGATCGGCTCCCCGATCGTCAGCGTCAGCTCTCCGGGATAGTAGTGATGCGTATGAATCGGCAGCAGCTCGTAGACTCCGCTCAGCGCCATCGGCACCACTGGAACCTGTGCCCGAATGGCCAGGAAGGCCGCTCCCGGCTGAAAGGCCTGCAGCTTGCCATTCGGTGTCCTCGACCCCTCTGGGAATACGACGATAGGCGTTCCCGAGCGCAAGGTTTTGGCTCCGGCGCTCAGGCTGGAAAGCGATGCGTGCGAATTGCTGGTGTCGATAGGAATCTGCCCAGACCTGTTCAAGTACCATCCTATGAATGGCATAGACCACAATGACTTCTTCGCAAGAATGCGGAACTGGAAGGGAAGCGCAGAAAAAATCACCGGAATATCCATGTAGGATGTGTGGTTCGACGCATACACGGCGATCGTGTTCTTGGACAACTTCTCCGCTCCAATCACCGTCAGCTTCGACCCGGAAACCCATACACAGCTGCGGGCCCATAGGCGCGCTATCCGGTGTTGCGCATTGCCCGTCTTGTCCACCAGCGAAAGCAGCAGAGCCATGCTTCCGAAGATCGCTGTGACCACCCCGAACAGAGGAGTTTGGATGAGATTGGTCCGCCAGCGGTCGAACCTTGGTAGCGGATTGGGACGCTGTCTCACTATATGACTCCCTCACTCATCAGCAATGGCCGCACCTCGCCCACCAGGTAAATCGACCCGGAAACGACAACCACGCCACCCTGACCGCGTTTCTCAGCCCACTGCAAGGCCTCGTGCACAGACCCGGCGCTCACCGCCGGAACTCCCGTAGCCCTGGCTGCAATCTCCAGCTCCGCTATCTCAGTGGCCCTTGGCGAGTGGATGGGCGTCAGAATCACCTGCTCAAAGAGCGGAAAAAGAATCTGCGCCATCTCTGCCGCCGGCTTGTCTTTCAGGCAACTGAAGACCAGCGTTCCCGCCTTGGTCCCCTTCGTCTGATCTCTCAAGGCAGCCCTCAGCGCCAGGGCTCCGGCCGGATTGTGCGCCACGTCCAGAATCCACTCCACGCCGTTCTTCCGAATGCGTTCCAGCCGTCCCGGCCACCGCGTCTGCCGAATCCCCTCAGCAATGGCCTCCGGCGTAATCGGAAACCCATGCGCCGATCCGAGCTCCACCGCCGCGGCAATCGCCAGCGCGACATTGCGCTGCTGGTGCGCCCCGGCCAGAGGCGACTCCACTTTGATCTCCGCGCCCAGCGCTTCAACTGAATAGCAACCCACGGTGCCCACCTGCGGCATGTAGGCCTCCGTGTTCACCCTGCGCACCTTCAGCTCCGCAGCCACTTCATCCAGCACCTGGTTGGCCTCTGGATCCTGCGGCAGGGCGATCAGCGTTCCGCCCTGGCGCAGAATGCCGGCCTTTTCCCGCGTAATGGCTGCGATCGTCGGACCCAGCCATTCCGTGTGGTCCAGCGAAATGTCTGTGATGACCGAGAGCAGCGGCTCCACAATGTTGGTTGCATCCAGCCGTCCGCCCATCCCCACTTCCAGCACCGCCACATCCACCTTTGCCTCGGCAAAGTAGAGCAGCGCCTGGGCGGTCAGAATCTCGAAGAAGCTCGGCAGTTGCGGCAGCTTGCCATCCAACAATAGCTTCTGCGCGGCATCATCCACCTGGAAGTAGAGCCTTGCGAAATCCTCGTCGCTGATCTCCGTCTCTCCGATGCGGATGCGTTCGTTCACCCGCGCCAGGTGCGGCGAAGTATAGAGGCCGGTACGCATTCCCGACGTCCTCAGAATCGATGCCAGCGTCGCCGCCGTCGAGCCCTTGCCATTTGTCCCGGCAATCAGCACCGCGCGCACACGCTTCTGCGGCTCACCCAGCGCGCCCAGCAGCACGCCGATCTCGTCCAGCGAGAACTTCCGCCGTGTCTGGCCCGGCCCCGTATACAGCTCTGGCGTAATGGCACTCAGTTTTTCGATGGCTGACGCATAAGACATTAAATATAAGTATAAAAGCCCTCTCCGAGCCGCCTCACGAATCTCCGCACAAGTTGATATTTTGCAACGGCACGCTGGCAGGTCGAAGCTTCAGCCCTGACAGCCGCGAGCCGCCTGAAACATCAGTGGGGCTTTACAAGCTGCGGAAAAGGGTCTGGATTTGATACGGACTCCAGAATAGCGTCCCTCAGGGGCTAAAGCCCTCGTCGATTCCAAGCTATCTTCGGCACGACTGAAGTCGTGCCCTGACACTTCGTGCCATACCGAATGAGTTTTTCCGCAGCCTGAAAAGCCCCTGAAAGCCGCCTTTCGGAACTCCCAATTGAATCCAGGCATCCTTCCGCAGCCTCCCCGGCAACAGTAGCCGTCCACTCTTCAAGAGATAGCCCCGCTCACTTCCGCAGCAGCAGTTGTAGCGCCGCGCGCGCGTTTTGCAGGCATTCGCGCGCCTCATCTTCTGAGAGAAGTCCCTGATGCACCGCCTTCCTGCCCACATCGTTCACCATATTCGCCACCCGCGGAAACTCCGCATCGAAGCCCGTCATTTGCAGATTGTCATTCACTTCACGCAGCAAGTTGCCGAGTGTTGCCGTCTTGCGGTAGCGCGTATGCACCTGCCGAGCCAGCGCCGTAGGCAGCTTCTGCTTGATCGCCTCCTCCAGAACCGAGCGGCACATCACCGCGCAGGCCGTGAACAGGCCAAAAAAGTAGCAGCGCGTCGCTTCGTCCAGGTACCGGTCTGCCTCCTCTGAACTGGGCGTCGCCACCACGCACTCTCGCAGTTGCGTGGCGCGCAACACGGCCGGTTCAACCAGCTCCAGCAGCTCGAGCGCAAACGCCGCGCGCAGCAGGTCGTTCTGCCGATCGTCCAGAGCGCGCTGGATTTCCTGCCACACCGGCGCAGGCGCTTCAAGCCCGGCGTATTGCAGCTTGGTCAGCGAGGTAAGCCTCTGCCGCGCGTGCTGAATGAAGCCCCGGTGCATCTCCTCTGCCAGCCGCCGCCACTCCGCCACAAAAGCTGCCGGGTTCTGCTCGTAGCGCTCCCACAGTTCGTCGTACACAATTCCCGGCAGCACATCCTTTAACTGCGCAAACCGTCCGGTCCTTGCCAGCTCAGAGATCGCCTCGCAAAAATTCTGCCCCGGCGTCCCCTCGGCCGACATCTTCACCAGCTCGCTCTCCATTCGCGCAATATCGATCCCCATCCCCTCAATCTCTCCGCAGCCAGTTTAGGGCCCACAAAGACCAGCCAAACAAACAAATCTGATCCATCCCTCGCAGCGCGTACTGGAATGGGAACGACTCATCCAGGAGTCGCAAAGCCAGGAATTCTCTTGCTGCTTTCGCCCCTCATTCCCGCCCTCCAGCCCGACTTGTGCAAGTTGTGGAAGACCCGTCCGCTGTGCATAGCCAGTCTTCTCCAACCCCTTGTTCCATGCGCCTCCGGACGCTCTTTTCACACAAAGCAGCCTCTTTGCACAGGCCTTTTTCAGCTCCCTCTGCAAGTCGTGGGAAACAGGGAACGCTACATACCCCCCAATGTCCTGTTTTCCAAATGTCCTCTCTTCCACAGCCAAGATTTAGAAAACTTACCCCCTTGCCAATCCCTTTCCTGCGAGTCACTTCGTCTCAATTTCCACTTTTCCTGCCACACTACGGGTACTACGGGTTTCTATCTTTCTCTTTATCCACCTTTCCCAACAACCGTCGCTTCGCTCCGGCGCAAGTACCTGTGCCGCCGCCCACCATCGCCCCCGGCTGCTCCAACTTGCGATCCAACGCCCAGGAATCCAGACAACCCCCCTGTTTTCCACGCGCACATTGGAATGCTAAGGTGAATACAATCAAGAAGTAGAAAAGGTAGCTATTTCCGCTCTGCCGCAAGGTGTTGTACAGTGTGGCCAGCGCGGATTCTGCTTCAATTGCGTTTTCTTCGGTAACCGCAAAGCGAGGATAGGTTTATGTCAGAGGTGGAAACTGAGGTTGAGAAGCCGGCCGTACAGGGGGCAGCGATGGAGATTACCGTAAGCCGTCAGGAATTGGTCAAGGAGCTCACAGCCACGCAGAGCGTCGTTGAGCGCAAAACCACGATTCCCATTCTCTCCAACTTTCTCATCGAGGCAGATGGCGACCAGCTCAACATCACCGCTACCGACCTCGACCAGGCCATCCGCACCAGCGCCGTGGCCAAGGTGAAAAAGCCAGGCTCCTGCACCATCCCTGCTCACAAGCTTTACGACTACATCAAGCTGCTCCCCGATGGCGACATCTCCATCAAGCTGCTTGAGAACCACTGGGTGCAGATCCGCTCCGGCCGCTCCAACACGAAGATGGTCGGCATGGCGCGCGCCAACTACCCGCAGGTTCCCGAGTTTCCCTCGATCGCCGTCACCAGCATCTCCTCGCTGGCGATGAAGACGCTGATTGCGCGCACCATCTTCGCCATCTCCAATGAAGAGTCCCGCTACACCCTCAACGGAGCCTTGCTTGTCATCAAGGCCGAGTCGCTTGCCATGGTGGCTACCGACGGCCACCGCCTCGCCTACGTTGAGAAGCCCAACGAAGTTCTGGAAGGTATCAGCGGCGAGAAGCGCGTTCTCATCCCGCGCAAGGCTCTTCAGGAACTGCAGCAGCTACTCTCGGTCACAGACGCTGAGAAGATCGACTTTGCCGACGACGATCACACCCTCTTCTTCCGCATCGGCCATCGCACCCTCAGCACCCGCAAGCTCTCCGGCCAGTTCCCCAACTTCGAGGCCGTCATGCCGCGCGACAATACCAAGTTCGCCGTCGTGCGCTCCTCTGAGCTGGGCGCAGCCATCCAGCGCGTCGCGCAGTTCGCGGACGAGCGCTCCGGCGCCATCCGCCTCCGCCTGGAAAGCAACGAGCTGAAAATCAGCTCCAGCTCCACCGATTCCGGCGAGAGCGAAGACACAATCGATACTCCATACGCCAGCGACCCCATCGCCGTTGGCTTCAACTCCTCCTACATCCTTGACTTCCTCAAGGCCGTGGGCGGGGATGGCGAAGTCCGCCTCGAGTTCAAGGACTCGCAGTCTGCCGGCCAGATGCGCCCTGAAGATCCCGACGCCGAGTACAAGTACCGCTACGTCCTGATGCCCATGCGGATCTGAAGACGCGCTTGCGCAGCGGTGGGCCATAAAACTGCCGGCCTTCTGGCCTTCGACCAGGGCCGGCAGAAAATCCCAATCCCTGCTCCACCCCGCAAAGCCTTTCTGTTCGCCTGCATAATCCCATTGAATCTCTTCGGATAGAGCTAGCTGCCAGAGAAGCAGAAGAATCGATCGCCGCGAACCGGGCCAACAGCATCGCATTAGCTTACATAATCATCTTATATAGCAACAACTTATCCAATAGAATTCCAGGTCAATTACCTTTTTTGATGGTGGATTGTCCGAGGCCTCGGTCGATCTGATTCGTCCCCAAACATCAATTGCCCGCCATCTTCCAGGCACCGCGCTTTCTGTTGGAGGCGTCAGCTCGCAGAAAAATGCAGAGCCCGACCATCCATTCTTTTCTCGATAGCATCACGTCAACGGAGGACCAGAACCATGCGAGAAATGAAGCTGTGTTTGTTCGCCGTGTTGCTCATTCTTGGTTTCTTCGGTCTGAATACCAGAGCGCAAAACGTAAATGCCGCCCTCCACGGGACGGTGACTGATACAACTGGAGCGGTCGTTCCCGATGCTAGCGTCACCGCGTTGAATGTCAGCGTAGGGATACCGACTGTCACCCAGACAGACAAGAGTGGCTACTACATCTTTCCGAAGCTTCAGGTTGGCGGCCCATACACGGTCACCATCACAGCGGTTGGATTTGAGAAGTATGTCCAAACCGGCCTGATCCTGAACGTGGATGACAACCGTGAGGTCAACGCGAAGCTCAAGATAGGCGCCGCAACGCAGACAGTCGAAGTCTCCGCGGCGGCAGTACAGGTTGAAACCTCGAACACACAACTTCAGCAAATAGTTGATTCTGGACAGCTTGAGTCAATTCCTCTGGAGGGGCGCGATCCTGCCGGGCTGCAAAAGCTGGAAACCGGCGTTGTCGAATCGTCAGACCGTTTCGGTACTTTCTCCAGCAACGGCAGCCAGACCGCTCAGAACTCTTACCTGCTGAATGGCGTGGATATCAACGATCCCGCGCTGGGGAGTGAGGGAATCCAGATCAACCCGGACGCTCTCGAGGAAGAGAACATCGTTACCAGCACCATGAACCCCGAGTTCTCCCGCAACTCCGGAGCTACCGTCAATCAGATTCTCAAGAGTGGCACCAACTCCCTTCATGGAAGCGGCTTCGAGTTCTATCGCGACACCTTCCTCAACAATGGAAACTATTTCTCCCCGACTCGTCCCGTCTTCCACCAGAATCTCTATGGCGGGACCCTCGGCGGACCGATCTTCAAGGACAAATTCTTTTTCTTCCTCGCCTATCAAGGATTCCGCAACCGGACTGCCGAGACCTACATCCAGACTACGATGGACTCCGATCAGTTGGCCGGGAACTTCACCAAAGACACCAACTACGCAATGAACGCTCCGAACAGCGCGGGCCTGACCAACAAGCCGATTCCCTTCAACATCGTGACCAGTACCGGAACGTGCGTGGCCAATCCAACTGCTGACACACCGGAGACCTGGGCCGACTGCTTCAGCAGCGGCGTTGTCAACATCCCCACCGCCGGGTGGAACTCCGTTGCGTCCAGACTGATAAACCAATTTGTTCCACCGGCGAATTTCGGTGCGGTGGATGTAAACAGCGAACAGAATGAGTTCAACTTCAACGCGCTCAATACAGGAGCCGAAGATCAGGGGATTATCAAGCTCGATTACACCCCCACGAAGAAAGACAGCCTCTGGACTTCGATTGTCTTTCAGTCCAGCCCCGGCACTTCCACCCTGACCTTTGGAGGCGGCAGCTTCCCGGGTTTCGGATCAATGCAGGCGAATCATTACAAGCTCTTCAGCGCCGCCTGGACCCATTCCTTCAGCTCCACGAAACTGAATGTTCTCCGCGCCGCATACTATCGGAATCCCTTTGGCGCAGTCAGTCCTGCTCACGTCGTCGCGCCCAGCTCCTACGGTTTTTCGATCAATTCGCAGGATCATGAGTCCGGCCTGCCGTATATTGGCGTCGGCAACTACTTCAACCTCGGCTTCAGCTTTGAGGGTCCCCAGCCCCGCCTCGATACGAACCTGACCTATTCCGACGGCTATATGTGGGTCGTGGGCAACCATGCTTTCAAGTTTGGCGCCTCCTTTGAGCAGTTCCGCGTGCGCAATCCCTTCGACGTCTATAACAACGGGAACTACTCTCTCGCGGGAGGCGGAACTTACAGCTCCGGCGACCCATATATCGACTTCGTCCTCGGCATTCCCGATTCCTATGCGCAGACCAACAACGGATTCATCAACGCCGTGTCCGAAGAGCTCTATGGCTATGCGCAAGACAACTGGAAAATGAGCCCCGACCTAACCTTCAACTACGGCATTGGCTGGGATGTCGAGAAGCCCTACACGGACCACCAGAACAGCAACCTGGGTGTCGTTTGCTTCCAGGTCAGCAACTCCCTCTCCAAAGTCTTCACCGGCACGGCCGGCAACACTCCACCTCCAGGGATGAATTGGCCTGGTGATTCCGGATGCAACAATGCAGGCGGACCGACACCGCACTACAACCACTTCGCTCCGAGAATCGGCTTTGCCTGGTCTCCATCCTCCGGTCCGTCGATGCTTATCGGCACGCCCGGGGGGCATGACTTCTCCCTTCGCGTGGGCTTTGGCCTCTACTTCAATCGCGACCAGGAAGAACAGTCGCTGCAGAACCTCACGGATCCTCCCTTTGTTCAGACCTCGTATGGCGCCGGCGACTTCGGCGGAAGCCCGGGTTTTGCCAATCCTTTTGCTGACGTTACCGGCAGTTCATCCGAGGCCAACCCCTTCCCGATTGCTCCGGTAACGCCGAAATCCACGCTTACATGGTCCAACTATGCCGAGAATGACATTGGCGCCTTTGACAGGAACTACACCGCCCCTTACACCTACAACTTCAACCTCAACATCCAGCGTTCCCTGGGCGCGAACCTCGTTCTGCAAGTTGGCTACGTCGGCTCTGTCAGCCACCGGCTTTCCACGTGGTATGAAGGCAACCCCATCACCGCTGCGGGCCACGCGGCTTGTCTTGCGGACACTGCCGGCTGCGCTCAGGACCAGTTGTTCATCCACCGCGACTACCCGCAATACACGGCGCAGCCTGCACTGGCTCCCAATGGAGCGCCCTGGTACCTTTCCGTCGGCGTCATGAATTCAGAGGGATCCTCGAACTACAATTCCCTCCAGGCCAGCCTGAGACTGGCTCAAACCCACGGCCTGCAGCTCACCGCCTCCTACACCTACTCTCACGCGCTCGATGACAGCTCGGGATATGAGAGCGGAACTGGTGGGGCAAATGGCCGCGTCAGGAACTACGTGCCGGGCTTTCAGCACCTCAACTACGGCAGCTCGGACTTCGACGCGCGTCACCGCCTTTCAACTTCTTATGTGTACACCGTTCCAGTCTTCGGGTTCATGAAGAGCAATCCGATTCTCCGCGAAGGCTTGAGCGGTTGGGGAGTTGCCGGCGTCACTGCCCTGCAGTCCGGAAATCCGGTCGCCATCTCCGAGGGAGCGGGGGGGGAAAACTCTCTCTGGTGCGACTACCAGAGTTACTTCGGCTGCGGCGATGTTCCTCAGACCTCCACCTTCAGCATCAAGAAGCTGAACCCGAGAAGCCCCGGCAGCCCCTACTTCAGTACCACGTCCTTTTCGGCAGAGCCCCTTGGAACCTTCGGCAACACAACGCGCAACTTCTTCCACGGACCCGGATTCGACTACACGAATCTGCAGCTCTACAAGAACATTCGCTTCAGCAACGACAGCAAGCAATACATGCAGCTTCGGCTGGAGGCCTTCAACACCTTCAACCATGCCAATTTTGCAAACCCGGTCGGCGCGTTCAACAGCCAGCAGTTCGGCAACGTTACCAGCGTCGACTATTCCGCGGATCCGAACGGAGATCCCTCCCCAGGCCGCGCCATCCAGATTTCCGGCAAGATATACTTCTGAGTCTTTCGCAGACAGTAGCCACGGAAACGGCCGTCAAACGCAAAGGGCGCTCTCGAGAGCGCCCTTTGCTATATGGAGAAAACTGAGAACTGAGTGGCAGCTAAAGAACTTTTCCAAGATGCTGTAGCCGCCTCGCTTCAAGCCGTCGCCGGCGCCTTCAGGAAATCCAGCGCGCGAATCAGGTAACCCTTCATTTCCCGTCGAGCCACGACCGCGTCCAGGAATCCCTTTTCCAGCAGAAATTCCGAGCGTTGAAAGCCCTCCGGCAGCTTCTGGCGGATCGTCTGCTCAATGACCCGCGGCCCGGCAAAGCCGATCAGCGCGCCCGGCTCTGCAATATTCAGGTCGCCCAGCATGGCATAGCTCGCCGTCACGCCGCCGGTTGTCGGGTCGGTCAGCACACAGATGTACGGAACCCTCGCGTCGTCCAACTGAGCCAGCGCCGTCGAGATCTTCGCCATCTGCATCAGGCTCACCACGCCCTCCATCATCCGCGCCCCGCCTGAAGCCGCAACAACAATCAGCGGCTTGCGTCCCACGCGCGCGCGGTCCACGGCCCGGGCAATCGTTTCGCCCACCACCGCGCCCATCGAGCCGCCGATGAAGCTGTACTCCATCACGCTCATCACAACTTCGTGCGGCCCCAGCCGGCCCTCCGCGTTCAGAATGGCATCGTCCAGTCCCGTAGCCTGCTGCGCCTTGCGCAGCCGATCCTTATAGGACTTCATGTCGGTGAAGTTCAGCGGATCGGTCGAACGCAGCCCGCCGTCCACCAATTCATAGCCGGGCTCCAGCAGCAGATCGAGCCGCTCGCGGGCGCCGATGCGGAAATGATGCTGGCATTTCGGGCAGACATTCAGGTTGGCGAGTAGGTCCGCTTTCCAAATGACGCCACGGCAGCCCACGCACTTGATCCATAAACCCTCCGTGCGCACCCGCGACTCAGCCGCTTGCGCCGCGCCCCTGGGGCCGGGACCGTACTCGCCGCCTTCACGCTTGAACCAGGACATTCGACCTCACAAAACAGCTTACAGTGGACAGCGAACAGCACACAGTTGGTTGTTAACGGCGCTGGAGAACTGTCAGCTGTAAGCCGTCTGCTGTTAGCTGCCTTGCTAGTATTCTATGCCGCGCTGTGCCTTGATGCCCTTCTGGTAGGCGTGCTTCACCTCGCGCATCTCGGTTACCGTATCGGCCAGCTCCACCAGCCGCGGATCGGCGTTGCGCCCGGTCAAGATCACATGTAACCTTTCCGGCTTTCCGCGCAACGTTTCCGCCACCACCGCCGCATCCAGCATTCCGTAGCCGATGGCGTAGTTGATTTCGTCCAGAATCACCATGTCCCACTCGCCGGAGCTGATCGCTTCCCGCGCCTCAGCCCAGGCAGCTTCCACCAGCCGAAGGTCCTCCGGCTTTGCCTCCGCGCCGCCAACTTTCACAAAGCCCCGGCCCATCTGCTTCAGCACGAACTTGTCTCCGAAGGCCTTCACCGCGTCCAATTCGCCGTAGTGCCACGAGCCTTTCAGAAACTGGAGCATCAGCACGCGCATGCCGCCGCCTACGGCGCGCAAAGCCGTACCCATGGCAGCGGTCGTCTTGCCCTTGCCATCGCCCGTGTTGATCAGAATCAGTCCGTGCTTCGTATCGGTCATGACAGCTAACAGCTTACAGCCAACAGCTCTCAGTTCAGCAAAGCCCGTATCGAGCTGCAAAACGCCGCCTTCAACTGTTAGCTGTCTGCTGCCTTGCTCAATGCCCGCCGTGGTAAGGATGCCCCGTCAGAATCGTAGACGCCCGGTAAATCTGTTCTGCCATCACCAGCCGGGCCAGGGCGTGCGCCATCGTCATCGGTCCGAACGAGAGGAGTAGCTGGGCACGCTGGCGAGCGGCCTCGGACCATCCGCTGGCCGGACCCACGGCAAAGACAATCTGCTGCGTTCCCTGATCACGCCGTTTGCCCAGCCACGCCGCAAAAGCCTCCGACGTCATCTGACGCCCCCGGCTGTCCAGCAGGACAGCCACAACGGGTGTTCGTCCCTCAAGCCGTTCCAGCCAGGCCAGCATCGCATCTTCCGTGCGAAACGCCTCCGCCCGGCAGTGTGCAAACCCCGCGCAGCGCCGCAGATAAACCGCCGTCAGGCCATCGAACTCGTCCTTCGAGCCGGGTCGCGCGCCAATGTGGGCCAGGGTGAGGTTCATAGTTCAGACCAGTACCGCCGCATCAAATTTAGCATCAAGGATGCAGTATCCCGCGCAAGAAGGCATTTCTGCGAGAGGCTATTATCCCGAAACACAGACTCGCAGATCTCCGGGCGTGGTCTCTCTGAGACGGAAATTGGCACCCATTTTCGGGATTCGCATTGTGAACTATACACTTTTCCATATTTTGGCCAAACCTCCACTTCTCGACAATGTTGTCAACCCTATTATTTTCAACCAACAGCGACTATTTCTTCATTATCAACGGAATGGCAATCAAACTGCTAGTTAAAGCTGAACAAGTGCACATCCCGCTTTTTTACTCTGACCAGGGAGTACGCAGCGAAGGCCTTTTACGGATCGGGTTTACATCCCCCCTAGCCGAGACGTAGAAGCCCGGAACCGGATTTGCGACAGTCTGACGATCGTGGCTACCGGAAACTGATATACACAGCAGCAACTCGGGAAGTTTTCTCACGGAGGACGGAGACCCTATGAAATATTGGACCCAACAACTCAAGCGTTTCGCCACCCCACATTGGCTAGTTCTAGCCCTTTTGGTGTTCTTTGCGCCAACGGTTCTTGCGCAGGAGACAACGGGCGGCATTCAGGGCACGGTAAAGGACCCCTCTGGCGCGGTGGTTTCCAACGCCCAGGTGGTTGT
>Ga0326727_10005035_pt1 | contig 38407 bp, 31 predicted proteins | sample MB2enrmetagenome_FD_207643 | JGI IMG/M metagenome (GOLD analysis project Ga0326727, IMG submission 207643) | Lab enriched peat soil microbial communities from McLean, Ithaca, NY, United States - MB29MY | ecosystem: Environmental > Terrestrial > Soil > Wetlands > Peat | place: USA: New York...
TCCTCCTGCTTCTCTTGCGACTGCCGCGTCCCCATCCCCATGCCGCGATTCTAAAAAAAGCGCCTGTGGATACTTCACAAAATATCCACATGCGAACCTGGACTTGCACCACAGGCTGCTAAGGAGCGAGTTGGCCGCTGAAGAATTTGAGCTCGCTGAGACTTTAACGGAACTGCAAGCCGGTGTAGGGATCTTGCTTAAGCCGGGCCTGTTGGTATTGAGGGTGCTTATCGAGCTGTATGAGCGGACGCATTCGGGATCACTTTCAGTGTCGGAATGTCACGCGTTTTTATTGCCATGTCGCCGCAATTCGGAATGGGAAGAAGCATTCGCAGATGTCGATGCTTGTCGAAGTACTGCCTCCGACCCTGGTGAATTACATCGTCACGCGCGACGCAACGTTCAAGACTGGTTTAAGTTTCTTGCGAGTTCGGATTACTTCGCCATCAATGGCGATGAGGAAATCGCGCTCACGCGCTTTGCAATCGACCGAATTCCTGAATTGAAGAGGTTTTGCGCAAAGCAGGAAGATCCGGCGACATTCTGGCTACCAGCCGGCTTCAGCATTCTCGACCGGTTGAAATGGTTCGACTGGTTCGGAACGCCATCTCTCGATGTGGAAGCACTTTTGAGACAAGATCCAAGTTTGGATCCTCAGTACGTTGCCGAGAACTACGTCGCCGGGCTGGAAGACTTAGAGGACGACGTACGGTCCGCCGGACAAATGGGAATGAACCTGCGCCCTGTTCAGCTTGAAGGTTTGGATCGAAATCCAATTATGCGTAGCGGCCAAAACATGGAAGCATTGCTCGAAAGCATCCAGCGAGGAATGCAAAAGCGCCACGCAAAGACTCTTTTACATGATCGCATTGTGAAGGAACTGGCCCAGAAGTTCATTGCTCAAGGCGCAATCGTCGAATCTGACCCAGATTCGATTGACCTATTCGCGGCGTGGCCTTCGTCCGGGACAAGCGCCATCTTTGAAATAAAGACGGTAACGAATCGGAACTTCCAGCACAGATTGCGGGCCGCGGTTGGTCAGGTCGAAGAATACGCCTACAGGCGCGAGGCTCTGTCAGGTCATCCATCTGATCGCGTGATTGTTGTTAACGCGGACCTCGACGCAGGCGCGTGGCAAAGAGCATTTCTCACCGATTACATGGGCATAGGGCTCATCTGTAAGGCTCCAGATCGATATCATGGGGCTGCTCCGGTTGATGCGCAATCCAGTCGGCATTGGCTTGCTATCGCTTCCCAATGAGACTGAGTACAATCGCCGACTTCAATTCGAGCATCGAAGAGCCCAATAATTTGCGGATGATAATCCTCGAACATGCCCGGCGCACGATGGGTGAGGCCAAAAATGCCCTTCCTATCCCCTCATTTGTGGGCTCAGGGTCCTATCGCGCGCCGCTTCCACTGGTCTGTTCTTGCTTTTGCCTTTTGGCTTTTAGCGTCATTGCGCAGGGCTATTCATCCCGATCTGAGCGCGCAGGGGAAACCACCCGATATGTATTTAGCACTCTCTTTTTGCTTCGCGAAAAGAGAGTGCATCGGTGGTACCAGCATGATGCTGGTTCGATTGAGATTATGCGGGGCGGCGAAAAGTAAGTGTGATGGAAAAGCGGACGAACCTAGATTTCGGGCAGTGCATAAGCTCAGTAGTAAGTGTCGGCGCTTCCAATCACGGCTGCGTCGTAGCCCGCCGGATCGTCGGCATCCTTGGCTGGCTGCACCGTGGCTTCCAGGCCTTGCGGGCGCAGCGTTGCCGCAACCCGGTCCGCAATTTCCCGCGTGGCTCCGTAGCGGCTCGCGTAGACAACAAGGACTCTCATGCTCCGGACCTCCCACCGCTCGAAGGGCATAGTGAAGCGCGGACCGGCTCCTTCGGCCGCGCCCAAGCCGAACGCAAGACCGCAGATTAGGCCTCATCCCCGTCTGCCGCCGTGGCCTCCATCGCAAGGCTTGCGATCGCCGCGGCTGCCGGTTTGACCCCTTTCGGTCAGGGGCACTAGCTTGGAAGAGTGCGGGTGGCGCGTCGTGCGCCTTCCCAGCAAGGAGCATGGATGCAAACCAGGTTTTTCCCCCGAATGTCCAAGGTTTTCCTGGCGCTGGCGCTGCCGGCTCTGGCCTTCTCCGCCGCGCGGGCCCAGGACCTGAAGAGTTTCGAGCAGCGGACAACCACCAAGGTCCTGCCCAACGGACTCACCCTGATCGTCTGCGAGCGGCCGGAAGCGCCGGTCTTCAGCTACTCCACCTTCATCGACGCCGGGGACGTGAACGACCCCTCCGGGGAGAGCGGCCTGGCGCACATGTTCGAGCACCTGGCCTTCAAGGGAACCAGCCAGATCGGCACCAAGAATTACGCCGCCGAGAAGGTTGCGCTGGCCAAGGTGGAAGCGGCGAACGACGCCTATGAGGCCGAGTACCTGAAGGCCGTCGGCCAAGATCCCCACAAGCTGGCGGAACTGAAGAAGGCCTTCCTCGATGCCCAGGAGGAAGCCCACAAGTACGTCATCCCCAACCAGTTCACTGAAGTGGCCGAACGCAACGGGGCCGAGGGCCTGAACGCTCAAACCGGCCTGGACGATACGGTTTATTTCTGGTCGATGCCGGAGAATCGACTGGAGCTATGGGCGTGGCTCGAAAGCGGCCGCTTGGCCCAGGTCGTCCCGCGCGAGTTCTACAAGGAGCGCGACGTGGTGATGGAAGAGCGGCGGATGAGCGTCGATTCCGACCCCACCGGCCGGCTGCTGGAGCAGTTCGCGGCCACCGCCTACGTGGCCCACAACTACGGCCGCAGCAACATCGGCTGGCCCAGCGAGGTGGGCCAAATCACCGCCACCGAGGCCATGGAATTCCACCGCAAGTACTACGTGGGGGCCAACATCGTAGTCGCCGTGGTGGGCGACATAAAGGCCTCCAAGGCGCTGCCGGTTCTGGAGAAGTACTTCAGCCGTGTTCCCGGCGGGCCCAAGCCGGAAGAGATGACCACCGTCGAGCCCAAACAATTTGCCGAGAAGACGGTAGCCATTCGCGAGGCCACCCAGCCCTTGTATGTCGAGGGCTATCACCGGCCGGACTACCGCGACCCGGACGACGCGGTCTACGACGCCATCGCCGACATCATGTCGAATGGGCGGGTCTCGCGGCTCTATCGCAGCCTGGTGCGCGACCAGCAGATTGCCGCCGCGACCGCGGGCTTCAGTCCCTATCCCGGCGACAAATACCCCGGACTGTTTGTCTTCTATGCGTATCCCTTGCCCGGCCACACCCCCGCGCAGATGCGCGACGCCATCCACAAGGAGATCGACAAGTTGAAGACCGCCGACGTGACCGACCAGGAGCTGGCCATGTACAAAACCCGTACCCGCGCCGATCTGCTGCGCGGCCTGGCCGACAACCAGGGCCTGGCCAACAATCTGGCCGAGTACCAGACCCGCTACGGCGACTGGCGCGAGCTCTTCCTGCAACTGGACCGCGTGGACAAGGTTACCAAGGCCGACATCCGCCGCGTGGCCAACCAGGTTTTCACCGACAGCAACCGCACCAGCGCCTGGATCGAGACCGCGCCTCCCGCACAGCAGGCCGCTGCATCGCAGAAAGACGAAGGCGCGCAATGAAGAGCCGGTCAATGAAGGATGCGTTGTTATTCGCCGTCTGCGCGGCCTCGCTTTCGCCCCTCGCACTCCACGCCCAGCAGGACAGGCCCTGGGAGAAGATTCCCATCCCCAAACTGCACGACTTTAAGCCCCAGCAGCCCAAGCGCATCGAACTCAAAAACGGAATCGTCCTGTTCCTGCAAGAGGATCATGAGCTGCCCTTCGTCTCCGGGTCGGTCCTGATTCCCGGCGGCTCGCGCGACGAGGACCCGGCCAAGGCGGGGCTGGTCGGTCTCTACGGCCAGGCGTGGCGCACCAGCGGCACCGCAAAAATGAACGGCGACCAGCTCGACGACCTGCTCGAAGCCAAGGCCGCGCATATTGAGACGGGGGGCGGCGAAGACTCCACCTCGCTCTCCTGGAACTCGCTCAAGGGCGATGCGGACCAGGTGTTTTCGCTGGCGTTGGACCTGCTTCTGCACCCTAAATTCAGCCCTGAAAAGCTCGAACTGGCCCAGCAGCAGGAAGCCACGGGCATTGTTCGCCGCAACGACGACGAAGGGGAGATCGCCGAGCGCGAGTCGTCCAAACTGGTCTACGGCGTCAACAGCCCATATACCCTCCAACCGGAACTCGCCACCATCGGCGCGGTCACCCTCGACGACCTCCAGGCTTGGCACGACCGGACCGTCGGAGGCACGGCGGGCGGCGGCAAGCTGATTGTCTCTGTTGGCGGCGACTTCGACCCCGCGGCCATGGAAGCCAAACTCCGCGCGGCCTTTGAAGCCCTGCCGCCGGCCAAGCCCGCCGCAAAACGACACGACGTCTTCGCCGGCCCGGCGCCGGGTCTTTCTTTTATCGACAAGGAAGACGTCAACCAGTCCAACGTGCAAATCGTGGGCCTGGGCACCGACCGTCACAACCCCGACGTTCCCGCCCTCGCCGTCATGAACGATGTCCTCGGCGGCGGTTTTGCCAGCCGTCTTTTCCAGAAAGTCCGCACCGAGCTGGGACTGGCCTATGCGGTCAGCGGCGGCCTCGGCTTCGCGTACGACCATCCGGCCGCCTTCCGCGTGCAGGTTCTCACCAAGAGCGCATCCACAGTGGAAGCCACCCGAGCCGCAATGGCTGAGTTAGCCGGCCTGCACTCCAGGCCCATAACCCAAAAGGAACTCGATCGCGCCAAGGACGACATTCTCAACTCCTTCCTCTTCCGCTACGACTCCAGGGAGAAAGTGCTCAGCGAGCGGGTGCGCTTGGAGTTCTACGGCTATCCAGCGGACTATCTTGAGACTTACAAGGCAGCTTTGGAAAAAGTAACTCTCGCCGATGTGAACGCCGCGGCCAACAAGTATGTTCACCCCGAGAAGCTTGCCATATTGGTAGTCGGCAACGGCCCCGAGATCAAGCCCGGCCTCGACGAGCTGAAGCTGGGCCCGGTGCATCCCATCGACATAACCATTCCGCAGCCCGGCCAGGCGTCAGGCAATTCCGGCGCGGAGGAGAAGAAGCAATAAGACCGGGACTGCGCGCCGGCGCCCGAGGGCCAGCCCTGAGCGAAGCCGAAGGGTCTCGAATCTGAGACCTGGGAATCAATTTGATCCATGCCCCATCCTCGATGTCATTCTGAGCGAAGCGCAGCGGAGTCGAAGAACCTGCATTTCGTGATTATGCCGTATGGGTGGGTTAGCACAAATCTCAACCGTAACTCCCTTCGTAAGGAGCAATGAAGTGGAATCGAACGCGAAGCTGGCGGTGGTCATCATGGCGGCCGGCAAGGGAACCAGGCTCAAATCGCGGCGCCCCAAGGTGCTGCACGAGATCGGCGGCAAGTCCCTCCTCCACCACGTCATCGCAGCGGCCAGCCAAATTGTCCCTGCAAACCATATCTATGCCGTCGTCGGCCACCAGGCCGAGGTGGTCAAAGCCGCGGTCGCGGACACCGGCGTCCGTTTCGTCGAGCAGGCCGAGCAGCGCGGCACCGGCCATGCCGTCCAAACCGCCGGACCCGCCATCGCCGGCTACAACAACATTCTCGTGCTCTCCGGCGATGCGCCGCTGGTTCGCCCCGAGACCATCGCCGAGCTCTGGCGCTTCCACCAGGCCGAGAGCGCCGCCATGACCCTCACCTCCGCCGAGCTCGACTACCCCGCCGGCTACGGACGCATCATCCACAACGCGCCGGGTTTCCACCCCAGCGACGAGAACCTGTCACCGGGGACCCCGAAGTCGCCGGAAGTCGCGGCCATCGTCGAGCAGAACATGCTCACGCCCGAGCAACTTTCTCTGCGCGAGATCAACATGGGCATGTACGCCTTCCGCACCGCGCCCCTGCTCACTCACCTGGCCATGCTCACCACCGCGAACCCCCACGGCGAGCTCTACCTCACCGATATGGCCGCCATCCTGCATTCCGCCGGCGAGCGGGTCGTGGCTTTCAAAACAGAGGACGCCGCCGAGCTCATGGGCGCCAACACCATCGCCGAGATGATGGCTCTGGACGCCTCCCTGCGCGCCGCCACCGCCAGCCGCCTCATGGCTCAGGGCGTCACCATCTTCCGCCCCGACACCTGCGTCATCGATGCTCAAGTCGAGGTCGCGCCCGACACCGTCATCGAGCCGTTTGTGCAATTGCTGGGCCGCACCCGCATCGGGGCCGAATCCCGCATCCGCTCCTGGTCGGTCATCGAAAACTGCACCCTGGGCAACGACGTTCTGGTGCGCCAAAGCTGCGTCCTGGCCGACAGCACAGTCGCGGATGGAGCCAGAATTGGCCCCTTCGCCCACCTGCGCCCCGGAAGCGAGATCGGCGAAGACGCTCACATCGGCAACTTTGTCGAAATCAAGAAGGCGAAACTCGGCAAAGGCGCCAAGGCCAGCCACCTCACTTACCTGGGCGACGCCGAGGTCGGCGAAAGGACCAACATCGGCGCTGGGACCATTACCTGCAACTACGATGGGGTCAACAAGCACACCACGCGCATCGGCAAGGACGCCTTTGTGGGCAGCGATTCTACGCTGGTCGCCCCGGTCGCCGTGGGGAATGGGGCCTACATCGGCGCCGGCTCCTGCATCACCAGGGACGTACCGGCCGGCTCCCTGGCTGTCGGCCGGGCTCGGCAGGTGGTCAAGGAGGGCTGGGCCGCCGCTCGCCGCGCCAGACAACAAGCAAAGAAACAGCCTTAGATGAATGTTAACCAAGCACGGCCGTTCCGCCAGGGCAATCGCATTTGAACCCTATTGAGAGATTATGCCCTTTGCAAAGTCCTATCATGGTAAGCAGACATCGCGCACACAAGCTCTCGACGATCTTGTTCCAACTCCAATTGAATACGCGGGATTCAAGGAACCAACCACTGAGGGGGCGAATCAGTGGCTACGGTGCTCCCGGCGCGACCAGAATTGGGGGCGCCGGGTTGCAGTCTCGATTGAATCCGTTGCCGACGCCGACACGTGCTGTCGCGGCTACAATGGCAAAGGCCGGAACTGGGAACGGAAGGTCGACACAGGGGATTTGCGATGAGAGCAGGCGTATTCGACTCCAGTTCGAGTATTTCCGGAAGTTGGGTCTCGATCCAAGATATTCCGCGGCCTCAGCCGCAACCCGGGGAGGTGCTGCTCAAGGTCATTACATGTGGCGTCTGCCGCACCGATCTCCACATCGTCGAAGGCGAACTGCCACCGATCCGGCGGCGTATCATCCCCGGTCATCAGATCGTAGGCGAGGTGGTGGAAGGCGCAACTCCGGATCTTCCCATCGGAGCGCGTGTCGGCGTCTCCTGGATGGGCGGAGTAGACGGCGACTGCTGGTTCTGCCGCCACGAGATGGAGAACCTCTGCGATCGTCCCGTCTTTGTCGGTTACTCGGTGAACGGCGGCTACGCGGAGTACGCAGCGGTTCGCTCCGGCTTCACGATCCCACTGCCGGCGAGTCTCGACGCTGTCCACGTCGCGCCCCTGCTCTGCGCAGGCATTATCGGCTTCCGCAGCCTCCGCGTTGCGGGAGTCGAGCGCGGGGAGCGCGTGGGTCTCTTCGGCTTTGGGAGTTCGGCCTCGCTGGCAATTCGCATTCTTCAATCCTGGGATTGCGAGGTCTATGTAGTCACTCGCGGCGAGTCTCACCGCAAGAGAGCTCAGTTGCTGGGCGCAACGTGGGTCGGAGACGAAGCCGCAAAGCCCCCTAGCGAGCTCGATCGCGCCATCACCTTCGCTCCCAGCGGGAAGGTTGTGGTCAGCGCCCTCGCCGCTCTGCGCAAAGGCGGAGTGGTCGCCATAAACGCCATTCACCTGGACCAGATGCCCGCCTTCGACTACGACAAGCTGCTCTGGGGCGAGCGGCAGGTCCGCAGCGTGGCCAACATGACGAGGCAGGATGCGCGCGATTTCATCGCCCTGGCTCACGATCTGAATTTCCGCCCTCGCGTCGTCCCCTTCCGGCTGGAGGACGCAAACAAGGCGCTCGAGGCAGTCAAGCATGAGACTGAAGATGGATCGGCGGTGATCGTTCTCTAGCAGGCTGCGGAAAAAGGGCAGGAATTCAGGCAAAAGCCCCGAAAAGCATCCCTCAGGGGCTAAAGCCCACGTTGATTCTATTGCGTTTATGTACGGGCTGAAGCCCGTACCCTTCACCGAATCGAGTTTTTCCGCAGCCTGCCAGGAGACGAACGCATCGAGTTGCGGTATAACTGCTCAAAATTGCGAACTCGCCATCCTGTGGCCTGCCTGAGGCTTTGTACCAGCGGCATTGTTAGTTCAGCGCGGTTGCCGCACTACTGATTACATTCCTTGTCCACGATTCGCGCGCGATCTCGCCGGCATATCAGGCTCGGGTAGACAGCGCAGACTCCGCTCAATTATCTTTCCTCCCGCAGTTCGCACCCTCTCGTCGGGATCATCCTTGAGGACGGTCAAAATCTTGGCACTTATCCGTAAATAGACATGGTCTGTCTCCGGCAGATCAAGGCTGCGGCTAAGGAAAGGAGGGCCACATAGCTGGCTTCGGTTTTCTCGAAGCGGAGCAGCAGTTTGCGGAAGCGATTGAGCCAGGAATGGGTTAGTTCGACCACCCATGCGGGGACCGATCCGGAATGAATCGCTGGCCGCATGGGGGGAAGTGTGCCTGGAGGCCGGAAAAGGAGTCTTCAGGGGCAGAACCAAGCGAGGCCATCGCGGCGAAAGCGGACCGCCAAGGCGAATGAAATGCCGCGCAAGCTAGACCAGACGAAAACCAGGGGTCCTTCCGAAGCTTGTCAAGCCGACGTTTGATTTTGCGGCATTCAGGCAGGACTGAGAAGCCCTGCCCCGACACAAGACAGAGTTTTTCCGCAGCTTGAAGAAGTCCATCAGATGGCTCCCGAATCTGTTAGCCTTGTGCCTATCGAAAACCGAGCGGCATCTCTGGCCGTGTGGACAGGGCCTGCCAATTGCTCCGGCCGCAACTGCAAACCTGATTCTGCGCGGAACATTCGATTGCCCGCTGGTTGGAGAAATGCTGGAAGTGGAAACCTCTCTGCAATCACCCGCTCCGGATTCGCCCGCAAGCCGGGGCGGGCGGCTTCCTCGATGGGCCCTCGGCTACCTGGAGCCATTTCTTGAGCCGGCCAATCCAAATTCACCCGGCGAACTGCGCTGGCGGCTGCCTGCGTGGGCGGGCGTTTGCGAGGCAATTGTCTTTCTCGCGTTCACGCTCTTTTTTCTAACCTACGGCCTGACTCCGGTGTGCGGCGGGGCAGGATTGGGGCTGGTGGGCGCCGACGAACCCCGCTATGCCCAGATCGCCCACGAGATGCTGGACCGGTTTGACGCCGCGCACACCCTGAAGGAACGGCTCAGCGCATGCGTCACCCCCTATCTCTACGGTCATCCCTGGCTGGAGAAGCCTGCGCTCTACTACTGGCGGGCCATGTTTCTCTTCCAGGACTTCGGGGTTCACGACTGGAGCGCGCGCCTGCCTTCGACGACCTTCGCTTTCATCATGATCGGTCTCATCTACCTGCACATGCGGCGCTTCCGCCCCGGCGGCCACCTGGATGCCGCGCTCATCACCGTCACCTGCGCCGGCATTATCGGTTTTTCCCGCGGAGCCTCGACCGACATGCAGATGGCGGCGCCTCTGGCCATCGGGCTGCTCGGCTGGTATGCCTGGTACGAAACCGATTCCAAGTTCTGGCTCTACGACATCTACTTCTTCACCGGCTTGGCCACCCTGGCCAAGGGACCCGTGGCGCCTTTTCTGGCCGTAGTCATCATTTCCGCCTTTGCTTTTTTGCGCAAAGAGTGGTCCATCCTGCGCCGCTCGCTCTGGTGGCCGGGGGCGGTGCTTTACCTGGCCATGGTGCTGCCCTGGTTCATAGCCGTGCAGCATCAGAACCCCACCTTCTTCCGCGAGTTCTTTCTGGAACACAACCTGGAGCGCTTTGCCACCGACCGCTTCCAGCATGTTCAGCCCGTCTGGTACTACCTGGTGGTCGTGGTGCTGGCCACGATGCCCTGGACCGTGATCGCCGTGCGGGCCCTTATTGACGGCATTCAGACCTCCGTAGCCGAGTGGCGGATTCGCCGCTGGGCCAATTGCAAGCCCGGCTCCAGCCGCCCCGGCGATGCTTTTCCGGAGTTTCTGGTGCTGTGGGCGCTCATTCCCATCGTCTTCTTCTCCTTCTCGCAGTCCAAGCTGCCAGGCTACATTCTGCCCTCCATTCCGCCCATCGCCATTCTCACGGGCGACTACCTTTTTCGCCGCCGCCAGCCGGGCCTGAACCGCTGGGTACTGCTGGGGCATGCGGTGCTCTCCGGCGTCATGACCATCTTCGCATTGCTGCTGCCGTGGTTTGTCATCAACGGCGCCAAGATGCCGCCCACTCATGCTTTTCTAATCGCCACGCTGGCCGGCGCGGGCGCCGCGCTGCTGATTCTCATTGTGGTGAATGGATTTGGCCTGGCCCGGCTTCGTCTGGTGACCTCCTGCGTGCTGGTGGTCCTGGTTCTCTTTCTTTACGGCCTCGGCCCCTTCTTTGGAATTCCTGAAGTTGGAGCCACCAAGCGGGTGATCGGCCTGCTCGACCGCTCCTACTCCGCGCGCCCGCTGGCTGACCGGCTGGCAACGGTGGTCCCCAGCGACGAGACAGTCGCCGTCTTCCGCGTCCGGCGCGACATGGAGTATGGGCTCTCGTTTTATCGCAATCGCGAGGTAGTCAACTACGAGGAAAGCGGTGTGCCCGAAGGCCATCACTTGCTGGTGGTCCGGGTCGCAGGCCGCGGCGGCGTGGACCTGCACACACAGGCCGCGCTCGATGAGTACCTCGAAGGACGGCCCTATGAACAGCTCTTCACCTGGCCTGAGCAGGGACTGGCGGTCTATCTGGTGGGCAGCCGATAGAGTCAATGGTTCACAACCGGCTCTCGGCTGATAAATTGAACTTCAAGTTGCACTTGGCTCGAAGTCGTGGCAAAGTGACCGGGAGGCGCAATGCAGCATGCGTGTGCGCAGGGGCCCTGCCCGATCTACCCATGATCCAGCGCGGGCCGGGGCGGCTTCAAAGGAAAAGGCATGGCGACGGGCGCCTCCATCGAGATCCTCGATTTGCGGCACTTCACGGCGCCGGGATTACGCCCTGTCCTGGAGGCGGAGAGCGAGCTGTGGAAGCAGCGCCTGCACTGGGACTATCGCAACTCGACCAAATTGCTGATGCAGTATCTCGACAGCCACATGCTGCCCGGCTATGCGGCCCTTGAAACCGGCCAGATCATCGGCTATGCCTTCTGCGTCTACGAGGAAACCAAGGCCGTCATCGGCGACGTCTTTGCTCTGCCCTGTTCCCCAGCCAGCTCGATTGCCCCTCTGTGCTCCGGCTCAGCCTCGGCCCACGAGATCCCGGCGTCAGCCCACCAGGTCGAGGAAACCCTGCTCAAGCATCTCTTTGAGACCCTCTTGAACTCTCCGCAGGTGGACCGCATCGAATCGCAACTGCTGCTGCACCCTTCCGGTTCCCACGCCGCTATCTTCCTCGATGCCGGCTTTCAGGTGTTTCGCCGTCTCTACCTTGTCCAGCCCCTTCAAGGTTTTTGGAGCCAGCCCCGTTTCGAGCTGCCGGAGGAGTTGGAGCTGCGCGCCTGGCGCGACGAGGACCTCTTGCCTGCCGCCCGGCTCATCTGCGAGGCCTATCGCGACCACCCCGACAGCCGGATCAACGATCAGTACCGCTCGGTTCAGGGCTCGCAGCGCTTTCTCACGAACATCGTCCGGTATTCCGGCTGCGGCGCCTTCTCCCCGCAGGTCTCCTGCGTGGTCGTCCATCGGCTCAGCCGCGAATTCGTGGCCCTGCTGCTCGGGTCGCGCGTGAGCCCCGAGTGCGGCCACATCACCCAGCTCTGCGTCCACCCCCGGTACCGCCGCCGCGCCATGGCCCGCAGACTGCTCTCCCTGGCCGCCTTCCACTTCATGCGCCTGGGCGTGGTGGAAATCTCCCTCACCGTGACCGAAGACAACTCCGAGGCCATCGGCCTCTACCGGTCCGAGGGCTACAAGTGCGCACACAAATTCGATGCCGCGGTCTGGCAGCGGAGCAGGACTGCCGTCTGATGGAATCGCTTAAGCCCGTGGTCCAGATCGCCTGTCGAATGCCTCGCCGATCAGCAATGCCAGGGTACAAGGCACCACGAGCAGGACAGCGAAGGAAAGCCCATCGAGCCGGTTTTCCGCATGCCACAGCATCCAGGCATGCGTGCCGTGACTCCAAAACGTTTCAAGAGTGAGCGCGGCAAACGCCGCCAGGAACCACAGTGGCCGGCGGAGAAGGTACCAGGCAAAAAGAGTATCGATGCCGACAAAAGCCGCATGGCGCCAATGCGCACCACCTTGGCCGAGCGCAGGCGCGATGAAAGCGATTGCATGGTAAACCGCGGCGCACAGAAATAAGAAAGCGAGAATGCGAAAGCTGGTCTCGCGGGACATCGCGCGCCGCTACCGCGCGATCAGGAACATCAGCCAGCTCAGCACCACCGCCGAGCCCACGAACAGGATGAAGCAGTAGATTGCATAGCGAATCATCCGTTGCGGCGTCTCCCGCTGCGTGACACCGAAGACAATCGACACGAACAGAGCGAACAGCACCACCGCCGCGAAGTGGGAGGGCTTGAACATCAGCTCTTCCTCCCGGTGCGAAGATTGTGCGCATCCACGGCGGCAATCACGTTCAGGAGGCCGGCCACCACGATAAATCGCGTGCCGTAGTCGGCGGTGGTCACCTGCACCTGGTCGGCGCCCAGCCCCAGAACCCGGCTGAAGACGTAGAGCAGCCCGTTGCCCAGGTCGCCAACCATGCCAAGCAGGTCGAGGATATCCTGCGCGCCGGTGAAGACCTTGCCCTGCATGGCGAGGCCCAGCGCGAACATGCCCACAATCGAGGCCGCAAGCATCGCCCCGCGGCCCCACTTGCGGAGCAGAAAATGCCCCGCTCCCGGCACCAGCCATCCGGCTATCAGGGGAAGATAGACCATTGCTGGTTGGGAGTCCTGCTTTGCCGCCGAGTTGGTGTTCTGCGCTGTCGCCATTCCTTTTTGACTATACCGCACCGGAGCCGGGCCGGCTGCGGGTCAGTTTCCCGTGGGAACGATCCCCGCGTTTTCGACCATCAGGATGACGGTTCGCCGGGGAGCGCGCGTGCGATGGACAACGGTCCGGGGAACGACAAAACCCTGTCCCGGCTCAAGCTCCACAGTGCGGTCCTCAAGATCGATCAGCAGCGTGCCTTCCACGACATAGAAGAACTCGTCGTCCTCGTCGTGCTTATGCCAGTGGTACTCGCCTTCGATGACGCCGACGCGGACGATCGAGCCGTTGACCTTGCAAAGGGTCTGGTTATACCACTTGAATTCGCAGGCGTCGGCCATCGCATTGACGTCGATGAGTTCCAGCGGTCCGTGCAGGATGTTGAGGCGGGTTTCATAGGGGAAGGGGGCGGTTGACTCTGCCATGATTTCGCTCCTATGCGCAAGATACTTGGCAAAGCAATGCGCGCGCAAACAGCCTTCGACTGCAACACGCCTCCGATTGGCTAATTCCTACTCCCTGTTCCATGTTTCTCAAATCCGTACCAGCTCGTGCTGGATGCGGCCGGTGACCCAGGCTTTGTTGGGCGCGGTCAGCATGTTTACTTCGCTGCGCACGCCGAACTCGGGGAGATAGATGCCGGGCTCGACGGAGAAGCAGGTGTGGGGGAGGATGCGGCGCTCGTCGTGGGTTTCCAGATTGTCCAGGTGCGCGCCTGCGCCGTGCAACTCCTGGGCGATGTTGTGGCCGGTGCGATGGGTGAAGAACTCGCCGAAGCCGGCGGCGCAAATGACACCGCGGGCCGCATCGTCGGCTTCGTAACCGTAGATCGCGCGCCCCGCGGCGAAGGCCTGCTCGACAAAGCCGATGGCCGCGTCGCGGGCGTTGCGGACGGTCTCGAAGACCAGTTGCTCGCGCTGGGTTGGCTCGCGGCCGACTACTCCAGTCCAGGTAATGTCGTAGAAGACGCTGGCGGGCTTGTCGAGGCGGCCCCAGATGTCGATGAGAACAAAGTCGCCCTCTCGGATGGGCGACGAACGCTCCGCGGTGGGTTCATAGTGGGAGTCGGCGCTGTTGGCGTTGGCGCTCACGTTGGGGCCGTTCTCCCAGACGAGGCCTTCGCGCCGCATGGCTTCGCTGAGCCAAAGCACCATTTCATATTCGGAAAGTTCGCCGGTGTGGCCAGCAGGTGGGCGGAGGCGGCGGCCTATCTCCAGCCAGGCCTCGGCGAGAATCCCATCGATGGCTTGTTGCGCCGCGCCGTGACTGGCGATCTGCTCTTCGCTGAGCACGGCTTCAAATTGGCTGACCAGGTCGGCGGAGCTGACAATCTCCTTGCCCAGGCCACGCAGGAACTCGACGGTTCCGGCGTCCACCATGGAAACGTACATGATGGCGTTGTTAGGGGAGTACTGCATGGCGATCCGGCGCGCGCCGCCAAGCATCGCCTCGATGCCCCCGGCCAGCTCCTGCCAGCTTGAGTAGAGGCCCTTCGTGCCCGACAGCGCATCCAGGCGCGCCTGCTCAATGCGATGCACCAGCTTGCGCGGCTCGTCGATGGCGGGGATGAAGTAGTACCAGCGGCGAGTGATGTGGGCTTTCTCGTCGAGTCCCAGGATGCGCCCGGCGATCGGGTCGCGGTGATGGTGGTCGTAAAACAGCCAGCCGTCAAGGGAAGCGTCGCGGATGGCCGTTTGGATCGCGTCGAGATTCATAGGGAGATTCTTTCCGTTGAGCCCTCTAAGCGACGGCGATCGTCACCTTGCCTCGCGCGTGGCAGCTTTCGACGTGGCGGATAGCCTGGGCCGTGTCCTTGAGTGGGTAGCTCCGGCTGAGGAAGGGCTTGACCGCTCCGGAGGAGAGCATCCGCGCCAGCACATTCAGGTCCTCGGTGTTGATTTTCGCCAGCACCCCGGTGAGCTTTTGGCTAGAAAACGGCGCGGCTATGGCTCGGCCCAGCATCGCTGCCAAAAGCTCGCTGCCGGGTCTGTCGGGTCCGCCGCCACCGCACCCCACAAAGATGCCGCGAGGACTCAGCGCCCGGCGGATCGCATTCAACGGTTGATTGCCAACCAGGTCGAAGATCACGTCGAAGCGCCCATCCGAGCGTGTGAAGTCTTCCTGCACATAATCGATAACGCGGTCCGCGCCGAGGGAACGGACCATCTCCACATTTCGCGTGCCGCAGACGCCGGTCACGGTTGCACCGAGCGCCTTCGCAATCTGGATGGCAAAGGCGCCCACACCGCCCGAAGCGCCATTTATCAAAACAGCCTGTCCGGCCTGCACGCGGCCGCAATCCCTCAGCCCCTGCAAAGCGGTTACGCCTGCGATCGGGAGCGAAGCGGCCTGCTCAAAGCCGATAGCGGGCGGAATGATCGCCAGCTCCGACTCCTTGCCGCAGGCATACTCCGCAAAGGCTCCTCTACAAACTCCAAAAACCCGGTCGCCAAGCTTCAGTTCCCTCGTCCCGGGCCCAACCGCTTCCACAACGCCGGCAGCGTCGGCTCCAAGGCGCGGGAACTTAGGTCCGCGCAGTCCCGTGAACAAGCGAATGAACTTGGGAGTGCCACGTAAAAAATGCCAGTCGTAAGGGTTTACCGAGGCGGCGCGAACCTGAATCAAAACCTGGCCGGCGGCGGGGAGGGGCTTTTCTATTTCGGTGAATTCAAGAACGTCAGGCGTGCCATAACGGTGATAGACGATTGCTTGCATCGGCTGTTCTCCGGGACGATTGAGAGTACGGGTTCCTGACAGCTGAAGTTCCCTTGAACCGCTCGGCCTGCCGAAGCAGTTCGCGAGCACGCGAAGTTTACAGCCCCGCCAGCGCCTCCGCCTGGGTGGGAAAGAGGCCTGCGTACTTGGTAATGCCCACCATGGTGAAGACCTTGACAAAGTGCGGCGAAAGCCCGATGGCAAGGACCTTCTGACCCGCCTTGGTGGCTTCCATCAGCAGTTGGATGACCAGCGCGATTCCGCTGGAATTGATGTATTCCACCTTGGTAAAGTCCAGCAGGATCAGCTTTACGACGCCTTTGGGCAGCGCCTGGTAGGCGCCCAGCACGGCCTCCTTCGAGGTACTCGAGATATCTCCGTCAAAACGCAGCGCGGTCACTGGATGGCCGGCCGGCGAGGTCAACTCTTCAACGCGCGATTTGGTTTCGCTTTGCACGATCCGCAATCTCCCCGTTCTTGCTTCGTTAGGCCTGTCGCCAGGTCCTCTTACGTATCTTTATCCAGCCGGATCATCAGCCGGACATAACTGCTCTTGCCATCCGAGCCGGCCACCCACTCCGCCTCATCGACCAGCGCCTGGATCAGGAACATCCCCATGCCGCGCGGATCTTCCTCGCCGTGCATCTTGCGGTCGATATCCGGCTTGGCGGGCTGCGTCTTCATGCCTTTGCCGTCGTCGATCACCTTCACTTCGAGCGAATCGACCCCCGCCGAGAGCACCACGCCTACCGAGAGTCTTTCGTTCAGGCGGTTGCCGTGCTCAATGGCGTTGATGCACGCCTCCGCCACCGCCGTCTTCAGGTCCTCGATCCGTTCGGCGGGAAAGCCCATCAGCTTGGCCACAGCAGCAGCCGTGCTCATGGCCACCTTCTCGAAGCCCAGCCGCGAGGGCAGCCGCACCTCCACGGTGGTCGGTTTCTTCACGCTCATCCCGGCATCTCCGCGGAATCGGGACTTCCATTCCCGCTACCGAGGCCTGTGGCCGGGGCGGAAGGCCTCCGGCACAGCGCCAGTGCGGTCATATCGTCGCTTTGCGGGCCGCCGTCGGAGAACTCCTGAAGCGCGACCCACACTGCATCGAGAATACCATCGGCCTTCTCTGCCGGGCACTTGGAAAATTCATCCAGAAGCCTTTCCGGACCAAACTCCTCATCTCCGCGAAAGACCTCGGTCAGCCCGTCGGTATAGAACAGCAGCCGCGCCCCCGGCGCAAACTCGCCCTTCTCGGTCGAGTAGCGCATCCCCGGCAAAAGCCCCAGCGGCGTTCCCGCGGCGTCGAACTGGCGCGCCTTGCCGTCGGACCCCACCAGGAACCCCGGATTGTGGCCAGCGTTGACCACCTCCAGCGCGCCCGTCTCCGGGTGCAGCCGGAGAAAGATCGCCGTCACATACCGCCGCCGCGCCTGTTCGCCCTCCGCCCAGTGGTGCTGGTTCATGCGCATGGCCAGCTCATCGAGAGGCGGCCCGGTGACGGCCATCGCCCGGAAAGCCGAGCGGAAGCTGGTCGCCATGATCGCCGAAGCCAGGCCCTTGCCCGCCACGTCGGCCACCGCGATCAGCAGGCTGCCGTCCGGCTGCTCAACAATGTCCACGTAGTCCCCGCCCACCTCGTAACACGTGTCGGAGCGGAATCCCAACGAGTAGCCTGCGATCGCCGGCAACTCCTGCGGCAAAAGCGAGCGCTGGATCAGGCGCGCCGCATCGAGGTCCTGCTGCACCCGCGCAAACTCGACATTCCGCTTATGATTCCGCGCATTTTCGAGAGCCACGGCGGCTTGCAAGACCAGCCCTTCGATGAAGTCCGCCTCGTAGAGCGTCAACTCCCGTCCGCCGGGCGCCGCCACTATCAGCTCCGCCATTCGCCCGCCGTTGCGATCGTTCAGCGGATAAATCGCCAGCGTGGCGCCGGCCGTGCCCGCCGCGCCCATCTCATCCGGGATCACAACTTCTCCATAAGCCAGCCCGGTTCCTGGGAAAGCCGCCCCGGCCATCTCCAGCTCTCGCACCACGATCCGCAGAACCTGCTCCAGAACCTCCTCCTCGCGGATGGTCGAGTGCACCTGCCGCGAAGCCTCAAGGAGCGCCTGCAAGCGCGCCACCTGCTGCTGCAAGTCGATGGTTTCGTCGTTGCCGGGGAGTTGCAACTCGGCTTCCATTTGGTGCTAACCTCCGTGGATTCTTACTCTAGCATGGCGGCGGTGGAAGTTGCTGGCCGTTATGCCGCGCCTCACGCTTATTCAATTCAGGCGGGAGCAAGCGAAGGAGCGGTTTGCATGGCGATCGCGTGTTCTGCTACGGGCAGGCGGGTAAGCGTGAGGACGGTGATGTCGTCGTTCTGACCGAAGGCCTCTGCGGCCTGCGCGACTTTTTCCGCAGGTTCGGTGGAGATGGCCTGGGCGCGGGTAAAGCCGAAGAGCTCGCCGGAGAGGCTGCGGGCTTCGATGACGCCGTCGGAGAGGAAGGTAAGGGGCTGGTTGGGTTCCAGCTTGAAGTGCTGCTCTTCGTAATAGATGGATGCTGCCATGCCGAGGGGGAGGCTTGGTGCGAGAGTGAGTTCGGTTCCGTTGATGTAAGGGGAGAGGTTGCCGGCGTTGGCGATGGTGGCGGAGCCGTCTTGCGCGATGCGGGCGACGCAGCAGGTGACGAAGCCGCCGATCTGGCCGAAGAGGCCGCGATTGAGTGCGCCAAGGATTCTCGGCAGTGGCAGTTCCGGCATGGTGCGCAGGGCGCCGATGATGGCGGAGACGGTCATGGCTGCGCGGAGGCCTTTGCCGCTGACGTCGCCCACCACGACCAGCACGCTGCCGTCTGGTTCAGGCACCACCCGAAAGAAATCTCCGCCGACCTGTTTGGCAGGCCGATAGGCGCTTTCGATTTTGAATCCGGGCAGATCGGCGGCGGGGGCAACCAGCCGCTCCTGCACTTCGCGAGCCGCGTCGAACTCGACGCGGAGTTCGTCGCGGGCGCGCCAGGCTTGCCAGGCACGCTGGCCGAGCGCAAGAAATAGAGCAACTGCAGCGAGGAAGAATGCCAGGGGCGTGATGCCCTCGTAAAACGGCCCCACCATCCATCCCCCAGGCAATATTCCAATCGCAGCCAGGGTGGTCGATCCGAGGGCGGCCAGGGTAAATGCTATGAACCGATTTCTTCTCTTCACGAGGAGTACCCAGAGGCTGACACCCGTTTCAATCAGTCCAAAACTCACGATGGAAGGCGCCAGAGTCAGCGTGGCCCAGTGAAGAATCGCAGTAGATGATAGCGGCAGCCCAAGAATCACGAAGCTCGAGATATACAGTACCGCGAAGCCCTGCCATAGGCGTTTGAGCCAGGTAGCCCGAATTTCAAAAACGGTCCAGACAAACTCGACAGAGGACGCGAGAGTGGCGAGTAGGGCCACGGCATTTATCAGCCAGACGGTTCCCCAGGGAAGCGCCCCGATTCCGGGCAAGGAAGGATTCATGACCAACGCGGTGACCGAGTGGGCGATCATCGTAAAGGCAAAGACCAGCAGGGTGCGCCCGCCCAGCCGCCGCCAGGCAATCAGCACTCCCACCCCGAGCACCAACAGGAGACCGTTGAGCGCCAGGTCAAGCAGGTTGGCGTAAAGCCGGCCGGTAAGGTCGTTTTGATGCGCGAGCCTCAGATTGCGGCTCTCATCTACCGATACCCTCCAGGATGCCGAGGAGACAGCCGCGCGCGAGCCGGGAGTATACCAGGTTCGGAGAGCAACCACGGCGGTTTTGCCGGGAACTGCGGCGGAGGCGGGCAAGTCAAAGACCTCATCTCGATGGTCAATGGTGAGCTCAACCCGCGGCGGAAGGCTGCCTTGGCGGCCCACGAGCAAACCGCCTGCGTAAACCTCGATCGCGAAACGGGAGTTACTGGTTGCAGCAGGGAAGGGAGGCCAACTGCGGACGGCGAGCGGGCCGGAGGCATCCTCGCGAACCGGGATGTGGTAGCGAACCCAGATGAATCCGTCGGAGTCTACGGGCGGCAGGGGCCATTGGCCGGTCTGAGATTGGCCGTCAGGGGCGATGGGCCAGGCGCTGTCGTCGAAGTTGGGGCTGGCCCAGCCGAGGTGGCCGTCGGGGTCGTCGCCGAAGTGGTAGCGGATGGGGGCGGGCGCGGAGGATGGATCGGCCAGAGACAGGAGAGCGCAGGCGGCAAGCATCAGTGGAAGTGCAAGCCACGCTTTGCGGCGGATGCGGGGAAGCATGAAGACAGCATACTGGCTTTCGGCGGCAGCTCAGGGGAAATGTTGGATACTCGTGGTGTGCGCGCCGTCCTGTTGATTCCGGCACTTTTTTCTCTTCTGGCTCAGGCGCAGTGGTGCGTGGGCCAAGCTACGCCAACTTGGGCTACGGCTGTGATGCAGGCGGGGCGGTTTTCTCCGCAGGCGCGGATTGTGGTTCTGGATATTGCGAGCGGGCGGGTGCTGGCTTCGCGGCACCTGGCTGAGGCTGGGGTGACGCTGGCGGCGCCGGGATCGACGCTGAAGCCGCTGGTGCTTTATGGGCTGGTGGAGAGCGGGCGGTGGGATCCGGCGCGGCGGATTGCCTGCGACCGCAAACTCCGCATTGCCGGCCGTCCGCTCAACTGCTCCCACCCGCCGGCCGATCCCATGGACGCCCGCCAGGCCCTTGCCTGGTCCTGCAACACCTACTTCGCCAACGTCGCGGGCACTCTCCGGCCAGGGGAACTCCGCGCTCTGCTGGCCCCCACCGGCCTGCTGGCCGCAACCGGCTTAGCCCCCAAGGAAGCGACCGCCGTCCTCCGCGATCCCAATACTCATGATGAGACCAGCCTGGCTCTCCTCGGCGTAGATGGCGTGCTGGTGACTCCACTGGAGTTGGCCATCGCCTACCGCTGGCTCGCCCTCCAACTCGCGGCTAACCCTAACTCGCCAGCCGCTCAAGCCGTCCGAGAAGGCCTCGCCGACTCAGCCAACTTCGGCATGGCCGGCGCGGCCTCTCTGGGTGGGGTGCAGGTCGCCGGTAAGACGGGGACCGCAAGCCCGGCGGCGGGCGCACCATCCCATGGCTGGTTCCTTGGCCTCGTCCCATCCGATCGGCCGCGCGCCGTCATTGCCGTCTATCTCCCCGCCGGCCGCGGCGCCGATGCCGCTCGCGTAGCCGCCGAGTTGCTGACCCACTCCCCATTGACGCAGGCTCAGCGATGAAAACTCTCTCGTTCGCGGTCATCCGTGCCATTTTGCTGCCGGCGCTGAGCGGCACGGCTCTAGCCCAGTCCGCGAAGCCAGCCCCTCCCCCTCCCGCTACCCTCCGCGTCGGTCTCTGGACCCTTTGGCACGACAAGGAGATCACCGTCTCCCCCGGCCGGGAGGCCTACGCAATGCTCCGCTTCTGCCAAAGTTGCGCCCCAACGCGACTCCCCCAGCCCACCCGAATTACCGCCAGCGGCGCCCGTCTCTCTCTGCCTGGCAACCGTCAGGCCGTCTCTATCTGGCTCACCGGTCCCGTCATCCTCGCCGCCCACGGCGAGACTCTTGCTCTCTCGAACCCTCTGCGAATTGCGGCCCGCTCCGGCGAATTGGTTCTATCGGCGACCCTTCCGCTCGAAAACTACGTCGAGCGCGTAGTGGCCAGCGAGAGCGGCCCCGCGGACACCCCCGAGTCTCTCAAAGCGCTGGCCATCGTCGTCCGCTCCTTCGCTCTCCATCAGCCACACGGCCACGCCGATTACGACCTGTGCGACTCGACCCACTGCCAACTGCTGCGTTGGTCCGGGAATCCTGAGCGGAAGAACGCCGCCCACGCAGCCGCGCTTGCGACTGCGAGCGAGACGTTGTGGTTTCATGGCCAACGCGCCCAGGCCTGGTTTCACCAGAACTGCGGGGGCCGCACCGCCTCGCCCACTGAAGTCTGGCCCGCGTTGAAGCAAGGCAGGGAACCGGTCAGCAAACCGATGCCCTGGCTGGTCTCGCGCATCGATAACTACTGCACCTCGGCCGGCGCACGCGAGTGGTCAGCCGAGCTTTCCCTATCCGATCTTACGGGCGCCCTCGCCGCCCAGAAACTGGCCCGGCCCGGATGGAAAAACCTCACTGTCGCCCGGCGGGGCGAGTCGGGCCGCGCGGTGACGCTGCTCGCCGATTCCACCGAAATCTCCGCCGAGGAGTTCCGCCTTGCCGTCGGCCGCGCGCTTGGTTGGAACAAGATTCTCAGCACCTGGTTCGAGGTCGCGCGCCAGGGCGACCGGTTTCTCTTTCACGGCCGCGGCTCCGGACACGGCGTCGGCCTCTGCCAGGCCGGAGCCGCCGCCATGGCCGCGCTAGGCCGCGACTCAAGCCAGATTCTCGCCCAGTACTTTCCTGGAGCGATCGCCGCCGACGAGGCTACCGGCAGGCCGTGGCAGAGATACCCAGGGGAAGGTTTTCAACTGGAGACGCTGGACGCTGCCGACGCGGGCTGGCTGCGCCAACTGAGCCAGGCCTTGGCGGAAGCGGAAAGCCGCTCAGGCCTGCAGCCGGCAAATCCAATTACCATTCGCGCGTTGCGCTCCACCCCGGCCTTCCGCGATGCAGCGCTCGCCCCCGGCTGGGTCGCGGCGTTTACCGAGGGCGAGTGGATTGCAACTCAGCCTCTGGCGACCCTCGCGTCCCGCAAGCTTCTGGTCCCCATCCTTCGCCACGAATTCCTACACGCTCTGGTCGAGAGCCAAGCCGCGCCCAATACGCCGCTCTGGTTCCGCGAGGGACTGGTGGAAGACTGGGCTGACGGCAAGCGAAGTGGGCCACCGCCAACCCTCAATCTCGACCGGATTGACCGCGCACTCGCCCGTGCAACCAGCGAAGCACAGGCAAGAGCCGCCCATCGCGCCGCCGCCTGGTACGCGGGCCGCCTCCTGGACCGATTCGGCCGCGCACAGGTGCTGGTCTGGCTCCGCTCCGGCCTGCCTTTGAGCGCAATGGCCGCGCTCAATTGATCGAGAATTCGACCGCGCGTCGTTTGCGGACTCCGGCCAGGGCCGCAGAGCGGCGGCCACCCCAACGCAGGGGCCTGATTTATCCTTCCATCGATGCCGCACACCCTGTCAGTCGCCATGATCGCCATGAACGAGGAGGCGAACCTGCCCCGGACGCTCGAAAGCGTCCGCTGGGCCGACGAGATCGTCATCGTCGACTCCGGCTCGAAGGACCGCACCCTGGAAATTGCGCAGTCTTTCGGCGCAAAGACCAGCCACCACGCCTTCGGCGGGCATGGCGAGCAGAAAAATGTCGCCCTCGACCTCTGCACCTCCGACTGGATTCTGCTGTTGGACGCCGACGAGGTACTGACCCCTGAGTTGCAGGTGGAGATTCGCCAGTTGCTGGCCAGCGAACCGGAGTATGACGCCTACTGGATTCCCCGGCTCAACCTGATCTTTGGCCGCTGGATGCGCCACGGCGGCTTCTATCCCGACCGCAAGCTGAGGCTGTTCAAGCGCAGGACGGCGCGGCTGAGCGAGGGCGTGGGGCCGCACTCGACACCGCAGTTTAGCGGACCCAAAGGCAAGCTCAAGGGCGACATGCTCCACTATGCTTATCCGGATATGAACATCTATCTGGAGCACATGAACCGCTATAGCTCGGAGATTGCCCAGTTACTGGCCAAGAAAGGCCGGACCAGCAAGTCTCTTCCGGTTTTTCTGTGGAATGCCGTTGCCAATCCCGCAGCAACTTTTCTTTATAACTACTTTTTCCGGCTCGGCTTTCTCGATGGGCGCGAGGGGCTGCTGCTGCACTTGAACCACTCCGTGTATATCCACTGGAAGTTCATCAAGGCGTGGTGGCTGGGACGGGGTAAGGAGTAGACCAATTATGATCGGTAGCGAATCAACTTGCATCAATATCTTGTCCAGAAGCGACAAGCCGTTCTACGGTGATAATTCCCCTTCCATAAAGAAGATAGTCCACTTCAAGAGTATCTCCAGGCTTCAGACTGGCAGGCAGCGAAGCATTTCGGGAAGTAATGCACTGCGGACCCTCTTTGATATTTCGAGCACTCTCTGCTGCTGCATACTCGGCCTGCAAATCGAGTGGAATATCCGAGAATGAGTCAATCGAAAAGCAAATCTTGTAGTGCGGCGGCCCCGGTGCGCCGCCCTTGGCCTGCTGCTCAGCTTGCATTGGCGAGATGCTTATTACCTCGCCCCGAGAGGTGTGCATCCTCTTGAATTCGTAGTTGTCAGTCATCCGAACCCGAAAAACTCCGTCCACCCAGCGGTAGGCGACAAGAGCTGCACCCGCGGTTGCCAGCAGTACGCAGAGAATGATCGTGAGACGTGCAGTTCGCTTCATTTCGTACTCCGAATCCGAACCGCCCATCCAATTCGGGCTATAAGGGGAACGGATCGGGATTCGCCGGGCGCGGTTAATCTTCGTAGTAGCGCCAAATTCTGGAGAGGTCGAGAGTGAACCCGCTTACCGGGCCGCGCCCTTTGAGGGTCTTGCCGGTGAAGATGCTCGTCTTAACTTTCGGCCGATAGATCAGCACATTCTTTCGATAGGGATCGATTAACCAGCCGAGCTGCACGCCATTGGCGATCCAACGCTCCATCTTATTCTGGGTCTCGGCGAGGGTGCCCGACTTCGACAGTAGTTCTATGACGAAGTCGGGGCACACAGGAAAGAACGCGGTCTGCTTTTCGCAGGCGATCTGCCTGAGCGTCTTCGGCGAGATGTAAGCCGCATCCGGACTCAGAATGGAGTTGTCGGGAAGATAGAACCCGCCGCTCGAATCGGCCACGACCTGGCCGCGTTCATGTTTTCTCCACCAGGCAAAAAGGCTACCATTGATTTCACTGTTGGCGCTGGCAGTCTCCCGGCCGGTTGGTGGATTCATGAGGATCACTCCTTCGCTGGTGCGTTCGACCTGAACGCCGTCGTTCTTAAGGCAGAACTTCTCGAACTCGGCATCTGTCATGGGAGGGTCAACGACGAGGCTCCGAGGCAACGCTTCGATCTCGAGGAAAGGGAGCGTGCTCATGGACCGATTCTACCTCCAAATCGGTGGGAAGGAACGGCCGCTTCCGGCGTCACACCTGAGCGCTTTCATCCGTTGGCGGTGTCTCTGTCTGCGCGCCCAGCTCTCTCTCGGGTGGTCCGGATGCGACCGGGACGGCGACGAGGGACTCTTCCGACGGCGGGTTCTGGCGGCCAAAGAGCACCGCGACCCAACCCAGCAGCATCACCCAGGCTCCCACTCGCAGGAAAGTCACCACGATGAGCTTAAACCAGAGGGTCCAGCCGGATTCGGCGGGTGTCCCAGCGTCGGGGTCGGCGGCGGTTGTGATGAGAATGAGAGCGGGCAGGGCTACGCCGACGATGGCCGCCGACACGACGCCAAGCCACCACCGCCAGTCGCCCAGCATGCGCAGAACCCGCCGCCACGGCAGGCGCAAACCCCATTGCGCCGAGACCGCCGCGAAAGGAACAAGAAGCGCGGGAACGATCACCCACCATGCCAGCAACTTGAACGCCGGGAGGGGTAACAAGTCGATGAGGAAAGCGAAGGCCAGGGCAGCTACGGCCCAGACCAGCGGGGCAACCGCTCCCCAGATCAGCCGCACAGGTTTTCCCTCGCCGCTGAGCAGCGAACGCACGAACTTAGCCTGGAAGTAGAGCCCCGCGACAAAGAGCACAACCGGAAGCACCTGCCAAACCCGAACCTGCCACATATGATCGGAGGGCATACGATTCGACACCTGCCACAACAAAACACAGACGAAAAGCGCCCAAACCCAGGCGCGGCTTGCGGTCAACCGCCTGAACAGGCCGGCGTCCAGATCGGTCTCGGCCAAGGGTTTTTGGCGGGCGAAGAGCGCTGCCGCCCAGCCCAGCACGAGGACCCAACTTACGACCGCCAACAAATAAGCCCCGCCCAGCCGGAACCCTTCGGTCCACACCTGGTGCCGGGGCGTCCCGCTCAGTTGCTTGGCAAAGAAACTTCCGGGTAGCCATGCGCCTAGGAGGGCCGCAACTGCAACCCCCAGCCACCACTGCCAGTTCCACAAGAGGCGCAAGACCCGCCGCCAGGGCAGCCGCCAGCCCCACTGCACGGAGGCCATGGCGTAGGGAACGATCTTGGCCGGCACGACGATCCAGCGACAAACCCACTCGGCAAGGGTGAGCCAGCGCTGGATATGGGCATAGGTCAACACCGTAGCCCGCGCATGCGCAGAGGCCTTTGAATTCAAGTATCCGGTCCACTGGGGAATCTGGTCGTCGCACCAATCCAGAATCGACCAGGCAAGCCAGCCGACGGCGATCCAGACCAATAATGTCGCCGCGCCCCACACCAGCTTCACCCGCTTGCCGTCGTCGTCCGCAAAGCGGCGCATGGTCCCGGCTTCGAGCTCCAGCGCGGAGATGGCCAGCAGCAAGGGAATCAGCAGGCTCAGCAGCACCTGCCAGCCGTGCTTGTCCGGCAGCCGCGTCCAACCCAGGGCGGCAAGAATCAGCAGCAGCGTCCCGCCAAACTGCGCCGCAATCCAAACCCAACCGCGGCCCAGCCGTCCAAAGAAATCCTTCAAAGTATTCACTGCTGCACCTCCAGGGTCGCCGGGTCGGTTGTAGTTTGCACGCTGGTTTGATACATCGGTCCCGCCTGCGCCGGGCTTATCGCAAACTTGCCCGGATTCACCACCTTGAGCAGGTAGACATACTCGCGGCGGCCGTTGAACTCCGTATTGAAGAAGGCCGCACGGTCGTCGTGGAACTCCTTGCGGGTAAACCAATCGGCCCACCAGTCGGGCTTGTTGTTCAGCGTGTACAGGCCATTGTTGGGCAGGAACTCCGTGCCCGCCGGGATCGGGTCCTCGGCCAGCAAATACTTCCAACTCGAACCGTTGACCGCGAGGCGCACCGCGACAATATCGCCCACGTGCACCGGCCCTTTGATCGGCGCCAGGTCGTAAGTGATGGGATCGGTGGCCGAGGCTTGCTTCTTCTCGAGCACGTAGTAGTCTCGGGTGAGATTGAGCGAGAGCTTCTCCTGCTGGTAAAGCTTTTTGTCCGCGGCGTACCACGAGGCCTCCGTGGACCAGTAGGTGATGCCATCGCCGCTCTTTCGGACGATGATTTGCCCGCCGCTCGCAGCTTGCGCCGCGGGAACCTTGATCTTCCAGGGCAACGCGAAGCCGTCGCCGGGACCAAAGTGCCGCTTGCCCACGCTGGTCCCATTGACAAGCACCTCCACGTCGGAGCTGTTGGCCAGTTCGCCGCTGAGCGCCAGGTAATCGGTGAGGCCCTGGATCACCATCGAGGTCTGCTTGGTGGACCACCAATAATCGCCGCTGCGGTTCTTGGCGAGCCATCCGGCCGCTTTCGAGAGCAGGCCGCTTTGCCGGTCTTCGAGCACCAGCAGCTTCAGCGCGAAGGCCGTGGTCTCGTAGGAAGTGTCGCCCCAGAAATCGAGGAACTCGTCGTAGGTCCCCGACCAGTAGGCGTCGGCATCGGTCGTCCTTGCTTTCTTCTCCATTTCCAGCGCCACATCTTTTGCCCGCGCGTCACCTGAGGCAGCAAGGGCCAGTCCGGTCAGCGCAAGGCCCTCGTCGCTGGTCTTGTCGCGGTTTACCCAAGCCTTGTCGAGAGCGTCTTTGGGCGCGCTTCCGGTGGTGGCCAGCGCGTAGACCGTGTAAGCTCTCAGGTCGGCGATCATGTCGGGATGAGCGGCCAGCGCCTGCTCCAGCCATGCGCGGCCCTTATTACCCTCGTCGGCGTCGATCTCGTAGCCGGCCTGTTTGGCCTGGCCCAGACCGCTCACCACGTAGGCCGTCATAAACACCCGGCTCTGGTCGTCCGGCCACCAGCCCCAGCCTCCATCGTCGTGCTGGTAGCTCTTGAGCCGCTCCAGGCCCGCCGCAACCATGTCGTTGAGCGTTGCACGGTCGATGGGGGACTTGAGATGCAGCTTGTCCACAGCCTGGGCCACAATCACGTCGGGCAGGAAGCTCGACATGGTCTGCTCCGTGCATCCCCACGGATAGCCGGTCAAGTAATCCAGCGCATCGAAGACCGTCCCGGCCACGCTGGGAGCCACGGTAATCGTCAACCCCCGCGTGCCCGCGTCCGATCCGCCCGGATAGCCATAGCCCCACTGACTCTGCCCGGTGCCGGAGAAGACCACCCCCGCGCCCGCCGACCGCTGCTTCACGCCATAGGGCAAAATGGGGAGCGTATTCTCCAGGGCGTCACTCTCTTCATTGGTCAGCGCCTTGGCCGTCAGAACCGCATTGCCGGTCGCATGCGCCTTCACCCTCCAGTCCACATAGCTCTCGCCCTTGGCGGGAATGTTGACCTTCTGGGTTTGGCCTCCGACCACGTCAAGCCCCTGCACATCGAGAGCAAAGGTCACGTCTTTGGCCGTCTCCAGGTAGTTGTGCGCAATCACGCGCAGCGTCACCTCGTCGCCCTGGCGGAAGAAGCGCGGCGCAGCCAGCCGGACGATCAGATTCTTGCGCACCAGCACCCGCGTCACCATGCCGCCGGCTTTTCCGTCGTCGGTCATGGCGCGGATGGTCGTCCGCCAAGTGGTCAGCGAATCCGGGAAGTTGAACTCGACGCGCGCGTGGCCATCGGGGCCCGTGTGCACATTCGGATTCCAGTAGGCCGTGTCCGGAAATGCCTTGCGCACCTTGGGCACCACCAGGTCCGAACCCGGTTTCACCTGCGCCAGCCGCGGATGATAAATCGCCGCCTGCGCCAGCAGCGGACTCTTGGTACCCGCCTCGCCAAAGAAGTAGAACTCGAACGAAGTCTGCGGATTCAGGTAGACGTACCGCTTGGGATAAAAGAAGGCCACAATATCGCCGCTCGAATCGGGCCTTACGGAGTAAAGCGCCTCGTCCACTTCGCCAAAGCTCAAGTCGGCCTCCACCGGCTTGCCCTGGTAGTCCACCGTCAGCACGTCGAAGCTGCCTTTTTCTCCGGGCAGGTACTTCGGCTTGCTGGGCGTGACGGTAATTGCGAGCGTGCGCTCGACCGCCGGAACTTTCAGACTTTTCTGCGCCGTCATCAACTGGTTGTCGTGCACAATCACCGCGGTGACGATCAGATTCGGCTGCGCCAGTTTGGCGATGGGCACATCGAAGGCAACGCTCTTGCCGGTCGCGTGAATCAACTGCCGCGACTGGACGGTATCGCCTTCGGTTGTGACCACGGCCCACGACTCGTCGAGGCCCGTTACCAGCAACAGGTGCGCCGTATCGCCCACCTGGTAGCTCTTCTTGTCGGCGACGATCTGCGCCTGGGTGTTCTGGCGGTACCATTCGCCCGCCCCGTTCCAGATCCACACCCAGGTATCGCCCTCGACCGTACGATTCTCGGGCGTCTGCGCGGTCGCGGCCACCTCAATGTCTCCGCTTCCGTCGATTCCCGGCAGCTCCACCAGCGCCGTGCCGTCGGCCCCGGTTGTGACGTCGCGCGCGGGCCCTGCGGAATTCGTCCACGAACGGGAGCTATAATCCCACCGGCTCACCGCGATGTGCACCTGCGTCTGCACCGGCTTGCCGTCGTAGTCCTGGGCCGTCACCTTTACCTTGGGCGTCTGACCCGTTTCAAAGACATAGCTGGTGGGCTCCACGCTCACCCGGAACGACCCATAGGTCGCCAGCACCGTCTGGTGGCCGGCCACCTCGCGATTGGCCGCGTCCGTCACCCGCGCTTCGATGCGGTAGTCCTGGTCCCGGTTGCTGCCCCAGCGGGGCTTCTCGGCGACGCGGGTGGGCACGGTGACGGTGAGGCGGCCGTTGGCGTCCAGCACGCCCTCGTGCTCCTGCTGCTCGGTGGCGTCCCAGGTGTAGTCCTCCTCTTCACCGCCGCCCTCCGCTTCGTCGCCGCCTTCGCCGTTGTCGTCCGCCTCGTCCTCGTCCCACCAGTAGTGCGGCATGGTGTGGACCACCCACTTGACCTTTGCGCCGGGCACGGGCTCGCCGAAGAAGTAGCGCGCCTCAATGGTGGCTTGGATGGTGTTGCCTTGCAGGACGCGAGGCGCGGCCGTTTTGACGGTGACCTGGTACTCCGGCTTCTTGTACTCCTCGACGTAGAAGCTGCCGTTGCCGGCGCAACATTGCCCGCCGTTCTTCTGGAGTGCAATGTTGTAATAGCCCAAGGCGGCATCGGACTCGAGCGTTAAATCCGCGGTGACCGTGCCGTGGGCCGACACCGCGGCATTCTGCGTGAGCACGGCCTTGCCCTCCGGATCGATGACCTTGAGGGAGAGCGAGCTTTCCTGGGGCAGTTCGAGCGCATCGTCCACCTGATGCCGCACTACGGCTTTGATGTGCACGGTATGACCCGGCCGGTAAACGGGACGGTCGGTGTAGACATAAGCCCGCAGGTCGCTTGGCCGCTCCTCCCCGAATCCATAGCCCCATGGTGTTACGACAGCCGCATCGGCCCCGCGATGGGCCAGTAACCACACGTTCTCCGGTTCCGCGCCTGCCTGAACCCTGGCCGCGTTTTTCGCGGTCATGGCGAGCGTGGCCAGCCCATCCGCGCCGGTCTTGGCCGAGGACTGCAAGGCCCCGCCGGCCCACATCACCACGTCCGCCTGGTCCACCGGAGCACCGGTCTTGCGATCCGCCACATAGACGCTAGCCCCTCCGCTGGTGGTCCGCTCCACCACCGCGATGCTGGTGACGATAGCCACCGTGTAGGCCTTGTAGGAGCCGTCGGTGGCCTCGATCAGGTAAACTCCCGCACCCAGCCCGTCGATGGGCAATTGCTGCGTCTCGCTGACCAGAACCGGCGGCGTTTCGAGCTTCCACCGCGCCACCAGCTGGCTCTCGTTCAAGAGCGGAATCTGCGCAAACTCCGACACCGCCCCCACCACGCGGCTCTTTTTGCCCAGCTTGCCCTGACCTTCGCGGAAGCTGTCTCGCGCCTCGTCGGTAAACTGTCCGCGGAAGAACCGCCGCACCCTCCACCACAGATCCGCCTTGAAGTCGTGCAGGCGCTCGATCCAGGTTCGCTCGTCGATCTTCTCCGCGGGCGATTCGCTCTTCACTCCAAAGCTGTGCGGTTCCTTCAGCCCGGCGAAGAACTTCTCCGTGTCCTTCACCCGGTAAACGCGAAACTCCAGCGCCGGAACGTTGCGGGCAAAGAGCTGAATCTTCACGCTCTCGCCCGGCGCAAAGGTCCGGGTTGTCGAGAGCGAGAAGGAGCGCGGCGCATCCTTGGCGGCGGCCTGGAGAACTGCCGTACAGGCAAGAAGGAGCAACAACCAAGCAAACAACAGCGGCCTACGCAGCCTCATAAGGATCCTCGCAGAATATTCCAGCGGTATACGCCGAGAAAGTTGGGGTTTTGAGCCACCGGCCGCCATTGCGGCTGGGGATGATCGACGAGCTCCGCCAGCATCACGCGGCGCAGCTCGCCTGCCTTGCCATGGTCGCTGCCGGTGTCGTAAACCACTGCCGGCTGGCCGCCGATCCGGGTGACGATCATCGAGTGCCAAGGCGACGACTGCCCAAATTGGCGGTAAAACAAGAGGTCGCCGGGCTCGGCCTGGCGCACCTCGCGGCTCACAAAGAAGGCGTTGCGCTCCACCAGCGTCTTGGCGTCGGCAAACTCGGCGAAGGCTCCGTCGGTAAGGTCTTCGGGCGCAAAGCTGCCTGGCTTGACGCGGAACAGGCCAGCCGCCAGGGGAGTGTCAGGATAGCGCCAAGCGCGAATCTCCCCCGGCAGCGCGGGAACTTCGATTCCCGTGGCCAAGAACCAGGTGTCGTCGTGCCGCTTCAACCCCTCGCGGTAGGCGTAGCGCAAGAGGCTGGCGCAATCGACGATCTCCGCCGGAACCTCCGCCTTGGGCCGGACCGCCTGATATCCGGCGATCAGCGTGAACCACTGCCGGAAGGCCTCCTGGTCCGCCGGATCGGTCAAGCGCAGGAAATCCGGCGTGCCGTCGCCGTAACTGTCGCTCCAGCCCTGCCCATGGCCATCCGCCGTGAGCCGCGTAGCCGCCGCAACCCGGACTTCGCTCCCCGAACCCGCAGCCCCGCGCCGCCCATGACCATGCGTAAACACAAACAGCCGCAGCAACAGCAGCAAAATGGCCAACGCCACCGCGCAGGCCACGATCAGGCGCTGGAACAGCGGCTTTGTTTGAGGAGCCATGCGGAGGGTATATGCGAAGCGAGACAATCTTACTCCGAATCCCCCACAACGAATGGCAATGTGTTGAAAAAATTCCTTGTTGACTTAGGAATAACGGGTGGAGAAAGCGCGCCCGCAGCCGGCAAATGCGAAGGCCCTTTGGCGCGCCGAAGAGCCTTCCTCGTGCTGCCACCCACCCTATGCAGTAACGGTTCGCGAAGGCTTCGATCCCCACAACCCGTAATAGGCAATGTAGAGGTAGCAGATCACGGGCAGCACGAAAGCGTGTTGAATCCCCATCTTGTCCGCCAGCGCGCCCAGCAGGTAGGGAATGATCGCGCCGCCGACGACAGCGGTCATGATCAGCCCAGAGCCCTTGCTGGTCATCGGCCCCAGCCCGGCGATCCCCAGGGTGAAGATGTTGGGGAACATGATGGAGTTGAAGAACCCGCACAGCACCAGGCTCCAGATGGCCACCTGGCCGCTGGTGACCATGGAGAGGGCAATGAGCGCCGCGGCGGCAAAACCGAAGATGCCCAGCAGCTTGCCCGACTGCACCTTGGTCAGAATCCAGGAACCAAGCAGGCGGCCGACCAGTGCGCCGAACCAGTAGAGAGAGACCAGAAACGATGCGGTCTTGGCGCTGTCCACTCCCTGGGTCTTGAAGTAGTTCACCGCAATCGACGCCAACCCCACTTCCACGCCCACGTAGAAGAAAATGCCGAGCGCTCCCAGCACCGTGTGCTTATAACTCCAGATGCTGCGGCTCAACATTGGATCGCCCTCTTTGCCGGGGCGGAAGGCCTTGGTCTCGGCGATCGGAGGGAGGTGCGAGAGCGCCACCGCGAGGCCCAGAATCAGCAATCCGGCGGCGATGAAGATATAGGGGACTCGCACCGTGTCGGCTACGCTGGCCTTGCTGGCCAGCTTGGCGGGATCGGTGAGGATGTACGCGCCTGCCACCAGCGGAGCGATGGTGGTGCCGATGGAGTTGAAGGCCTGGGCCAGGGTCAGGCGTACGGGGGCGCTATGCTCGGGTCCCAGGATGGAAACATACGGGTTGGCCGAGGTTTGCAGGGCAGTCACGCCCGCGCCCACCACGAACACCGCCGTGAGAAACAACGGAAAGCTCACCAGCTTGGCGGCGGGAACGAACAGCAGGCAGCCCACAACCTGAATGAACAGCGAAGCCACCATCGTCCGCTTGTAGCCGATGGCCTCAATCAGCTTCGAAGTCGGCGCGGAGAAGACGAAGTAGGCTAGAAAGAACGCCGACTCGGCCAGCATCGCCCAGGCATAGGGCAGATCGAAGATCGACCTGAGGTGAGGCACCAGCGCCATGTTCAGGGTGGTAATAAACCCGAAGATGAAAAATAGCGCCGTGACCGTGATAAAGGGGATGAGGTACCCCGGCGACGTCAGCGCCGCCGATTGTTTAGATTGGGTTGCCATGGTTCGTCGATCTCCGCTTCCTCAAAAATTGGTTGTCCGCTTGGAAATCCTACTTCCGTTCCGGCCTCGCAATAGGCCCAGGATGGCAGCCGGCGCTCTCCGCCGCTCTCTCCACTCTGTGCGCGACTTCCGGCTTTTTGCTGCACACAACACTATACGGACAGCCCCGTCGTGGGGAAGCGCTGGGAAAAACGACGGGGCCCTGGGCTGCCGTCCGAATGCCCAGCATCTCGCCGCGATGCCCTTCAGCGGCAGACAGCGGTCCATTGGCCCCACGATCGGTCTGAAAATACCGTATCCTCAAAAGGAAAGTGAGGATCGACTGTGGCCAATGGAACGTTGAGCGGCGCCAAACTGAAGAAGGTCCTGGCGGCTCTGGTAGCCAACTGGCAGGCCGAAATGGAGGCCTACCACACTTACCTTGCCCTGGCCGAGCGCGACACCGAACCCGTCCGGGCCCAGGTCCTGCGCCACCTGGCCGGCGCGGAGTGGGAGCACGCCGCACTGTGGCACGGCCGCATCCTCGAACTGGGCGGTAGCGAGCCGGTCTACCATGGCAAGCCTGGCGGCGAGGCGGACTCGCTGGCCAACCGCGCCGGGGGCGTCCGCATGGCCCTGCGCCGGCTTGAAATCGAGGAGAGCCGCCACGTCGCCAGCTATGGCGAGCAGCTTAAGGCGCTAGGCGACGAGGACTCCATCGCCATCCTCGACCACGTCATTGAAGACGAAAAGGATCACTACCGCGAGCTGGGCTCGCTGCTGCGCGGACACTACACCGCCCCCGCCGGCGCGCCCAAGATCGAAGCCAAGGCCGTGCTCGAAGAGATGCTGGCCAAGCGCAGTCAGGGCCGCAAACAACCCGGCGCGTGGATCGGCGACGCCATCTACGGCGTCAACGACGGGCTGGGCGCCATCTTCGGCATCGTTTCCGGGGTTTCAGGGGCAACGGCTGGCGATAGCAAGTACGTGCTACTTGCAGGCCTCTCCGGCATGATCGCCTCGGCGCTCTCCATGGGCTCCGGCGCTTATCTGGCCGCCAAGAGCGAGCGCGAGATCTACCAGGCGGAGGTGGCGCGCGAGCGCGAAGCCATCCAGATGAACGGCCCCGAGGCCCGCGAACTGCTCTCCCTTTATTACCAGGTCAAGGGCCTGCCCGAGGCAGACGCCCTGCACATGGTCAACCACATCGCCAGCGACCCCGACCAGTTGCTCCGCGCCCTGGCCAGCGAACGGTTGGGCTCGTCCGAGGAATCCCTCTCCAACCCCCTCGTTTCGGCCAGCTCCGGCGCGCTCTCCACGGCCATTGGCGCTTCCATCCCGATCGTCCCCTTCTTCTTCATGCACGGCATCGAGGCCGTCATCGCCGCCGCTGTCATCTCGCTGGCCGCCCACTTTGCTGTCGGCGCCGCTAAATCCCTCATCACCGTCCGCTCCTGGTGGTCCTCCGGCCTGGAAATGACCGTGGTCGGAGCCGTCGAGGGCGCCGTCACCTACGGGATCGGCATTTTGCTGGGCAAGGGCGGGATGTAGTTTACAGACAAGTGCCATGCTCAAGAATCCATTCGACTGTCGAGCGTAGGCTGGCTTATGATCTGGGCTTGTGGCCATCTTCAGTCAAGGCGAAATTGACGCCCTGATCTCCTGCCCGAAGGGGATTTCCGAAGCTCCGAAGAAAGAGATGAAGCTTTTCGGAGCACATTGGCGCAACGATGCAAAACTGGCAGCATCGGACAGTTTGCCAGGCGAGTTCGCGATGTTCATGCGCAAGAACGAGGATTTTCCTGAGAACTTCTCAATCGGGCTCATCTACAACCCGCATGATGGCCGAGGGGAGATTGTACTGTTACGCTGCAACGGGAAACATGGAGAATTCAACAGGAGCTTTGATCCGGCGCATCCGCATTCGGACTTTCACATTCATCGGGCGACCGAGATTGCGATTGATGCCGGACAAAGCTCAGAGAAGGACGCTGTCAAGACAACTGAATTCGCCTCTTTCGAAGAAGCGCTTCAGTTTTTTGTGAAAGCTGTGAACCTCAATGCCAGAGATGCGCAAAAGCATTTCCCAGCTAGCACCCAGATCCCCTTGACGTTCGAGCAGTGATTGCCATGGACTTTCTCGATAATCTGAAATCCGAATTCAATCACCACGTTTCGTTCCGTGAGAAGCGCCCGGGTATTCTGCAGGTTCTTGCGCCTCTCTTCCATGAGGATGGCGACATGGTGGATGTCTTTCTCGATCTTCCGAATTCTCCAAGCGGACCGATTCGAATTTCCGACCACGGGATGACTCTGATGCGCCTTTCATACTCCTACGATGTGGATACTCCCACCAAGCGGCGCATTCTGGATCGTATACTGTCAGAGAACGGAATTACGGAGGAACATGGACGTCTTTATTTAGAAACAACGCCGGAGCATGTATATCCATCTCTGCTGCAGTTTGCGCAAACGGCCGTTAAAGTTAGCAATATGCAGGTTTTCAAGCGCGAGGTGATTCAGAACCTCTTCTATGAAATGCTGGGAGACTTTGTTCAGAGCACCCTTGTCCGCTTCCGCCCGATTGAAAGCTATCAGCCCATTCCGCAGAGAGACGATCTCGAAGTGGATTGGAAGCTGAGCTTGCCTCGCGAGATATTTCTGTTTGGCGTAAAGGACAATGCAAAGGCCCGACTAGCGGCGCTTGCGTGCCGCGAGTTTCAGATATGTCGAGTTCCCTTTAGAAGCGTAATTGTCCATGAGGACTTCGAGAACGGCCTTTCAAAAAAGGATCAGTCAAGAATCACAAACGCGGCCGACAAGCAATTCACTTCTCTCTCCGACTTCACAGCGAATGCGGAAGCCTTCTTCCAGAGAGAGATGGAGACAATTCAATGAAGAGTCGCGGTAGGACGCGCGCTGGAATGCTGGAAAGGACTCTTTGCCTGTCCGCCTTTGCCTTCCTGCTGCCGACCAACGCCGTTCCGGGCCAACCCGCTCCCATGGCGGCCGAGCCTGCTGCTCAGGTCGTCGTGGAGAAGAACGTCGCCATGAAGACGCGCGACGGCGTCACTCTCCGCGCCGACATCTACCGCCCCGCTGGCGAAGGACAGTTTCCGGTTCTGCTTACACGCACTCCTTATAACAAGGACAACACCGCGAGGTTTGGCGAAATGGGAGCCCGGCGCGGGTTCATGGTGGTGGTGCAGGACGTGCGCGGCCGCTACGCCTCCGAGGGCGAGTGGTATCCCTTCAAACACGAAACCGACGACGGCTACGACACGGTCGAGTGGGCCGCTGCTTTGCCCCACTCCGATGGCCGTGTCGGCATGTTTTCGGGCTCCTACGTGGGCGCGACGCAGATGCTCGCCGCCATCGGCCACCCGCCTCATCTGGCCGGAATCTGTCCTGTGGTCACCGCCTCGAACTACCACGAAAACTGGACCTACCAGGGCGGCGCATTCGAGCAGTGGTTCAACGAGTCCTGGACCTCCTCGCTGGCACAGGACACGGCCAGCCGAGCGATTCGCGACCACACCAACGCCCTGGTGGGTAGCAAGGTCCTGCCTCTGAAGCAGTACCCCGTCTTCAACGTGAAGAGCACCGAGGACGGTCCGGCCCTGACACATTCGCTGGCCCCTTACTTCCTCGACTGGCTCGACCACCCGCTCTACGACAGCTATTGGAAGCAATGGTCCATCGAGGAGAACTACCAGAACATCCATGTCCCGGCGCTGACCATCGCCGCCTGGTATGACATCTTTCAGAGCGGCTCGCTGCGCAACTACATGGGGTTGAAGGCCCACGGCGGCACAGAGGCGGCGCGCAAGGGGCAGCACCTGATTGTGGCGATTGGCGGCCACTCCGGATGGGGCCGGACCGTTGGTGCGGTGGATTTTGGCCCCGACGCGCCCTTCGACGAGAACGCAGTCACCCTCGACTGGTACGACTACCTGTTCCTCGGCACGCAGAATGAGTTCGCCAACGGCAAGCCGGTCAAGATCTTTGTGATGGGCAAGAACGAGTGGCGCTTTGAGGATGACTGGCCGCTGGAACGTGCCAAGCCTACCCGCTATCTGCTCCATGCTTCCGGCAATGCCAACGGACCATCAGGAAGCGGGCTCCTCTACACCGATCCTGAGACACTGTTCCGATCCGAACACGCTGACTCCATCCATTACGACCCCGCCAACCCTGTGCCTACTGTAGGCGGCCCGCTTTGCTGCGACGCCACTCACCTGGCCCCCGGCCCTCGCGACCAGAAAGTTGTCGAAGCCCGCCGCGACGTGCTGGTCTACTCCACTCCGCCGCTGGACGAGGACCTCGAAGTCACCGGCCCCGTCTCGCTCGATCTCTTTGCCAAGTCCTCCGCTGTCGACACCGACTTTACCGCCAAGCTGGTCGATGTCTGGCCCAACGGCTTCGTTCAGAACCTGACGGAGGGAATTCTCCGCGCCCATTTCCGCGAATCGACCAGCGAAGCCAAACCCCTGGTCCCAGGCAAAGTCTACGAGTTGAAGATCGACATGTGGTCCACCTCGAACGTCTTCCTCAAAGGCCACAGAATCCGGCTCGAAGTCTCAAGCAGCAACTTCCCACGCTTCGCCCGCAACCTGAACACCGGCAAGGACGCCAGCACCAGCACAGAGTTCGTCAAGGCCACCAACACCATCCTCCACGACGGCGAGCATCCCAGCGCGCTGATTCTGCAGGTTATTCCAAGATAGATATGCGCCGAGCCGGATGAACGAACGACGATAGGATCGGAATTCACGGGCGAATCGCGCCGAGTGCCCCGAATAAGGAAGGAGAAGGGCCGAATGACCAGGGAAATTGCATTGCTTTTAGGGAGACTGGCAGCCGCGAATAAAGTCGCTAGCCCAACTTCCGCAGTTTGAACGGCAAGTCTTTTGTTTTCAATGCGGACATGTTGAAGTCTTCACTACAAGTCTGCAAATTCGATGTGGGCAGGGATTTCCAGGCCGAGCCGTTGCA
>Ga0326727_10005037_pt1 | contig 38391 bp, 38 predicted proteins | sample MB2enrmetagenome_FD_207643 | JGI IMG/M metagenome (GOLD analysis project Ga0326727, IMG submission 207643) | Lab enriched peat soil microbial communities from McLean, Ithaca, NY, United States - MB29MY | ecosystem: Environmental > Terrestrial > Soil > Wetlands > Peat | place: USA: New York...
TGGCGATGACATCGTGCCGCCGGTTGGCCTGGCGCAGGGCGGGCATGGTGTGCGGGCCGAGCGTGGGGGAGAGCAAATAATTGAAGCGCCGGGCCGGGTCGCTCTCCTCCGCCGAACGGTGCTCGAAGAGGAAGTCGGAGAGGATGACGACAATGGCGTGGCGGCGCGTCATGCGGTTGAGGATGTCCAGGGCTTCGTGGAAATTGGTCCCGCGCCGGGCAGGCTCGAAACACAGGATTTCGCGGATGACGCGCAGGACGTGGCGGCGCCCCTTCTTTGGCGGAATGTACTTTTCCACCTCCTCGGTGAAGAGGATCAGGCCCACTTTGTCGTTGTTGCGAATGGCGGAGAAGGCGAGGACGGAGGCAATCTCGGCGGCGAGTTCGCGCTTGGATTGCCCGCCCGAGCCGAACAGGCCCGACCCGCTGAGATCGACCACCAGCATCAGCGTCAACTCGCGTTCCTCCACGAATTTCTTGATGAACGGATGGTTCATGCGCGCCGTCACGTTCCAGTCAATGGCGCGGACTTCATCGCCCGGCTGGTATTCCCTGACCTCCTCGAAATTCATGCCCTGGCCTTTGAAAACGCTGTGGTATTGGCCGCCCAGGGTTTCGGATACCAGCCGCGTGGTGCGCAGCTCGATCTGCCGGATTTTCTTGAGGATTTCGCGCGGAATCATGGGAAAGCAGGGGATTGCGGCTCGCACATCATGGAATGAACGCGGCGTCCATTTGCCGCTTGCGCGCAAACAAGGCGGGAATAGTCGTGGCTGTTGGAAACTTGCAAGGCGTCTGGATTTCTGGTAAACTTATTTGCATGAGTGCCACAGAGATTTTGGCGAAGGCTCGTGAGTTGAGCCCGGAAGAACGCCGGGGAATTGCGGAAGCTCTCTTGGAAGATCTTGAACCAGAGGAGTCTCCGGAATTTATCGCCGAACTGGATCGGCGCCTTGCTGAGTTTGAGAAAAATCCCCACGACGGAATACCTTTGGAACAAGTCAAAGCTGAAATGCGGCAACGTTTCGGCTGGGAATGAGCCTCCAAGCTATTTTCAAGCCGCCTGCGAAGGAGGAATTCTTTGAGGCCATAGCGTGGTATGAAGATAAATGCCCCGGCTTGGGAAAGGAATTTGCTCAAGAAGTTCTTCAAGCACTGGATCGCGCGCTCATTCAGCCGGAGATTTTTCGCAAATTTCGTGGCCGTGCCCGCAAAATCCGTCTGAAACGATTCAAAGCTTACGGCATTTATTTCGCCGTCAAAGACAACGCCCTTTCCGTCATTGCGGTTTTCCACGGCGCGCGAAACCCGGCCGAGTTGCGGCGACGGCTGAAATGAAAAGCTTGCGAGCGTCCCGGTCACGATGCGGCTCCGGCGAATCTTGGTCTGGCGAACGATCTCAAAGATCTCATGGGCAATCATTTGCGGCCTCCGAAAATATTGTCCGGGTCAAAATTCAAACGCTTAAAGGCTTCCCACCTTAAAAGCCAACCAAGAAGTTCCGATTCGTGCGCGACGAAATGAGCTGCGGGGTGAGCGGCGACGAGACCTCCAGAGTGTGTGAAATGATCAGGGTTATTCACTGCATGCAAAATAGGCTTGGATGTTCCGGGAATCAAAACCCTGCCATCGTAAACGTGATGGATATGCCAGCCCTTGGGACATTCTCCACCTGACAGTTCAAATGCGTGGATGGCCGGGCCGTTATTTCGCCCATCGGGTTCTTGCCCGAGGCGGCTCTTTACATCTTCAGGATAGGTGTAACAATCCTGCCGGTACCCATCGTGATGCCTTATCACACCTCGCCAAAGCAATTCAGCCTTACAAGGCCAGTGAAAGAATAATTCCTTTTCTGTCCACAGCGCCAGAGCAGCTTGGTCGACCAAATCCTTCTTATCAACCATCTGCTGCAGCCAATCCGGCCAAGAATCATTGTCCTCGCCTTTCGCTAGGCCGAAAAAGAAATAGTCGCGGGGTTGATCCAGAATCCAATGAAGGTCGCGGGCTTGTGCAATAGCGGCAATATAATCTTCCAATCGTTTATGCCATTCAAGTGGAACTGTTTCAGGTCGTTCGCCACGCGGATCAAATTTCCAAACACCAACGACCTTCATTGTTTGCTTGTGGGATCCTGCATCCAACAGGAGAAAGGCTGCGTCGCTTATGTCCGCATGTGTATCAGCAGGACGTGAATAGATGCGATGTTGGCGAACCAAATCCCATGTCCTTGCAACATTCACTCGCACTGTTTTTCCGCTTTTCACGAGGTTGAATGCCTTTGCTTCCAGTTCAGTCGCAATCACGGCACCGGCAATTCGTTGAAAATCTTGGTGACGATGGTCTCGCTGCTCTTTTCCTCGGCCTCCGCTTCATACGTCACCGTGACCCGATGGCGCAAGACATCCATGCCGATGCTCTTGACATCCTGCGGCGTCACGTAACCGCGCCCGCGCAGGAAGGCGTAGGCCTTGGCCGCCAGCGTCAGGTAAATGGTGGCGCGGGGCGATGCGCCCAGTTGGATGAGGCCCTGCAATCCGTCCATTTTGTAGGCGGCCGGATCGCGCGTGCAGCAGACGATATCCACGATGTAGTCCTTCACTTTGTCGTCGATGTAAATGTCGTTCAGCACCTGGCGCGCCTCCATCACCTGCTGGGCCGTGACGACCGGGCTGGCCGGGGCAATGGCGTTGGTGCGGGCCATCAAATCCAGAATCTGCCGCTCCTCCTGGCGCGACGGATAGACGATCTTGAGTTTCAACATGAACCGGTCCACCTGCGCTTCGGGCAGCGGATAGGTCCCCTCCTGTTCGATGGGGTTCTGCGTGGCCAGAACCAGGAAAGGCTCGTCGAGCTTGAAGGATTGGTCGCCGATGGTCACTTGTTTTTCCTGCATGGCCTCCAGCAGGGCGCTTTGCACCTTGGCCGGGGCGCGGTTGATTTCATCCGCCAGCACCAGGTTGGCAAATATCGGGCCGCGCCGGGTGGTGAAGGCGCCGGTCTGCGGATTGTAGATTTGGGTCCCGATCAGGTCGGCCGGGAGCAGATCGGGGGTGAACTGGATGCGCGAGAATTTAACGTTGAGGCAGGCGGCCAGCGTCTTGACGGAAAGGGTCTTGGCCAGTCCGGGCACGCCTTCGAGCAAGACATGTCCATTGGCCAGCAGCCCAATGGCCAGGCGCTCGACCAGATAATTCTGCCCGACGACCACTTTCCCGATCTCGCTGAAAAGGGGGCGGATGAAGGCGCTGGCCTTCTGCACCGCCTCGTTTATGGCACTGATTCCTGTATTCATATTCGCCTAGAGTACGTATGCCCCAAAAGACAGTCCAACGCGAAAATTCGTTCAGAAAAATCCGAAGTCCATAATAATTTCATCTTTCACTAAGTGAAACCGGGCGGGGTTTGAAGCGAGCGGAGCAGCAAATGGTCTTGCCTTTGGCCTCGCCGCGTGCGAATAAACAGGGGCTGCGCCTCAGGCGCATCTGCCTCGGTAGCTCAGTTGGTAGAGCAGCAGACTCTTAATCTGTTTGTCCCAGGTTCGATCCCTGGCCGGGGCACCACTTTCTCCCGGCGTTGCCGACGGGGCACCGAGGAACCCAATGCCGGATCCTGGCGGCGGCAACTTTGTCGCATCAGTTTGCTGTTCATAGCGGCTAATTTTGTTCGAGGCCGGCCACAAGGTCTTGGAGTTCCTGGCGGCGGGGCTCGAGAGTTTTGCGGACGGCGTACTGGTTGAGCTGATAAATACCCCAATAAATCACGGCCAGAACCAATAAATAAACCGCCAGGCTCGTCACGGCCAGGCCCGCGTGCCGCGCGCGCCACATGGCAATGGCGCCCGAAATCCCGAGGCCGGCCGCAAAGGGCGAAAGATACCACCAAAGCACATTCCTGAGCAGCCAAATCTGATGGTTGACCTGGCGCAATGAGCTTTCGATGCAGTCTTTGAGAGCCTCATTCAAGACCGGCTGTTTGCGGCGTTCCAGCACGCGATCGACGATCATGAAACCGCCGACGGCGCAACAGGCCAATACAATCAAGTACGGGGTCCAATCGTGGGTGCGCGCGGCGCAGTAAACGAAGAACAAAGCCATCAGAAAGCACACGCCGACTTCGCGCGCGTCGCGCCAGAAAATCATGGACCAAAAATGGTGTTGATTGCGGCGGACTTCCTTGAGCAGCAAGTCCGCGTCGAGGGTCACGGTTGCGCCGGGGTTGTGTGATTGCCACGTTTTCTGCAAATCTTCAAAGCTCATGGATAACTCCTTTCAGTTGCTCCGCCAGTCGTTTGCGGATGCGGTTCAGTTTCACGCCGATGTAATTCTCCGAGATGCCGAGCACTTCGGCCATCTCCTGGTAACTCACGCCGTCCAGATGCATCAGGGCCAGCGATGCGTCCGGCTTGGGCAGTTGGCGGATGGCGGCGTAGAGCCGTTCCACCAGGTCCCGTTCCGCCAGCGACTCGACATGGCTCGGCTCCACCCGGGGCGACACCTCAAATTGCAATAACCTCTCCTGCCCTTCCCGCCGCCGCCGCTCCACCCGCCGCCAGGCCAGCGCCGTGTTGAACGCCACCCGGTAAATCCACGTCGTCTCCTTCGCCTCGCCCCGGAACGCCGGAATGGATGACCAAAGCTGCAACAGGACGTCCTGAAACAGATCGTCCTGGTCCTGCGGCGAGGCGGCGCAGCCGCGGACCACTTTCAAAAGAAGCCCCAAGTGCCCGGCCAGCCATCGCCGGAAGATGGCCTCCTGCTCCTGAGCGGTCATCGCAGGTGTCTGCATTCAGTTAAATAGTGACCGCGGCCCCCCTTTCCTTACAAAGAAAATGCAAGGTGGGGACATTGCCCCTTGAAGACCCGTGAATCCGCATCTTAATCGCGGAGGAGAGAGGGCCGGGGACAGGGGGCTGTGGCGCCCCCCCTGCGCTTGCGAGGCTGTTTTTGGCTGTTGACACCGCCTGCGGGGGACTGCATCGTAGCAGCCTCTTTGCAGACGGCGTGTCACAAGGACCCGCCGCGAAATCTGGAAAGGAAGTGAGAATATTTGACAGAGATTAGACTGAAGAAAGGCGAGCCGGTTGACAAGGCCCTGCGCCGATTGAAGAAAAAGATCGATCGGGAGGGGACGTTGAAGGAAGTCCGCAACCACCGGCATTTTGAGAAACCCAGCGAGCGGAGGCGCCGCAAAATGAAAGCGGCCCGCTTTTCCGCCATGTTAAGCGCCCGTTACGCCGATTTGTAATGAGATTCTTGTAAATTCTCACCGCCGAGTGTGGTCCAAGACTGCGCCCGGCACTTTTTTTAGCGCCGTGTATTCGTTCTCCACATGCTGGAATTCCCCCCGCCACACCGACGGCCGGGCCATGCTGCGCGAAATCCGCTCCCTCGGCTTCGAGTGGGCCGAGTTGAGCCATGGCATTCGCATCAGCCTCCTGCCCGGCATCCTCGAAGCGGTGGACGGCGGAGAGATTAAAATCTCCTCCTTGCACAATTTCTGCCCACTGCCCATTGGGGTGAACCATGCCGCGCCCAATCTCTACCTTTTTTCCTCGCCGGACTCGCGGGAGCGCGAGGCGGCTTACAAACATTCCGCCAGGACCATCGAGACCGCCGCCCGCCTCAAGGCCGCCGCCGTCGTCCTGCACTTGGGCTGCATCGAAATGAAGGATTACACCGCCAAACTCCTGGACTGGGTGGCGCGCGGCCAGAAGGAGACCCCGAAATACGCCGCCCTTTGCGAAAAGGTCGTGGCATCGTGGGAGGAGAAGAAGGACCGCTACGCCCAGTTCGCCAACGAAATGCTGGAGCGCCTGGCCCGGCTGGCCGAGGATCGCGGCGTCCAGTTGGGCATCGAAAACCGCCAGGCCCTGGAGGAACTGCCGCTGGATTCGGACATCGACGTGCTGCTGCGGGAGTTCAACCGGCCCGGCATTGGCTATTGGCATGATTGCGGCCATGCGCAGATCAAGGACAACCTCGGCTTCATCAACCATCGCGCCCATCTTGAAGCCCTCTCGCCCCGCTTGCTCGGTTTGCACGTGCATGACGTGGCCTTCCCGGGACGCGATCATTGCGCCCCGGGCCAGGGAACCATTGATTTTGCCGCGCTCAAGCCGCTGCTCAAGCCCGGTCACATCAAGGTGTTTGAGCTAAGCCCTAACCTGTCCGTGGAAGAAGTGGTCAAGGGTGTGGCTCATATTCACCAGCTTTGGGGGGCGGCATGAAGCGTTTCAAGGCATGGTGCGGCGCCGGGTGGCGGGTGGCAGTCTGCCTGCTGCTGCTGCTCTGGATCTTTCATTCCATCTTCATGAATCAAGGCCGGGTTTGGGCCCAGCGGGAAGGGCTGCGATGGGAGCAAATGTCCCGCAGCCAGCAATGGCATCTGGCCTGGAACAAAGGGCCGCAGGATTTGTGGCACACCTTGTCCCTGGTCCACCCCGGCGCCTTGGTGATTTCCGTGCTCTTGGTGGGCCTGACGGTATGGCTGGGCGTGGTGCGCTGGCGCATCGTGTTGCAGGCCCAAGGGCTTCACCTCTCCATGTCCTGTGCCACGCGCATCTCCCTGGTCGCCCAATTCTTCAACTCCTTCCTTCTCGGCTCAACCGGCGGGGATTTGATCAAAGCCTACTACGCCGCACGCGAGACGCATCACCTGAAAACCGAGGCCGTGACAACCGTGTTCGTGGACCGCCTGATTGGCTTGTGGGTCATGCTCTTCTTCGCGGGCGTGATGATGCTGCCCAATCTGCAGTTGGTCAGGCGCCATAGCCAATTCGCCGTGCCGGCCCTGTTCATCCTGGCCATGCTCGCCGCCGTCAGCGTCGTCCTGTTCCTGGCCTTTTGGGGGGGTCTTTCCAAAAGGTTCCCCCGCGCCCGCCATTACTTGCGCCGGCTGCCCAAGGGCGTCTTGCTGGAGCGGTCCGTGGATTCCTGCCGGCAATATGGAAGGGAAAACGCCCTTTTAATCAAGACAGTCGTCCTCTCGCTGGCAGTGAACATGACGTGGGTGCTGCAAACCGCCGTCTTGGGCTGGGGACTGGACCTGGCCATTCCTTTCGTCGCGCTCCTCGTCATTGTGCCGACCATCCTGTGCATTTCCGCCCTGCCCATCACCCCCAATGGCCTCGGAGTGCGCGAGAACCTCTTTGTCATCCTGCTGGCGGTCATTGCCGTTCCCGGCGACGCCGCCCTCTCCCTTTCCCTCCTTTCCTCGGCCCAGGGCATTCTTTGGAGCCTCATCGGCGGCGTCGTTTACATGGGGGTGCGCCAAAAAGAGAACCTGGCCGATGTCACCAACCCGGAGGTCGCCGCCAACAATTAGTTCCGGCGCAAGTCGGATGAGGCGCGGAAAAGACTCGACACCTTCCGCCGCGCGGTCTTTAATCGGCCCCACGGCACCCGTAACTGACTGACGTTCAATACAATGAAAAAGTTATTCGCAGTGGCCCTGCTCGGCATGGTTTCTTGGGCCTTGATCGGCGCTCCTCTCCAGGCGGCACAAGTCTCCAAACCCGGCGCCACCCTGGCCAAACACCACAAAGCCCACAAAAAGCATAAAAAGCATAAGACGGCGTAGCCCCCGCCGGTCCGGCGCCTGCCCGTTCGCGCCACCGCGAACTCCGCGGCGCCTTCCACCTTTTTCTTTTCTTTCTCCCGCGCCCCCTTAACTTTCCTCCATGAAACGCAGGTTCGACTCGATTGAGTCGGTCGTGGCCGATCTTCGCAAGGGCAGGATGGTCATCGTGGTGGACGATGCCGACCGTGAAAATGAGGGGGATCTGGTCATGGCGGCCGAGTGCGTGACTCCAGCCGCCATCAATTTCATGGCCAAGCATGGCCGTGGCTTGATTTGCGTTCCCACCACCTTCGAGCGCCTCAAACAACTGGGCATCGAACAAATGGTCGTGCAGAACGCGGAGACCTTCCGCACCGATTTCCAGGTGAGCGTCGATGCCGCCCGCGGCATCACCACCGGCATCAGCGCGGCCGACCGCGCCCGCACCATCAAAATCATGGCCGGCCCGACCACCGTCCCGGAGGACTTGGTGCAGCCGGGGCACGTCTTTCCCTTGCGCGCCAAACCCGGCGGCGTCCTGCAACGCGCCGGCCACACCGAGGCCGCGGTGGATTTGGTCAAGCTGGCCGGCCTCCGCCACATGGGCGTGGTCTGCGAGATCATGAGCGAGGACGGCTCCATGGCTCGCTTGGGCGAGCTGCAACGCATCGCCCGCCGCCACAAGCTCAAAATCTGCACCATCGAGGACCTCATCTTCTACCGCCGCACCCGCGAGAAACTGGTGGAGCGCATCGAGGTCGTCAAGCTCCCCACCGCTTACGGCGACTTCAACCTGCACCTTTACCGCTCCCACACCGACGGCCAGTACCACCTCGCCCTCGTCAAGGGCCAGGTGGAAGGCAGGAAAAACGTTCTGGTTCGCGTCCACAGCGAATGCCTGACGGGCGATGTCTTCGGCTCGCGCCGATGCGATTGCGGCCCGCAATTGCACCAGGCCATGCGCCTGATCGCCGCGGCGGGGCAGGGCGTGATTGTCTATATGAGACAGGAAGGGCGGGGCATCGGACTCGCTTCCAAAATCAAGGCCTACAAACTGCAGGAACGCGGCTACGACACCGTGGAAGCCAACCTCAAGCTCGGCTACGGCATGGACCTGCGCGAGTACGGCTTGGGCGCCCAGATCCTGGTCGATCTGGGGTTGAAAACGATCTGCCTTCTGACCAACAACCCCAAGAAGGTTGTCGGCCTCGAAGGCTACGGCTTGGAGATCGTCAAACAACTGCCCATCCGAATCCGCGCCAATCCGCACAACGAAAAGTATCTCCGCACCAAGCGCGAAAAACTGGGCCACCTGCTCTGACCCTGCCGGTCTCGTCTCAAAAGGAGAAATCCCATGCTGACTCCCGCCAGAAAATCAAACATCCGCTCCTCCGGCGGCTCGTTCGCCATCGTTGCCTCCCGCTACAACAACCGCTACGTCAATGCGATGATCAAAGCGGCGCGCCAGCGACTGACTAAGGGCGGCGCAAGGAAAATCCGCCTCGTGCGCGTGCCGGGCGCCTTTGAGATACCCGTCGTGGCGGCGCGGCTGGCCCAGTCCGCGCCCTCCTGGTCCGCCATTATATGTCTGGGCGTCATCCTGCGCGGCCAAACCAGCCATGCCCAACAAATTGCCGATGCCGTCAGCCTGTCGCTGGCCCAATTGCAAATCCAGCGCGGCATCCCGGTCATCCACGAGGTTCTGCTGCTGGAAAACGAGGCCCAAGCCATCGCCCGCTGCCTTGACGAAGACCACAATCGCGGCGCGGAAGCCGCCCAAACCGCGCTGGAGATGGCCCGCGTCATGGCCTCTTTGCCTTTTGGCGACCGCTCGTAATCCTTTCCATGAACCGTACTGGATTAGATGGGTCTGGGCTGGAGAATCATTCGTCTTGTTCAGGCCAGCGTCAAACCATGTTTGATTAACGGCTGAAAATCCGCTGCATTAATCGTGGCCAGTCTTGCGCCACTGCGGATTGCCACGGCAGCAATCATGCAATCAGCCAAACTTCGGGAACGCCGTCCTGTCTGATTGAATAAATTTGCCGCGAGAACGGCATCCACGGATAGAAAAGGTTCCGGATTCGGAAAAATTTGCCGCGCCATGGATTCCGCCGTTGCATCCAATGGCCCGCATAAAAACTCTGCCCAGGCAACGCTACTGACGGTGAACTTTTCATCAGCCGCAGCCCACGCGCGGAACCGTTCGTGTGCCGATGATCCGGCGACCGTGACCTGAATGAGAAAACTGGTGTCGAAGTGAATCACGGCGACGGATCGCAATTCGGGCCATTAACGCCTTGCCTCGCGTACTGTCGCCATCCAATCCGCAGCTTTCCCGGCGTCGAGCCGGAGATGCTTTTGCAAGGCGTCGAGCGCTTCCAGCGGCGTCAGTTTGGGCATCCCTGAATTATCCGGCTGAAAAATCGTGAGCAAACCGCTGGCCTTTTCCGGCAATTTCGACGGCTCTTTCGCGGTCACCTTTCCATGCTCAATTTCCACTTCCAACGTCAGATAGCTCATGTAAACAATCTAATCACTTTTGGAGAATTGACGAGCTAAATCCGCGGCTTCGAAGCGAAGATAATTCAGAATCGAGATTAGAAGGCAGAAACGGAATTGGGGCTGGTGAAACGGCCGGATTTGCTATACTGGGCGGATGAAAGCGGTCCAGCTTGTCGCCCACGGCGCTCCGGGGCAATTGCAATATCACGATGTGCCCGATCCCATTCCCGGTCCGGATGAAGCCGTCGTCCGCGTCCGGGCCTGCGGATTAAACCGCCTCGATCTTTGGTTTGAAGAGGGCAATCTGCCGGTTGCCCCGCCCTTGCCGCGAATTCCCGGCGGCGAGGTGGCCGGCGAAATCCTGGCCGTCGGCAAAAACGTCCTCAATTGGCGCCAAGGCGACCGGGTTTCCGTCCAATCCAATCTCTTTTGCGGTCATTGCGAATTTTGCGCGCAGGGCCGGGAATCGCTCTGCCTCAACGGCGAGCTTCTGGGCATCCAACGCGATGGCGGCTTTGCCGAACGCGTGGCCGTGCCGGCGTCGGCCCTGGTCCGGTTGCCGGCGCAGGTTGAGTTTGCCACCGCCGCCGCCTTGACCCTGGCGGGCAGCACGGCCATGCACATGCTGACTTGCCGCGCCCAGGTCCGGCCCGGCGACTGGGTGCTGGCTATGGGGGGCACCAGCGGTGTGGGGTCCGCGGCGATTCAGATCGCCCGGCAATTGGGCGCGCGCGTCATCAGCACCGGCTCGACCGAGGCCAAGCGCCGTTTTGCAACTGGTCTTGGTGCGGAATACGTGGCGGACACGAGCCGGTCGGATTGGCCTGCGGAGGTGCGCAAGATCACTGGAAAGCGCGGCGTGGATTTGGTCGTGGAACACATTGGAGGCGACGTGCTGAGGCAATGTTTCACCTGCCTCGCGCGAGGCGGGACGATTGTGACCTGTGGCGCGACGAGCGGCAGAGAAGTGCCATTGACGCTGTGGCCATTCTTCGTGAAAGAGCACAAACTCGTCGGCAGTTACGGGCGCAATCGCCAGGACATCATCGCCACTTTGGATTGGGCCGCCGACGGCAGGATCAAACCGGTCATTCACAAAATCTATCCCCTCTCCGGGACGCGCGAAGCCTACGCGGCATTGCGCGAGCGCACGGTGATGGGAAAGGCCGTGATTGAGCCGTAGCGCTGCCGCCGGGAAGGCGGGGAACAATCGGCGCCGAGTTTGAGTTGGGAAGAAGTCCAGGAACTGCTCGCCTAACTCACTCTCCTTTTTGTCACGGAGCTGTTTTAATTTGTTGAAAGATTTCCCTTTCCGCTTTCGTATTCATGGGTGTAAACATCCCGAATGAGAATTCCCGTGACTCGAAAATGCCTTTTCTCTGTTCTTCTTGTGGGTATTTCTATTTGGCTGCTTTGTATTGAATTTCACCCATTTGAGCCACGGTATCAGGGAAAATCTCTTTCTCATTGGGCAGACATCCTCGACATGCCGTTGTACGGATATGATGACGAGCAAATGCACGAGAAAGCGGTAAGCCGTCACGCGGAGGCCGAGAATGCCGTTCGCCACATCGGAACACGGGCATTGCCTTATGCCGTCAAATGGTGTCGGGCTACGGATTTCGTATGGAAGGCGAAGTCCAAGGATTGGCTGCAGGATTGGCTCCATGATCGCCTCGGCAAAATGAAACTTTTTGGGGTTGAACTTAATGAACTTTATCCGATGCATTTTCATCTTATTTCGGCATGTGATCTGCACGAGCGGAGCCGGGCGATTTTCGGGATTTTGGGACCGGATGCGAAATCTGAGATTCCAATTCTCATCGAACTGCTTGGCGACAAAGACGTTGGAGTGGCGAGCACGGCGGCGGAAGATTTATACGAAATGCGTGCCGACGCGATTGCTCCCTTAACATCGGCGCTCACCAACCGAAACGCGGAGGTCCGTAGGATCGCGGCGTCTCTTCTTGAACTGGGATCGCCAGCGGCGACATCGGCTGTTCCTGCTTTGACGCTCTGTCTGAACGATCCTGATTTCAAGGTTCGTTATACGGCGGCGTCCGCGCTCAGAAGGCTTGGAACTAATGCCCCCGCAAATGTTGTTCCTGCCGTGCTGGAGTCGCTGAGCAAGGAAACCAATTTGATCAATATTTTATCCTTGGTGGATGTTCTTGAACGGTTTGGAACTAATGTCCAAGCAGCTGTGCCAGTTTTGAGGCGTTTTATTGAATCGCAGCCTACGAACATGCTTTCTAACCCACCGCAAACATTGGCGATGTTCGCTCTAAAAAGAATTGATCCCGAAGCGGCAAAACAATTTATTGAGAAATGGAAAACCAGCCTTACCAATTGGGCATCTACCAACGCGCATGGTCCCGCTCGCGCGGCCTCATCGTCCGTGCAAACCGATACGCCAAGCCGAAAAGGCCGTTATTTGAAGCAGACAACTGAGGAGAGCAAGAAATGACGCAGCCTACCGGGCGTATTCCCGAATCTGGCTTTGCCACCAGCGGGCCAGTGTCGCGCTGGGACGGAGCCAGGCCTGGCGATGCAGCCACGGCAATTGATCGGCATCGCTCATGATAAGCAGCTTCTCCTCGCGGCGCAATTCTGACGGTCCTTCCGCCAGCAGCTTTTCGCACAACGCCCGCACTCGCGGCTGCCCCGCCCCAAGGTCCAACAGCGCCCGCGCATAAGCCGGGTTCTGGCGTTTCTCCCGCAACAGTGACACATGAATGGCGTTCACGTACGGGTCCAGCACCACGTCCGCCAGGCCGGAATCCGGGGCGCGCGGAGAGGTCTGCCCTTCCTCCTCCAACACGGCCATGCGCGCCCGCAACGCGGCCAGTTCCGGCGGCGGCGAGGTTTCCTCAGGCGTGAGGAAAAGCCCCGTCTGGCGGGCTTGTTGGCCCAGGCTGGCGCGGCTGGTGAAGACGCTCAACGGAATGCTGACCACCATTCCCGCCATCACGGGCGTGAACCACCAGAACGTCGGCTGGTCCAGGCGCCAGATGGCCACGCCCCAGATCAACCCGACCACCGTGTGCGCCCAATGCTGCCGCACCGCCTCGGACCAGGCGATGCCGTCGGCCGTCCGTTTCGGCGGACCCCACTGCACCCCCGACGCCAGCAGCGTGGCAGCCACGAATTTGGAATGCCACAGCATTTGCAAGGGAGCGTGCAGGGCGGAAAAGGCCGTTTCGGCCACGGCGCCCCCCGCGGCGTTGGCCAGGCCGCCAAAAGCCCGGCGGCGCTCCTTGTCGAAAGCCAGGTCCACCAGCGCCAGCACCTTGGGCAGGAAGAGCACGGCCAGGCAAATGACGAAGATGAGAAAAGCGTGCTCGGTGGCGCTGACGCTGAGAAACGGGGTGAAAGCGTGGACGGTGATCTTGGACAGGCCGGTGTGGCCCTCGTACCACAGCATCCAGTCGAAAGTCAACAGGAAAAACAGCCAGAGCGGGCTGGCCAGGTAGCCCAAAATCCCCAGCGCCATGTGCAGGCGGCTCAAGCCCCGCAGTCCCCGGGCCCACAGCACCATGAAATGCTGCAAATTGCCCTGGCACCACCGCCGGTCCCGCCGGGCGTTCTCCACCATCGATTGCGGCGCCTCTTCGTAGCTGCCCTCCAGGTCATACGCCATCCAAATCTCCCAGTTGGCCCTGAGCAGCAAGGCCGCCTCCACAAAGTCGTGGCTCAGTATCTGGCCGCCAAACGGCTTGCGCCCCGGCAGTTGCGGCAGGTCGCAGTGCTGCATGAATGGCTCCGTGCGGATGATGGCGTTGTGCCCCCAGTAATTGCCAAAGGCCTGCGCCCAAAAGTTCAGCCCGGTGATGAATATCGGAGCATACAGGCGGTTGGCAAATTGCTGAATGCGCCCGAACAACGACCCCGCGTTGACCAGCGCCGGCACCGTCTGCACCATGCCAACCTGCGGATGCGTCTCCATCAATTTCACCAAATCCACCAGCGTCTCCCCTCGCATCACGCTGTCCGCGTCGAACACCACGAAATAACGGTAGCGCGGCCCCCACGTGCTCAAAAAATCCCGGATGTTGCCGCTCTTCTTCCCCTCGTTGTTGACCCGCCGGCGGTAATAGACGCGGCCCAGCGCGTCCAGGCCGTGGACCAGCTCAAACCAGCGGCGTTCCTCCTCCACCCATTTGTCCGGATCGGTGGAGTCGCTCAGGATGTAGAAATCGAAGCCTTCCAGGCAGCCGGCTTTCTCCAGGGATTCGTAGGTGGCGCGCAGGCCCTCGCAAACACGGGGCACCGCTTCGTTGTGGATGGGAAAGACCAGTGCCGTGCTCACGCCCCGGATCGTCTGCGCGCGATAGTCCCGCAGGTTCGTCAGCCGCCGGTCGTAGGCCAGCCGGAGGAAAAACCCAAATACCCCGTGCATGCATCCCAGCGCGATGAGAAAGAACAGCGCGACGAACAGGCACAACAGGGCGACGCCGGAAAGCGACCACCCCGTCCGCCACAGCAGATCGGCGAAGAGCATCGAAACCAACCCCGTCAACAGCACCGCCGAGGAGTAAAATAGAAAAACGCGCCAGCCGAGCCGCACCCGGGGCAGCGGCGACACCACCAGCGGCGGGGCCGGTTCCGCGGCGGTTTGGGTAATGGGCGGGGCGGAAGCCATCATTGATGTGTAAAATAGAAAATCAGGACCAGGAGCAGGCCGAACGCGCCCCATGTGACCGCCATCTTCACGTAGGGCAGCGTGCTCCAATGCGTCAAGGTGGCGATCGGCCCCAGGTCCAGCGGACGCGGCGTCATCTGGGCCAACTGGAAATTCGGGCCGGCCCGCAGGAAGCCGTCGCGCATGGCTATGACAAACTCCTCCGGCCACGGCCCCGGGCGCAGAAACTGGTCCTGCCACCGGCCCGGCATGTCGGCCAGCAACAGGGCCATCCGGCCGCGCGTGGAAAGCATTTCCGTGGCGGCGGGCGGGGCTTGCAAGACTTGGGCGAACCAGTCGTTGACCAGGCGGTCCATTTCCTCCACCGCCAGCTCGGTGGCCGAACGCAACGGCTCGGAAGCCGACCGCTGCATGGCCCGCTCCAGAACCAGGGCGACCAGTTGTCCCAGCAACACCTTGTTGAGCACCCGCAAGGCGTGGAAATAGCTTTCAACCTTCGAATAGGCGCCATTCCATTCTTCCAAGGGACGGCCTGCCAACTGTCCCGGCCCGTCGGTCTTGGCCGCGGCGCTCATGGGGGGCTCCAACGGTAAATCCAGGTTTCGCTCACCGGCTCATTGCGCTCTTTGAGCACGCACTTGAGGTCCACCGGCCCGTGCTGGCCGGGCTGGGGCAGCATGTTCAAAAACACCCGCCAGGTCCGGTCAGGCGTGTTGCGGAAAATCTCCGTTTCCACGATCGTGCCGTTGGTGCTGCAACTGGCGGCGACCTGGGGCTGGTTCTGCTCCACATTGAATTTGGGAAGGTCGAAGTCGATGACAAACTGCCGTTGCGCCTGCTCGCGCGGGTTGATTCCCACCCGCGTGGAAACCACTTCGTTGGAGGAGAGCGTCATGTCGGTTTCCCGCGTCCAGTAGAGGGTGTAACCGAAGCGCATCGGCTGCATGGGGGCCGGTTTGGAGGCCGGGTCCCAAAACGCCACCACGTTGTCCAGGCCCTCGTATTGCGTGCTCAACTCGACCAGGTGGAGGTTCCCCTCACCCCAGTTGGTGTGGGGCGCCGCCCAGACGCTGGGCACGCTCTGGTAGGAGTGAAACAAATCCTGGTAGTGGTCGAAATCCCGGTCCCGCTGCAACAAGCCGAAGCCGCGGAGGTTGTTCGCCGGAAAAATCTGGTGGCGCAACGCCGTCCCGTTGGCCAGCGGACGCCAGATCATCTCCCCGCTGTCTAGGTGCAGCAGCAAGCCGTCGCTGTCATGCACTTCCGGGCGGTAATCGTCGAACTTCCGCTCCGAAGCGCCCCCGAACCAATACATGCTCGTGAGCGGCGCAAGGCCGATGGTGGCCAGCGGCTTGCGTTGCGGGTCGGCGGCAACAATGTTCGGCCATTCCCGAAAATAGACCACCGCCTCCACCTCCGCCACCGTCGTCGCCCCGGCATGGATGACAAACTCGTAGGCCCCCACACAACTGATGCTGTCCAGGATCGCGTACAGCAGCAGCACGTCTTCATTGGGTTGCGGTTTGCCCAGCCACCAATCCGTGAAAATGGGAAACTCCTCCGGCCGGCCGTCCTCCCCGCAATCCACGGCCAGTCCGCGGGCCGACATGCCATAGACCTGGTTCTGGCCCAGCAGCCGGAAGTAGCTGGCCCCCTGGAAAGCCCCCAACTCGTCCCATTTGCCGGCGGTGTTTAATTGGTTCAGGATCTTGAATCCCGCGTAGCCCGTGTTGGCCGGGATGTCCGCCGGCAGGTGCAGCGACCGGTAGTCGAAAAAGTCGGGCACAAACCGCACCGGCTGCACGTGGGTGTAGGTGAACTCATTGATATGCACCGGCTCCTGGAAAATATAGCCCAGGTGGAAAAACTCGACCCGGAACGGCAGCCGGTCCCCGTACCACAACGCCCGTTCGTCCCGAAAGGTGATCTGCCGATAATCGTCATAGTTCAACTGGCTCAGGAACGCCGGCAGGTCGGCCCGCGGCGAATGAAAGGGCTTGTGCGCGCGCAACTCGGCCTTCTTGGCCACATAATCCAGCGTCACATGCACCGCTTCCAGTCTCGGAAGCGCGAGCGCCGGCTGCACACACACCATGACCGCGATCAAAAAGAGGGTTCGCTTCATCCACTCAATGGCAACAAGTATCAAACCCTGCCGATTTTGCAAGCCCGGCCGGCATCTCAGGCCGGGGGGCGCATCTCAGTTTTTTGCAGATTTCGGCTATCTCCCTCTCCTCCACACACTTGTGGAGGAGAGGGCAGGGGAGAGGAGGCCCTTTTTCGATTCCCCTCTCCCTTTCCATCTCCAGCGTGGGCGGGGGGAGGGGACGAAGGTCCCGCTTTGTCACTGTTCTCGCAAGAATTTGAGATGCGCCTCAGGCCGGGGCCGGGCACTTTTCGTTTGAAATGGCAATCCGTATCCGAATATAAAGTGGGTGATGGCCGCCAACAGCCCAGCCGCGCAGCCCGAAGAACCTTTGATCGCTGCCAAAGACCGCATCCAATTGGGGCCTGTCCCCGGCTGGGTGCAATCGTGCCCGTTCCGGATCGATTTCACGTCCCAGCAGCCCGCCCCCGTCACTTATCTGCTGCTGGACCAGCAAATCCACGCCGCGGCTCGCCTGACGTTTTTCCATGTGGCGCTGCGCCTCGAAACGATGCAGGCCGTTCACGATCTGTCCCCGTGGCGGTTGGATTTCAACCCGCGTCGCCAGCAGATCACCTTGCATTCCCTCCAAACATGGCGGGGCGGCGCGCAGTTCGATCACGCCAATTTGTCCTCAGCCCGCATTTCGGACAACCCGGCGGCCAGTTCGGCTCCGCCAGACCGGGTGGCCCTGCTCCTCATGTTGGATGATCTCCGGCCCGGCGACGTTTTGGAATGGTCTTACACCGTGGAGAGTCGCACACCGGTGTTGCCGGAGCACTGCGCGGCCATGCTGGTTTTGCCGGCGGGCGCGCCGGTCGGGAAACTTTGCTTCTCGGTGCTCTTCAACCCCTCGCGACAGATGCGGTGGCGGGCCTCCGCGCCGGAATGGCCGCCGGTCGAGAAGCAGGCCGACGGCAACGTTCTTTGGACCTGGACCCGCGATAATGCCCCGGGCCTGCCGGTCGAGCCAAACACGCCCCAATGGCAGATACCCTCCCCTTGGATCCAAATCTCCGACTGCCCGGATTGGGGCGCGATCTCGGCCGCCTTCGCCCAGGCGTGGAAGGAGGACGAAGACGACGCCGCAGTGCGGAAAATTGCCGGGGAAATAGCCGCCGGAACCGGCGGCATCCTGGAGCAGACGGAGAAGGCGATCCGAATGGTCCAGGACGAATACCGCCATCTGGCGGTCAATGGGCAACTGGATGGCCAGCCGCCCGTGCCGCCGGCAGTGGCGGCGCGCCGGCGTTATGGGGACTGCAAAGACCTGGCGTTCCTGCTCCAGCATTTGCTCAACAGACTGGGCGTTCCGGCCCGCCTCATCCTGGTCAATACCGTTTGGCGCAAATCCATCGCGCAGTTGTTGCCGGCCCCCGGGCTGTTCAATCACGTCCTGGTGGAATACGAGGTCGGCGGCGAAACACGCTGGGCGGATGCGACTCTCGAAGGCCAGCGCGATGGTGCGTTGCGCCGCGTCGTTCAAAATTATGGCGCGGGCCTTCCGGTCGGCGGCCTTTCCGATCATCTGGTCCAACTGCCCGCCGGGCCGGACCAAAACAGCCTCCATGAGTTGAAAGAATCCATCCTGCTCGACTCCTCGGGCGGGTGGTCCCGCCTGGCCGTGGTGGTGAGGGCGCGCGGCCTTCACGCCGAGGCCCTTCGCCGCGAACTGGCTGGCGAAGGCCTGGAGGCCCTGGCCGAAAAGAGACTGCGCCTTTGCCTCAACCGCTTCACCTCAGCCAGAAGGGCCCGCCCCCTGGAATATCGTGATGACCGCGCCGCCAACGAGTTCTTTTTGGCCGAGATTTTTGAAATCAAGGACTTTCTTGTCCCCGATCCCAAGTCCAATTTGTTTAAGCTGGATTTGCCCAACGACTACGCCGTCAACCTCCTGCAAATCCCCGAACCCGGCCCGCGGCGCGCGCCCTTTGCCCTGCCGTATCCTTGCAACATCGTGCATACCATTGAACTGCATTCCGTTGCTTTGCCCCCTGCCGTCGTCCAGCAGCGCGCCCTTGAGTCGGATTATCTGCGCTTCACCCGCCTCCGCACAACATTGGCCGGCTCTTGGACGATGACATTGAGCCTTTCCACGCTGGCAGACGCCGTCCCGCCGGAATCCCTCGATGAACATCGCGCGATGATCCGCAAAATCCGCGCGCAGTCCGCCTGGTCGATACTGGTGCCGCCGGGCCATCGCCATCCGAACCAAAGGGCGGATTTTGGCGCGCTGCCCAATTCCTGCAAGCCGGCCTCTTCGGAATCACGTTTGCCTGGAACTGTGGCGGAACGGCCTCCTCCAATTTCCCATGATTCGCCGCCGGCAAATGGCGCTCCCGACAACGCCGACTCTGTGGCCCCCAGCCTGGCCAATGGGACGGTGGTGGCGCAACCGGCGGCTCCCGCCCAAACGCGAGCGCATAAGTCCAAACTCCGCCGAAAGCGCAATCACCGCCGGCACAACGCGGAACCAAAAGCCAGGTGGCACGTCATTGCGGCTTGCCTCATGGCGGTCGCGCTCATCGTGATTGTGTTTTTGACCGCCAAAAACGCTGATCGTTGGTTGCAGCTTTTCAAGCTCCGGCCGGCGCCCCCGACGCCGCTCAACACCGTGCCCCCCGCGCCGTAGGCCCGTTCAAGGCTTCAGCGAAATCGCGTTCCACTTCATGTTGTGCCGGTCGGCATAGGCGGCCAGCGTCCGTTCGTGTTCAAACAACACGGTGCGAACCACCGCCGAATCATCCCCCAGGCCGCCTTCCGGAAACGATTCCGGAATCAGATCAAATTGCCGGTGCGCATAGATGATGGCAAAGGCCACCGCCGACACCGTCGAATAGGGCAGGCCGTCCTCGACTCCTTCGGCGAAGTCTTCCAGCACGTCCGCCAGGAACTCCAATTGATCGGTCAGATGCGGATACGCCGGGTCATCCAGCTCGGTGAATTTGAGCTTCAAGAACGGCAGCTTCTTATGCACCCCCTTTAAAATCGTGGGGGTAATCATCGCTGCGCCACGATGCACAACATCCGCTAAATCGGCCATGACGGCAGGATGTGCCATACGGCCCGGAATGACAAGCCGTTAAATCCCCAATACTCCCGCCTCCCGCACGCGCTCCAGAATCACCTCCGCCATCAGCGGCTCGCTGCCGACGCCGGCCGCGTACCAAACGCGCTTGCCCTCCCGCTCCGTCGGATTCCGCCACGTGGGCTGCCCCTGTTTCATTCGCTCCCGCACCGTCTCCCGGGGCGCGCCCAACAGGACCGGGATGTCTTCGTGTGAATGCAGGCCGTCACTGATGAAGAACGGCGCCATCACGATATTTTTCGTTTGGGCGAGTTTGTAGCAATCCGCGATGCGCGGTTCCTCCTCCATGAACACCGCGTGGACGCAGGCATAAAGCCCCTTGGCGCGGATCAATTCGGCCTGGTCTTCGATCGCTTTGCGCGAATTCTCGTTGTTGCCCGTGCCATGACCGGCGATGAACAACGACGTCTCTCCCGGCTTGGGCGCGCGCGGAAAGGGATGCTCCTCCACTATCTCTCGCGCCCGCGCCAGCAGCACTTCCGTCATGCGCGGATGGGTCCCGACCGGCCCGCAATAATGCAGCGTTTGCCCCCCCCGCCGTTGCACCCGCGGAAATTCCGCTTCGTCCCCTTTGCGGAACCCCAGTTCGCGCGGAATGACCTCCTCCGTAAAGTAACCCTCGCTGATGAAAAACGGCACGATGAAGACCCGCGGGGCGAAAATGCCGCGCAAGACCTGCGCCAGGTAAGGCTCCTGTTTCCAGAAACCCTCCTGCACCTGGGCAAAAACATGGCGCCGGCGCAGCTCATCCGCATGTTGCCAAACTGGCGCGGCCGAATCCGCGTTGACGGTCGAGCCGTGCCCCACCAGCACCAGGGCGGCATCAGAAAAATTCTCGCTCACGCCTCATCCTGATTGAAATGAGCCATATCATTGTCGTTGTTGGTCTTCACTGCCTTGCTTTGTTTGTACCGCAAGATCCACAGACTCCGGAAGGTCCTCCGGGTTTGCAGCCACAATCCTTCCTTGCCGGTCAATAACGTATGCTGCGGGAATCCCCTCAATGTGGCAGGCCTTGATCGCGTCGGTTCCAACCCGGACGTTATGCGTTTGGTCCCAGCCCTTCGCCTTCAAATATTTGATGACGGCGTCTTGATTATCGTCAACGCTGGCGGCGATCACAATGACCTTGTCTTTCCAGGCAGGATGCTTGCCCGCATAGCTCTGCAGCTCGGCCATCTTTATTTGACATGGTCCGCACCAAGTCGCCCAGAATTCCAAAAGCACAATTTTGCCGCCGTAATCGGATAATCGCTCTGCTGTCCCGTTCGCCAGCGCGACCATTTCAATGTCCGGCGCTTTTGACCCTTGCGGCAGCAACACGCCGTCTCCCCAAGGCAATTTCAGGTCGCCACGCACAAAACTAACAATTTGGACCCGGCAGGTATCTTCTCCAGCAGGAACAATGCTCAGACGAACCGTTGTGCCCCGGGGGCCTCGAATCAAAGCCAGCGTTTGTGCGAGGTGACCACTTTCAACTTTGACAGGCGGGTCATTGTCTTGAGCCACGGCCAGGATCAGATCGCCCGCGTGGATGCTGTTCTGAGCGGCTGCGGGCGAGTCCGGAAGTATGCTTCTTACAAAGATATTGGTTCCCTTCACCCCCAAGACGACACCGATGCCACCAAGGTCGTCGCCTCGCACCTCAGCCGCACCCGCTATCAGCCATGAAGCCAGAGCCAAATATTCGAAGATTTTCATGAGCGCCACCGAGTTGCAGTTGCCTGGTCAGCGACCTTCACGCCCCCATCCACCGCGGCTCTCAGCGCGCTGCATCCGGCCCCTGTGGTGCTGCCGCCACCGGCTCTTCTATCTCCGTCGTCGTCAGTTCGATTGGCATTGCGCCCGGGGAAAAGCGAACGGAGACCTTCGCCTGGCCAGGAACGATGCCTCTTGGCGGTGCAAACTCAGTCGTGTAGAACTCCCAATAACAACACCGGCTCCTCAATTCGTAGGAGGTCCGCAGCGGAGCGCCACCGCCAGCCGTCGGCCATTCGATATTCAACTCCGGCGTCACAGAACGGGGCAATGCCTCGATGCTCAGCCGCGACACCGCGCCTGGGCAGGAGCCGGGATTAACGAAACACAGGCTCAACCTCTGTTGCGTCTCGCCCACCGTGAATTCCCTCCTCCGCAGCAGTGTCGGCGTGAAAGGGCCGCCGAAATGAATGACTGGAGCCGTCTCACGGTTCGTGGACCAAAACGTGCCGAACCAGCCCGCATACATCGGCATTCGACCGTCAACGGAAAGCGACAAGCCGTACCTGTCTTCCGGGTCGTTGTAATTCCAGCGTCGCAAAACAAAACTGGTGTGTCGCGATCCATCGGCCGGCGTGATGGCATCCAGCGCGTATTCGAAGTCCCAACGATTGCCGCCCAGGTCCCGGACCTTGCTTGGCTCGATCGGCGGTCCGTCATCAGTCAGGTCTCCATTGGCATTCTTGTCAACGAACAATCGCTTGCCATCCTCAACCATCCACACTTTCACATCGCCGCTCTTGCCCAAGGCCATCAAGCTGTATTTCGGCGCAGACTGATACTTTGGCTCCTTGATGAGGGTGCGGTCAAAGTGACCCGCCACATTGGTCGAGCCCCGCGCTTGATACACCAACGGCAAAACACAGCACAGGGTCGCCGCGCCAAAAAGCAAGCGGGGCACATTCATATAGTTTAATCAATCCCTATCCACGCCAAAACTCAACAAATAAAACTGCCAGCCCGTCGGCGCGGGCCGCAACCTCGACACACTGTGGCAAAATTTGCATCAATTCGGACTTGATTCCGCCGCCGCCATTTGCTTTTTAGTGGCCCAGTTTTATTTTAGGAGGTGTCTGTGCTCTATTCAAATTTGCGCCAGGCCCGGCCGGGCCAGCGCTATTCGGTCAAGAAAACGCTCAAACCAGTCAATTTTGTTTGTGTCGCGCCTCAAGCCAGGCGGGTGACGCTGGCCGGCGATTTCAATGATTGGGACCCGGAGGCCCTGCCGCTCAAACGGCAGCCGGACGGCTCTTGGACGGCCCAGGTCACCCTCGGCCACGGCCATCATCACTATCGTTTTCTGGTCGATGGCAAGCCCACTTTGGACCCCCGCGCCCAAGGCGTTGCGCGCAATGAACAGAACGAAAAGGTTTCGCTCATCGCGGTGAGCTGATCAAGCGGCGCCGCCGCTCGGCGGTTTCTTTCTTTGCGCCGCAAAGAATTCCTGCAACAGGGTCCGGCATTCCGCTTCGCGCACCCCGCCCGTGATCTGGCATCGGTGATTCAAACCGGGAAATTGCAGCAGGTTGAGCGCGCCTCCCGCCGCTCCCGCCTTGGGGTCCGCGGCCCCATAAACCACCCGCGCCAGGCGCGTCAGCACCATCGCCCCGGCGCACATCGCGCAGGGTTCCTTGGTCACATAAAGCGTGCATTCCGTCAGACGCCAGTCGCCCGCCGCTTCCTCCGCCTGCGTCAAGGCCAGCATTTCCGCGTGGGCTGTGGCGTCCTTGAGCAGTTCCACCTGGTTCCAGGCCCGGGCGATGATGCGTCCTTGCCGCACGATGACCGCCCCCACCGGCGTCTCCTCGGCGGCCATGGCCTGCCCGGCCTGCCGCAACGCTTCCCCCATGAAGTGGTGGTCGCTCTGCAGATCAATGATCGGCTCGTCCATCGCGCCTCTCTTCCACGGTCCATTGATAATTGCCCCCGCCCAGGTTGCGGCAGTGCGCCGAAAAAAATCCGCCGCGATACCGCCAAAACAGCGGCCAGATTTGTTCCAAATCCGTCTTCGGAATGGCCAGGCAGGGAATTTCCGCCGCCGGAAAAAAGGCAAATTCGCCCTCGGCGTGCGGCGGCGGCAACGCCGTCAGGCGGGGCAGCACTTCGAACAAAAACAGCAGCCAATGCTCCCGCTCTTCATAGCCATACTCGCTCACGATCCCCGTCAGATGCAGATCGCCGGGGCTGAGCTTTATCCCGATCTCCTCCCCGGCCTCGCGGCAGGCGCAGGCGTAAGGCGATTCGCCGTCGGCCATGTGCAGCTTGCCCCCGCAAGGGCTCCACAGGCCGAGGTTGGGCTTCTGCGCGCGCCGCAGCAACAGCGCTTCATCCTTCCGGTTGAAACAATACAGCAGCGTGGCGATCTTGTAGGGCAACGGCATATCCGGTCGCATCCCCAAGCATTGATTAATGAAAGGATGGCGGAGGCAAGAAAAAAAATCCCTCAGGGCTCAGACTCCTGCCCGCAACCTCTCTCCGGCGTAAAGAAAAGGCTGTCACGCTGGCTTGTAATTCTCTGCATTTCCGCCAGACTTAATCCATGTTTACGCGAATTCAAACACGAGCATTCCGATCTCTGAAATCGGTCAACCAGACTCTAGGCCGTTTTCGCGCTTTGGTGGGGCCAAACGCGAGCGGTAAGACCACCTTTTTGGATGTGATTGGTTTCTTGGGCGACCTTGTTCGGAATCGCGGTGATGTGTTAGGCACGGTGCAGGCCAGAAGTGCCACTTTTGAAAAGTTGGTCTGGATGGGCCAAGGCCGCTCGTTTCAATTCGCCATCGAAGCCAACATCCCCGAAGACGTGCTAAAGGCCATGGCCCCGGACAAACAATGCTTCACGCAGGTGCGATATGAAGTCGAGGTGGGTTTGGGGGATGTGAACGATGAAGTGGGGCTGAACCACGAAACGCTCTGGCTGATGGAACCAGTGCCGGAAGAGGCCTCGGAGCAGCGAGATATCTTCCCAGAGTCGCGGCAGGAAACGGCGGGCATCTTTGTTAAATCCGGGCATGGCCGCAAAGTGGCCATCACCAAGACGCCAGGGGGGAACGACAATTACTACCCAGAGGGCAAAAAGTCATACAAGCCTTCTTTTAGACTTGGGCGAAGCAAATCCGCCTTGGCCAACCTTCCAGCGGATTCTGAAAGCTTTCCGGTCAGCACGTGGTTCCACGACATGCTGGATCAAGGGGTACAGCCCTTCACGTTGAACAGCCAGGTAATCCGACAACCCAGTGCGCCCGGATTGAGTCGGCCTTTCGATACTAATGGCTCAAACCTTCCATGGGTAATCAACTCACTGCGAAAGGATGGTGATCCTTTCCATGCATGGCTCGCTCATGTGCGCACGGCGCTTGAGGACATCAAAGATATTGACACGGTTGAACGACCGGAGGATCGGCATCGTTATCTTGTGATTGAGTATGCCAATGGAGCCAAGGTGCCATCATGGTTGGCCTCAGACGGGACACTCCGGTTGCTGGCGTTGACTATCCCGGCTTATTTGCCGGATTTGGTTGGAACATTTCTGATTGAGGAACCGGAGAACGGGATTCATCCAAAGGCGATTGAGACGGTCTTGCAGTCACTCCGCTCAATCTACCAAGGCCAGGTGCTGGTGGCTACTCACAGCCCGGTTGCTCTCAACATGTTGGAGCTGAAGGAGGTGCTTTGCTTTGCCAAGGACTCGTCTGGAGCGACAGATATCGTCTCCGGCGACCGCCATCCCGCCTTGCGCGATTGGAAACAGGGCGAACCGGATTTGGGGACGCTTTTCGCGACGGGCATCCTCAGTTAGGTAATACAATGAAGGACTTGGTTTTGCTCGTGGCGGACAAAAACATGCACTTCGCCTTGAAGGGTGCGTTGGAGCGCCCGCAGGCCTTGGAAATTCACCCTGTTCTATATGATATTCAGGTGCATCCCGGCAGGGATGGTGGTATGCGAAAGTCTGGTCCGGAGATTCTCGCCTTCCAAAAGCAGAGGTTTTCACATGCCCTGGCCATCTTGGATTTCGAGGGCAGCGGAACGAATCTGGCGAATGGCCAGGAACTGGAAGCGCAATTGGACGAGCGCTTAAGAAGAGCTTGGGACATGCAGGCCAAGGCCATTGTCATCGAACCGGAGTTGGATGTCTGGGTTTGGGGATCAGACAACGCGATGCAGGAGGTCATTCCCTGGCCACCAGGGAAGACCATCCGCGAGTGGTTGAGTCAGCAGGGATTTCGGTTCAGCAGCAGCGGAAAACCAGAGCGCCCCAAGGAAGCCTTGCAGTCGCTATTGCGAACATTGAAATTGCCGAGGTCTTCTACGCTCTACCAAGCCATCGCCGGCAAAATTAGCCTGCAAAAATGCAAGGACGAGGCCTTTCAACGGTTGCGGCGGCAGTTGGTAACATGGTTTCCCTCGTCCGGCAACGCACTTTAACGGCTATAGTCCCGACGGATGATCCAAAAAAATCCACGGCAGCCGGTATTTCTTTGACAGGGCGGCGGCCAGGGCCTTGACCCCAAATGTCTCCGTGGCGTAATGCCCGCCGTAAAACACATTCATTCCCGTCTCCTCCGCCAGCGCGTGCGTCCAATGCGGCCCTTCGCCGGTGATGAACGTGTCCACGCCCTCCCCGGCGGCGATGCGCAACTCCGCCCCCGCCGCTCCCGTGACGACGCCGATCCTTTGGCACCGCTCCGGCCCGCCGGGCAGCAGCACCGGCCGCCGGCCCAAAACCTTCGCCAGCTCTTCCGCCAGTTTATCCCGCGCGATGTTCTGCCGCGTCTGCCAGCCGATGAACCGCCCTTTCTCGAAAAAAAACGGCTTGAGCCGCCCGAAACCAAGCGCGGCGCACAACCGCGCGTTGTTGCCCAGCCGCGGGTGGGCGTCCAGCGGCAGATGCGAACTGTACACCGCCAGGTTGTTTTGCATCAGCATCGCCAGCATCTCCCGCCGCCGCCCCGTCCACGCCGCCGGCGGCCCCCAAAACAGCCCGTGATGCACGATCAGCAAATCCGCCCCCGCCGCCACCGCCAGCAGGACCGTGGCCGGCGAGGCGTCCACCGCCGCCGCCAGGCGCGTCACGGCGCCGGAATTTTCCACCTGCAATCCGTTGACCGCTCCCTCCCAGTCCGTGAAAGTTTCCGGACGAAGGATTCTTTGACATTCCCGCACCACATCGGCCAAATTCGCTTTGGGCATGAACGCATCAAATCAGACATCGGGCCGTTTATCAATGCGCCGCAAAAGATTTTTGCAACGCCTTATTGAATTCTGCGACGGCCTTCTTATAGTGCGCTTTGCAGTGAGAGAGAAATGAACCATGTAGCCGCCCCAATCGCGCCCTGGGACATCCCGGCGGCCCGCGCCCTTTACAATATCAACGGTTGGGGCGCCAAGTACTTTGACATCAATGATGCCGGCCACGTCATCGCCAGGCCCTTGCGCGAAAAAGGCGCCGTGGTGGACCTGACCGATGTCATCGAGGAGGCCAAGGGGCGCGGCTTGAAATTCCCCGTCCTCATCCGCTTCCAGGATATTTTGCGCGACCGCGTCGAAGCCATCAACCAGGCCTTCGCCGCCTCCATTGCCGAGTTCAATTATCAAAACAAATACCGCGGCGTCTTCCCCATCAAGGTCAACCAACTGCGCGAAGTGGTGGAGGAAATCCTCGACGCCGGCAAGCCCTACCATTTCGGACTGGAAGTGGGCAGCAAACCGGAGTTGTTCGCCGGTCTCGCCCTGCAAAACCAGCAGGATTCCCTCCTCATCTGCAACGGCTACAAGGACGCCGTCTTCATCCGCATGGCCCTCATGGGCGTCAAGCTCGGCCGCAAGGTCATCATGGTCGTCGAAAAACTCGAGGAACTTCGCCAAATCATCGCCCTCTCCCGCCTGATGGGCGTCGAACCCTTGGTCGGCGTCCGCGCCCGCCTCCTCAGCAAGGGCGCCGGCAAATGGGCCGACAGCGGCGGCGAAAACGCCAAATTCGGTCTCAACACCGCCGAATTGCTCGCCGCCACCGAAATGCTGCGCGCCGAAAAAATGGAGCATTGCTTCAAGCTCCTCCATTTCCACATCGGCTCCCAGGTGCCCGACATCCTCACCATCAAAAAAGCCGTCCAGGAGGCCGCCCGCTTTTACGCCAAGCTCTGCAAAATGGGCTTCCCCGCCGAATTCCTCGACGTCGGCGGCGGCCTGGGCGTCGATTACGACGGCAGCCGCACCGCTTCCGACAGCTCCACCAATTACACCCTGGAGGAATACGCCAACGACATCGTCTTTTACATCGGCGAGGTCTGCAACCAGGAGCAGGTGCCCCATCCCCAGATCATCAGCGAAAGCGGCCGCGCCATTGTCGCCCACCACAGCGTCCTGATCGTCGAAACCTTTGGCACCATCGAAAAAATCGGCCTCGGCGCCGGCATTGAATACGGCCCGAAGGAGCACGCCCTGGTGCGCGACCTCCTGGACATCCGCAAAAACCTGCCCCGCCTCAACATGCTCGAAACCTTTCACGACGCCTCCGAGCGCCGCGAAGAGGCCCACAACATGTTCACCCTCGGCCTGCTCGATTTGCCGGACAAGGCCAAGGTCGAGACGCTCTATTGGGAAATCGGCCAGGCTGTCGTGCAGAGTTTTCGCGGCCAGCATTATGTCCCGGAGGAAATCCGCAAGCTCGAAGAAAACCTCGGCGATCAATACCTCTGCAACTTCTCCGTCTTCCAGTCCCTGCTCGATCACTGGGCTTTGGGCCAGCTCTTCCCCGTCATGCCCCTCAACCGCCTCAACGAAAAACCCACCCGCGAAGGCACCCTCGTCGATATCACCTGCGACTCCGACGGCGAGGTCAAGAAATTCATCGACTTGACCGACGTGCGCGACACTCTCCCCCTCCACGTCCCCCGCGCCAACGGCAACGGCCTGGAACCTTATTACCTGGGCTTCTTCCTCATGGGCGCCTATCAGGACATCATGGGCGACCTCCACAATCTCTTCGGCCGCGTCAACGAAGTCCACGTCTTCCTCGACCCCGACGAGGCGGCCGGCTATTACGTCGAGGAAATCATCGAAGGCTCCACCATCGGCCAGACGCTCACCTCCGTCCAGTACGACGAAAACGAAATGAAGCGCCAGATGAAAATGCAAATCGACGAAGCCATCAAGTCCGACCGCCTCAAACCCTCCGAAGGCATGCGCCTCCTCGACGATTACGAGCGCGGCCTCAAGGAATACACCTACCTCACCATCTGACAAGGAAACGTAGCATTTCAAATAAAACCGCAGCCTCAATTACCTGGATACGGAGGCTCAGCGGGAGCGTCGCCCTGCCGGGGTGGTGGTAGGGCGAGGCTCCCGCCGAGCCATCTGCGGCTATAACTTTCCTTAAACCGCTATGGACGCCCCAAAAGTCGAATTGATGCGCGCCTTGGGCCGGCTGGTGCGCGGCCTGTCCACCTTGTTCTGGGGCATCCCCGTCGTGCTGCTCCTCGATCTCGGCACCGCCCGCTCCGATTGGTTCGGCTTCCTGGGCGACGCCGCCTGTCTGCCCGCCACGCTCGGCGGCGCGGCCCTCTATTACGGCCTCCGGCAACTCGACGATTTCCAAAAACAAGAGCGCATCTGGCGCCTGGCCCTGACCCGGGCGCAGATTCTGGCCGTCATCAACACCGGCCTGGCGCCCTTTCTATTCTGGTGGCACCGCTTCCCCGCCATCGCCTTCTACGACGTCTGCGTCGCCGTCTTCGCCTTCTCCTCTCTGCTTCTGCTCATGCAAATCAACCAGGTCCTCCGCCGCCTCTGCGCCATGCTCCCCGACGAATCCCTGCGCGTTGAGACCAAAATGTTCACCACCCTCAACCTCGCCCTCTTCCTCGCCGCCTTCATCGCCCTGGCGGCCGGCCTCGCCCTCGCCCACGCCCATCTCCTCCCCCGCCTCATCACCCGCATCCTCGCCGGCGACAACCCCCGTGGCCTCTGGTGTCTCTTATTCCTCGCCCTCATGCCCCTGGCCATGACCCTCGCCATCCTCTGGAAAATCAAGGAAGTCATCTTCCTCAGCCTCTTCGCCGCCGAACCATAAAACGCCCGCGCTCCCCAAAAGCCCCTCTTCACGGGGTAGCGCGGGCGTCTCGCCCGCCGGGTTCGGCGTCCCGCCGAACCCAACTTCCGAATCTGTGCCACGGTGCTATAGTTGACTCTGTCGGAGTAGCTTATTGCCGCACAGTTGCAGCTGCATGGGGTTCAGCCGCGCCGCCCCCTTGGACCAAAGCCGATTCAGCCAAACTGCACCTGGACATTCGGTTGAGACGCAAGAAATCAATTGACCGCAAAGATCAGGAGGCGCAATTTTCGATTCGACAATTACGTTGATCGGTCAGATAGGGACCCTGTGTGGATGGAGGGTCGAAGAATTTCTGGTCTTTGGACGGGGCGAGGTCTATGCCATTAACGAAAGAACAACAGCGGCTTCTGGGGGAAATCCGCAGTATTGTTGATGCGTTGGGGCTCGATTTCGATACGATCCTAAGGTATCCTCCTTCTGAAGAACGAACGGTTTATCTTGAGAGGATTCGCACACATCTAATACGCGGTGCGGTAATGGGTGAATTCATACTTGTTGACTACCTGCTCACTGATGAATTGGCCATCGAGACGTTTGGTGGACATGGTGCGGAGCCTGGGAAAAAGAACGCGTTGAAACGATTCGAAGGCGAGCTTCAAGAAAGCCGGGTAACGCTGCGGCAAAAACTTGAGCTCTACGACACATTCAGACCTGTTCCAGCCGATATCCGGGAAGCAATTCTCGGGTTGAGCGCTGTTCGGAACGCTTTCGCGCATAATTTCATTTTGGACGAAGAACCACGTCCCGCGAAATATCGGGGGCGGAAGATATTGCAATTGTCCGTTTTCGAGAAATTTTTGGAGGACCAAAAGCGGGTGAAGAGCTTTATTCTACGGACAAAGCTTTGAGCGGCCCGTGAGGTTACTTTACTTGGTGTGCGCTCATCGCTGGCAAGCGGAGGGATCCCAAGACGTCTTTGCCGAAGTCAAGATCACTCCCTTTATTTCTTCGTTTTCTCCGTTTGTTTCTGTTGGTTTCCCAAAACGGCGTCCCCGCCGCCGCTCTCCAAAACGGCCCTCGGCGCCGAAGGGGCGAAAAGTATTTTGCGATTTGTCGTGGTGCTGCGCGGGAATCTGTTAACCTGTCCGCCCATGAACATACTCATTGAAAATTGCGACACGCTTGAATATCTGACCGAGGCGGGCCAGTGGACGAAGAACCCGTGCGACGGCAAATGTTTTCCGGCAACGAACACGGCAGTCCGGGCCGCCAAGTCCGAAGCCATTGCCACCTTCAACATTGTCTGTCACATCCCCGCCAACAATCAATTCATCAACCTGCATCACGGACGGGGCCGCGGACTGTCGGAGGAGGGCGGCCAATAAGTCGGAGAATTATTCTTCCGCGGGACAATTCGTGCCACGGTCAGCGCAATCGCCACGTGATGCGCGCCTTGTCCAGGTCGTAGGGTGACATCTCCATTTTCACGCGGTCGCCGATGGTGAGGCGGACGAAGCGTTTGCGCATCTTGCCGCACAAGGTGGCCAGGACAAGGTGTTTGTTGTCGAGTTCGACGCGGAACATGGTGCCCGGCAGAACCAGGGCCACGCGGCCTTCCACTTCGATGGGTAGTTCTTTCATGAAAAAGCAACAAGGCGGCGCTCGGTTCGCTCGAACCCCGCCCTGAAGTTTCGTTTGGCGATCAGTAGCGATTACTGCCGGCAAAGCCGCGACGCCCGCCCTCCGAACGCTCTTCGCGGGGCCGGGCCACATTGACGGTCAGGGCGCGTCCGCTCAATTCCTTGCCGTTCAGGGCGCCAACGGCCTTTTGCGCTTCCTCGTCCGTGCTCATGGTCACAAAACCAAAGCCGCGCGGGCGGCCGGTGGTGCGATCCATCATCAGGTTCGTTTCCGTAACCGTGCCGAACTCGGCGAAGGCATCGTTCAGGTCCTTTTCGGTGACATTGAAGGAAAGGTTCCCAACATATAATTTATTACTCATGTGATGTTCAATTGTCCGATTTAACTGTGCTTTTCCAGACTGTTCCCGGACATCGGTTTAAAATCATCACTGAACCAGGGTTCACCTGAGATTCCCATGCCTTGAAAGAGACGAGCTATCTTAGACAAAGCAAGCATCCGCTGTTTTGGGGCAATAGCAACAATTATCTGCATTTATTTTCAACCGTTTGCAGTCCGTGAAAGTCCGTGTCCGTCCGCCCTCCTTTTTTGTAGGAGTCGAGGTCACGAGACTCTGATCATGCGGTCTTGTCCGTCATCCGTGCCATCCGTGAAATCAGTGGTCCAATTGCTTTCCCTGCGCCCGCGCCGCTCCCTGTTCGCCATAGCGCCGTTCCCCGGCACCGCGGCGCATGTCCCCGAACGGCGCATTGGCCTTGTTGCACTTCAGCCTTTAGCCTTTAGCCTTCAGCCTTCCGGGAAAGGGGACGAAAGTCCCGCTTTGTCACTGTTCTCGCAAGAATTTGAGATGCGCCCTTGCAGCCGGCCTGTGAATAAGCTCTGGATAACCCGTGAATATGAAAGAACATAATTTCCTCGCCGCCCGCGGGGTTCGTCACCACTGTTCAAAGCGCCGTCACGCAGAAATACGGCCGGACCCATGGCAACAGAAGAAAGAGTGCTTTGTTTTGAACGGAAACTCCTCGACGAACTGGGCGTGTTTCAGGGCCTCAGCCTGGACGTCGGGAAATACCTGCCGGTCTTCTCTGCCGCCTCAAACTTGGTGTACCTCAACCGCAGCGACGCCGAGCTGGACAAGCGTTACAAACAACTCATCCCCTACGTCCTCTTGATCTGCAACGGCAAAATCCTGCGATACCGTCGCGGCAAAGGCGGGCAGGAAACGCGCCTGCACGGCCTCTATTCCGTCGGCATCGGAGGCCACATCTCGGAGGAGGATCACCAGCTTCCCGGACTTTTCTCGAACAACCTCTATCAGGAGGGCATGCGCCGCGAATTAAAGGAGGAGGTTGCAATCGACGCGGTCAACGGGCCGGCGGTGGCCGCGATCAACGACGACAGCACGGAAGTTGGGCAGGTGCATTTTGGAGTGGTCCACGTCTTGCAGGTGCCGGACGTAAACGTCGCGGGCCGGTGCGTCGGCATCGCAGGCCCTGAATTCATCCCGATTTCTGACGCTGTGGAAAATCCGTCCGGCTACGAATCCTGGTCCCGCTTTTGCCTGGAACATCTGGACGTGCTGCTGGCCAAAGCCGCCGCCGCGCGCGGCGCCGTGCCATGACGGGCCGCCGCCCGGTGCTTCCCGCTCCCCATCCCACTTTGGCGGGGAGCATCTCAGTTTTTTGCAGATTTCGGCTATCTCCCTCTCCTCCACACACTTGTGGAGGAGAGGGCAGGGGAGAGGAGGCCCTTTTTCGATTCCCCTCTCCCTTTCCCACCCCCGCGTGCGCGTGGAAAGGGGACGAAAGTCCCGCTTTGTCACTGTTCTCGCAAAGAATTTGAGATACGCCCTCTTCGGCGATTCCTTTTCCTTTTGGCTTGTGCAAGGGCAGCGGCCTGTTTACCTCTTGGCTTCGGAATGAACATGCGCCTTGTTTCACAACTGTTTCGTCGGCTCGCCCTTGGCAGCCAGGTTTTCGCCTTAACCGCCAGTCTCGCGGCTTTCGCCGCTGATTCCAGCAATTCTCCCCGTCAACAATTGTTGATGGATTTTGGCTGGCGGTTTCATTTGGGCGACGACTGGGGTGCGGTCGATAAACTGAGCAAGGCCGGCGTCAACGGCGGACCCGCCACGCCCGGTTTCGGCGACGTGAGTTGGCGCAAAATTGATCTGCCCCACGACTGGGCCCTTGAACTGCCCTTTGATGCCAATGCCGACGCCAACCACGGCTTCAAGCCTGTCGGGCCGGGTTTCGCCGGCAACAATGTGGGCTGGTACCGCCGCGCTTTTTCCATCCCCGCATCGGATCAGGGCTGCCGCTTTTGCATCCAATTCGATGGCGCGTTTCGGGATTGCCGCGTTTATTTCAATGGCTGGTTGATCGGCCACCAGGAAAGCGGCTACAGCAGTTTCCGATATGACGTCACGGACCTGGTCAAGTGCGGCGGCGATAACGCCCTGGCCGTGCGCGTCGATGCCTCCCAATTCGAGGGATGGTTCTACGAAGGGGCGGGGATTTACCGCCATGTCTGGCTGCTCAAGACCGGCCCGCTTTTTGTCGAGCCGGACGGCGTGTTTGTCTATAGCCAGTTTTCGAATAACGTCCCGGAAGGCCCCGCCACCATCAATCTCGAGGCCCGGTTGCAAAACGCCCAAACCAACGCTGCCACCGCCACCGTCGCGTGGGAAATCCTGGATCCCCAGGGCCAAACCGCCGCCCGGGCCGAGCAATCCCAGGAGCTTCAACCGTGGAGCGCCGGGACGGTTTTGCAGCAAGCGGAGGTCGCCGCCCCCGCCCTCTGGTCGCCGGAATCGCCCCATCTCTATAAGCTTGTCACCGCCGTCTCCTCCGGCGGCAAGGTGGTGGACCGCACGGAAACGGAATTCGGCATTCGCACGCTGGCCTTCGACCCGGACAAGGGATTTCTGTTGAACGGCCATCCCTACGAGGTCAAGGGCACTTGCAATCATCAAGACCACGCCGGCGTCGGCGCCGCCCTCCCCGATGCCCTTCAATATTTTCGTGTCCGGCGCTTGAAAGAGATGGGGTGCAACGCCATCCGCACCTCGCATAACGCGCCCACTCCGGAATTGCTCGAAGCCTGTGACCGCCTCGGCTTGCTGGTCATGGACGAAAACCGGCTGCTCGGCAGCGACGCGCCCAACATGGCCCGTCTGGAAGGCCAGGTGCGCCGCGACCGCAATCACCCCGGCGTTTTCATCTGGTCGCTTTTCAACGAAGAAGACTTGCAGGGTACTGACTCGGGCGCGCGCTGCGCCGCCACCATGCAACGCCTGGTTCATTCGCTGGACCCGACCCGCCTCTGCACCGCCGCGGCCAGTCAAGGCGATGAGTTTCAAGGCGTCAACAGCGTCCTGGATGTCCGGGGCTGGAATTACCATCTCGGCTCGGAAGACAGTTATCATCGCAAGCATCCCCGGCAGCCCGAAATCGGCACCGAACAGGCCAGCACGGTGGGGACGCGCGGCATTTATGCCAACGACAAGGAGCGCGGCTACGTCAGCGCTTACGATGACAACGCGCCCCCTTGGGCCACCACCGCCGAGGCTTGGTGGAGCGTCTATGCCGTCCGCCCCTGGCTCTCCGGCGGGTTTGTCTGGACCGGCTTTGATTATCGCGGCGAACCAACGCCCTACGCCTGGCCCTGCGTCAACTCCCATTTCGGCATCATGGACACTTGCGGCTTTCCCAAGGACAATTTCTACTATTACCAGGCCTGGTGGAGCGACCGCCCCGTCCTCCATTTGCTGCCCCATTGGAATTGGCCCGGCAAGGACGGCCAGGACATCGACGTCCGCTGCCTGGGCAATTGCGATGAGGTGGAATTGTTCCTCAACGGCCAAAGCCTTGGGCGCAAACCCATGCCGCGCAACTCCCACCTCCAATGGTCTGTCAAATATGCGCCCGGCGCCCTCCTCGCCCGCGGCTACTCCGCCGGCCAGCCTGTCACGGAGGACAAGGTCGAAACCACCGGCGCCCCCGCCGCCATCCGGCTCGCCGCCGACCGCGCTTCCCTCCACGCCGGCGCCGGCGATGCCGCCGTCCTCACCGTGGCCGTCACGGACGACCGCGGCCGCGTCGTGCCCCTGGCTGGAAATCTGATTGACTTCGATCTGTCCGGCCCGGGCCGCATCCTCGGCGTCGGCAACGGCGATCCCAGTTGCCACGAACCCGACACCTTCATCTCCCCCCAGACCAGCCGCCGCCTCGCCCTCAACGATTGGCGGATGAAAAAAGTCTCCAATCCCTATGGCCAGCTCCCCGAAGTCCAGGAAAACTTCGACGACTCCCAATGGGACAAGGCGGACGTGCAAAGCGACACCGGCCCGCTCGCGCCCAACGAATCGGCCGTTTTTCGCACTCACTTTGACGCCACCCCTGAAGAACTCGCCGCCGACGGCCTGGCCATCAACTTCGGCATGATTGACGACGAGGGCTGGGTGTATGTCAACGGCCATCTGGTTGGCGAATCGCATAACTGCGGCAAGGGGCTGTCCTTCAACTTGCGAAAAATCCTCCACGATGGGCGCAACACCGTGGCTGTGATCGTCCACAACTGGGGCGGCCCGGGCGGGCTGAACCAAGGCGCGGCTTTCGAGATCCCGGATCCGCCGGTCCCGGTCCATTGGCGCCGCAGCGTTTTCAACGGCCTGGCCCAGGTCATCGTCCAGGCCGGCAAGGACGCCGGCACCCTGCACTTGACAGCGCGCGCCGACGGCCTGGCCGGCGCCGCCATCGACATTTCCTCGGCGGACGATTCGCCGCAACCCCTCCTCCCTTGATCGAAGCTCTCAAAAAGGAAGTTTGCCGCGCCAACCTCGACCTCGTCCGGGCAGGGTTGGTCGTCCAGACCTGGGGCAACGTCAGCGCCGTCGATCGTGCGCGCGGCTGGATGGTCATCAAACCCTCCGGCGTCGCCTACGCCGCCCTCAAACCCGAACACATGGTCGTGGTTTCCCTGGAAACGGGCCGGGTCGTGGCCGGCCGGCTCCGTCCCAGTTCCGACACGCCCACCCACCTGGTTCTTTACCGGAAGTTCAAGGACATCGGCGGCGTCGCCCACACCCACAGCCTCTTTGCCACCGCCTGGGCGCAAGCGGCCAAATCCATCCCCGTACTCGGCACCACCCATGCCGATTACTGGCATGGCCAAGTGCCCGTCACCCGCTGGCTGCGAACGCGCGAAATCCAAAACCATTACGAGGCGAACACCGGCCATGTCATCGTCGAAAGGTTCAAGGGCTTGGACCCGATGGAAATCCCTGCGGCGCTGGTGGCGGGCCATGGGCCTTTTGCCTGGGGCAAAAACGCCGCCGGGGCGGTGCACAACGCCGCCGTCCTCGAATTCGTCGCCCGCCTGGCCGCGGAAACGCTCCGCCTCAATCCCGCCGCCCGCCCCATTCCGCGCGCCCTGCTCGACGCCCATTTCCTGCGCAAGCACGGCCCGGCGTCTTATTACGGTCAAACCTAATATTTACTTCAGGAGGTCCCATGCATGTCGTCCACGTCCACATCTCCGTCAAACCTGAATGCGTGGCCGCATTCAAGGAAGCCACCATCGCCAATGCCCGCGAAAGCTTGAAGGAACCGGGTGTTGCCCGCTTCGATTTCATGCAGCAAACCGACGATCCCACCCGCTTCGTCATCGTCGAGGCCTATCGCGACGCCGGTGCGCCCGCCAAACACAGGGAAACCCGCCATTATCAAACCTGGCGCGCCGCCGCCGAGCCGATGATGGCCGCCCCTCGCGCCAGGGCCATTTACGCCAATCTCCATCCCCCGGACGAAGGTTGGTAAGTTTCCATGCGCTTTGAATTCGCCACCGCCTCCCGCATCATTTTTGGCGCGGGCGCATTCAGCCAGGCCGGCCCGCTCGCCGGGGAATTGGGCCGCCGCGCCTTGGTGACGACAGGCCGCAACACGGCGCGCGCAACACGGTTGCGGGAGGCTTTGGGCAAGGCCGGGGTCCAAGCCGTTCCCTTCTCCATCGAAGGCGAACCGGATTTGGAAACGATCCGGCGCGGCGTCGATTTGGCCCGGCGCGACCGCTGCGACATGGTCATCGGTTTCGGCGGCGGCAGCGCCCTGGACGCGGCCAAGGCCATCGCCGCCATGCTGGCCAACCACGGCGATCTTCTTGACTACCTCGAAGTCATCGGCTCGGCCAAACCTCTGGCGCGCCCGTCCGCCCCGGTTTTGGCCATCCCCACCACCGCCGGCACCGGCGCCGAAGTCACCCGCAACTCCGTCCTCGCCTCCCCCGAGCGCCGCCTCAAAGTCAGTCTGCGCAGCCCGTTGATGCTCCCCAAAGTGGCTCTTGTGGACCCCGAATTGACCTGGGATCTGCCCCCCGCCCTGACCGCCAGCACCGGCCTCGACGCGCTCACCCAACTCATCGAACCCTATGTCTGCGCCCGCGCCAACCCCATGACCGACGGCCTCTGTGTGGAAGGAATCAAGCGCGTGGCGCGGTCCTTGCGGACGGCTTATGCCGATGGCCGCAACCCCGCCGCCCGCGAAGACCTGTCCCTGGCCAGCCTCTTCGGCGGACTCGCCCTGGCCAATGCCGGCCTCGGAGCCGTGCACGGCCTGGCGGGTGTGATCGGCGGCATGTTCGGCGCGCCCCACGGCGCGATTTGCGCCGCCCTCCTGCCGCATGTCATGGCCGCCAACCTCGCCGCCCTCCGCTCCCGCGCCCCCGCCAATCCCGCCCTCGCCCGCTACGAAGAAATCGCCCGCCTGCTGACCGCCCAACCCGGCGTTCCTGCCGATGCCGGCGTGGAATGGGTGGCGAAATTAGTCTCCGCCCTTCAAATCCCCAAGCTTGCCTCCTACGGCTTGGCGCCCCCGCACATCCCCGATCTCGTGCAAAAATCCCAAAACGCCAGCAGCATGAAAGCCAACCCAATTCTCTTGACAGACCAGGAATTGTCCAAGGTCGTTGAAACTGCTATTTAACCGGCTGATGGAGGTGCCG